>Ga0302269_1000957_pt1 | contig 15216 bp, 11 predicted proteins | sample III_Bog_E2_2_FD_194560 | JGI IMG/M metagenome (GOLD analysis project Ga0302269, IMG submission 194560) | Peat permafrost microbial communities from Stordalen Mire near Abisko, Sweden - III_Bog_E2_2 | ecosystem: Environmental > Terrestrial > Soil > Wetlands > Peat | place: Sweden: Abisko...
TCTTTAATCAATTTCAAATCTATCTTTAAAAAATAGAATATACATGTTTCAATTTTATAGAAATAAATTTCTTGTTTGGAATGCAGTAATATTAGTTTGTTATATTACAGTTTGAATTTGTGCCAAAAGTTGTGGCACAAATTCAAACTGTTGACTATAAAATAATAAGTACAACATTTAAACATTGTCTGAACTGTTATTTTAATGATGGTGAAAATGAACCTGAGAATGAATAAGATTCATTATGAAAATCAAATATTTAAATAAATCACAGTTAGGACAGATAATTCCTGACTATAAACGTTGTGATCATTATTTCTTGCCAAATTCCTATAATATTTGTCTTGAATTGCATCCGCAGGTTTGATAGGTATTCCTGTTTTTTGGAGAAGTTAAACATTTAGGAAGGAAATAATGTACCAGTCAACAAGATAGGTTTTTCATTGGTAATTAGATGGATGGATTCTTTTTTACAATGGACTGAGAGTAGCCGGAACAATGAAATCAGGAATATACTTTAAGATAAAAATACAAAAAGTATTAATCCTAAGAATACACATCTGTTTATACTAAAGTACTAAACTCACGTTTAAGTCTATAAATGAGTAATACTTTATAAAGGACAACCGGAAGAAAACAGTAAAACTTGTCCGCCTGTTGCGGATAATAAATGATAATATAGTAACTTTGTTGAAATTCAATATAAAGCAATAGAAATTAAACTAAATCATACAAGATGGGATTTTTTTCATTCAATCAGGAATTAGCCATGGACTTAGGCACAGCTAATACAATCATTATATGCAAAGATAAAATTGTTGTTGACCAACCATCAGTGGTTGCATTGGACAGTCGTACGGATAAGCTAATTGCCGTTGGCCAGAAAGCCCTTTTGATGCGGGGTAAAGAAAATGACGGGATTCGCACAGTGCGTCCGTTGCGTGACGGTGTGATCGCTAATTTTTCCGCCTGCGAATTGATGATACGCAGTATGATTAAAATGGTCCCCACAAAAAAGCATTTGTTCGCACCCACATTAAAAATAGTGGTATGTATTCCGTCGGGAAGTACGGAAGTAGAAATCCGTGCTGTACGTGATTCCATTGAACAAGCCGGTGGACGGGACATTTATCTGATTTACGAACCAATAGCTGCTGCTCTCGGGATCGGTATTGACGTGACAGCTCCGAACGGATGTATGATTGTTGATATTGGCGGCGGTTCTACCGAAATTGCTGTAATTTCGCTGGGAGGCATCGTTTCCAATAAATCTATCCGTATTGCCGGCGATGATTTAACCGATGATATTCTGGAATATATGGGACGTATGCACAATATAAAAGTCGGCGAACATACGGCAGAACTGATTAAAATTAATGTGGGTGCTGCAATGGAGATTATTGAAAATCCTCCTGAAGATTTTATCGTCCATGGACCGAATCGTATGACTGCTCTTCCAATGCAAGTACCTGTTTCTTATCAGGAAATTGCACTTTGTCTGGAAAAATCAATTTCTAAAATTGAATCTGCCGTGTTAAGTGCAATGGAACAAACTCCACCTGAACTATTCAGTGATATTGTAAAAAACGGAATTTACCTTGCTGGTGGTGGCGCATTGCTTCGTGGCCTGGATAAACGTTTAAGCGATAAGTTGGGTATTGAGTTCCATATTGCTGACGACCCGTTGCGAGCTGTAGCACGTGGTACAGGTATTGCGTTGAAAAATATTGATAAATCACCGTTTTTAATGAGATGATGAATACATTGTCTGAACTGTGTTTTTTTTGAGTTATATGATGAAAATGAACATTTAGAGTTCAGGGTATAAATGGATTCCGGTTCTTTGTACCCTGTATCTTGCTGAATAATGTTTACACTTTTACTACCTACTATATAACTAATTATATTGTGCTATTAATCAGGTGAAAATAAATTGCGTTTTTCGGTCTTTCTCAGTTATCTATCTTGTTTTTCGATCACTGATCGTAGGGACTTAATACCTGTTACGACCACTTAATTCTTACTCTTTCCTCATAAGTGAAACCCTCACTATGTTTTCAGATCATTTTGATCTATGTAAAAAAAATATCGCAACAACCATTGAGGGCTTCACTACTCAATAACCTTACTTCTTGCCTCTTACTTCTTCCTTCTTACCTTTTACCTTTTACTACTTGCCTTTGCTTTTACTTCTTACCTCTTACTCCTTACCTCTTACCTCTTACTCCTTACTCCTTACCTCTTACTCTCTCCTCTCTCCTCATTCCTATCTCCATCCTCCCCCTAAACTTCTGTATAGTGCAATCGTAGCCTGCAATTGTTGTACTTTATCGCTGACACTGCTCAGTTGAGCTGCCAGAAGACTTTGCTCTGAAGTAAGGACATCGGTATAGTTTGTATTGGCGGTATATTTAAGCAGTTCTTTGGTAAAATCAACCGACTTCTGTAAAAAGCTGATTTGATGCTCTCGTATTTTAATCTTATCTGTTGCCGCCTGGTAATTGTAAAGGGCATTCGAGACTTCCTGCCCCGCATTCAGGATGGTTTTTTTAAAGGCTGTGAGATTTTCTTCCTGTTGTGCCTTAGCTATTTCCAGGCGTTGCTTATTCATTCCATGTTCAAAAATGGGCTGTACAAGTCCGGCAGCAATATTTCCAAACAAGGAAGATGGGTTGAATAACTGAGAAATATTCCCATTGGCATAACCACCCTGTGCAGTAATTGTCAACGTAGGATAGAAATACGACCTGGCGACATTGGTCAGTTCATAGGATATCCGAAACTGGTATTCCGCTTCCATTACATCAGGTCTGTTAGCCAGTAACTGTATTGGCACGCCTACCTGTAATCCTTTCCATACCTGCTGGTTATTGAGACTATCACGTTCAATGCTTCCCGGATTCCGGCCAAGCAAGATACTCAGTGCATTTTCAGTCACCCTGATATTCTGCCTCAAATCCGGGATGGTCACTTCAACCGAATAACGGTTGGCTTCACTTTGCACCACCGCAGCCCCTGTAACAACATCACTTTCCTTTAATTTCTTCATAATTTCAACATCCAGTGCCCTGTTCTCAACTGTTTTCAGAGTCACCTGCAACTGGGCATCATACGCCAGCAAAGCATAAAAATCAGTTGCAATATCAGCCACCAACTGTGTTTGTACTGCTTTTTTATAGGCATCACTTTGAAGCAGAGCCGCCAGTGCCGCCCGTTTTGAGCTTCTCATTTTGCCCCATATATCAACCTCCCAGGTAGAGCTGCCTGCGGCCTCGTAAATAGTGGAAGTACTTACAATTTTTTCAGTATTTACCACAGGTCCACTGGCAATCAAATCCAGTGTAGGATAAAATGCAGCTTTGCTTTGGCGTAGATTAGCCTCTGCCTGTTTCATGCGGGATAAGGCTATCTTCAGGTCTGGATTATTATTAATACCCTCTTGAATAAGTCTTTGCAGCAATGTATCACTGAACATTTGTTTCCAAGGGATATTGGCAATATTCGTAGTATCGGTTGTATCTGAATCACGGTACAATTTGTTATCTACAATTCCCACAGGGTGTTTGTAAATATCTTTCAACCGACAAGAAGCAAAAAATACAATCAACATCAAAAGAAACCATTTCGACATTTTATAATTTCTATTATTTATCTGTTTCATTTTAAAAATGTTTTTTTACAGCATTTTTTATCTGAATTGCCTGATTACCTAATCAACCAATCAATCAATCAATCAATCAATCAATCAATCAACCAATCAACCAATCAATCAACTTATTCCACTTCTTCAACCCTTTTTTCATTGCTTCTGAATTTTTCCTGTATCGTTTCAAAAATCACAAAAAGCGGTGGTATAACAAAGACTGCCAGTAAAGTTCCGAAAAGCATCCCTCCAATAGCACCTGTACCGATGGACCGGTTCCCGTTGGAACCAATTCCGGAGGAAAACATCAATGGCATTAACCCGAAAACGAAGGCAAAGGATGTCATCAGGATAGGCCTTAACCTTACCTTTGCCCCTTCAACTGCTGCTTCGAGAATGGACATACCTTTCTGCCTTCTTTCCTGGGCAAATGTCACAATCAGAATAGCATTCTTTGACAGTAAGCCAATCAACATGATGACTGAAATCTGCACATAAATGTTATAATCCAGTCCAAATAATTTCACAAATACAAATACCCCCGTTAGACCAACCGGTAACGACAACAGTACAGCAAATGGCAACAGATAACTTTCGTACAGTGCACTCAGTAACAGGTAAACAAATAACAGACTCAGGATAAAGATATACAGAGTTTGCGATCCGCTGTTTTCCTCTTCACGGCTGATACCCGAATAATCGTATCCATAACCGACAGGCAGAGTTTGAGCCGCCACCTCTTTGATGGCGATTAATGATTGCCCTGTGGTATAACCAGGTTTAGGTGACCCGGTTACTGAAATGGATGAGAACAGGTTAAAGCGTGTAATGTTTTCAGGGCCGTAAACCCGCTTCAAAGTGATAAATTCATTGATTGGAGCCATAGCTCCGGTGCTTGTCCTTACACCAACCTTGTTAAGGCCTTCCGGAGTAGCCCGGTACATAGTATCGGCCTGAAGGATCACCTGGTATTGCTGGCCGAATTCATTAAAATTAGAAACATAAAAACTCCCGTAATACACCTGCATAGCACTCAGTATATCGGTTACCAATACTCCTGCATCTTTACATTTTGCCACATTAACGTCCAACAGGTATTGTGGGTTATTGGGATTATAGGCAGTAGTGGCATACATTATTTCAGGACGTTTATTCAACTCAGCTAAAAATTTTTGTGATATTTTGTAAAAAACAGCGGGGTCGCGGCCTTCTTTATCCTGTAAATCGAAAGTAAACCCGCCACTGACACCAAATCCTGTTATGGTTGGCAATGACAAGAAACGGATATCAGCTCCCCTTACCTGAGATGTTTTTTTAATAAGCGTCTGGATTACATCATCATTACTGACTCCCGGACGTTCATCCCAGGCTTTTAAACGTAAAACCACCATGCTATATGCACTTCCGCTTCCATTGATAATATTTCTCCCGATGATTTGAAGAGTGTGCGCAACCTGTGGGAGAGTATGCGAAATTTTATCAACCTGGGAAGTAATAACCTTAACACGTTCCATGGTTGAAGCAGGTGGCAGGCTGATGTTTATAAAAACCGTTCCCATATCTTCATTTGGAACAAAGCTGGAAGGTGTTGTTTTTGTCAATAAAAAATAAACACCGGAAAACATGACCACTATCAGGATTACCAGCCAGATTTTACCTGCCAGATAATGTACTATCTGAACGTATTTGTTTTTTACTTTATCATATCCGCCATCAAAGGCTGCACCGTAGCGCTGAAAAATAGTAGGCTTTTTTGTTTCGTCAACAGGTTTTGGGGGCCTTAATACCAATGCCGCCAATGACGGACTAAGAGTCAGAGCATTAACAGCGGATAAAAGGATGGCAATAGCCAGTGTGATACCAAACTGCTTGTAGAAGACTCCCACAGAACCCGTTACAAAAGTAACAGGTATAAATACCGATGCCATAATTAATGTTATGGATACTATGGCACCGGCTATTTCACTCATAGCATCAACAGCCGCCTTATGGGAAGACTTGTAACCGTTTTCCAGTTTGGTATGAACCGCCTCCACTACTACTATGGCATCATCCACTACAATTCCAATAGCCAACACCAATGCAAACAGAGTCAGCAGGTTAATGCTCAGGCCAAAGAGGTATAAAAAGAAAAAGGTTCCCGTTATAGCTACAGGAACGGAAATGCCATGTATCAATGTGGATCGGAAGTCATGCAGGAAGATCAGGATCACCAAAAACACCAGGAGAAAACATTCAACAAGGGTATGAAGCACCTTATCGATGGAAGCATCCAAAAACTGATTGACATCCACTGAATAAACAAACTTAACCCCCTTTGGAAAAGAGAGTGCTGCTTTTTCGATCACCTTCTTTGATTCGTTTACCACATCCCGGGCATTGCTTCCCGGCGATTGGCTAACAGCAATGCCCAGCGCTTTATATCCATCGTTCAACGTCGACCCGGTGTAGGTTTGTTGCCCCAGTTCTATACGGGCAATATCCTTCAACCGAAGGTACTGCCCCTGACCGGTAGATTTGATAATGATATTGCCGAATTCTTCCGGAGTCTGCAACCGACCTTTGTACCGAATGATATATTGAAAACTCTGGTTGTCATTATCCCCAAACTGACCGGGTGCTGCGTCAACATTTTGTTCGTTCAGAGCATTGGAAACATCATTTGAAGTAATTCCATATACCGACATGACATCCGGTTTTAACCATATCCGCATGGAATAAGTCATAATTGCTCCGAATACATTGGCCGCTCCCACCCCACTCACCCTTTGCAATTGAGGTATTATATTGATAGCTGCATAATTCTGAAGGAATTTCTCGTCATAAACCTTGTTAACGCTGTAAACAGCCAATATCAATAGGTTGCTGCTTTGTTGTTTACGAACCGTAACGCCCGTTTTTATGACATCCTGAGGCAATAAACTGGTAGCTGCCGATACCCTGTTCTGCACATCGACAGCTGCCTGGTCCGGATCAGTACCCACTGTAAAAAAAACGCTGATGGAAGCAGCACCCGAATTAGAAGCTGTTGAGGCAATATAAGTCATGCCCGGTACCCCGTTGATTTGTTGTTCCAAAGGTACAATCACACTTTTAAGAACAACGTCGGCATTGGCACCTGCAAATGTAGCCGATACCTGAACCGTTGGCGGTGATATATCAGGATACTGGGCAATTGGTAATTTTAACACTCCCAAAAAACCCAACAAAACAATCAGTATTGAAATAACGGTACTCAATACCGGGCGATCTATAAACCTTTTAAGCATAAAACAACTCTTTTAATTTTTTTGTAGCTGATTATAAATGCTGTCTGTTTTTATATAATTGGGAGTGATAAGTGTACTGTCTTTAAGATTCGAACCATTCAATACTACCCTGTCACCTTTCTTTAATCCATTAGTTACAATCAGAAACTGGCCATCATTCGTTGGTTTAGAATCAATAGCCCTACTCATCACCATGTTTTTTCCTTTAAGAGCGTACACAAAACGTTTGTCCTGCAACTCATATGATGCACTTTGAGGTACCAGCAATGCGGCATTTAAAGTCTGGTGCAACCGCACTACCGCACTTGCACCACTATGAATGATCCCCTTTGGGTTTGGAAATTCAGCTTTAAAACTGGCTGTACCTGTTTCGGTGGTGATCAATCCGCTGGCAGTTTCAAGTTTTCCTTTCTCCGGATATACGGACTCATCTGCCAGGAGCAACGTAACCGATGGCATGTGACTCAGTTTCTCCTGCAAGGTTGTTCCCTCAATCCTGCTCATGAAGGATAGTAATTGTTTTTCATTCCAAGAGAAATAAGCAAAAACATATCCAGTATTCGCCAGGATCGTTAATGGACTGGATGAAGTACTGCTTACCAGTGCACCGATTTTATATGGTATGGACCCGATCACTCCCTTTTGAGGGCTGTGGAGTATGGTATATCCCATATTTGTTTTGGCATTAGCCAATGTAGCATACGCCTGGGCAAGGGCTGCTTCTTTAGATTGCAAGGCAAATTCGGCTGATTCCAGTTCATATTTGCTTACAATTTCTTTCTCCACTAACGGCCGTACTTTTTCCACATCCATTTTGGCAGTATTCACATCGGCTTTGGCAATTTTGATGGCGGCATTGGCAGTTACCACTGCCTGGTCATACAAAGGATTTTTAATTTTGAAAAGTAATTGCCCCTTTACAACGATGGCCCCTTCCTGCACATATATTGACTCAAGGTAGCCATCCACCATTGGCCGTATTTCCACAACATTTTCACCCTGAATGGTGGCAGGGAAATCAGTGAATGTGGTTGTTGAATGAGGTTCTACTGTAAGAACCTGGTATTCTTTTGGTACATCAGACTTTATTTGTTTTTTTCCACCGCATGAGAATAAAAACAAACACATCAGGATGGCAATAAAACTGCCATTAAGAAAACTACCAATTGTACTGAATATGTATTTTTTTGAATCCCGATCCGGATAAATTATTTGTAAGCTTATGAGTAATAAAGCTCCTATTAACAAAGCTAATCCTTTTATTAGCATGATAGAATGTGTTTAAATGTTGGACTCCAAAAGATATGAGTTTAATAAATTTTGTAATTAAACATTTTAAAATAGCATTAAGTTTCAAAATTCAAAAAAAAATAATATTATCCATTTTTTTTTAAGTAGTAGATAGCTGATAGTTGGTAGTGGGTAGTAGTAAGTAGGTTGTGAAGCTCTCACTTTATAGATGAGCAGTGAAGTCCTCACTTTTGTTGCGATGCGCTTATTTTTTGCATAAATCATTATTTACCAAAAAGTAGTGAGGGTTTCACTTTCTGGACGAGTAGTGAAGTCCTCACTTTTTGTTGCGATGCGCTCTATTTTTTGCATAAATGATTATTTACCAAAAAAGTATTGTGGGTTTCACTTTCTGGACGAGCAATGCAGACATCACTTGTTGTTGCGATGCGCTTATTTTTTGCATAAATCATTATTTACCAAAAAGTAGTGAGGGTTTCACTTTCTGGACGAGCAATGCAGACATCACTTTTTGTTGCGATGCGCTCTATTTTTGCAGAAATCCTTATTAACCTAAAATATAGTGAGGGTTTCACTATAAACTATAAACTATAAACTATAAACTATAAACTATAAACTATAAACTATAAACTATAAACTATAAACTATAAACTATAAACTATAAACTATAAACTATATAATTTCCACCTTAATCATATTCGTATTCCCATGTTCAATCAGGGGTGTGCTGCCAACATAAATTACACAGTCTCCTTCTTTCAGCAAATTCTTCTTCTTAAGAATTTCATTCGATTTGAAAATTGCCAGGCTTAAATGATTGTAAGTATTTATATAAAATGATTTTATACCCCAGACTAACGATAATTTATACAGCAGTTTTTTATTATTGGTAAAAGCGTAGATATTGGCCTTCGGTCTGTAACCTGATATTTTGATAGCTGTATACCCTGAATGAGTAAATAAAATAATGGCTTTTGCCCCTACCCGTCCGGCTAACCTGGATGCATTGTAACAAATGGAGTCTGAAAGGAAAGTTGCAGAATTCTCAACAGGGAAATGAAGGCCTTCAAAAGGATTGGTCCGATTAGTATGGTGTTCGGTATATTCAATGATTTTCCTCATGCTCTGTATGGTTTCAACTGGAAATTTACCAATTGAGGTTTCACCGCTTAGCATTAAGGCATCTGCCCCATCAAGCACTGAATTGGCAACATCATTGGCTTCCGCCCTGGTTGGCCGGAAGTTTATGATCATGCTTTCCATCATTTGGGTGGCAATAATTACAGGTTTCGAATATAAATTGCATTTCTCAACAATTGATTTCTGAATCAAAGGAACCTGGTCGAAAGGGATCTCCACTCCCAGATCACCACGTGCGACCATTATTCCATCCGAAAATTCAATTATCTTATCTATTTCAAGCAGAGCTTCCGGTTTTTCAATTTTGGCAATGACACCTGCATGCCCTTTATTGCTTTTAATCAGTTCTTTCAGGTCAAGAATATCGGATGCTTTTCTGACAAATGACAATCCAATCCAGTCTACATTATGCTTCAGGGCAAAAAGGACATTCGAAATATCTTCATTTGAAAGGCAAGGCAATGAGACTTTGGTATCGGGAAGGTTTACACCTTTATGTGATGAAAGCGGTCCGCCATAAATAACCTTTGCCTTAACAACATTCTTTTTATCTGTTTCGGTAACTTCGAGTTTAATCTTGCCATCGTCAATCAGAATTGTTTCCCCGACATTTACATCCAACGGAAATTCCTGATAACTCATGTAAATATGTTCTTTGGTACCAATGCATTTATCGGTAACAAAAGTTACTATATCCCCTTCTATCAGAGATATCAGGTTGTTTACAATTTCGCCTACCCTTAGTTTTGGACCCTGCAAATCGGCAAGAATCGATACATTGGTTTCCAGTTCAAGGTTTAAATCATTTATAAGTTCTATTAATTTCAAATGTTCTTTTTGAGTTGAATGCGAGAAGTTTAACCTAAAAACATTCACACCTTCATTAATCATTTGTTGAAGAATCTCTTTAGAAGAAGATGCCGGTCCCAATGTGACTATTATTTTTGTCTGCGAATTAATTTGCTGCATAATATCGGTTTTATTGTATATTCTTAAATAAGCTATTGAAGTCAAAACAGTTAAAACAGCGACTTAGTTCTTGATTTGCAGTTTTTTAATTGAATTCATGAACTTAATCCTGTTAAAATTGTATATTGATTTTGTAAAAACCTGATTCTAAAATAATAACACTTTCTTAATTCAGAAAAAAAACTTTAAACCACAATAGTTTATAAACCACAAAGAAAGAATAAAAAACAAGGAAATACTGAACAGCTTGTTGATTTGATATTTTTTGCCTCTTACCTTTTACTTCTTGCCTCAATACTCAATGCTCAATACTCAATGCTCGATGTTCAATACTCAATGCTCGTCGCTTAATACTCGTCGCTTAATGCTCGTCGCTTAATACTCGTCGCTCAATACTCAATACTCAATACTCAATGCTTTCCGGAAAAATCGAGATTAAACACAATACGTATCCTGTTATTCAATGGCCCGGCAATAGATTGGACATTGCTTGTAACCAGCAATGGAAAATGTATTTCAAAAATATTCCAGAAGCCCACTTTTATACCGGCTTCACCAAAAAGTGGAGAATTATTGGCAGGACTTATTCCATGATCATTCAACAAAAAGTTGACAAAAGGCTTTATTCCAATACGACCGATTTTACCCGGCAAATTGCTTGAAAGTGAAAGCGAAATCAAACGGTTGCTATAACCGAGTTTATCATTTAAAGGTGATACCATCCCGCCTTCTGAAATAGTCATTTGTCTGGACCAGAATGAAGTTGGAAAAACACCGAAACGATCGGGATAAGTTCCTTCGTAAAGGTATTGATCAGTACCACTTCTGCCGCTTGGAGCCAGTGAATAAAAAGAATTTGAAGATGTATTGCTCAACATGGTACCGGCAAATAAACGTATTTCCAGTCCGTTATTACTCCCGTTGTAACTCTTTTTATAATTAAATTCTACAGTCGCTTTTTGATATGATTTGCCTGATTCAACTGAAACCAACAGGTCGTATGGATTGACTAAACGTATATTTTGCAAATTATATCCAAGCTGGATATATGAATTCAGGTTGACTTTCTCAAGATTTTCAATTTGGGAAAGATCAGAAGCCAGTATATACCGTCCATAAACTTTTTGTCTTAAAGGGTTAGTTACTTTGTCCGGTCTTAAATTAATATCCAGTCCCGCCATAATTTTGTGATAATCTTGATTACCGGGAGCACCGAACTGGGTTCCTTCGAGTGAAATTTTCGCCAGCCGGATGAAATTATCATAGGGAGTAATGTTGTAGCTAACTTTACCATAACCCTCTAATTTTGAATTATTAAAAGTATAGAAAGGGATGAATAAATATTCGAATGGTTTGGGTATAATGATTCCGTTATAGACAGCAAGCCCAATCATAAATCCATTTTCACGATTCCAGTTGACTGCCGGAATATACATGACTGTATGTTTTTCGGGATCTTCAAGGGTAAATAATAGCTGAGGCATTACAGGATCGGCTTTTGGTAAAATGCCGGTTGTCCTGATAGTATTACCGGACCTGAAAAGTTCAGGCATAACATGATTCCGGTCAATTTTAATTTCCGTAAAATCACCTTCTGGAAGTTCAATCCATTTTTGCCCTTTAAAACCATCCACCCATTTATCAAAAGTAACCGAATCGTGATTTAATCCTGAAATGAGTATTGGCGATGCCAGTTCTCCCTCATTTTTTATAAGTAACCGTTGGTTATTGTATCTGATTATTTTATAATCGAGTTGTTTTATTGTACCGATATAGTCATCGAAAAACCAGCTTAAGTCTTTATTTGTTCTTGATTCAAACACCTTGCTAAGATCGCCCGGTTGAGGATGCTTAAATTTCCACAAATGATAATAATTATGAATAATCGAATCGTATAAACTGTCACCAAGATATGCTCTCAGGTAGTTGAAACCAAGGGCAGCCTTGTTATAAGGAATAAGATTATAATTCGTTGCATCATAATCGGTTGAACCCAGGTTAACAGGTTGTTCAAGATTATTGCGTGCCGAAACAAGCCATTCGAATTCCATTGTTCTTTGTTCGGATATTTTATCCAAATGAAAGAACTTTGCCTGGCTTTCCTTCGTAAAATAATTCTCCCATAGTTTTTTTTCAGGATACCTTTTAGCAAGATACCTCATTTCGTACGAGGTTGTGACTCCTTCATCCATAAAAGGATACCTGCGTTCGTTGGATCCAAGTGCACCATAAAACCAGTTATGGCAGGTTTCGTGTGCGATCACTTTATCCAGGGAATATGCATCTTTTGTGATGCCAATCACCGTGACGCCGGGATATTCCATTCCCAGGCCGGCATTCAGTGCACTTTGAACTGCGGTAAAACTGTTATACGGATAATCTCCAATCCACCCGGAGAGATCGAGTATGGCATGGTTTATATAGGGGATGGCATTTTTCCAGAGATCCGACTGCTGATTGGTAAACATCAACCAGGTAGTCACGACTTTGCCGGATGAAGGAAGAATTACCTTTCCCTTTAATACATGGAATCGTTTATCGGCAAACCAGGCAAAATCATGTATATTATTCCCTAAATAGTGCAATGTTTTTGTTTTCAAAGAAGAGGCTGGAAATTCCACTTTATCTTTATCAGAAGTACTTATCCATGAAGTATCGGCTGCTATTTTATCCAGCATTTCAGCTTCATGTTTATTTTGCAGATTTCCTGTAGCACCGACAATATAATTTTCCGGCAAGGTAATCCTGACATCAAAGGTCCCGAATTCCGAATAGAACTCACCCTGATCGAGATAGGGCATCTGATGCCAGCCCGTATTGTCGTAAACAGCCGGCTTTGGATACCATTGTGAGATTTGATAGGATTCACCAATGTGCCCCAATCTTGAGGTAACTCCTTTTGGAATTTTGACATGAAAGGGTGTAGAAATAAGAATCGATTTACCGGGTGCAAGCGGTTTATTCAATATCAGTCGGCAAATATCAGGCTGATCGGGCAGGATTTTCCATTGTACCTGGCGGTTGTCCACTTTAAAGTTCAATGAATCAATAAAACCTCTTAGTTCGGGATCATTAAACAATCGTTCTTTACCTTTAATGACGAAGATTTGCTTTGCCAAATCAGTGTTATTACCTGAATAGGCATTTGGCCATAAGTGAAAATACAGGAATTGGAGTGTATCGGGTGAATTGTTGACATATTCCATTTTTTCAAAAGCCGTAAGTTCATTGCTCTTATCATGCAGGGTTACATCAATGGTATAATTTACTTTTTGCTGAAAATATCTCTGTGAAAAAGTCTTTGGGAACACACAAAACATAAACAATGAAAACAGAATAGTCTGCTTTAATTTATTTATTATGGTACAATTCCAAACGGAGTTCATTGATTCTGATATTAAAGCTTTAATTTAAAAAACAGAGTTCTGTACAAAAATACAGAACTCTATTTTAATTGAATAACATAAAACAAGAAAGTATTGTTTTGTTTTAAGACATTGATCGTTAATGTCATTAAATTCACAATTTTTTAAATTCGGCTTTATGCTTTGAATAATTATTCAAAAAAGAATTTCTTAAAGGATAAGCAATAAAATCAAAATAATTACAAGTGTGCTTCCGCCAATATAAATGAAAGTTCCATCTCTATGCATTGTAGCTTTGATGTCTTTCAATTCGGTTTTAAGTTCCATTTTTTCGCTGGAAGTCAATTCTGATTTGTCCATATCACGAATTTCTTCAACACGTGACCTGTAATTACTAATTTGTTCATCGGATAGTTTTGTATTAGTATCAGTAGTCGTTGCAGTTGCAGTTGTTGCGCTGGTAGTTGCAAATGTTGGTACTGCACTTAACGAAAATATCGCTAACAGTGCAATAAAAATTGTTTTTTTCATTTTAAGTTGTTTTAAATTGATTGTTTAATTAATCGATGTAAAATTAGTAGATTAAATGACCTGAGTTGTTACACAATTATACAAACGATTTACATAATTCACAGATAATAGAATATCTGTTGAGTAAAATAAAGGAATACAGGTTTAAATAAAAGAATATTTACCTTTATCTATGGGCCTTTACAAGAATAAAAAGACTTATATATAACGGATAATTTACAATGTACAATGTACAATGTACAATTTACAATTCAAATGCTTTTAGTTGAACACCTTTTTTGTAAACAAATCAAAAACTCTATAATTCTTATCAATGAAATCTTTTTAACGCAAGGACCGGGAGGACAGAGTTCAGACTCTGTAAGGTATTAATGGGATATCACAAGAAAGACAGAATCTGAATTCTGTCCTCCCGAACATCAGTAGAATAAATATTTTCGTAATAAATTACGTTCTTTACACAAAAATCCCTTATGATGACATAGCACACATAAGGGATTTTCAATTCGATTAAAGATCAGATAAAATTTTAAACCAATCATCTTTATTTTTACCGAGTTTTATTTGAAGTCTACCAAGCATTTCATCTTTCTTCCCTTCGGCAAACAATAAATCATCATCGGTTAATTGAGCAAATCTTTGTTTTAGTTTGCCTTTCTGTTCGTCCCAGTTTCCTTTCAATTCAGTTGTGTTCATTATATTCTCTATTTAGTGGTGAATGAATTTTCACACTGCAAATTTGAACATTTTATTCCTGACTTTTTTACACAATTCCCTGAATGATTTATATTATTCACACATCATTGTTCGAAAGTCAGTAGGGTTCAATGTTACTGATTGATGATTCCGAGTATTGTTTAAAGGCTTAAGTAGTTGGTTTGTTGAAAAAGAGTTATATTACAGATTAATATATAATTAATAAGCATTTTTTATTGTTTGGTACAAAGTTTTTTTTATTTTTAGTTTAAAACTTATGCACTCAATTTGTTTTGAAAATAAAAATCCTGTAAGGATTTCCTATGAATAACCCCCAGATTTATCTGGGGGC
>Ga0302269_1000966_pt1 | contig 15147 bp, 32 predicted proteins | sample III_Bog_E2_2_FD_194560 | JGI IMG/M metagenome (GOLD analysis project Ga0302269, IMG submission 194560) | Peat permafrost microbial communities from Stordalen Mire near Abisko, Sweden - III_Bog_E2_2 | ecosystem: Environmental > Terrestrial > Soil > Wetlands > Peat | place: Sweden: Abisko...
GAATTTTTCTTTAGTCATTGCAGATTCTTCTACTTCTATCCATTCAATAATAAGTTCAGTATAACAGTCAAAATTATTATCAAATAGTTCTTCTAAGTTTATTTTATTCTTTTCCATTTATTTTATATTTTTTATTTCTTCTTCATTAGCTTTACGTAGAATCTTTAGATTTACTCCAATCCTTTGTAAACTACTTAATTCATGTCCTGACATAATTTCTGGAGAACATCCAGATTGCTTTACTCTAAAATAACCTACTTTCTTCATTATTATATTTGTTTAAATTATTTCAAATAAAAAAGAGTTACTCCAATAAAGGAATAACTCTTTAATCCACTTTAGTCATAGCGATATTACTAAAAGTAGAATATGACCGAGGTCATAACAGTCCTAAAACTGAGTTGCAAGGGTTGGAATTGAACCAACGACCTTCAGGTTATGAGCCTGACTAGCTACCACTGCTATCACCTTGCATATATTTTAAAATAAGTTTTTGTGGCTCAGCCTAAAATGATAAAACTTATAAAACCCATCCGACGATTACGATTCGGGAAGCAAGTATGCACGAGATCCTTTTTGATACTATCTCAAGACAATCTGTTAAGCCTCTTCAATCTACGATTCTTTGTACTTCAGACCTATTCTTCTTTTAATGATTGTTGTAGTCTATGAAATTCTATCATTTGATATACTTTCTCCATATGATCATCTGATTCAATAAGTAATTCTTGGCATCTATCTTTTAACGCTTCAATTAAAGCATCACAAGATTCATCCTCAAATGATTCTAATATTTCTTTAGCTACTTGTTTATAATTAGTTGGAATATATTCACCTAAATCATTACATATAAAATCATAATTATGAACAATTATAGTTAAAGTAGTAGTTTGATCTAATTGAATCTTAGTTAATTTTTCAGTTTCTTTCATATTTTAATTCTATTATTCTAATTAAATCATCACAATATTGCATCCAATTATGTCCATAATAACACCAAATTGGAAATACATCTGTATCTGTTCTAATAAATGATAATTCTATTATATCATCATCTAAATGCCATAAAAATCCTTTATCCTTTAGAAATTCAGATTTATCAACCATTGAACAAAAATGAATATGATCCTTAGATATCCCTACTCTTTCAGCACATTCATACAAATCATCATTCCATTTTGGATTTGGTTCTTTACCATTGCCTAATCGAGAAGTGACAATCCAGACCTCATGTCCTTCTTTTACTAATTTTTTAGCATACTCTTCAACCCTTTCTTCTGATAAAGTTGAATCAAAATCAAATGATACTTTCATAATTATTTAACCCATTTATTAATTAATTCTTTATCAGATCTAGTTTCATTTTCAAATAAATCTACATGATTCCATTCTAATAAATATAGATCTAATTGCATTTTTCTTTTACATCTACTACATATACATTTATTTGGAAGAATAGAGAAATTATATCTCCATTTGTGCCCAAATAATTTACATAATAATCTTTCCATAATTTTAATTATTAATATTTAAAAATATAATAGTGGAAGGCAAACTATCTTCCAGATTGGTATAAATATATACTTGTACATTGGCTCTCCTACTCTAGATAGGCTGCTATTATATTAAAAAATAAAATTCAGCCCTTGCATAAGGAATAATAAACTTTGTTCGTTGTGCTATCTACCATGATTGTGTAGCTTTTAATTTTGGCACATTCCATTTATTACATCTAACAAACTAACTTATGCCTAAGTTATAACAAATCATAGAGACATCTCTATGTAGCTGTTTGTTTGCTTCAATCTGAATTTTATTGTAATTGTTAAGGATTCGGACCTTAATACTAAAACATGCCTATTTTAGTAGTCACCACTAATAAATCAAATTATTAAAATATCTGAATTACATAGCCTCTTTTCAGAATCGTGGAGCTATTCCCGTGATAATTTTAATTTATTAATGCCAGACCAATCATTTTAATCACCTAAACAACACTCCTATGGAATTACCCAATGGTCTGTCGACAAAATCATAATAAATATGATAAGCCTCAGGGTTTTTGGTTTGTGATTTAGTTACTATAAACCCTTTTTCACTTAATTATAAGAAAGAAAATAGATTAGATGTCTCCTAGTAATACTTAGACTCCACATACATCTATGCTTCACACCTATGCATTCTCTACCTAACTGGTATTCCAGCAATCTATTTTCTATGTGAAGAAAGTAGGATTCAAACCTACAAGGTCATATGACACTGCATTAGAAGTGCAGGATGCTTTCAATTACGTTCTATTTCTCCATTATTAAAAATCACTTATAAATTGAAATGCACTCTGGTATTGACGAGCTACAAGGGATTAGTGGAATAAGTCGTGTTCCGTACCACTGTATAAATCCGTATCAATCTTGAATTAAATCAGTCAAACTTGTGAGGTTACCACTTTCAACACGATTATTAGTCTTCTTTTACACATGAAGTCTGGCGAAACGAACCAGTCAATTTATGAGTGATTTAAGTACAAAGGTAATGTATTTAAGTTATACAAAATCTATAAAATATAAACTTTATAAATTATATAACTTAAATATATCACACTTTATTAATTAGAATAATTTCTGTTATTCTTTATAAATATATGGAAGTATTTGATATTTATATTGTATATCTGCATAACATATCTTTAGATATGATACTTTGTGATAACAAAATATCTTAATAGTTAAAGCTATACAATTTTTATCCTCTCCATAACTTCTATAGAGTATAATAGTACTTGGATACCATTCAAAATTATCATATTTAATAACTTGAAGCTCAGGACTAAAAATAGTTATAGTTTTCTTATTAGTATCAAATTCAATAATTACATCAGATTTTTGCCAACCTAACCATTGTTCATTTGCATATCGAATATTAAAAAACTTAGCTTTAAAATATTTAGTCTCAGCATTAATATAAAACACCAATAAAAGAAAACTTAGAACTATAAATAGTCGTTTCATTACTTTTTACTTTTTAATTTATTTAAATCAAGTATTATAAGATCAGTACTATTCCAAAAGTTTTCAGAACTATCCAAAATACTCTTCATAGAATATTGAGGTTTATATAAATCAACATACTCTTGAGCTTTTTCTTTAGTTGAGAATTCATGATAACCTTTTAATTTAACAAATAGATTCATAATAATTCCTTGACCAATTCCAAAATAAGTATCTACATGCCAAAACTTATCACCTTCAAATAATTCTACACCATCTTCTGTTGTAAATACTGATTTTGGAATATATTTTTTAAGTCTTTCTAATCCTAAGTTTAATCCATTTCCAACGTAAAATCTTATACCATCACTTTCCAAAGTATATATTTTTTCTATAGTATAGATTTTAGTAATTATCAAATTATTTAGATCTAAATATGAATGTTCAACTTTGTTACCAATAGTAAAAACTTCATTATCCAATAATCTTTTAATTGATTCAATATCAACACAACTACCTTCATGTAACATAAAATCTAATGGAAATGCTACACCATTACTAACATAATTTTTACTATTTTGATTTAATACATATCTAAATCCAGATAAATTTGAATTAGGAGCAGTCCTTCTAAAACTAATAATTTCATAATCATCTTCTTCTATTTTCTTCCAAAATTCTGGATATAGTTCTACTTCACTTTCTAAGAAAATTTGAATGTCGTCACTGACATATTGATTACTACTATCTTTTGTCACAGTATTTCCAAGAGGTAATGTATTTCTTGGATAGTCTTTAATTAACTTGTATTTCATCTGTAATTATTTCTTTAATTTCTTCTTTAAACGTTGTAATAATTTCTTGAATTATAATAGCATCATTAGCTGTTGCTATTATCTTGTATTTCCTGAATATTTGTTTCAGTTTCTCTTCCATTTTCAGTTTGATTTAAATTTTCTATTATTTCCCAATTATAAATTTCATTAATTGATAATAAATGATTGGGGAATAAATATAATTGTCTTATTATTTCTTTTGGGGATTGTGAAGACATATAATTATTATCTACTATCCACATTTCAGATTCACCACCTTCAAATTTTTCAAAAATCTGTAAAGCATTATCAGGGAGTTTCACCTTTATATTCTTGTAATTAGTATCTTTTGGTAAGTCTTTAACTAACATTACTATTCAAATTTAAAATTAATTTCTTTCAATTTATCATAAATATCTTTACGTTTATAATAATACAAATAAGCTTCAAATATTTTTCTATTATCTACTTCAGTTTCAATAGGTTTTTCATAATTCTCTAATATTGAAGTTTTAATAATATCTTCTCCTTGTAATCTCTTACAACACTTAATTTCTTTCTTATTCTCTATTTTAGTAAATATTTCAAATACTATTTCTCCTTCAAGGGTTAGATGTTTCATATTAATTTATAAAAATAGTACTTCTAAATTAATAGAAGTACTATTGTATATTATTCAATAATCTGATATGTAAATGGAAATCCTTCAGCATTCAATGCTAAATGTGCTTCAATTTTTTGAACTTGACTTAATTTTTCCCAAACATTCTTTTTAATACTATAAGGACAGCTTGCTTGTGAAGCATAGTGCATCACTGCATCACCACAAATATTTACTTTTCTTGTAGCTGTAGTCTCTTTTCTTTCATTATATAAATCAGGTGATTTATAATGACCTTTAGGAGTTATGTATCTACCTGTAGGAATTCCTTTAGAATCTTTTATATGTGATTCAAATGGAGATGTTTTAACTTTAGAAATAACTTCTTTTGAAGAAGTATTAGATACAGTAGTACCTAACTCACCTCTGAGCTGAACAGTAAGCAAGATTTTAGAATTTTTGTTTAACATTAATTACTTGGTAAAATTTATAATTATTCTTTAACTGATTTAATTGCATCTAACATAGCTTGTGCTGTTTCTACACATTCATCGCCATTCCATTTATCATATGTAGAATCATCATCACAACATACTCCAATTTGCATACCTAATTCACATTGTGTTTCACATATTTCTTGCCCTCCATTCCAGTCCCATCTTTCACAGAATCCACAATGACACACTAAATTAGCACATTCTAATGGAAAACAATGAGCTCCATTAGCTTTTACAATATGTTCCCATTTCAATATAGAAAGTCTTTTAGCTTCCTTAAAACTTAGTTGTTCTTTATTCATATATCTTTTTAATTAATTATTAGTTTTAAAAAATAAAGGATACCTATCTTCACAGACTAGTATCCTTTTATGTACACTCAAAAACATCGTATTATGCTTAAAAAGCATCGTGGATCTGGAGGGATTCAAACCCTCGTCTCCGAACAGATTGATAATAAATATATTCACATGCATTGCTTTACAGTACATTTTCTGCTATTTCTTGAAAAGAAATATTGAAAGAACCGGGACTATTTGGTTACAAATAGAGCACCACCAATTGGTGAGACCAATGTACTTAACAACCCTCAGAAAGGAGGCGATGTTTCTTTTGACCTTTTATAGAGGTTTAACTATTTTTACAACTTTTCTGTTTCGATGTAAGTTGCTAACACAATGGACTTATGCAACAGCTGCGTATACAGCTGGGCGACCAAAAAGGATGTTTTTTACATTGCCTTCTATCGTTGTGAGTATTAGGACTCCTCCTTGCATGATTTATTATCTCACTTATCCGGATCAAATGTCTAACAGACCCATATTTTTTTAAAAATAGTAAAAATAAAGTGATAAAGAGTCCAATCCTTATCCAGGTTTAGATAGAGCAAGTTATATGCGCATACAGAGCTTGATAAATAATTATAGTCTTTACTCTAGAAATTGTAAATCCATAATAATTCTGTTGGAACTTTATTTTTACTACATCTTTATTGATTCTTTATTTTTCTTTGTAAATCTCCAGTAGTTACAATTCCTTGAGGTGAATTATCATTCTCTAAAATTATATCTTCTGGTAGTAACATTACTAATGGATTCTTTATACTGATTCCATTTGATGATCTGAATGCTACTTCAACAAATTCATCATCTATTAATATTCCAAATGTTGTACTCATACTTCTTCTCGTATAAACCATGATAATATTAATAATATTATACAAGGTATAAAAAATTTACATGCCATTAAAGTTGGAGGATCATTAAAATAAGTATAATCCATCCACATATTAATAATATCCATCCAAAAAGGATTAGTAAAGTTCTAATTATTTCCATTCTCTTCTATAAGTTTTAAGTATCCTACACCAGATACAGTTTCATGTGCTTCAGATAACCATAATAATTCTAAAGTTCCATTAGGATCTTTTGCAATCATTAAATCAACTGTTTGTTCCATTATTAATATCATATCTTGATTCATCTAATTTGTTATCAAATATTTTCCCATATCTTTTATGTTGATGTCCTATATAATATCCAATTCTTAAAGTAAAAATTATACTCATAATAAAACAATATAAGAAGAAATGATTTCTGATCCATGCATAATATCCAATTATTGCTATTGTAATATAAAACATAGTTTTTAAACTATATTTAAACAATTCTAATCGTGATTTTTGTTTATCATTATAATAATCTGTTTGCATAATTTTAAGATTAACATTAAAAAATCCCCTATGCCAAATTACATAGGGGATTCCCATTAATTGTCTATATAAATTTGATTCTAATAGACTGCTTGCGAGACAATACCTTGGCTAAGGCAGAAAAATTTGGAATTACATCTTCAAAGCCAATAAGAAGAAAACCAGGGTAAATTACTTTTCAGAGGATGCAAACGCTATCCCTAATATGGTTAATATTCCAAAAAATATAACCAAAAACAAAGGATACTTATCATAATGCATCCCTGTATAAATTGTACTGCAACCACAGAATATAGCTGCTATTGCATATTTAAATTTTTTACTCATAATAATTATTTTAAATTATTAATATTAATTTCAGGTATAAAATCAGAATCTTTACAATAAATAACTACTCTACTAACACATTCATCATAAATAGAATAGATGTCAGAATGATAATTATTATCATTCCAATAAAATTTAATATAAGGTATTATAACTGAGTTATCAATTTTTATATTAACACTTGTAATAGGCTTTATCATTAATTGCCATTCATTATGGTAATTTTTAAAATAAAATCTAACTTCAGTACTTTGTGTGGTTTCAGATGAATAACTACCAACAATAAGGAAAAATGATGCTTTACTTGATGTTGTAGTAGTTTCCTTCACATTAAACTTTCTAAGTTCGTGTTTACCTGAAAGGATAAGATCTGGATATACATAGCTTCTTTCTGCTCTTTTTGTTCTCTCAACCGATTTATAGTATGTAGATTCAATAAAAAAGATAATTGCTAACCATATAAGTACTATTTTTAAAATATTTAAAGTCTTTTTTCTATTCATATTAAGCCATTTTTAATTTCTTTTTAAACTCATTAATTTGATTAGCACAGCCCATATTAAAATTAACTAATTCAGGTGTCACTCTATCAATAATTCCTTCTAATTTATTACGATTTTTCATATAATCAACTCTTCTCTTGTGATAGAGAAAGTCCTCCTTTGGCTCATTAAACACTATTGTTTTACTTACCATTGATTTATTAATAACAATTTGACTAGGTTCTGTTATAACAGTGAGTACTGCAACAGCAAGATGAATGTGGAGGCGTTTACACATAATTTTCAAATTTAATTTGTAATTGTTTGAGTTGATTTATCTTTTCACTTTGTAATTCATACTTAAAATTAGCTAATTGTAGCATAGTATATACTTTTAACTTATTATAAGCATGATTAATTCTTTTTGACATATTCTGATTATATAATATAAACATTTGTGTTCTATAATATGATTTACCTTTTGATATAAATGAAACTTTTGGAAAATTAGAAGGACAACTAAGAACATAATACATTCTTAATCCTTTTTCCTCTTCTACAAGTTTTACATTCTTATCCTCATTTGGAACTAAAAATATTTGTGACATATTATTAAATTTAAGTTTTAGCACCCTTCTTATGACTAGGATTACCTTTCAATGGCTCATCATAGGATTAGGGTCACGCGCTGAAGTTTAGTCCAACTGCTAATGCTTAGAACTCATTAGTACTGTATAGCTCCAATTATTGATCTATCCACAAACGCACCTTTCTAAAGGGTACAGTACTTCTAGGATTACTCCAATTAAATAACTATTACTTCAGAAATAGTAATATTCCACCACTCTCTAAGTGATTATTAATTATCCTGTCAATTCAGGATTAATATCTTTATGTAAATGAAACAGTTTGTTATGTCTTCACTGTTTTGCGATATCTATTCATTTACAAGGGTAATTCAATGTTTAACCCATTTAATTTATTAACCTGTTCTTCCAAGGTTAGCATTAACGACCACAGACCGTAGTACACTTTGGTTCGTCAGTTAATAAACTATTTTAATAATGCTTCCAATTCTTCAATTGTTTTATCTTTCAAAGCATCTTCTCTTTTATCAGCAATTAATGCAATAATTTTCTTATTGTGTTCATCAATTGCATGTTTATCACGTAATTCTTCTTGATATTTCTTCTTAGTAAGATAAACATCTTTAAGAATATTGAAACGTAATGTATTTTCAACATCAACAGTAGAACCTGTATCAGTTAAGAAAGATAATTCATCATCATTATTCTTTACTAATATCTTTTTTACTGCTTTAATACTATTTTCTAAATCAGCTTGAGACAAATCCCATAACTGTTCTGTAGATACCAAACCTTTATTGGTTTGAAATCTTAATTTTAATTGACTTGCTTGTTTAAACATTGTTTTATTTATTTTAGATTCTTGTTTTTAATATATCAATTTCTTTATTGATACGATTACGATCACTATCAGTTAATGGATCTGAAAACTGAGATTTTGGTCCACATGTTTTCCATCCAGATTTTAACTGAGATTCTAACCTATTAATCACATTTCTTCTACGTGATTTCATATTTTCTTGTAATGAGTAATTAACTCCATTTTTCTTTGTCATAAAAACTTCTTTGTTAATAATTAATAATAGTTTGGATAAAAGGATTTAAATCTTTGACCTTTCTCTTATGCTTTATGGTGAGAACGCTCTATCAGCCTGAGCTATATCCAAAGTAATACTTTAAAACTTAATTTTTATTATATTAGTATATCATATAAGGATTATATCTAGAATCTGAATAAATATCTAATTCTTTATTATTTTCATAAAATTTAAAAATAACAGAATTAAAGGGATTTTTAACTCCTTCTTTAAGATTAAGTAATACTATACTAGTATGAGATTGTCCCATACTAATATAATCAACTTCATATTCTTCACCTATATTTAATCCATCCTGATCCCTTATAACTTTAGCTATCAACATGGTAATTAAAACTTAATTTTGATTATCCGTTTGAAACTACCCTGTAATTTAACAATTAATTCATCATGAACTGTTGCATTGAATCCCAAACCTGATAATTGTTTATCAGTTGGATTAATCATAGTAGTATTACCTAATACTTCTAAAACCTTACGATGTTCAGCTAATTCAGGAATTAAATTCTCTGCATGAAAACTTCTAATTGAATTGGGAGTTTTACAATTATCTAACATAAAAAAATAATGTTTATTACCAATACTTTCATTATTCCAATGATTTGGTGATAGACACACCAAATTAACTTTATGAAATTCATTAGTATTTAATCCATAAATTTCTTTAGATGCATTTCCAATTGGTTGAAGTACATGCTCAATGTTAAATATACCATTTTTTAATGTAACCTCAGCAATAGTAACCCATTGATGATGTTTAGTAGATGGATATTCATATTGATATAACTCTCCTCCAAATTCAATTTCACATTTACCTTTACCACCACTATTTCTAAAACTCCAATTATGAACTTTACAAATATATTTACCTTCGGGCATATTTGGTAAATTAGGAAAAGTTATATTTTCAACAGGAATATATCCTATTGGAGCAGGTGAAGTATAATCAACATCTTGAATACCTCCTGATTGATAATCACTTCTACAATTCCACCCAACTCGTCTACCACTTCCATAAGTTTCATGACAAACATCATCTTTACGATGAATATTTCCAGGCATAAAAACATGTAAATCCATCAATGATTGATTTGGTTCTAATTCATTCCAAGAATGACTAAATCTAAATACACCATCTACTCTACCGCCTTTAGCAGAAACAGCTTCTCGAAGTTGACTTTTTCCAGCTAAGTTACCATTAAATGTCCATGAATAGTTATTACTCCATTTAAAGATAGGTTTACTTTCTTTAATTTTAGCAGTTGTTAAACTAACCATATTTCCTTCATGAGTATTTAATAAATATGCTTCAACTGAAGTACATTCTGGTAAAATATGTTTCATGAATTTATCAATAGAAACTTCTTCAATACCATCAAACTCACTTCTTTTATGTCTTGTAGAAGTAGATTTAACTGAATCAAATATACTAACTGATTTTAAAGATCCATCACCTACATTAGAATGTAGAATTTCTGAAACTTTAATATCATCAATAGTAGCTAACCTTCTATCAAATGAATATGCATATTCATTTTCTTCAACAAACTTTTGAGCTTCTTCAATTTGTCTTTTAGTAATTGGAGCAATAGCTTTCATATAATTAGCAGGATCAACTCGTTTATTCCAAGATTTACAAGCTTCATTAAGCTCTTTTCCCTCAGATAATTCTACACAAAGTACACCAATTAATTCATTTCTGAACTTAGCAAATGGTAATTTATAAGAAGTATACCAACAAAAATTAACTTTTTCTTTCAATGGCAATTCATCATAGATTAATTTCTTAGGAATGATATTTTCAATCTTATATAAATGAGTTTGTCCATCTAATAAAGATCCTTGATTAATTAAATCTCTTACAAGATATAAAGTATCAATAGAAATTTCTTTCATAGCACGTTCAAATACTTCATTTGCACTTCTATATTCACCCATAATTGTTTCAACTGAACTACCAGACTGATCAACAAATTCTTTTGGAACATCTAAATACATATGATTGAAAGTAACAATGTCATTTGGTTTTACTACTCCGAACTTTTCAGCTTCTTCCTTAGTATAACGTTTAACATTTTTTGCAGTCCCTAATCTAAATAACGAATTAGATTTCTTACAAACTTCATAGTTTAAAGAGTTAAGTTCATTAAATGTTTCAAAGAATACGTCTTTAATTTTAGATAGCTTGATAGCATTAGATAGATTAGTTACAACTGGTGCAAATTCACCTTCTCCAATAAAATCAAATAATGTCATGATATTGTAATTTATATCTATTGCAACAATATTGCCATAATGATGAATAAAGTTTTTACATAAATTACAATTATGAACTGTAGATTCAGGATCTCTAAAAATAGGATCTTGATCAAAAGAAGCAAGATATAATTCCCAGATTTGTTTACCTGATAAATTACATCTAAATAACTTACCAGTTTGGCACATTTTATAAAATTGCTCAGAAAGTTGTTTATTAAATTTTAGCATTGTTTTATTTTGTTTTAATTTGTTTTAATCAATAGATTGTAAGATTTCATGAGCTATTTTACCTGCATCATCTTCTTGCCAATCATAAACCTTTTCAATCCTTTCCAAAGCTTCAATAAGTTTAATCTTTTCGTATTTTACTAATTGTAACTTTATAGTTAGCTGTTCAGATGTTAGTGCTATAAATTCACCATGCGGAGTTGTTTTACAACATAAAACTCCATTTATAATTTCTTCAAGATAATACATAATTGTTTAATTTGTTTTATTAAAATGTCTTCCAATTCTATACAAAGTATTAGGACTTAATCCATAATATCCGTCAACAAGAAAAAATGATTTGATTTGTTCAGCTAACATATCCGCATCATCATCTATGATAGCATATTTTTCTACATCGCCTTCTTTCTCAATCCATTCTTTAATCTCAGTACCTCTTAATGATCTTCTACTTCCTGTTATACCCACAAAAGTATCATTAATAAATCCTAATTTAGTTAAAGCTTTATCCCATCCTATATTATTAAGTTCAGGATCACTACTAAAATGCCATTTCCAACAACTTGAGATACAAATTTTAGTTCCAGTTCTATTACAAAATTCACTCAACCATTCCCATTTTATTGGGTCTGATTGTTTTTGTAGAAACTTAAAGTTATATTCAAATAATTTATGCTTAGGATTCGGAATATAATTAACTAAACTATATGTTTTGTAACGTGTTCCGGTTAAAATCCATCTTGGAGTATTTCTAATCCAAAGCCATTTTCTTCTTAACCACATTTTTAGTGTATGATGGGCTCTATTGTAGTAATCAGAAGAATTCATAACCCCATCAATATCTAAAAAGATTACATTCATATTGTTTAATTTATTTAGTTAATATTAGTGACAGAGATAGGACTCAAACCTACAACGATACAACCTATAAATAGGGTGACATAATCAATTTTGCCATTACGTATTACTCTGCCAGATTAAAAAATACAATAAAGTTATCCTGTCTAATTTTCAGGTATTGTATTTAATTTTATAGTAATTAGATTATTTATGGTTCATTCTCTATCCTACAACTTAATAGTATTCAAGAACTACATTCATTTGTACCTCAGCATGACATAAATGAATAAATTCATTGCTTCAGGTAATTTCAATAGATTCTGACGTGATCTAATCAGTATGCATACTCCCATACATTACGTAATTTTACTCCACTTTAAATCATATTAAATAAAGGCTATTGTTTTATATCTTTTCTTTAGCCAAAGATTGGTTCGCTTAATATTTAATAATCAATTCCCTGAGTCCAGGATTTGTGAATGGCAAAATTATTTACCAAAGAGTTTCTCCTACTCTTAAGAACTTAATTCAGTCTTATCTATTCCAACAGCCACAATAGACTTCTAGATTGTGGATCAGTGAGCTATAATATTCAGTTTAAATATTATTTTGTTGGTCTTTTATATTTTATTTATGAGTTGGAATAAGAATTGGGCCTTTATAATAGTATTCATCATTTAATTTCCAATCATAGTCATTTGATAAATAAAAGGCTTTATTTTTAAACTCACCATTACAATGTATTTGAATCATAGAATCTGTTCTACTGCTTTTTTATTAGTGGGAAGCAATACCACATTACATTCTTTCCACATAATTTTAATGTATTAAAAAGTAAAAATAACCCCAAAGAAATGAAGTCACAATAGTAGGAATAATAGGAAAACTTTTATCTTTCTTTGTAATAACAAATTCTACAATTACACTAATATATTTAAAGAATGTAAAGATAGAACAAAAAATAGAGAATATAAGAATTAATGTAGGTAACATAATATTTAATTTAAATTGTTAATAGTAAAAATAAATAAATATCTTAACAAAGTAGTAATGACGCTTCATTCAACTACTTCATTATTAATAATAAACAGTTCCAATTAAATCCAAATAGTTAAATCATCAAAACAATTATATGTATAATTGATTTAGTTTATTAATATGTTTTTAATTGTTTATTAAAGATATTTATTTTGTTTATTCTTCTTCTTCTTTAAAAAGTTTGTCAAAACATTCACCACATATCCCAGATAAAAGTAATTCTCTCTGGTCTAAAGTTAGATAAGGAAAACAATCTCGTATAAATTCTTTCCCTATTTCAAACCTATGCCAATCAGTAGTCTTAACTACTAATTCAAATGATTCCTCACATTCTATACAATAAATTGTAACAATGGTGAGATCCCCATCACATCGAGTCTTGACTTTCATGACATTAATATTTAGCAATTAAACCACTACTGTTATATTTAACAGATTTCATATGAGTAGGATGTAATCCTTTATTGGAATATAATCCATGATCTACTGAGCAACTAACACCTAAAAGTATTAATGCAATTACGATTAATTTTTTCATAATGTTTCTTGAGTTTTATTTTTTAAAATAGTTGATAATAACAATTAAGAGAAACCATGCAGCATATAAACATACTCCTATTCCAAATAACCATAGAAGTGTATATACAAAGAATGATACAAAATCACCAGTAGTTTCTGCTATTGAAGCACAACTACTCATTAAAATAATTGATAATAAAATAGTTGTCTTTTTCATTTTGTTTATTTATTAAATTAATTTACTAATGAACCAATCCACATTGCAAAATGAGCCATAACCCAAGCAACACAGAATACCGCAAATAAAATAAAATAGATATAGACCATAAAGAATAGTGCTACTAAAAGTGCACCAAATGGATTTATTGGTTCTCCTACATGACCTCTTCTTGGCATATTATTTACTTTTTAAATATTTACAATCTGTAACAATTGATTCATAAGGAAGATTATTAGCTATTCTATTTGCTTCATGAGGTGAAGAACAACTAATCATGTTGATATAAGATACCTGTGCGATTTGATTTTCATCATACACAGTTTTCACCTTTTGTATTAAAAATCTGTTTTCATTGCTTTTCATATTTATCTGTTTTTGAGTTTGTCTTTTACAGCTAAACCTAATGAACTTAAGTAGTATAACAGTATGTCGTCATTTTAAACTCTTAATTTATTAATATAGGAAACTAGCTGTTCTCAAGATCTTGAAATGTTATTTAAGTTTTTCACTGTCTAGGAATCACACCTAGATTGCTGTTCATAAACTAACTTAAGTAGGGCAGAAAATTTATACTTTACTATACTGCCATCAAGTTAAATAATAGTAAGAATCCAATAGAGAAACTCTATCAACATCTAATTTTGTAACCTATTCAAAGAAAGTTAATAAGGCATTTAAGATTCTTTGAGAATAAGTGGTTGTTTTGGCAGCAGAAGCAACAGCATCAGCAGCAGCAGCATCAGCAACATAAGCAGCAGCATCAGCAACATAAGCAGCAGCAACAGCAGCATCAGCATCAGCAACAGCAGCATCAGCATCAGCAGCAGCAGCAACATAAGCAGCAGCAGCAGCAACAGCATAAGCAGCATCAGCAGCATAAGCAGCATAAGCAGCAGCATCAGCAGCATTTCTACGATTCTCTAATAATTTCTCTTTATT
>Ga0302269_1000969_pt1 | contig 15109 bp, 14 predicted proteins | sample III_Bog_E2_2_FD_194560 | JGI IMG/M metagenome (GOLD analysis project Ga0302269, IMG submission 194560) | Peat permafrost microbial communities from Stordalen Mire near Abisko, Sweden - III_Bog_E2_2 | ecosystem: Environmental > Terrestrial > Soil > Wetlands > Peat | place: Sweden: Abisko...
CAGCTTCCTCAGTGCCGCATCCTTCCAGGACACAACCCGCGTGCTCACCGAAGCCGCGACGCGTTCCAAGATTGACAGCCTGCGCGGCTTCAAGGAAAACGTCATCATGGGCCACATCATTCCGGCGGGCACGGGCTTTGACATGCACCGCAAGGTCAGCCTCAAGCCGCTGGTGGAACTGCCGGATGAACCGGAACTGCAGGAAGCCGAAGTGGCGGAATCGGAAAATCCGCTGCTTGCATGATCTAAAGATAAATTAGCACCGGCGCCCGACGAGAGTTGGGCGCCGTTTTTATTTTGTGATTAGCCGAAAATATAGAAATACTTTGTTGTTGGTAATTGAAGCAGGCGATGGGATAGCACGGCCAGACCTTCCGCCAAGTCTTCTTTCTGGGTGATCACGGTGTCCGGCAACTTCAGTTTGTCGGGGGTGAAATTCCAAAATGCGATTGATGCCGGTACTCACCATCAGTTCGGAGGTTTCCTGCGCAGCTTGCCACTCGGCTGGGGACAGGATCGCGTCAACGATTTTTTGCAGCTGCAAATCTCGACGGAAAATGAAATTTCATCGCGGGAGCTATCGCGCATGCTGGTGGCCGAAGCCTTGACCAACGACGGACGCGCGGTGAAGGACGACATCACCTGCGGCGCGATTTATTATCATCGTCCGCGCCGGCTGCTGGTCATCACCGGTCCGCCGTTTAGCCAGGAGCGCGACGGCGAACTGGCCGAACTCGTGCAAACTTTCGACGGACGCAAAGCCATTTGCGGCGGCACCCAGGCGGGCATTGTTTCACGGCTCCTGGGCCGGCCGGTCACGATGGATTTGAAGAATCTCGATCCGGAAATTCCGCCGCCGGCGGCGATGGAAGGCGTTGACCTCGTCACCGAAGGCACCGTGACGCTGGCCAAGGTGTTGGAGATTTTGGAGGGCGGAAATCCCGCCGAATCGGCGCGCAAAAACCCCGCCACCGATCTCGTGACGCTAGAGCGTTTCAATTAAAGATGTAGCCGTTTTTGATATGGCCTGGTAGAGTTTTGGGATGCGACCGTTATCTTTAGATATTCGTGAAAGAATTTTGGCTTCCTATGACCATGCCGAGGGCACTCGCGCGGAGATAGCCCACCGTTTCAGGGTTTCCCTAGGCATGATCAAGAAGCTCCTGCAACAACGACGACGGACGGGCGACATTGCTCCGCGTTATCGGTTCTGCGGGCGCAAGCCGATGATTGGTGGCGAGCACCGCAAGCAGATGCAGGCGCTGCTGGCCAAAAAGAACGATCTGACCTTGATGGAGTTGCGGACGGCGACCGGCCTCAATTGTTCCTTGCAGGCCATCAACGTTGCGTTGGGGAAGCTTGGATTGACATATAAAAAAAGACACTTCGGGCCAGCGAGCAGGAACGTCCGGACATTGCCCGGGCGCGCCGGCTCTGGCGCAAGCGGCAGACAGGCTTCGACCCGGCCAGACTGATCTTTCTGGACGAATCAGGTGCCAAAACGAACATGACCCGCCTGTGCGGGCGCGCTCCCAAGGGGGAACGGGTCCATGCCCATGCGCCTTGCGGCCGATGGCACACCACCACCATGATCTCCTCCATTCGGCTGGACGGTTCGACCGCTTGCATGGCCTTGGAGGGAACGACTGATACGGAAAGCTTTCGGGCTTATGTCGGCGAGGTGCTGGTGCCCGCCCTGAAGCCGGGCGACCTCGTGGTCATGGACAACCTTTCACCGCACAAAAGCGACCCGACGCTGACCCTGATCACCAACGCGGGTGCCCAAGTGCTCTTTCTGCCGGCCTATTCGCCGGATCTCAATCCCATTGAAAAAATGTGGAGCAAGGTCAAGAGCCTGTTGCGGGGTGCAGAGGCAAGGACACCGGCTGATCTGATCACGGCAATCGGGCAAGCCCTGGCCAAAGTAACCGCCAAAGATGCCATGGGTTGGTTTACCTCTTGCGGCTACAGCTTTTGTAGAAACGCTCTAGCGTGCCTTTTTGACAGTCTTGCTCGGCTAGATGATGATCTAGCACCCTCTTTTTATTGAGTTTTATGACATTGCCACCTAAACAGTCGCCGGAGCCCCTATGATGGTTGTCAACTGGAGCAACCCAGACAAGCAATCCGGTCACGCGACCACCAGCCATCGCAGCGATGCTGGATACGCCGGCATCATGAGCATCGCTCCCAGAAATTGCCGATGGCTTCGCGCAATCCTTCCGCATGCCGAACCCGCAAATATTTCCACCAGGGTGGGAACAGTCTGCGATAGCGGGTTTCATTGAATCGCGCGTCAATCAGGAGCACCACGCCGTGATCAGTGTCTGACCGGATGACTCTCCCAACGGCTTGAAGGACCCGGTTCATACCGGGAAAGGTATATGCGTATTCAAATCCCATCGCGTTCTGCGGTTGGAAATAATCCCGGATCAGGTTTCGTTCGACGCATAGTTGTGGCAGCCCCACGCCCACGATGACGGCACCGATTAAACGCTCGCCGACGAGGTCAATGCCTTCGCCAAAGATACCGCCCAGCACGGCAAAGCCGACCAGCGTTTCACCAGGCTCCACAGAAAAGGAAGCCAGGAAATCATCGCGTTTCGGTTCGCTCATGCCGGTATGCTGAACAAGAACCGGGATTGATGGGTGGCGGAGCTGAAAGGCTTGCAGCGCGTTGTTGAGATATTGATACGACGGAAAATAGACGAGGTAGTTGCCGCGCCGGCCCTGCACCAAAGTTCCAATGGCATCGACGACGTCCGCGAGCGATTCCGCCCGCCCTTTGAAATGGGTTTGGATGCGGTCGTGAATGAGCACCGCCAGGTTTTCCGGTGGGAAAGGCGAGGTCAATTGCAACACGGGATCTCCCGGCTCACCGCCCAGCAGGGTGCGGTAATAGTCCATCGGCGTCAGCGTGGCCGAGAAAAAAATGGCGGCATGGCCGCGGGCCAGCGCCTGCCGGAGCAACAAGGAAGGATCGAGGCAAAACTGGCGGACCTGCATTGCCGGGCCGCTTTCAAAAATGGTCACGAAACGTTCATCGTAAAGTTCAGCGGTGCGCCGGAATGAATGCATCCGAAAATACAATCCGAGCAGGGCTTCGCGAAACTCCGCCGGCTGATTCTTAACCAGCCAATTCTCCGCCTCGCCCAGCGCTGTTTCCAACGGCTCAATTAAACTGTCGGGAAATACGGGACTCGTGCTGACACCGTCTGCTTCATTCCCTATCGCTGCGGTTTTCGCCGGAAACAAATTGAGTTCGACGGCGGTATCGGAGACGGCAAACGATTCTTCGTGCGGCTCAGTCGCGTTGCCCAGTTGCCGCATCGCCGCGTGCAGTTGAGTCAGGGCTTTGGAACAACGCGGTGCGCCCTGCTTGAGGGCACACTTTACGTCCAAAATCTCCTGGCCATTCAGTTCGGCGGAGAACATTCCGCGCGCCCGGTCAACGAGGTTGTGGGCTTCATCGACGAGGAAGCCGTATGCGCCGCCGTCCTCGGCAAAGTGCCGGCGCAGGTAAACCTGCGGATCAAAGACGTAATTATAATCGCAGATGATGATGTCAGTCCACACCGACACATCCAGGGAAAGTTCAAAAGGACAGACCAGATGTTTCTGGCCGACTTCTTCGAGCACGGCGCGGGTAATTTCTTCCCTTGCCAACACTTCGCGGATTGCGGGTTTGACGCGATTATAATAACCCCGGGCAAGCGGACACGTCAGCGGATCGCAGGGGCGCCCTTCGCGCACGCAGACTTTTTCCTTAGCGGTAAGCGTCACGGCGCGCAGCTTTAATCCGGCCCGGCGAAGATCAGCCAGCGCTTTCTCGGCAATGGCTCTTCCGACCGTGCGGGCGGTCAGATAAAAAATGCGCTCCAGTCTTCCTTCGCCCAGCGCTTTGACCGCCGGAAACAACACCGAAATGGTTTTGCCGATGCCGGTGGGCGCGGCGAGGAATAAACGCCCGCCGTTGGCGAGCACGCGATAGGCGGCCACAGCAAGCTCACGTTGTCCCGGGCGGTAATTGGGAAAAGGAAATTCCAAGGAACGGATGGAGACGTCCCGGGCAAGGCACCAATGGTGGCGTTCACGCAGCCAACCAACATAGACGGCGGTGGTCGCGGCAAAGAAATCAGACAGCTCGGCGAATGAAACTACCTGGCGAAACTCGGTCACTTCGCCGCCCGGCAGTTCCAGATACACAAGTTGGATGACCAGTTCCTCTAAACCGTTTTCCAGCGCGTGCATGAAGGCATAAAATTTTGCCTGCGCCCAGTGCAAGGGATCGGCTGCTTGATCCCAAGTTCCCTGCACGGTTTTGATTTCTTCCAGCAACACTTGTGCGGACGTGATGAGCAAACCGTCAATCCGTCCCCGGATTTGCAACATGAAGTCTTCGGTTTCTACGCGGTGTTCAACCGGTAGTTCGGTGAGATAACCCGGCGGTCGCGAGCGTTGAATTTTCTGGTGGCCGCGGATGCCGGCGAGGGCTCGGTCTGAGCCGACGAACTCATGTGCGCCGCCGAGATCGCCTGCCCGCAGGACAAACTCAACCAAGTCGCGCACCGAAATCGTGTGCACTGGTTTTGACGCCGCGATGGTCATGGGGGATTCAATCCCTGATGCCAGATATACGTTAGAACACCGGCCGGTTGCCCGCAGAAATTCTGCGCAACGGCTCCGGCCAACGACTGGCGATCTGGAAACCGCAATTTTTCAGACTCTGGCACGGGGTCATTTAACGCCACTGGGTGCGTCAACGAAAGCCCAACCGTCTGAATATTGTTCCGCAGTCGGGTAGCACACAACATCCGCTTTGGATTCCCGTAGCCATCGTTGTTTGGACCATGCGGCTGGTTTCGAGCATTGGCGGGTTGATTGTGTTTTCAAGACCGGACCAAAACGCTAAAAAATATGATCGCTTACGACCGCTACACAAAAACGGTTGAGATAAGATTATCTGCCCGCCGCAGACTGATTTATTTTTTTGAATGGAAAATCTGATAAAAGCGTTATAAATAAACGGCATGAGCAGAGTAGCCAGCGTGGTTTCGGTGACCAGTCCCTTTCAGGCGAGGCCCGCTTATCCCAAGTTTAATCCGATTCGTTCGGTTCAATCTGTTCAATCCATTGGCAGCATACTGCTGTCTGGCAAACTTTCGGCCGCCCAAAAAGTGGTGGCCAACACCCAGCAAAACCTCCCATTGGGTTTGTTGATGTCGGTGAGTCAGCCGGCCAGTAATAATGTGCAGGCCAACACAGATTACCAGACCCTGCGAAACGCTTTGGTCGCCGGAAATCTTACGGCGGCGCAACAAGCTTACATCCGGTTGCAGAGTGATCTGGTATTAATCCATTCAGCGTCATTCACCCCAAAAGGCAATGGACAACCGAACGCTGCGGCGTCCACCTCGTCGCCAGCCTCACAAGCTACGCCGGCCAACCCCGCAAGCTCCCCATCGACCAGTCCTGCTGGCAGTATTTTGAATGTGGCAGTCTAGGACGGTAGCTGACCCGCTTATGAGCGTTTAACAGATTTTGCAGGGGATCATGGCATCTTCATCAAATGAATAAACGGCACACAAACGATGGTAGCCGTCTGCAATGAGAACTTTTCCGCCGGCCCGGACCAGCAGCAACGGCGAGAGTTTTTTGCCCGCCTCAATCTCTTTCTGGTCCTTGTTGACGTGCCAATTGTTGGTTCCCAGCAAAGACAGGCCTGAAGCCCGGAAAATATCCTTGGATTTGAACTCCGACATGGCCGCCCGTTTCAATTTGACGGCGATTGCTTTGGCCGCCTTTTCATCATAGATCAGGTTGAGGTAAGACTCGGCGGCCGGATAATCGTGGGCTGCCGGTTCGCTCAGCCATTGGATTTTATTTTTCGTTCGCATTTGGTTCGAGGCTGAGTATATACAGAATCCGTTGGTTTAATCAAAGCTCTCCGATTTTCGTCCACAATGGCTCAAGATACAGGCCATCCATCAGGCCAGACAAGCCGTGCAACACGAAAGGGGCTTGCTTTCATTGCATGCCTGGCGGCGATCTTGAATTGTTCACCAGTCAAAGGATTACGACCGTTGCTGGCTTTGCGGTTTATGAACGCCAGCTTGTCCATCGACATGGCATGATTCAGTCCTTCGGCATGGTTTGAATCGGGGCGTTCGCGGTCTTGGTTATAATTTCTGCTTCGACGGGAAAAAATGTCGGGTCGCCTAAATTTGTGTTCAGGAGAAACTTTGTCCCTGGCCATGGCTCCACTCGCAGCTGCATCATTTCTGGTGGCAAATCCACACTGTTGATCCAATCCCAGATGGCAAACGGGTCAGTCTGCATCCAGCAGTGGGCAATCACCGTGCTACGCCAGGCTCCTTCAGGAAGGGATTCAGCCATGGCCAAAGCTCCGGGAATATCAATTTTGGCCAGTTCACCAATCCAGAGCTCCAGCGCTTTGTTCTTGGCGTCGGAGTCCGGCTGGGATTGCATCCAGCAGAAGATTTTCTTTTGGGCGCATTGCCGGAAATCCGTGTCAGGCAACTGGCAAACCCAGCTGGATGCTCTGGGCAAATCTGTTTTCATCCAGTTGTCCAGCACGGCGAGTTGAAAGTAGCGGTTGGAATCAACCAACCCCTCATCGTTTACAATTCTCCCCTCAATGGCGCTGGCACTGGTCATGGCGGACAAAGGATTAAACCAACCCAACCGAATCAGCAGCCACTTCTGAAAATGGCTGCGCGGCTGATCGTCCACAATAACCGATGCCACCTTCAACGCTTCGGGAATTTCCTCCCGTGGAATCGCGGCGGCCAGATAATTGAGGCTGCGCCGCCGATTTCCCGCCTGCTCCACGCCACCAATGTTTTGCAGCATCTGCCGGAACTGTTCCTGGCTCAATCCGCCTGATACCAGATCAAACTTCCCTGCGGCTTCAGAAGCAGCCTTGAGAAAGGCTTGGTTGGCGAACTTGCGTTGCCGCCAGGCTTGGCCGGTGGCCAGTATAGCCAGGACCGCCACAAGCGCAAAAACCTTGGAGAGTCGCCGCGCCTTCCGGCCTTGTTTTTGGATCTCTTGAACCTGGGCCTGCGCTTCGCGAACTTGATGGCGGGTATTTTCAAGTTGGCTGTGAGTGTTCCTCGCCTGATGCTGCACTTCCAGAATTTTGCTTTCGGCGGTGTGCGCTCGGTGGCGGGCTTCCTCCAGTTGGCTTTGCGTTTCCTGAATTTTATTTTGAAATTCCTGAAGTTGATTTTGGGCCGCGCGCACTTGATAATGAGCTTCTTGGGCGTGCTTTTGAACTTCATGGATTTGGCCTTGAACCTCGCCCGGCAGGATTTGTTTTTCCTGAACCTGGTTCTGAGGCTCGCGGGTTTGACGCTGGGTTGCCTGCAATTGACGCCGGACTTCCTCGACTTGATTGAGGGCTTCCCGGGCCTCGTGTTGGGCTGCGGCAAATTCAAAGAAGTGGCGCTTTTGTTCACGACACCATAACCCATTGAACCCAACGCCAAGCAGTAAGGCGATCAGTTGGATTTTGGCCATCTCCAAATCGGCTTCGGCGTCGCGATGATCGTTGGCCAGAATTTCGCGTTTCTCAACGCCATGCCGGGCGTCCACAAAAATGGATTTGCCCGCCCGCCGGGTGGTATCCAGCGTTCCATCCGGCGACACCGGGTGACGTTGCGCAGGAACAAAACATTCGTCTTCCAGTGTTCTGCCCGGTTTGTTGCCGTCGCTGGCATTGGGTTCCCCGGCAATTATAATGGGAAAAACGTGTTTGCCCCGCCCGCGTTGCTTGAAATAGCGCACGGCTTCATTCACCTGGCGGCTGTTAGCCGAATGCGGCGAACAGATTACAATCAGACAGATGGATTGCTCCAACGCCTTGCAAATCTCCGCGCTCAGACTGTCATCCTCGGGCAGTTCCTGCTCATTCCGGAAAATGGGATCAATGCGTTCGGGAATAATTTCACCCCACCCATTAATTTGGCCCACGAGTTCGGTAGGAATGGAAAAAGTCTTCAGCGCTTCGTACAACCAATTGCCCCAGCACCGGCGGCCCACAGCCCGCGTGTCTGGACGTTGCTCGCAATTATCCTGATGGCTATAACAAAGGAACGCCCAATATTTATATTCGTTACCGGTCATAATAACTCACCTGATTGCCGTTCCTGATTTCCCAGCCGGCCAAAACTATATGTCATGGTTTTTGATTTTTGTTCAGTGCCGCCGTGAACCAATCCACCGACGCGGGTTTGGCGGGCTGAGAAGCGCGATTTAAGCCGCCGCCCGGACGCAGATCTGCAGGCGAAGTGCGGGTGCCGCTGGTACCAGATCCTATCTGCGGCGAGGCTTTCATTGAAAGCGCAATGCGTTTACGCGGCAAATCTACTTCCGTGACGGTGACCACGACCCGCTGGGAAACTTTCACCACTTCCGACGGGTCTTTCACAAAACGGTCGGCAATCTGGCTGACGTGAACCAATCCGTCCTGATGCACGCCGATGTCCACGAACGCGCCGAATGCCGTCACGTTGGTCACGATCCCGGGTAGCTTCATGCCCGGTTTCAAGTCTTCCATTTTTTCAACGCCAGCCTGAAACGAGAACACTTCAAATTTCTGGCGCGGGTCGCGTCCCGGCTTGGCCAGTTCGCCCAGAATGTCGGTCAACGTGGGAAGACCAACGGATTCAGTGACATATTTTGGCAATTGAATCTTCTGGCGCAAACCCGCATCGCGCATCAGGTCGTTGACGGAACAATCCAAATCCTTCGCCATTCGATCCACTAGTTCATAGCGCTCCGGATGAACCGCGCTGGCATCCAGCACCTGCCCGCCAGCGCGGATGCGGAGAAAGCCGGCCGCCTGTTCAAAGGCTTTTTCACCGAGCCGGGGAACTTTCCTTAATTCCGCCCGCGACTTGAAGGGCCCGTTTTCATTGCGGTAATTTACGATGTTTACCGCCAGAACCGGCCCCAGCCCGGATACATAGGCCAATAACTGCTTGCTAGCGGTGTTGATTTCCACTCCGACACCGTTGACGCAACTGATGACCACGTCATCGAGGCTGTGCTTGAGCGCGGTTTGATCCACATCATGTTGATATTGACCAACGCCAATGGATTTTGGGTCCAGCTTCACGAGTTCTGCCAGCGGATCCATTAGTCGCCGGCCAATGGATACCGCGCCGCGCACCGTGAGATCATGGTTTGGAAATTCTTCCCGGGCGGCTTCCGAAGCCGAGTAGATCGAGGCTCCGCTTTCATTGACCATTACAATGGGAATCGCCAGCTTGAGCAGCTTCACGAACGTTTCAGTCTCCCGGCCGGCGGTGCCGTTGCCGATGGCAATGGCTTCGATCTGATACTTTTTCACCAGGTTGAGCACGGCTTCGGCGGCTTCACGGATTTCGGCGGTCGAGGATGTGGTGGGATAAATCACGTCGTTGTGTAGCAACTTACCCTGCCGGTCGAGGCAGACGACTTTGCAGCCGGTGCGGAACCCAGGGTCAATCGCCAAGATGTTTTTATTTCCCAACGGCGACACCAGGAGGAGTTCGCGCAGATTTTCAGCAAAGACACGGATGGCCTCGGCATCGGCACGTTTTTTGGTTTCCAGGCGGAGTTCAACTTCAATGGCCGGCCCCAGCAGTCGTTTGTAACTGTCTTGAACCGCGAGGCGGACTTGTCCCGCCGCCAGGCCCTTGCCGATGACAAAAATGGGCTCGAGCATGGGTAGGACTGATTCCTCTGGCACGGCGATGCGCATCATCAGGAAACCCTCGGTTTCGCCGCGCCGAATGGCCAGCAGCCGGTGGCTGGGAATTTTGCCAACCGGTTCGTTCCAGTCGAAATAGTCCTTGAACTTCGCCCCCGCCTCCTGTTTGTCTGACATCACTTTGGATTTCACCACGGCCTCATGCCAGTAATGCTCACGGAGCTTGGAACGGGCGATGGCGTCATCACACACGCGCTCGGCAATGATGTCACGCGCCCCCGCCAACGCGGAGACTGCGTCCAAGACGCCTTTTTCCGGACTCACATATTTTGCCGCCTCGGCTTGCGGGTCGAGAGCTGCATGCTGTTGGAAGATTAAATCAGCCAAAGGCTCCAGACCTTGTTCCTTGGCGATCATCGCCCGGGTTCGGCGCTTGGGGCGGAACGGTTGGTAAATGTCTTCGAGTTGCGTCACGGAATCAGCTTGGGTGACAGCCTGCTTGAGTTCATCGGAAAGGAGGTTCCGTTCCGCCAGTGATTTGAGGATGGCATCACGACGTTGATCCAGCTCCGCGAGGCTCAACAATCTTTCGCGGATGCTGGTGATGGCGACTTCATCCAATGAACCGGTGGCTTCCTTGCGATAGCGGGCAATGAAGGGAACCGTGGCCCCTTCGGCAAACAACTTCGCCGTGGCGAGAATCTGGCGAGGCGGGAGCTTGAGTTCGCCGGCTATTTTATGGATATGCGTTTCGTTCATGAAAAAGGGCGGATGGTTTACCGGAGCGGACATGTCATGTAAAACGGAAACCGAGATTTTTTACCGCCGCCATGCCAGGTTCGTTGTTTTACACCAGGGCTCTTTGTCCGCTCAAGGCAAATCCATATTAATAATTCAATTCTCCCCAAGCTTGGACCACAAAGGCTTAAGATCCAGGTCATCCATCAGGGCAGACAGCCAAGGCAACGTCAGTATAATCTGCTGGTCAGTGGCCAAATCTTTCAACATTGTTTGCACGCCCTTTCCAGATCACTTCAAATTTTCCAAACTGGTTCATGATCTCAAGGCATTCGTTGGCCAGCGCAAACATTCGCTGGCTGCTTGGATATTTTTTGAAGACCACGTTTTTTACCACCAGCCGGTTCCGAACGATAGTTGAATCCGTTTCGATGACCAGCGACAATGACTTCAATGCGATGACCTTTTCCTGGAACAACCTGACCGCTTCGTCCAAAGCCAGTTTCAGGGCATTAAATTCCGCTTCGTTATTTGTGCCGAACCCAAAATCAACCCGACTGCGCTTAACGATTTCCCGGCCGTCCAGCTTGACTTGGAAGGAACCATATTTCTGACCGGGATTGCCCAGACATCCGCCGTCAAAATAAATTTCCACCTTGCCAGATGTCGTGACTGACTGTGACGCTGATTTCGGCGCTTCACCAAACAAGCTCATCGTCTGGTGTTCGCATTTATTCTCATCAAGTCGCATATTAAAGAATGGATTTCACGACGGTTTGGTGGAGCAGATTTTTAACTTCGATTTGCTTAGGTATGACGCTCTTTTTCACTAGTGTTTTAAGCAAAGTATCAAGCCATTCACGCGACACCTCAATTGTGCCAGGTTCGAAGACCGGATTTTCATCTTCTTCCTGAATAAGCCGATAGTTTGAGAGCCTGATTTGAACACCCTCAATTTCCCCCTTCAAATCCAGATTTGCGCTGATGGTCTTATTTTCCTTGTCGATTTCCAGCACCGTCAGCTTGCCATATTTCTTTAGAATACCGCAGTTGATTTCATTTCTGACTTTTTGGACTTGGGCTCCCCTTGGCAACATCCTGAAAAATACTATTTTAAACGTCTCCACCAATCCGTCGCTGGCATTTTTGAAGAGATCACTGAATTGCATGGGTTCAAATATGGGTATGGTCAAGGTATGCGGCAGGTCTACCCATTTGAGAAAGCCATCATCACTAGAAGGCGTCGAGGAGGTCAGACGGTTTTTGAGCAAGTGAGAATAGGCAGATCAATAGTCAGTAAATGTGTCAGTAAACCCATAAAAATATCTGGCAAAAAGTTCCGGACATTACTAGAAAAGCATTGGTTTAGCGTTAGAACGCATCGAAATACGGTGTTTTTTGCACAAATCCCATCCCTCCACCATTAGCAGTCCGTTGAAATACGGGTCAATTTTCAGTCTCGCAAATGTTCATGGGTGAAATGTTCAAAATCCAGTATGGGAACAGCGGTAATGGCTGTCCCAACCGGGGCCGATTTTCGGCCGGTGGGCTCCCGGAAGGCCATGCGTTCCGTTCGCATCGGGCTTTTCGCCCGGTCTCGCCTGGCCTTTCAGGCCGCCGCCAGCCGCGCCATGCGCAGCAGGTTGTAAGTCCCCGCCACGAAGTAGCCCCAAGCCTGCGTCCGCTCCAATCCCCGATACCGGCTCCGTCTAAATCCGCCCACCGTCTTGATCCAGCCAAAGATTTCCTCCACCCGCTTGCGGATCTTCAAGCTGACTTGATAACTCAGCTGCGTCGTGGTGCGCCCGTCCAGTCCGGCCACCGACACTTTATCTTTGCACGCCACATGCGGCGCGATCTGCCGTTCCCGGCAGCCTTGCACAAAAGCTTTTTGATGATAGCCCTTGTCGGCACCGAGCGTCTGGATCTGCACCCCTGCATGCAACTGCTCGTGGGTGTCGGCCTGTTGCAGGGCCACCACCGGTTCCGGTTCCGTGATGGGGTTGTGCAGGGTGAAGTCGGCGCACAAACCATTCCGGTTTTCCATCAGGGCGTGCGCCCCGAAACACAGCCGGGCAGCCTGTCCGCTGGCTTTGCGATACAGCACGCTGTCGGGATCGGTCGTGCTCTGGTGCGTGTCGTTGCGCCGAGGTTCCCCGCGAAAATTAATCGTGGGATTGCCGGGGTCTTCATCCTTGGCCGCCGCCACCTTGGCCTGATCGGCGCCATCTTTGCGGACGAAGCTTTTCAGACTCGCCCACGCTTCGATGAGCGTGCCGTCGGCAGTGAAATGGTCGTCACTGGTCCAACCGGCCTGCCGGCTCAAGTCATACACTTCAAGGAAGAAGAGTTTGGCCACTTCGACGGAGAGCACACGTTCATAGTTCTTGGCAAAAATACTGTGGTCGAAACTGCCCTCATGGAACTCTCGGTCCAGAAACCAAAGCCAGAGCAGATTGTAGCCGAGCTGTTCGCAAAAGAGCCGTTCACTGCGGACACTATAAAGGGCCGTCAGCACGCGGGCTTTGAGCAGTTGTTCCGGCGGAATGCTGCGGCGGCCATCGTCGGCATAGAGTTCGTCAAACAGTGGCGAGAGTTTTTTCAGGACGGCATCCACCTGGCTTTTGATGGCGCGCAGCGGATGGTCTGCGGGCACGCACTGGTTGAGATTAATGACCGTCAAAAAGTCCGGCTGGGCTTGAGGTTTTCCACGCATCCATTGGCAGACGTTCAACTCATCCAATCGTTACAATCAATTGTGCGTTTTTCAACAAACTGTTAAGGTTAAAAGCCGCATTTTTGGGCGCAGTATTATTCACGATGGGAAGTTTTATTGTTGTAATGGTTGATCATTACTTTGGTGGCAATCTTCTTTAGGGGACTCCCAGAAACCCTAGTTACACTTAGTTATATCTTTCTAAGTCTAAAGGATAAGAGTAATACTTGTGGGCATGAAAACACATCGTGGATATATCCAGCCCGCGGCCCTGGGATTGTTTGACGCCCAGCAACGCCTGGAGCAGATCCGCGGCATGGGTGATCCCCTGGCCGCCTTGGATACAGTTATGGACTGGGCGATCTTTATCCCCGTTTTGGATCGCATCCCGCGCGCGGAGCCGAAGGCGCCGGGTGGTCGCCCGGCCTATGCGCCGCTGCTGATGTTCAAAATCCTGGTGCTCCAATCGCTCTATGGTTTGAGTGACGAGCAGGCGCAGTTCCAAATCCTCGACCGCCGCAGCTTTCATCAATTCCTCGGCTTGAGTGAAGCCGACTTGGTGCCTGACCAGAACACCATCCGCGAGTTCCGCGAGAAGTTGACCCAGGCGGAACTCTTCAGCGAACTCTTCGCCGCCTTTAACGCGCGACTGACGGACCAAGGCTTCATCACCCGCAAAGGCCAGATCATTGACGCCTCGTTTGTCGAGGTGCCACGGCAACGCAACCGGCGTCTGGAGAACGCGGCGATCAAGCGCGGGGAAGTGCCCGCGGGTTGGGAGCAGGATGCGAAACGGCTGGCCCACAAAGACTTGGATGCCCGCTGGACGAAGAAGAACGAGCAAAACTACTATGGCTACAAGGACCATGTCGTGGCGGACTTGGCGAGCAAACTCATCGTGCGCGCCGAGGTGACCCCGGCCAGCGAACATGACAGCCAAGCCCTCGACTCGCTCACGCAGCCGGGCGATCCGGAAACCTGGGCCGACAGCGCCTATACGGGTGCCAATTGCGAAGCGATCTTGGCGGCCAAGGGCATCGTCGCCCACGTCTGTGAGAAGGGCACGCGGGGACATGCGCTGACCAAGGGGCAGCAGCGGTCGAACCGGGCGAAGTCGCGCAAACGAGTGCGGGTGGAGCATATCTTTGGGTTTATGACCGGGAGTATGCGGGCGATGTTTCAAAGATGTATTGGCTACGCCAGAAACCGGGCCGGTATCTTACTGGCGAACCTGGTCTATAACATGGCGCGAACCGAGCAGATCATTCGGCTCCAACTATTGGGGCGTAAGACACCGAAGCTTGCATAAGTCGGCACCAAGATAAAAAAACCACTCCAGCTAACTCGCATCAATGCCAACTTATCGAGCTAGCCAAGACACAAACACGACTCATCACAAAAACCTAGCGATGACGCTACCTCGAAAATCAGAAAAACAGGGTTTTGAGAAGTCCCCTTTACATATTAGACATCCCAACGGAATGTCTGAATCATTTTACAGGTTGGGATAAAGCGTCCGCAACCAGTTTTGTGAACGGTAATATTTTTTCTGTAATTGTAAACGGCCTTTTGGGAGCTGTTATTTTCGCATTTCTTGCTGGCTGTCAACAATTCATTTCGAAGGACAATCATAAAAATAAAAAATAAACGATGTTGCCTTTACCCGCGCCGCGTCAAGTAAATGAGCCCGCTTGAAAAGCAATTTCCTATCAGTGCATCAAAAAAAACGGTTAAGCCAACCAGCTCAACCGCTTTTCCGTTCCTCCAACCACCGGACCTAAACTAATTGTTTGGATTGGCCGTCAGTCCGCCGCCGGTCGGTCTTGACGCGTTCACCGGGCTTGCGCGGGATTTTGGAGGGGCATACCAGGATGCAGTCCCAGCCGTGCGTTTGCAGACAGCGGCACAGCGCAAAGCCGCGCGGCCCGGCTTCGTAA
>Ga0302269_1000981_pt1 | contig 14916 bp, 9 predicted proteins | sample III_Bog_E2_2_FD_194560 | JGI IMG/M metagenome (GOLD analysis project Ga0302269, IMG submission 194560) | Peat permafrost microbial communities from Stordalen Mire near Abisko, Sweden - III_Bog_E2_2 | ecosystem: Environmental > Terrestrial > Soil > Wetlands > Peat | place: Sweden: Abisko...
ATCCTCCTGCTCTCTCTCTGCCTGCCTCCTTTGCAAGGAATGGCGCAGACGGTGACCGGTACCATCCGCGGAACAATTACCGATCCGAGCGGCGCCAAAATATCTGGTGCAGCTGTTACAGCGACGAATACCGCGTCCGCCGTCGCATCGGCAACTAAGACCAACGATGCGGGGGAATACTCTATCCGCTTCCTTCCCATCGGGCAGTACAAAATCACGGTTCTTGCACCGGGGTTCGAAGCCGCCACATACGGACCCTTTGCGCTTGAGATCGATCAGACTGCGAAGGTTGATGTTCCGCTTCGTGTGGGCGCAACGAGCGCCACCGTCGATGTGTCCGGCAGAATGGAGCCGATCCTCGACACCGAAAACGCGACACTGGGCGAAACGTTTACCGAGAACACGATCAACAGCGTTCCGTTGAATGGACGGGATTTTTCGCAGCTTACTGTGTATACGCCGGGCGCGGTTGCGCCGGGATTCAGTTCGTTCGGCGGAAGCGATTCGACGGAGCGCAACATTGACGCCGGGAACCAGGTTTCAGTGGACGGTAATCGCCAGCAATCGAACAACTATCTGTTGGATGGCCAGGAGATCAACGAGAATATCAACAACACGATCGCCTATAGCCCCAGTCCGGATGCGCTTGCTGAGATTCGCGTCATTGAATCAAACGCCAATGCGGAATTTGGTAATGTGAACGGCGGCACCGTGCTGGCAAACATGAAAAGCGGCGGCAACCACTTACACGGAAGCGCCTTTGGCTATCTCAAAAATGATCGGCTTGATGCTAACAGCTGGAGCAACGATCAAAACATGATTCCAAAGAACGACTACACGACCGCACAATACGGCGGCACGCTCGGCGGTCCGATGCTACGGAACAAGCTCTTCTTTTTTGTCGACTACGAAGCCATGCGCTACCACTCCGCTGGCGGCACAACGTCAAGCGTGATCCCTGCTGCATTTCGAACCGGCGACCTGTCGGCTTTGTTAACACCAGGATCTCTTGCGCCCGGGCCAACCCAACTTTATGACACTACTACGATCGATCCAACCACCGGGCAGCCGAAGGCATATACGAATAATCAGATTACGATCACCAATCCGGTTGCGCTGTACCTTTTCAGCAATCCCAAAGCCTACCCGCTGCCGAACCACCCAGCGAACTCTGGTGATCCGCTCGGAATCAACGGCAACTTTGTTGGGCCCGGAGCGAGTTTCTCAGAGAATGACCAGGGAGATGCAAAGGTGGACTGGCAACTTCGCCCCACAGACAGGCTCTCGTTCCGTTATTCGCAGGGATACGCAGCAGACGGGACAACGGCAGACCCGCTGCCCGTGAACTTCCCCATCGCAAATAACTACCCGGATCATTTCTTCGATAGTAACTGGATTAAAACTATCTCTCCCACAATGGTTAACTCGTTCACCGCAAGCTACGGGAGGATCAAATTCAATAACGGCGTATCAACGGATCCCTCGGGAATTTTCGGCCTGACCGGCAATCAGCTTGTTGGGATTCCGGGGAACCCGCAAAAGACCGCCGGGTTCAGCTCGCAAAATTTCAATGGAACCAGTGGAAATGGATATCCGAGCGGTTTCGGCACCAATCCCTCTCCGGAGATTTTCGTCGATAACGTATTCGGTTACGCGGATAGCTTTACATTGCAAAAGGGCCGTCACCTGATGAAATTCGGGGGCGAGTTTCTGCGCTACCAACAGAACAGCTTCTATCCAGGCAATGACGGTGAACTGGGTGCATTCAACTACACCGGCGCATATACCGCAAACCCATACGCGACTAACAGCACGCTCTATCCGCTTGCCGATTTCCTCTTGGATCGGGTGCAGGATGTACAGATCGGCGCAGTATCGGGACTGACAGGGCAGCGCCAATGGCGCGATGGAATATTTGCCCAGGACGACTTCAAATTGAATGCGAAGCTTACGATTAACCTGGGTGTTCGCTGGGAGTTCGATCAGCCCATCTACGAAGTCAATAACAAGATGGCAAATGTCAACATGCAGACATTGCAGATTGAGTATGCGGGAGTGGATGGAAACAGCAGAGCGCTGTACGATCCCGACTATAAACAATTCCAGCCGCGTGTCGGGTTCGCTTATCAGGCGACGTCGCGATTTGTGATCCGCGGAGGCTACGGCATTTCAAGCTACCTTGAAGGTACCGGAGCAAACCTGCGGCTTACCCAAAATCCACCCTTCCACACGGATTTCGAGCAGACCGGTGTGAACCCCAACACGGCGGGCGGCTATTCGCCGGGAGTCTATTACCAGGCATCCAACGGTTTTCCGACCACCCAGGTTCCGACCACAACTTTCTATATCTGGCCGAAAGAATTGAAGCCGGCCCAGACACAGGAATTCAGTCTGACAACGGAATACCAGATTGCTCATGCATCCACGATCCAGGTGGGTTATGTGGGAATTCTCGGGCACCACCTGACAGATCCCTACTGGGGAAACCAGTGGACCTCGCCCACAGCGACGGCGCCCTATGCCAGCATCGTAGGGCAAGGGGGAGTCGCGAAGATCACGGGAACTGAGTCAGCGAGTGGCTACAACGGCCTCCAGGCTGTGTTTCGGCAAAGGCTGACTGCGGGCCTCGAGTTAACAGCTAACTACACCTTGTCCCATTCAATGACTGATAACATCGGATTCTACGGTGTATATAACATCTGGAGCGGACAGTATTACCAGCAGGATGCATACAATCCGAAAGGTGAATGGGGACCGGCAGGATCGGACACGCGCCATAACATTTCCGTGACCGGCGTATACGACCTCCCCTTCGGCCGCGGAAGGGCGATGGGCGCAAACTCGAATCCGGTGGTGAATTCAGCTATCGGCGGATGGAGGCTAAGCGGAGCGCAGGTGTATTATTCCGGCTTCCCAGTCACCGTTTCATCGCCCGCTAATTACTCCAGCCTCGTGAACGCATTTACCGGTGCAGCCCGGCCGAACCAGCTTCGACCCTTGAAGATCGTCGACCGTACCATCAACGCCTACTGGGGTACAGCGGTACAGGGCACATCGTGCGGCCCCAACCAAGACGATGGTAACTGCGTTTACGCGCAGCAGCCGAATGATGCCTTTGGAACAGTCAAACCGGGTTCACTTCGGGGCCCAAGTTTTCAGAACATTGACATGGCTGTGCTTAAGAGTTTTCCGGCCTGGCATGAGAATCGGATTGAGTTTCGAGCTGATTTCTTCAATGCTTTTAACATCGCCGACTATGCCGCACCGGATAGCGGCATGACAGACGGAAACTTTGGGCAGATCACAGGCACGGTGAGCAACAACCGCTCCACCCAACTTTCGCTTAAGTACGTTTTCTAACAATTCTGAAGTGTTCATCAGTTAAAAGAAAGACTTCACACATCCTCCTCGCCGCTGCCTAAAGCAGCGGCGCTCTTTTTGTTACGTGACACCTGTGTCAATGAGGGAGGCTGACGGCGTACAAATACCATGCCGCATGCGGGAGCCATTGCTCAGTCCAGCGCCAATCTTCATCCTTGCCAGTAACTGCGTAACCAAGATTGAACGCGATTCCATCTTCATCATCGATCCCGGAAGTAATCCCGTTCATGATCCCGCCCGGTGCGCCCGTGTATTTATAGGATTTGAAGAACATATACGGCGCATACGCATGTCCGCTGCCCATTAGCATGGTGGCGTCGAAGGGATTACGTCCAAGAATCCAATGCAACTGATCCCATGCGTATATTTGCAGCTTTGCTTGAAACTCTGGCTTGTCGGCATACAACGGAATCGCCATCCGTGCAGCGGCCGCGAGGGAGGCCAACCGAGCGTTCTCGCCCTGCCACCATGGGGCTGCTTCTGTGTCGTGCGGAAAGAAGAATGCAGTTCGTGGCTTGCCGCCTGTGAGCACTAATTGCCTGGCGTAGCCAAACGGATTGTTCACCTCTGAAGTCACGCTCAACTCAAATCGTAAAGAGCGCTCTACACTATCGAGTATTTTCTTATGCTGGTCAGGCGACGCAATGGTCAGATATTCAAGCAGACTGATCACCGGTAGCCCTGCATCTGAGGGATGGAAGTAAGGCCGGACATGGTTATCCGCCCTCCAGAAGTTATGCCAGTTTCCGGAAGTAGTGAGTCGCGCCATCAGACTGGTTGCCCGTTCATCGGCAACGGTTCGGTATGTCTCGTTGTGGGTGGCCTCGAAAAGTTCGGTTGCGGCCATCAGCGCACAATAGTCGTCCAGAATGTTCTCCACTCCATCGTTCAGAACCTCGCGGTTATGGAGATTCAGGAATTGAAAAGCCTGCTCAGCCGCATGCAAATAATCGGTACGGCTGAACTCTCCATCCGCCGGCATTGTGCTCGCCAGGGCCAAGGCTGCAATGGCCATTCCGCCGCCTGCACGAAAACTCGCTTCGTATGCGTGGGGGCCTTCTGCGCTCGCAATGTTTTCGGTGGAGTCGGAGGCCGTCAGTTTGACTTGCGTGCGCCAATTTGGATTACCGATTTCCCGATCCTGCGGAAGTTTCCCTTTTCCCGGGGCGTTGATGGTTTCCAGGAACGAACCGTCTGGCCGCTTGATCCGCACCAGGTAGTCTGCCCCGTATAGCCCCTCGTCCAGCATCCGGCGTTCGTATTCCGTAAAGTCGTCGTCCTTTCGCGCTTCGAGTGATCTGTAACTCTTCAGCAAGCTCCAAGCAGACAGCGGCACCTGCTGCGGATTGAAGTAGGATGTTGGATTTTGATGCGAAAGATGAATGCCGTAATCGCCAGTTGCGTCATACCATCCCCCGTGGACATCGACAAACTCCTGCTTGCCGGGAAGTTGTAAGTGCCGGTCCGCTTGATCCAGCAAGCCGCTGGCACGCTGACCCTTGAAATAGAACACGACGTTGGAAAGTGTTTCGCGCTCAAGCACGTTATCGCTGACCTGAAAAGCGCAGGAGCGCGCGGCTTTCAATCCGGAAACTTCAAGAGCATAATGTCCCGGCGCGTGCCAGGAAGAGAAGTCCGCTGTCCAATACATGTGGCTGCCCCACGCATGGACGGTTCCAGACGGCTGCAAACTTGCCTCATAGGCGGGCTTGCCGGTGTCCAGATCGATGAGCGAAAACCGCAGTGGGTGATCCTCCGATCCCCCCTCTATAATGGCCTGCTTTGTGGCCTGCGTCTCATAACCAACCTGATCCACAAGCACGCGGACCTGTCCCAAACACGAGAGCGGGCAAAGCAGTAAAAAGCAGGTGGCGAGGATGCTGCGGCAAGATGCTCGGAAGTGCAAATTGTATCCCATCGTAAAATCACCTTGAAAGCCAAAACGTGCCAATTGGTTTAGCTTACTTGCTAAATCAGTGTAGGGAATTGTCCCGGTCTTTGGTACTGTTATTTAGAAAGACTGTTGGTATCAACCAGAGCCCTTCCAATAAACGCGATGTTCGGTCCAAATCACCACATCCTTAAAGGCAGCCGAGGATTCAACCCTGACAACAGAAAGGTAGAAGGATGACGACAATCCTCGCCACATCATCAACTGCAGGAACCTCCGTCGTAACCGCGCCACGTGTCGTGTCCATTGACATTTTCCGCGGCTTGACCATGGCGGTCATGATCTTTGTCAACCAGCTATCTGGGGTTCAAGGGCTGCCTTGGTGGACCTATCATGCGCACGCGCAGCAAGACCTGATGACCTATGTAGATATGGTTTTCCCGTTCTTCCTATTCATCGTAGGAATGTCGATGCCTCTTTCAGTAGAGCAGCGCCTCAAGCGGAATCCATCCATTCCAGCGTTATGGGGTCATGTTCTTTTGCGCGTGCTTGGCTTACTTGCCTTGGGGCTTATTCTGGCAAACGCAGAAGCCTGTGACCCTGCACAAATGCACATCAGTGGCGCACTGTGGGCGGTGCTGGCTTTGCTTTCTGCCGGCCTCTACTTGAATGTTTACCCAAAGTTGGAGGCATTCCCGGCCTACTCGCTTTGGCTTCGGACCGTCGGCCTCATCGGAGTGTTTATATTACTCGCCATCTTCCGTAGAGCTACGCCCGGCGGACACTCGGCCTGGATCGACTTCTCATATCCGGAGATCCTGGGCCTCATCGCCCTCAGCTATTTTGCCGCAAGCGTCCTCTATATTCCCACGCGGCGATGGAACTGGATGCAGCCCGTGTGGTTTGTTCTGCTCGTCTTACTCAATGTACTTGCAGCGGCAAAAATGCTTCAATTTCCCAATCACGTTAGTTTGTACGTGTGGCCTTTCGGCAATGGAGCGATGGTAAGCATCATCTTTGCCGGCATCATCACATCGTCACTTTTCGCTGGCGAAAAGGCATCCCGTCGCCCGCGACCTGCGATGGCAATCGCCGGTTGTTTCGCCATCCTATCTCTGGCAATCGGCGCGGTGCTGACTCCGCTTGGGATTTCAAAGATCCGCGCAACGCCGACCTGGTCCCTCTACAGCATCGGCGCCGCGGTCATCATCTTCGGCCTGCTGTTCTGGGCTTGTGATGTGCAACGGTGGACCAAGTGGGCATTCTTCGTCCGCCCGGCCGGAGAAAACACCCTGACCACCTATTTGTTGCCCGACCTCTGGTACTTCCTTTCGATCTGTTTCGGGCTAACCTTTATTGATACGCATTTTGTCGCTGGATGGCCTGCCGTCGTAAAAACATTCGTGTTCACGTTTTTAATACTTGCGGTGTCCTGGGTGCTAACCAAGTCGAAAGTTCGCCTTCAGTTTTGAGAATTTGTCCCCTCCCGCGTCATTCTTCCTGGATACATGATTCCGTTAGGACGCATCTTGCTATACTTTGTGAAGAAAGACCATCCAACATCGAGATTCTCAGCGAGACCCTGTGAAGAAAGAGCCAATATCGGTTGGCAGACCGTCGTTACTGCGCCGGACTAACGCACTTACGATCTTGAGTCTTTTGCGCGAGGCAGGGTCGTGTTCACGGGCGGATCTGGTCCGCGCATCGGGAATGAGTGCGCCGACCGTGACGAATGTTGTGAATGACCTGCTTTCGGCGAATCTGATTAAGCCGCTCGGTGAAGGGGAGTCGAGCGGTGGCCGTCCTCCGGACATCATCCGTTTCAAAGCAGAGCGTGGGTGCATACTCGGCGTCCAAATTACAGCGCGGGCTTTGTTGTTCTTGCTGACGGATCTGAGCGGCGAGGAGCTGGATACAACAAAGGTGTCGCTCCATGGTCGGAAGACAGATCCTGAAGCGGTATGCACGTTGGTTGCGGAAGAGATCCGGAGCCTATTCAAGAAGCATAAGAAGGCGCGGGAGCAATTGCTTGCCCTGGTGGTCGGGGTGCCCGCCATCACCAACGTGGAAGAAGGGATTGTGCTGTCCGTCAGTACGCTTGACGATTGGCGTTCAGTGCCCCTGCGCCGATTACTAAGCAAGCATGTAGATTGTCGAATCATTATTGAGAATGACACGAACCTGGCCGCATTGGGAGAGCGTTATCGTGGCGCCGCGCGTACAGAGCAGACATTTGTACTTATCGATATTGGAGCAAACGTCAGTGCGGGCATTGTTCTGGATGGGAAAGTTCACCATGGCGCTCAGTGGTCGGCCGGTGAGATTGCCTATTTCAGATTGCCGCGGATTCTTCGCAAGCAACCGGCGTTGCACGAATTCGGCGAGCTCGAGTCTGTTTTGACGAGCACCGGAATACTTAGTAGCTGGAATGAAGCTATCGCTAAATCGCGACGGGTTTCAACTCCAGATTCAGATAAGACTGACGCTGGCGGGGTGCTGAGTCTGGCTCAAGAGGGAGATCCGCTAGCCAGGAAACTCATCCTTCATCGTGCTGCGATCGTAGCTGATGTCATTGTCAACCTCTCGCTGGTCCTCAATCCAGGGTTGATACTCCTAGGGGGAAAAGTTGGCAGTCATCCTGCCTTGCTTAGTTTCGTTAACAAAGAACTTGAGAATTCTGAATTTGCCATTCCGAAGATCGCCGCTGCCAATTTGGGGGATTTTGCGGTTCTTTGGGGCGCAATCTCGTTAGCGTTGGAAGCTATTCCATCCCTCCTTTTGCCCCTGTCAATCTCTTGAAATCGATGCGCGACCGGCTCCACCGCGAGTCTGCAGACGCGCAGATAATCGCCAAACCCGCTCACCCCTGATCTCGCCACACGCGCGCACAACAGCCTTTTGTTATATACCAGCGCATAAAAGACTTTTGGTTTGACAAATGCAAGTTTCTAAGCGATGTTGAAGAGGAGGCCAAAGGTACGGCTTCATATATCAACTTTGTCAACAAAAGTTAGAAACAACGGAGACCCACCGCATGAGATTTGCCGCTTTCAAAAGCGAAGGCGTGACCGGCTTGGCCGTTGCAAATGGCAATGGAGACTTTCGCGGGCTGACGAGTGAAGAGGATGGCTACCCCGGCTCTTTGGATTTCCTGGTGCAGCATGGACGCCAGGCCGTGGAGAGTGCGGCAATAGCGCTTGCAGGCGGCAGGCCGATCAATCTTGCGCAAGTTTCTTTACTGCCCCCGCTTTCCTCGCCGGGAAAGATCATCTGCGTCGGTCTTAACTACGTCGATCACTCAATTGAGAGCGGCTTCATCGTTCCAGACTATCCAACGGTCTTCGCGCGTTTTGCTTCTAGCCTGATTGGCTGCGGTGAGGCGATTATTCGCCCTCGTCTGTCCTCCCAGCTTGACTATGAGGGAGAGATGGTTGCCATCATCGGTGTCGGTGGCAGACATATCAAGGAGCAGGACGCCCTCGATTGCGTTCTTGGTTACTCAATCTTCAACGACGCGTCAGTTCGTGATTACCAGAAAAAATCGCCGCAGTGGACCATCGGGAAGAACTTCGATGGGACAGGCGCGTTTGGGCCCTGGTTTGTGACCGCGGACGAGCTTCCGCCGGGGGGCGGAGGGTTGCATATCCAAACACGCTTGAACGGGACCGTGGTGCAAGACGCATCGACGGATGACATGGTGTTCAGTGTTGCCCGGCTCATATCCATACTCAGTGAAGCAATTACGCTTTCGCCTGGCGACATCATTGTGACCGGGACGCCGGCAGGCGTTGGCATGGCGCGCAATCCGCCGCTGTTTATGAAACAGGGCGATGTGTGCGAGGTTGAGATTGAAAGGATCGGGATTCTGCGCAACAGCGTGCAGAACGAATAGCAGTGCCATTCAACGACGAAGAAATTCTCTGAATCCTGAGTGAAACGACAAAGGAACCTATGCCGGTGAATCAAGCAGACCTTGGCGCAACGAAGATTGGCGGGAGCCGTCTTCGCCGCGATGCGCTTAATGCGAGCCACATTGTCGCGTCAACGCTTGCCAGCATTGCACCCGCAATGAGTTTCTTCTTCGGCTTTGCTGTCATTGTGGCAGGCGCCGGGCTTGCTGCGCCCCTCACCATTCTGTTGGCGACGGTTGTGATTCTTTTTCTCACCAACACCATAGCGGAGTTTTCACGCTTGACTCCGTCAACGGGATCGTTTGTTACGTTTACCGGTAAGGCATTTGGACCCTCTGTCGGTACGGCAGTCTCACTATTCATCACCTTTGGTTACGTCGTCGCTGCGTCGACCGTTGTTTCGATCGCCGGCACATGGGTTTCCGAAACTCTTCGGCTCTTCCTCGGCATTTCAGTGCACTGGGCAATCATCACCGTATTTATATCGGTCGCAACGGGATGGCTGGTCATGCGGGGCGTTGCCCTTTCCGCGATGTGGTCGGGTATCTTCTTCTACTTTGAAGTTGGCCTGCTTGTGCTTGCCAGTGTTCTTATGATCACTGCACATCGCAGTGCACTTACACTTGCCCCATTCAGGATCGCGAATCTGTCAGGTGGATTGCGGGGGCTGGGTGCCGGATTTCCGCTTGCCATTTACCTGTTTATCGGGTGGGAGAATTCCGCCTCGCTCGCGGAAGAAACAGAAAACCCGCGCCGCGACATTCCTCGCGCACTCATTACATGTGCGCTTTCAATCGGCCTCTTTTACATGTTTCTCGCTTATGCGACTGCGGTAGGTTTCAACATGGACGCGCATGCCCTGGGTGCATCGCGGCTACCGTTCATTGATGGATTGAAGGCCTCATCACCTTCGCTGTTAGTGGTGGCATACATTGCTGGTGTCACCAGCATCTTTGGTTCTCTCATTGGCCTCGTCAACTCCCAGGCGCGCATTCTGTTTAACTCGGGTCGTGAGGGGCTGCTGCCAGACTTTCTGGGAAAAATCCATCCGCAACATCAGACGCCGCACAGTGCGCTGTGGGTGTTCCTCTTAATTGCCGTTGCGCTTATCCTCGGCTTCGGGCTGCTCGGCGGAGTAGCGCCGATGGATTACTTCGGTTATGCGGGTACGCTCGGCACCATACCCATCATCCTTGTTTACATGCTCACGAATCTCGCGTTGCCGGTTTATGTGCTCCGCTATCATCGCGAGCAGTTAAGCAGCTTTCGTCACATCCTGTTGCCGGTCGTTGGTGCATCAATCATGGTCGTCCCGTTGTGGGGACTCATCCAGCCGGGGCAACTGTGGCCATTCAATATCTTTCCGTGGATCGTTGCAGGCGCTATGGTCGTTTCTGCGATTTACGGCATCGTGTTGGCGCACATATCCCCCGGCCTGGCGGCTCGCATCGGCGTGTACGTGGCTGATCAGTAGAAGATTCCGAAAGACTATGTTTCATCTCGGCAACCTGTAAGGAGGTTCATCGCATGAAGCCAATTCTTTTTCGTGGTGCCAGCGTTTGGGACGGCAGTGGCGCTCCAGCATTTCCCGCAGACGTGCTCGTCGAGGGCTGCAGGATCAAGTCGATTGCGCGGGCGCCGGAGCGGCTTGCTACCGAGGGTGCGTTCGTGATCGAAGCGCAAGGACGCACGCTCATGCCCGGCCTCGTCGAAGGTCATGCGCATATCTCGTTTGGAGGTGCGGTCAACGACTCCGACCTTGGCAACATACCTCCAGAAGAGCATGTGCTGCTGACTGTGCGCAATGCGAAGACGCTGCTGGACCACGGATTTACAAGCGCCTATAGCGCAGCCACGTCAAAGCTGCGCCTGGATGTGGTGATCCGTAATGCGGTGAATGCCGGCCAGTTTCCCGGCCCCCGCATCCGTGCCGCAAGTCCTGAGATCACTGTCACCGGCGGCCTTGGCGACGAGCGGAAGGCTCACATGTATTACGAAAGCTTTGGCATGATCGCCGATGGACCTGAGGAGATACGAAAGGTTGTGCGCCTGTGTTGCCGGGAGGGAGTGGACAACATCAAGGTCAACATCTCCGGCGATGACCTGAGCCCGGCAGCACACGGCGGTCTAACCGTGATGCGCGACGACGAGGTACAAATGGCCGTCAGCGTGGCGCGCGACTTCGGCAAGAAAGTCAATTGCCACGCGCGTGCGGCGGAGTCCGTAAAAAAAGCCGTTCGCTGCGGCATCGATGTTATCTATCACTGTGAATCGGCGGACGAAGAAGCGATCGACATGCTGGAGTCAGCGAAGGATCGGATATTTGTTGGGCCGGCCATCGGCATCATTTACAGCACGCTCTATGAAGGAGAGCAATTCGGATTTCATCGTGATTCCGAGGTCGGTCGCCAGATGCAGCGGGTCATCGACTCAACAGCCGCCGTCTACACGGAACTTCGCAAACGCGGGGTGCGGATACTCATTGGTGGGGATTATGGTTTTGCCCAGTCGCCACAGGGCGACAACGCACGCGATCTGAAACACTTCGTCGACCTCCTCGGCTTTTCACCGAGCGAAGCCTTGCAGTGTGGCACGCGTATCGGCGGCCAGGTGATGGGTTTGGGCAATGAGCTCGGCCAGGTGAAGGAAGGCTACCTGGCGGATCTGTTGCTTCTCGACGGCGACCCGCTCAAGGATCTTGATCTCGTGGTGCGGGAAAAGAATCTTCACGTGATTATGAAGGAGGGTTCGCTTTACAAGAATTGTGCGGATACCGCTCCCATCGTGAATACGGTTGCAGCTGAATATGAACTCGCAGCGGGTGCGGCTCCGCAAAAGTAACAGAGCCGCGAGTCACTGAGACTTTTTGTCAACCCGGTCGGTGCGCGCCGGCGCCATCTCCAGGGCCCAGATTGCCATGGGCCTCATGTACATGCCGGCACGGAAGTTTCCGGTGATGTCCCATGCTTCGGGAGTGCGGAACCAGTAACCCTTGGTCTCGTAGATCACGTGATATAGGCCCCATGTTGTCTTCCAGGCATCCTCTTTCAAGCCTTCACTCATCAGCAGTGCCGCGAATCCCTCTGTTGTCCCCACCCACACTTCTTTTGCTTCCGCATTTGTTAGGACTGTGCCATCCGAGGCCATACCATTGACCGCGCCCATCGTTCCGTCCTGGAATTTCATAACATTGAAGTCGAAGATCTTTTTCATTGCCGATACTTGCATCGAGCGCGGCACAATATCGCCCAGGCCCGTGAAATTGGCATACCATTGGCCCGCAAGTTGATCTGCCTGTATGTCGTACTTAGATTCGCTGGTCGTGTCGTAACGAAAATACTCCCCATTCCAAAGCTGCGCGATGTAGGTTGTTTGCCCCTTCTGAAAGAGTGCGTGGTACTCGGCTGCAGACTCCGCATCGCCGAGAGCGCGGGCAGATTCTTCCGCGGCGCGCAATGCTGCCAGCCAGAGGCCGCCTGAGTAAGCGCTCACGCCGGTAGTAACCCAATCGTCATAGGTCTGATCGGGGTATCCGCCGTTTTCAGGCACGCCGCCTCCATGATCGAACTGGCGCAGGTACGCGATTGCGGTTTTTACCGCAGGCCAAGTTCGACGAAGAAATGCATAGTCGGTGCGGCCGGTTAGAACAAAGTCTCGATAGACCATCAGCACAAACTTTGAGTTCAGGTCTTTCCAGTCATTCGTATCTTGCCATCCGGGTTCGTTCACGGCGATAAACGGATCTCCCTCCGGTACGCCCAGATCGTGCGGGACTGCGCCAATCTTCTTGCGCTTGTGCGTGACGAGAGTGCCGGTCTGTTCCGTTTTCCATACCCAGAGCCCCTGCTCTGGCCACTCCTTCGGCACCGTGTCGGCAAATTCCAGCAGCACTTGCTTATCGATCACTGGCCAAAATTTGAGCAAAGGCAGCGACGCATAAAAAGCCACGTCTAGCGTTCCGTAGTAGGCGTAGTCGAAGCACTCAAGCAAGGCAAACGTGGGATCTGCGCGAGGATCAGTGCCGGACTGTCGTCCCCAGAATGTGCCGCCATCTGTGAGTGCGTAGAGCTCATTGAAAAGCATGCCGCGATACCACAGCGGTTTGCTTTCATCGTTGACAGTCGGCGCTTGCCACTTGTCGATTGCATTGCTCCACTCAGTGGCGTGCAGCAGGCCGTCGCGCGCGATCTTCCAGGCATTTCGCCCTGAGGTGCCGTAAAAATCCGTATAGCGACGATTCCACTTTCGCCCTTCTCCGAACTGGATGAGGGGAAAGTCCCAGGCAATGACCATTGGAATGACTCTCTTCTCTCCGGGCTGCAAAGTGAATCGCACAGCGATTGCGCCCCCAAGTTTCTCTTTGTCGCTTACCCACGACTTTTGATCGTTCGCCAGTTTGCCATCCGCCGAGAAAGGTGACCATACTGCCTTGCCATCGCCGCTTGCTTGAAATGTGGTTTGATAGCTGACCTCAACGACGTGTGAATCGAGCGCAGCAATTGCGAACTGGCCGTCCCATTCATTGGGGGAACTGCCCGCCCGGTTACGATCGAAGACGATCCCTTTCATGGTTCCGGCGCCGCCAACGTTCTCACTCCTATAGTCATTGTGGTTGCCCTGATTGGGAGTCCCGTCAAAGTCCCGCGTAAAGGTTCGAAACCATCCCGACATGTTTGTCCACGAGAGAAGTACGGAGACAGTAACTGCCTTGCTGGTCGAGTTTTCCGCGTGCACGCGGTAGACGCCAACTGGATAGCTTGACTCACGGTAATTATTGGGAAGGATCGGCGAGAACTGTTCGATGACTATATGGGCAGGGAATTGATTCGACCTGTAGTCAAACCAAGCCTTGGGGAAGAGAGCCGAGTAATCGCCACCACCGACGGGATAATCCCACTTCCAGCTTGAAAGTTCATTGCCCGGAGGACGACCATTCATCAGCACCTGCGCCGTACCTTGCGCGTCCCCTTTTACCTGCTGAAACATGGCGAATTGATTAGCATAAACCGGTGCATACTTGTGGTTTGCAGCCTTGATATGCCAGCGCGCAAAGTCGCCTCGGTACGTGCGGGAGAATGTGCCCGCGCCAAACCCGCCGACCGGGACGCCCTGCCAGTAGCCATCGTCGATATCCCCATGAACCCGTGTCCCGCCCGGGCTGTCAAGCGGGAGCCCAAGCGGACGCACCCAGGCTGCTTTTGGAATTGTGTTACCGGCAAACGCAGTCGCAATCGCTCCGAAGCAAAGCAGGGAGATGAGAAATGATCTCGTGAAATGCATCAAAATGCCTCCGAGGCCTAAGACCGCAGTTGAATACTCATCTACAGAACAGTCCCGCGGCTTCTGTGCTAATCGAAGACATTCTAACGAATGATTAAGAACAATGCCATCGGATTCATTGCTTACTCGCATAGATGAAGGCGATCGCCGCGCCCAGCACTTCCAGTCCCATCGAAGGATTGACTTGCAAAACAGCAGCGGACAAGCCGTATATGCTCAATTCATCCATGTTCCGCACTTGAAGTGCCCCCCAGTAGGGAAACAATTCTGCTGTGATCCATTCTTTTAGCCCAGGCAGCGGGCGTTGCCCAAGGCTCGGTATCCGTTTCTTGTACCAGAGCGCCACGCGCGATAAGCACCTCCGCCATCTCCAATCGCCCCCAACGGCAAGCCCATCCCAGCGGCGTCGATTTCAATAGGTCGTCGCGCAGGTCGAGCCGCGCTCCGTGGTCA
>Ga0302269_1001008_pt1 | contig 14643 bp, 14 predicted proteins | sample III_Bog_E2_2_FD_194560 | JGI IMG/M metagenome (GOLD analysis project Ga0302269, IMG submission 194560) | Peat permafrost microbial communities from Stordalen Mire near Abisko, Sweden - III_Bog_E2_2 | ecosystem: Environmental > Terrestrial > Soil > Wetlands > Peat | place: Sweden: Abisko...
GCCCCCTGCTCGTTTTACCTAGCCAGTGAAACAACAATGCAGATCAGACTTTGGTAACATCAGGCGTGAGGCAACGCGGGGAATTATAGTTGTCGCTGGCGGGGAAAGATAAATGTCGTTGACGGGGTGTGCCACCCTTGGAACCATGCCCAACCATCCGCTGGTTGGATGCCGCCAGAGCCTTGCCGCTCTGGACAGGCCGCAGGGAGCAAACCCCTGACACCCCGAAGCCGGTTTTCCCTTGCCGGGAAAACCGGGGCTTGCCACCCTTTTGCATGAAGGCTGGCAAAAATGAGTTGCCCGAATTCCACCCGCAAACGGTGCTGCGGGATTGGGGCAACGGGGAAGGCTTCCGCCTCTCCGACGCCCTTACGGGCGTCTGTGTATTCGGTGCAACCGGCAGTGGAAAAACTTCCGGCCCGGCCAAGCACCTGGCCTATGGCTATCTAGCCGCCGGTTTCGGCGGGCTGGTGCTTTGCGCCAAGAAGGAGGAACGCCGCCAATGGGAACAATGGGCGGCGGAAACCGAGCGGACGGACGACCTTGTCATCATAGATGCCAGCGGTCAAAACCGCTTCAATTTCATGGCATGGGAGGCCAGCCGCCCGGAGGCGGGCGGTGGCCTGACGATTAACATCGTCAATCTTCTGGACGAAATCGCCACGGCGATTTCCGGGGGCAGCGGGGCAACCGAAGGGGGCGGCGGATCAAACAAGTTTTGGGAAGATGCCCTTCACCACATGAATACCAATCTGGTGGATTTGCCCCTGTTTGCCGAAATACCCGTTTCCCTGCCACTACTTGCCGACATCGTCGCATCCGCTCCGTTGAATCCAGAGCAGGCCAGCAGCGACCAATGGAAGACGGAAAGCGCCTGCGGGAAAATCTTGAAAGAGGCGGACGAGGCCACCAAAAAGGCCAGCGCAGGAATCCGCGAAGACTTCATGCGCTGCCAAAAATATTGGGAGTCAGAGTTTCCCAATCTGGCCGAAAAAACCCGTAGTATCATCACCTTAACTTTTTCGATGCTGGCAAGGCCGCTCGTCACGCGGCCATTGCGGGAACTTTTTTCCGCCGACACCAACATCAAACCGGAGGACACATTCGGGGGCAAGATCATCATCGTTGACTTGCCCGTCCAAGAGTTCCGGCTGGTTGGCCGGATTGCCAACCTTGCTTGGAAATACTGTTTCCAAGTCGCCGTCCTGCGACGGACGCCACCGACCAAACCGGACGCCTATTTGCGGCCGGTTTTTTTATGGGCGGACGAGGCGCAAAATTTTGTCACAAATTTTGATTCGGAATATCAGGCCACGGCAAGATCCGCTGGCGGATGCACCGTGTATCTGACGCAGAACCGCGAGAGCTACGGACGAGTTTTGAAAAACATGAATGCGGTGGATTCCCTTTTGGGAAATTTGCAGTGCAAATTCTTTTGCCAGAACACCGGCTTAACGAATGATTGGGCTTCGTTCATTTTGGGCCAACGCTGGGTCAAGACCACCAGCACCAGCGCCGGCCAGTCGCAGAATGAGGCCACTCCCAAAAACCCCGACGAGCAGCGCAGCCACAATTCCGGGGTGAACCGCAGCGAACAGAAAAAGCTCTTTGTCGAACCGGCGACGTTCACGACGCTAAAGCGCGGCGGGCCAGCACATAATTTTCAGGTCGAGGCCATCGTCTATAACGGCGGCAACCTGTTTTACGACGGCAATCTGGCGTTGCCGTTCCGCTTGCTGACGTTCAACCAGCGATAAAATGCCACCCCAACCACAACAAGGCCCGACATTCCGCGAGAGCTACGCCACGGCGAAATGGTTGATGCAGTTCCCGGCCCTGTCAGTGATGGTTTTTTTCCGGCATGATTTGGGCTACCGGCTGTTAGACCCGCTCCGGGTGTTTGGCATCACCGTTTTTTTAGTTTTCTTTGGTGTGCTGGCACAACCCGGCAATGAGAGCGCCGAGCCAATCGCCTTGTTCTATTTCGGCATTTGTTTTCTTGTTTTGGCAATTGCGCAGCGTATCAAACGCTGGTTTCAATTTAATCGCGCCGTGCGTCAGCACAGTTTTTATATTGGAACATCGCCCTTTGCGTTTCGCTGGCTTCCAGCGTTCATGCACCGTAACCGGCGCGTGGCCCGGTTCATTGACCCGCTGTTTTGCGGGCTGATTGCTTTCGCGTTTTATCCGCTTTCCCACGCGTTGACGTGTTGGCTGATTTTTTCAGCGTTCTGCTTGCGGGCCTATGAATATATGATTCACGAACGCGACCGGAATCTCGACATGGATTCAATTGACGGCCTCATCCATGCCGAGCGGCAGGGCCGGACGGTCGAGCAATTTGAGAATGTTCAGGACGCACGGCCACAAAATCAGGCAACCGGCATCCCCACCGGATTAGGGCAGGACGTGCGGGAACATATCAGGCGACGCAGGGGGAAATAATATCGCATGACCAAACCGCCATTGACTCAAAACCGCATCCTGCTTGCGCTGGCTATTGCCGTCGTTGCCGACGCCATACAGTTTCCCATCACCGGCCTGACGGCCACCGGCTTTTTCGCCATTCCCGGCGAAGCCGCTGACATTTTAGTGGACTGCGTTGTCATGGCCGCAACCATCGCCTTGCTCGGTTTTCATTGGGCGCTGCTGCCTTCGCTTTTTATTGAGTTTATTCCCGGCTTGGATTTGATGCCGACATGGACGGCTTGTGTCGCCTTTGTGATCTGGCGACGGAAACAGGAATCACGGACGCTGCCCGTCGTTGACGTGCAGGAAATCCCGCCAGACCGCGAACCGCCACGCCTGACCACGGTTGAAACTTCACCCCCGCTTTTGGCGGAAGTTGCCACCGCTTCCGCTCCGACGGTCGAAACCCGTCTGGCCCGGTTGCAGGATTTGCACGCAAAAGGCCTGATTTCTCAGGCCGAGCTTGAGGCCAAACGGCAGGAGATTTTGAGCGGGCTGTAATTCCCTTTTAAGTGCCTTCAACGACAGTCTTGATGTCATCGCAGCACGGGCATTTGTAATCTACTTCTTCTAAAAATTGATTTACCACCCAGGCGCCGACACCAACAGCCGAAGCAATTCCGGCCATTATATGGTGTCCGTGCATATTCAATTGCACGTTTCGCGCCGCACGGTTGGCAAAATCGCTTTTCTGCCTGACCAATTTGCGACGGCCACACATGACCATTGCCGGGTGGTGGTGACATTTTTCACAGTTCGGTGGAGTCCAGACCATAGTTTTAGTAAGTTGTTGGTTTTGGTTTGTGCTTTACCGCATCGGCTCCAAAGGGCTGTTTCCTGCCCCGTTGCCCGGAAAATGTTCGCTCAATTCAGGCATTTGTCAAACTGCTACCTTCCATCACGGCGGCTTGTCATGAAATCTTCACAATACAAAGAATTTGCCCAAGGTTATGATCCAGCATGGCCGAAATTCCTTCAAATCAAAGCGACGACGCCCCCGCAGCCGCCAATAACCCGGCTAAACGCAAACGCCTTGCCGAATTATTGCTCTGGACAGGCATAATCGGCAGCGGCGTGGGCATCGGCATAAGCGAGGCCGGAGAGAAAAAACTTAATCGGAAACCTTATAACGGCGCGGGCTGGGCTGGGGCAATTGCCGGGATCATCGGCATCGGCGGCTATTTTCTCATGCGACGACCCGCTCCAAAAATTAAAAACCAGACTTCACCACCCATCCCCGAACAAATGACCGACGGTGAGAAAGATTCCAACAAGGAATCAAAAAATGGTTTCGTCAACCGCCTGCAACAGGAGCGGGAAGCCGATACCGGCAAAGGTCGCTAAATTAGGGTTTCACAATATTCAGTATTTCCTTCTTATTAATTTTTAGTGTCCGAAGGGAATTCGTTGCAGCATCGAAAGACTTCTTATTGGACGAGGTGATTGTTACAGTAACGACAATATTCGACTTAATTTGAATCCACCCAGCATAAAAATAGTTGGTTGCCAAAATCGGGTCTGAAAATTGACATGAAGCGCTCACGGCAGTAAATCCCGCCATTTTGCAAACCTTTGCATCAGGCAAATTTGTCATGGACATGACAAGACCATGATAATACCTATCAAAGTCATTCGCCAATTCAGCCGGAGTTCGCGGCATGAGAGGGCTACATATTTTCCCGTCACTTGAGTTAAAATAACAAGCTGGTTGCAGCATGAATAAAATATTCTCATCGCCATACGTTTCATATTGGATTCCAGACCCGTGATAAGCAAAAAGATCGGTAAAGTCATCTTTGCTGAAATCGTGCGCATGGAAATTTGTAGGCGGAACGTAATAGACAGATTTTGTGAAATTTGTAATAGAACTCGCAAACGAGTTAACTCCAAAGACCACAAACAGTGCGACGAATACTGCCTTTACTTGCATTTTCATGATAAAATAGATGGAATAGTTAGCGCAACACTTACGAGCCATAAGGATTTAGAGTGCGGGAATGGAATCATGTTGTCATTTTAAAAACATTTGCTGACAGATTAAAAATGCGGGCTGTTTTAATAAGTTATTGCCAAGATTCTTTCCCAAGGTTTGCCGGATGCCCCCTTGAATGGGCTGCTCTTGTAAATTCCGAAGTGATGCTGACCGTTGAGACCTGCTGGTTTTCCCGGCACTCCCATTTCCAGAACCTTACAATGTAGATTTTCAACGTCAATGTATCCATCCATGTTGAGGTCTTGAACAAAGTGAAGCGAATGACCCCACGGATCATAAATCTTACCATTTATGATAGAACAACGATATGGGTTTGCGCTTTTGAAATAAGCATCATCTTTTACAAATACCCCAAATCCATCAATTTTTATCTCTTCGCCGTTTCCAGTCGGTTTGAATCGTTCTGGATGCAATTGATAATAGTCGCACATGCGCGGGATAATGTATCTAGGAAGATTGTCGCACCATTCAATGTATTGCATTTCTCGTTTGTTGTCTCCAAATGAGGTGGGTGTTCCGGCACCATCGCCGAAATCATTTAAGAAGCTACAAGAGGGTAATGTGCATAACAAAACCAAAACGAGAGTCCCGCCGATAATTAGTTTACTGCTTTTCATGCACAAATCTTTTGCATTTATATTTTGATGTTAAGGACTATCGCAAAATGTGCGAACCGGATGGATTGATGGTGTAGGAAAAGCGGATTAGGGAGGGAATATTGTTGTTGTAATAGGCCAAGATTTCGATAGCAATTTTCCCATAAATGTGTCCCTCGTGAAACTTGATATAAAACTGTTTTGTGCCAGTCGAATCTCCCCAGCCACTGCCTACCTTTTGCTCAAATTGAAATGTTGTTTGAGCGTATCCTTCGGCAGGCGCGAAAAACATAGAATAAGAATCAGATGGTTCCAATCCACCGCCGAGAACATCCATTTCACATGACCAATCATATTGCCGATTTGTTATTGGCTCTGGTCGCCTTACCCAAATTTTCAAATCGCCCCCTTCAATTTGGCTGATTTCACCTTTCAATATATTTACAAAGTAAGGTTTACCATCTGGCATAATTTGAAACTTTTCTTCGCCAGTTATTAGTTGTTCATGAATGTTTGTGCTCCACATTTTGAAAATTACGGGATTATCAAATGTCCCACTCGAAGCACCGAATGTATGCGGGCAATAATCGGGTTCCACTTCATAACCTTCTCTTGAAACCGATTCAATTGTCAGATTACGGCCTTTGTCGCCAGAAATTTCAAAACGTCCATCCAAATCGCTTTGTGCTTGGATGTGAGTGAGATTGTTGGTTGTCGAATATGTATCCGCCGTTGTTGGCGCAAACAAGTGTTCGTAATAAACAGAAGCGCTGATTTTTACGCTCGGTAAAAAGTTGCTATCTTGATCAATCACTCGACCAAAAAACTCTATTGGTGTTTCATACGGCGCATTCGCCTCGCGCACAAGCCTTTCAGTTTTTTCTTCTTCCGTTTCCGTTTTTGGATTTACCAACAGCGCGGAAACTGATGGCGGCTGACTTAAAGCATTTCGATTGGCATTGTTCGGAGTCACAGAAGCATCGCTGGTGGATTGAATAGGCTCCGGTGTCGCTGGTGTTTGGGCGGCGGTTTGTCTCACTGGCCGCAGCCAAACAATTACAGCAAAAATTGCTGATACAAAAAGCAAAGTATAAATCAAAAAGCGTGGTCTCATGTTATTTCAATTTGGCCTGAACGAGCACACTGTTCCAAAATTGCCAGCGTTGTGCATTATCAGAACGAAATTGGCCACTATGAAATTTGTGCACACTTCCAAAGCTATATAATGAACTACTTAAATCAACCTGCTTGGATGTCGAAAATATTCCAGCAACACCTGCTTGTGCGCCGAGGGCATAGCTTTGTGCTTGATCGCAATATGCGAATATCGTGTATGTGTCTCCGGGATAATTAAGATTACGATACGCATTGGTGCCAGCGCCAAATTGAACATAGTAACCATTCGGATGCAGGCTCGAAACATTATAATGATAGCCGGGATAACCAGTTATTGAATTGTCCGGTTTTGCATTCTGATCATATTCCCACGAGAACGTGGCACTGTGCAGCGCATAATCATTGGTATTAAAAAAGTTTACATAAGTTCCAGCACCGACACTGGCATTGAAGTAAGGCACCCCAGTTGTCGAGTAATAAGCATAATCGTCAGGAGTGCTGAAACCATGACTTCGCGTTGCTGTATTTTTGTCGTATGCGTGCGCTGACACCGCAGCCTGCATTGCGATATATGTGTTGGCAACTTGGTTGTTTCCAGCAAGGCGCAATGCTTCACCGGCAACCACATTACCCATGCTGTGCGCTGTCAAATAAACTTGGCCGGGATATTGCGCGTTTAGGTCATTCAGTTTGTTGAGAAGTCCCACCGCAGAGGCCCAAGCGTTGGACTCGCTGTTATCGAAATTGCGGAGATCAAATGCTTGTTGCGAAAATTCACCAAATGGGAATGAATTAAATGTCGGCCAGCGAAATTCACCAAACCGGCCTTGATAGCCCTGCCAATATAAGCGTTTGAATTCTGCCTCGGCAAAACGATCTTTCTCCCATGACTGCATATTCCAACCATGAACATGCAAGATATAAGACGTATTGGTAGGCGCAGGAGTGGAGTAGCGAAATACAGGCGTGCCAATTGGCAATCCATCAATTGGATTTGTTGCAACATTTAATGGAGGAATGCTGCCGACTTCACCTATTGTCCATCGTTCATACATCTGTTTTATGTCCGTAATCCTAATATAGACCGATGCCTGTCCCAAAAGATTGCCATTTGCATCCGCAACCGTCAAAGTCAGTTCCCCGCTGCCATTGTCAACCCCACACCAGATGAAATAGTTTCCGGCCCAATTATTCATAAATTGGCTCGCATTGAGTTGTAGGTATCCGCCCGGAGCAAGCCTGCCGATATAGGGGGACTGCGTGATGTTTGTTTGTTGCGAAGCGGTTGTGCTGTTTGTTAGATAACCCGTTCCACCATTGCTATCCGCCGCCTTGAATAAATCAATCGTCGGATTGCCATCGCTCACGCTATTCCAATCCAAAGTCACCGTAGCCCCGGACGGAAGCGAAGACAAAACATTTGAGCTAATGCCAGAAACCCACAACCTTGAAAAATCTTCCAAGTCGCGGACACAAGGAATCACGCGGTTTCCTCCGACAGCATAATTGCAATCAGGCATTTGATAGTTTCCAGAAGGGTCATAAGCTACTTGTAAATCGTCCTGCTCATGATCGTTCCCGTCCACCGTATGCCAGCGATCAAAGTTATTATTCGCCCAAAAAACATACGGCTTGCTTGGCAAAGTTTGGTCTTTCCCCCCAAAACTCAAATCCATTGTTCCGTCATGGTTTGCATCTACATTCAAACCGATGACGTTGATTTTGCACTGACCTACCGTGCCAAGTGCGCCATCGGCCTTGGTGGTTAAAATCACCGTGCCGGGTTGAGTCGGGAAAAATTCACCATACTCCGACAAAATGCCGGTTTGGTTCGTGGTGATATTTCCGTTAGTATCGGCCAGATATGCTTTGTCAAAGTATTGCTCCGCAAAAGCGAACTTGCCGCTGTAACCATTCGCCAGCGACTGCTTCGTCCAAGCGGTAATAGCAAAGGGCTGACCAACAGAAGTGAGAATGACCGAAGGGGTGGTATTGGTAACACTGAAATCCGATTCCCCCGGCAGCGGCTCAATATAATGCCGAGCGAAATAATAGCTGTTTGAATTAAGAGTAGGTTGAGCATATTGGAAAAACCAGTCGCCCGGAACATTTGCACCAGAACTGCCCGGACTCATCGTTGGAAAAGTCGGCGGTGTATTTGGCCCCGGCCATTTTATGGAAGCGAGCGACAATCCATAAATATTATTTACACTAGGGACGAAATAATTCGTGTTGAAAGATAACGAAATGGCATAACTGCCGTAGCCAAAATAAATCCATTGAGCGGTTGTGCTTGATAACACTGCTGACATCGAAGGCGAGGAGCCCGTGACAAAGCCATAAGTATCGAAATAATATGTAGTGGGCGGAGTGTAAGTGAACGTATTGTAAGCCCAATGCACCCCGTCACTCCCATAGTAGCCGTCCGGGGAGGTAACTCCTGTATTCAACTTGCCACTGCTATCAACGTTGCCCGATGCGTAACAAAAATTCTTGTAATAGTTATTTTCTTCAAATGGCTGAAACTCGTTTAGAACGAGCGGGCTGCCATTATTGTTATTGCAAAAATGAAAGCCTGCATACACGTAGTCGGTGTGTCCTGAATAACTGTAGGGTTCACCGCCAAACACGGTGGATATGCTAAATGGCGTATTTGTCTGCGCGGTTCGCAGCAGGAAATTGATATTTTGAGCAATCTGCGTTCTGCCATCATAGAAAGGAATGTTGTAATCGGCGCGGCCTGAATCTCCGGTGACATAACCGTTAGTGACAATTTCCCCCGACATTCCGTCAGCACTCAATGCCTGAATTTGAAAAGCAAACGTCCGATATAGCGGGGCTTGGGTGGTGGTAAGCTGATAAACTCCATTGACGAGGTTCGTCACGGAAACGTCAAAGTAGCCATTGCCGGTGCCAGAGGAAAACAATTCAGTTTCAGCCCAGGTGTAGATGCTATTTGTATAACCATAATCAGGGTCTGGATAAACATAGCTGCTAATTGGATAAAAAGCGGCTTGAGTGTCAGTTCTGTAAACACGAAAGGCCGAAACACCCGGCGGAACGCCCGCGACCGTGAGAAAAAACGCGCCATTCGTGCCACGAACGATGAAGGCAGGAACCGTGTATTCTGGCGTGATTCGTGGATTCTCTCCGTCGCTCGGCGAAGAATTTCCTTCGGCATAATCCGCTTCCACTTCGTATTGCACATTATAGCCGCCCGGATAAGAATTATCCGTGTAGGAAGTCTGACTTGAGGACACCGTTGCAATTGTCGAAAAGCCCGAAGTGGGGCTGTTTTGGCGTAGAACAGTGTAACCTGTCACCGCTCCCGGCGATGCCTGCCAATTTACAGTTACCGAACCAGTGCCGTTATTGTAGGTAACTGTCAATCCTTGTGGCGAGGGCGGGCTAGATTGAATCCATGCAGTCACGGCTGGCGTTGTGCCATTTGTATAAACCGCTTGGATTTGATAATAGGTGTCATAATAATCACCATTGGCAACATTGGTGTCTGTATTGTCCGCAAAAGTAACGGCGTTACTGGTTGTCTGTCCAAGCGAAGTGAAATCATAATTATAGGTGTTCCAATCAAAATCATAACGCCCAATGGCGTAATGCTGAACAGCGCCAAATCCCGGAGTCCATGAAAGAATCACCTTTGTTCCATTTGTGCTTAAAACTGCGATGAAATTATTAACCGCAGGCGGCGTGAATACATTGGGATTTAATCCAAGCAGATACTTTTGCAGATTGGTATAACCATCACCAGCAGGATCGGGCGCATTCGGGTCTATTCCAACATAACCGAAATATTCAAGTTGCCACCAATCGGGAATTCCCACGTTGTCGCTGTCAATCCACGAACGCAGGCGGATAAACAAATTTGTTCTCCCGTTTTGGGCCACGCTCAACGGTGTCCAGTTTGTCACCTCCGAGCCGGTGATGAATCCTTCCGATTGCCAGTCCGTTTGCATCAAATTCGTGCGTGACTGAATTTCGTATTGAACGTCCGCAATTGTATTCGAGCCAATGCCGGTCAGATTTCCCGCAGCCACGGCGGTTTGCGCTATCCAAAGATTCGTGCCGTAATCTGGCGCAACGTAGCTATTTGTTATGCCATCTGGACTATATGAGCCGCCACCATCACCGCCGCCCGGTGAAGGAACATCCATGCCCATCGCACGCGCCATCATACGCGTTTGCTGGTTTGCTGCTGTCGCTTGAACCTGCTCAATCAGGTTGGCAATCTCATTGCCTTGCCTGTCCACGGCAGAGGCGAGCGCGCTACTTGTCATCGCTCGCGTTCCTGTTTGGGAAACATTCGCACTTACAGCACCGCCCGTTTCGTCAACCAAATAGTAGCCGTCCACTATTTGATAAATCGGCACCGACAAGTCTTGGGGCGGGCAAGGCATCGGCAATGGCCCGGTGCCCGGATAAACCGTCCACCAACAGGAGGCAAACAACGGGAGGGTTGTCGGGTCAACTTGTGAAAGTCCTTCGGCTTCTGCCGTGATTTGGACGATGGAATCCGGCGGCGTCGTTTGAACCGGCCCAAGGCCATTATTGAAACCGCCAGCCAAGGTAGTTTGCGCGTGAAGCAGATCAGGCGAGAAAACCAAGCCCGCTGCCAAGAGAATTGACCCGATTGTTTTCATGTTTTTTCTTAACGCGAAACCCTGTCCCGGAACGAAAGAGCGCGACTCAACACGCCCTTCCCAGAGGCACCGCTAAGCGCCTGCACAGATGACGCGCCAAGCCGCGCCATCTGGCGCGTGCCTGAGCAATCTGTGCGGGCTGGAAAATTAGCGGTTTTCTGGGAAGCCCCGTAGCCAAAGCTACGCAAATTATGTTGTTCGTTTTTTACACTTGTGTCTTGTGAGTTCTCCGCATGACGTTTGATTTTTCGCCATTCCCCGGATTTTGCCAAGATTATTCGCGCATTTTTCCGGGCATCGTTTTTGCCTTCGCCAGAGCAAAAAATGTTTATGTGGCTTAATGTCCCGGCGCGTTTTGCTGCCGTTCAGTCTGCCATCTCCCTAAATTATTTTGCCGGTCACGCCACCCGGCCTATCTGATTGGCACGTTTGAAGTCCCCGCCAGTCCGCGCAATCAAAAAATCGGTTCCCCCGGAGGTTCCCCCAATTTTCTGACTTGCCCGGTGCGCTACGCCCCGGCTGAAAGGGACTTCTTTTTGGTGCCATCAGGCCGCGATTGGCGCAGCCCGAAAACGAAAAAGGAGACTTCCAATGACTGATACGAAAAACCAAACCGCTTCCAAAGCACCCAGCCACATTGCCTACCATGTTCGCAACCGCGAAGGCGGCGAAGGATTTTGGACGCGCATCGGCAGCGCATGGCAACACGCCGACGGCAACGGCTTCAATATCCAGATCGAAACTGTCCCGCTGGATGGACGCATCACACTCCGCATCGCTTCTGAAAAAACCAAATAATCAAACCGGGGCGGGCTTCACGGCTCGCCCCCATTCGTTAAGGAGTTTTACCATGACCGCATCCGCCATCAATCCTTTCTACGCCACCCGTCGCAGCGTTGCCCCGATTTCCAATCCTATCCCTGCTGGCAAGCCGGTTTATGCCCGGTTGCCGTCCGCACCCAGGAACGCCAGCCCCGTGCCGCATCTGACCAGCCTTTACCATTTCCACCATGCCGGTAAATACGGCGACCGCAGCTATCCCGGCAATTGCGGCGGCAGGCTCATCCGCGACTTGCTCCTTTTCTTCCGCTCCCAAAACGTCTTTGACCCGATGACCGGCAGCGGCACTTGCGCCGACGTATGCCGCGAAATGGAAATCCCCTGCCTGTCGCTGGACATCCGCCAAGGCTTCGATGCCACCGACGCCGATTGTTTCCGCAGCCTGCCAGAATTTGATTTTATTTGGGCGCATCCCCCTTACTGGCGGCAGAAAATTTACACGCCGGATTCGCGGGACTTGTCGCAGACGCCGACGCTGGCGGCATTCCTTGAACGCTACGGCGCGTTCATAGCCAACTGCGCGGGCGTCCTGTCGTCAAACGGCAAACTAGCCATCCTCATGGGTGATTATTGCGACCGGGAAGCCGGATTCGTTTCGCTCACCTACCACACCAAGCAACTTGCCTTTGCCGCAGGACTTCGCCTTTGCTGCACGGACATTATTCGATTCAGCCACGGGGCATCCAGCAGCCGCAAGATTTACCGCAGCAGCTTCATTCCCGGATTGCATGACGTGTGCATGGTGTTCGAGAAGGCGTGAATTTCCCCCGCCGTCCAAGAGGCACAAGCAGCCGCTCGCTTCCAGCGTGGCAAGCCACCGCGCAACTTGTGCCACTTGTCCTTGCCCATTTCAGTCTGACATTCGGCTGTCGGTGCTTCGTCGTCCGCCTGTGATCTTGCCCCTTCACCCTGCAAGCCACCGCTCCCTTGCTTCACACCGCCAGCCAAAAGTCAGAATAACGCGACCCCGCGACCCATTTTTATGGCGGCGTCAGACGACGGTTTTCGCTCCGGCTACGTTCGCAAGCGGGACTGTGCCTGCGCTTCAAAACCGCCGACTGCCGCCGCCGGGGATTGCCTGACTCCGGCAATTCCCGCCGTTTCAATTCCGCTCCATTGCAGAGCGGCCAGCGACATCACCGCCGCCGTCTCGCTCTTTCATTTTGCTCCATTCCACTTCGGGAGTTGCCGGAGACAGGCCGGAGGATGCTTGCCTGTCATGCTTCATGCGGATGCCATGAAGCCCGCCAGTTGCGCCCGCTGGCACGGAAATAGAATTTGAGCCTTTGGCGACCCTGCGGGGCTAGAGGATTTTTGTTTAGTGTTTTGGGTCATGGCGCGTTTTTTTAAGGGGGGAGCGCCGCCGAGGTCACACCGTATGCCGCTTGCTGCTACGCCATCTTTTTCAAAGTTTTAATTCCCGCTGTCGCGGGGCGTTTTATTTCCGGCGACGAAGGGCATGGGCCACGCCAGCGAGACGGCTATCAGGTAACGCCGAATCTTTCGCTGTCATGCCCCATGCACGCCGGAAATAAACCGGAGTGTGTTCAAAAAATGTCTGCGCCGGGGGTGAAGCAAGCGGCATACGGCGAGACACGAGCGGCGATTATCAAAAAAAAGCTTATGAAAAACAAATTATCAGGTGAAGCAGCAGCACCAGCAAACGCCGATCAGCTATCATCAAACCGCGCCGAGCGGGTGACGAAATACAATTACAACCGGGAATTGCCGACGCAAAAGGTTTTGGAGTTTTTGCGGGCGCAGCTACCGCAGCAATACGAGCTTGCCGAAATTGTTGGCAAATGGATATGGCTGGAATTTCCGAAGGCCAGCAACCGCGCCGCCGTGAATACCCTTTACCGTTTGGGCTTCCATTGGAATCAACGCCGTTGCGTGTGGCAACACCCTTGCGGGGCGTGTGCGCCGTTCGCATCGCACCCCCAAGACCCGCGCAGCAAATACGGCTCTTATTTTGCCGCCGACATGAAACCCGCTTGAATCTCGCCATGAATACACACACCGACAATTCACCCTTTGGCGAAGTCATTTATGCCTACACGCGCAAGCAAGCCCTAGCAGACGGCTTTCAGGTCGAAGTGAGCAAGACCGCGCAGGAAGCCGGAATCCGCTTTCCGGTGTTTATCACCCGCACCGCCTTTGACGCTTATGTGACCGTCCCGCCGAATGTGAGCGGGCAGGACGAGGCCGGACGGCTTTGGGATGTTGTCTGGATGCTCCGCTTTGCCATCCGCAAGGCCGCGCAGGGACAAGACCGCTTGCCGTTCGCGCTCTACGTCCGCAACGACAACCGCGCCGCCAAGTTGGTGAAACTGGTTGCCATGTGCGGCGCACTCGACATTGACGACCCGCAACCAGCCATTACCATCATGTTGCCGGATGAAGATTAACCGGCAACTGTCAGTGAAAGTGTCAGTGAAAGCAGCAGAAAGTTACCAAAAATAGTGACGAGTTAGAGCGAATTTGCATTGTAATATCAATGGTTTTCGCTAGTTTATTGAAATCTGAAACGAGTTTACAGACTGTGCCCATCTGTGGTTAAAAGATTTTGCGGCTCCACGCCTTTGCGTTGACAAACAGGCCGCCGCCGGCGGCTGGGGTTTATCCGTCTGCGGCCGCGTTGTCATGGCCATCATTCACCACTGCCTTACGTGCGTTTGCCCATTGCGCCCCGCATGCTGGTGCCGGGCATCCATTCCGGCACGTTCTCCATCTTCAGGGTCAAACTTTCTTCGTCCCGGCGTTTTGGATTGTCCTTGAAGCCCATCATGCGGGCCATCGTCGGATCCTCCTTGGCCATCTCCCGCCACTGGCCATAGCTGTGGGTCAGCTCCAGCGTCCCCTTGCGCTTGGCCAGCTCCGCCTCAATCGCCGGTCCGAGCCCAAATTCTTCCCGCGTCTGCCGGCACCACTGGATGAATGAATCCACCACCCCGGACAGGCGCGTTGGCTC
>Ga0302269_1001028_pt1 | contig 14448 bp, 7 predicted proteins | sample III_Bog_E2_2_FD_194560 | JGI IMG/M metagenome (GOLD analysis project Ga0302269, IMG submission 194560) | Peat permafrost microbial communities from Stordalen Mire near Abisko, Sweden - III_Bog_E2_2 | ecosystem: Environmental > Terrestrial > Soil > Wetlands > Peat | place: Sweden: Abisko...
AAATTAAACCGAGCATAATTTCAAACTAAATTTTAAAAGCCCATAAAAACAGAACTTGATTCTGCTTTTATGGGCTTTTTAATTACAAGAGATGTACACTGCCGAAGGCTTACCAAGCAGCAATCAGGGGATAACTGATGACCGTGAACTTATCCGTCATCACAAAAGCAGTTTTGAAATTGACAGTAACATATAACCCATCTTAATAGTTGATCAAACCATTGCTGGATCCAACATCCCATTTACTAATATTTCTATACTGTTTTTATTCAAAGATAGGATAAACTACTAATATTCCATTATGAATAATTTTATATCAATCTTTTTTTAGTATCTTAACTTTCAAATTCGTGTATCTTTTGGCAAGATATTGGATCTTTTACGTTCATACACTTTAATCTGAGCTAGTTAATGTTTGGTTTTAAAATCAAAATACGAAGTGTTTTCTTATCCGTAATTTATCCGCTCAATTAGTGTACATCCGCGTTCTATTCTTAATTCCGGCTTGTTCAGATTAGATTTCTCCCGTTTTCATTCCCTGCAGCTTTCATTCTACATCCCCCGACGTTCCTATGATATTCCATATATATCACAGTGATATCACAGTGATATCACAGTAATATCACAGTGATGACACAGTGATAACACAGTCCTATATAGGACTGTAATATCTCAGTGTTATATTTGTCTTATAAATGAATTATGCGTCTTTGTATTACGGAATGTCATAGGAGTGTCATGGGAATGTTGATAGATGATCCCGATACAAACATCTTTCACTCGTAGTTGTGAGCTACTACGGAGGTAGATAGGATGTAGATAGGGGAAAATTGCTTGAAAAAATGCTTAAGATGCATAAAAACTGGTAAAAGGAATAATAATTGATTCAATATACATTTCTATTGAATAAGAATTTTCAAATTTCAGTTTGTCATTTAAAATTTTAGTATAAAAAAAGGTGACCTCACTGAATAATTTTGTACTTTTGCAGATAATAAATAAAGAAGTTAATATCATTATTATCATTCAGAAACATGATAAAAAATGTTGTTTATAAGCAAATAAAATTTGCTTATAAATTTTTGTTTATCAATATAACTTTAAATGTAGGTGTATGAAAATAATCATAGTTGGTACAGCATTCCCTTATCGTGGTGGATTGGCAACCTTTAATGAAAGATTAGCCAGAGAATATATAAAGCAAGGAAATGAAGTGGAAATTATAACTTTTACACTTCAATATCCTGGTTTTTTATTTCCCGGAAAATCACAATATTCAACTGAAATTGCTCCAACAGATCTGAAAATTACACGAATGATCAATGCGATTAATCCTGTGAACTGGTTGATTGTTGGACATAAGATCAAGAAAAAAGCTCCTGATAAAGTCATTTTTTGCTATTGGATGGCTTTTATCGCACCCTGTTTTGGTACTATTGCAAGGATAGCCCGTTCCCCAAAGACTAAAATGGTGGCTATGATCCATAATATGATTCCACATGAGCCTACCATACTCGATAAACTTTTTCCCCGGTACTTTGTAAAATCAATGGACGGTTTTGTTGCAATGGCGGAATCGGTTGTGACTGATATTAATCTGTTTGATAAAGCAAATAAACCGAAAGTAGTTTCGCCTCATCCTATTTACGACCATTATGGTGATGCTTTAACAAAAAAAGAAGCAACCATAAAACTTGGACTTCATGAACAAAAAGATTATGTCCTGTTTTTTGGATTTATCAGACATTATAAAGGCCTGGATTTGCTCCTTGAAGCCTTTGCTGATGAAAGGTTAAGGCAATTTCCGGTGAGATTAATTGTAGCAGGTGAATTCTATGAAAATCCTCATCTCTATCTTGAATTAATTAACAGGTTAAAACTTGATGGATTGGTAGAATTACGTACCGGATTTATTCCGGATAACGAAGTCCGAAACTATTTCAGTGTGGCGGATTTAATAGCACAACCTTATCGTACTGCTACGCAAAGTGGAGTAAGTCAGATAGCTTATCATTTTGAAAAACCAATGTTAGTGACAAATGTAGGTGGACTCTCTGAAATTGTTCCTAATGGGATAGTCGGATATGTTGTTGGTGTTGATCCAAAAGAAATTGCTGATGCTATGGTTGATTTCTTTTCGAATAATCGTTCTGAAAAAATGATTGCCAACATTAAAATTGAAAAAAAGAAATTCCTGTGGTCGCGAATGACAAGCGCCATAGATGGACTCTTTTTAAGCCCCCTAACCCCCGAGGGGGAACAAAATAGTTGATTGAGTTGATTGAGTTGATTAAGTTGATTGGTTTTTAGGCTGATTGTTTCTTTTGATTACTAAATGACTTAATTCATAATAAACCAATCAACCAATCAACCAATTAACCAATAACCATTTAACCAATCAACCAATAAAAATATCATTAACCCGAAACTCGGAACTCGGAACACGGAACACGGAACTCTCAACCAATCAACTAATTAACTAATTAACTAATCAACCAATAACCAAATTATGGCAAACGAAATTGTAGAAACGCCAATGATGAAACAATTCAACGAGATCAAAGCAAAGCATCCCGATGCCATATTGCTTTTTCGTTGTGGCGATTTCTATGAAACATTTTCGAGTGATGCCATACGGGCTTCCCAGATACTGGGTATTACTCTTACACGAAGGGCGAATGGATCGGGGAAATTTATTGAATTGGCAGGTTTCCCGCATCATGCATTGGATACATATTTACCTAAATTAGTACGTGCCGGCATGAGGGTGGCTATTTGCGACCAGTTGGAAGATCCGAAACTGACAAAAAAAATTGTAAAGCGTGGGGTCACCGAATTGGTTACACCCGGAGTTTCATATAGTGATACTTCCTTAAACCACAAAGAAAATAACTTCCTGGCAAGTGTCTATTTGAATAAAAATCAGGTAGGTGTATCTTTTCTGGATATTTCTACCGGCGAATTTTTAGTCTCCGAGGGGAATGGTGAATATATTGATAAATTGCTGAATAGTTTCGGTCCGAAAGAAGTGCTCTTTGACCGCTCTAAAAAGAAAGAGTTTGAAGAACTGTTCGGCACTAAATTTTTTACCTATGCACTCGAAGATTGGGCTTTCACACCTGAATCAGCTCATGAAAGGTTGCTGAAACATTTTGAAACAAAAAACCTGAAAGGGTTCGGTGTCGATAATTTACCGAATGGGGTAGTCGCTGCCGGAGCAATTTTACATTACCTTGATTTAACCCATCATCAGCAAACCGGGCATATTACCCAGCTTTCACGAATTGAAGAAGAACGTTATGTCTGGTTGGACCGTTTTACAGTCCGGAATCTGGAATTGTACGGGACAATTAATGAAGGCGGCCGTACGTTGCTGGATGTAATCGATAAGACAATCAGTCCAATGGGTGCACGAATGTTGAAACGTTGGATTGCCTTTCCGTTGAAGGACGTCAAACCGATCAACGAAAGGTTAAGTGTGGTAGAATTCTTCTTTAAAAATCCGGATTTAAAACTGTTGCTTGAACAGAATATTGCGTTGATCGGAGATCTGGAACGAATTATTTCAAAAGTTGCGGTCGGACGGATCAATCCACGGGAAGTGGTGCAACTTAAAGTGGCATTGAAAGCCATTGAACCGATCAAACAAAACTGTCTGGAAACTGATAATGTGACCTTACGCAAAATTGGCGATCAGCTTAATTCATGTAAGATTATTTCAGAGAAGATAGAAGCTGAAATTTCAAATGATCCGCCCAATCTGGTCAATCGGGGAAGCATTATCAAACCCGGAATTGATGCCGATCTGGATGAGTTACGACAACTTGCTTATTCCGGAAAAGATTATCTTCAGAAAATTCAGGAGCGTGAAAGTGCAGAAACAAACATTCCAAGTCTGAAAATCAGTTTTAATAATGTATTCGGATATTATATCGAAGTACGGAATATGCACAAAGATAAAGTTCCGGAAACATGGATCCGCAAGCAAACTCTGGTGAATGCCGAACGTTATATTACACAGGAACTGAAAGTCTATGAAGAAAAGATATTAGGAGCTGAAGAAAAAATACTTGCCATTGAAACCCGGTTGTTTAATGAATTGGTTTTAAGTCTGATCGATTATATAGCAGCAATTCAGTTAGATTCTAATCTGATTGCCCAGCTGGATTGCTTACTTTCATTTACGAAAGTCTCTGCCGAAAACCATTATGTACGACCTGAGATTACAGATACCGATGTGCTTGATATCAGGCAGGGTCGCCATCCGGTAATTGAAAAACAACTGCCTGTTGGTGAAACATATATTGCCAATGATGTATACCTGGATAGTACAACCCAGCAGATTATCATTATAACCGGTCCGAATATGTCCGGTAAATCTGCCTTATTACGTCAGACGGCATTAATCACCCTTATGGCTCAGATAGGTTGTTTTGTGCCGGTGGAAAGTGCGAAAATAGGGGTAGTGGATAAGATCTTTACCAGGGTAGGAGCAAGCGATAATATCTCTCTGGGTGAATCAACATTCATGGTTGAAATGAATGAAGCAGCCAGCATATTGAACAACCTTTCGAAGCGAAGTCTGATACTTTTCGATGAATTAGGCCGTGGAACAAGTACCTATGATGGGATATCCATTGCCTGGGCTATTGTGGAATATATTCACGAACATCCGACGTGCAAAGCGAAAACCCTTTTTGCAACGCATTATCATGAGTTGAATGAAATGGAAAAATCGTTTCATCGCATTAAAAACTACAATGTTTCGGTAAAGGAAGTAGATAAAAAGGTTATTTTTCTCCGTAAACTTGTACTCGGTGGAAGTGAACACAGTTTTGGGATCCATGTGGCTAAAATGGCCGGTATGCCTCAAAGTATCGTAAAAAGGGCCGAACAGATCCTAAAACAACTGGAGACAGATAACCGGCAGACCGGTATTGCGAAACCTGTTGGTGAACTGGCAAGTCAACGCGAAGGGTATCAACTCAGTTTTTTCAAACTCGATGATCCGATACTGGAACAAATACGCGATGAAATAAAAAATCTGGATGTAAACAATTTAACTCCGATTGATGCGTTGAATAAATTGAATGAAATAAAACGAATTATAACAGGGAAATAGTTTCCCTGTTTTTTTTACACAGTGCTTTTTGGTTTCTGCATAAAAATGTATTTTTTTGAACTACTGATGAATGGATGCTTATTTTCATCTCCAAAAGATGATAAAAACGTAATTTATTGGAGGTAAAAACCAAAAAAAACAGTACTTTTGTGCTTTCATTTCAGAAATAAAACTATCAAACAAATATAACTTAAAAGTGTATGAAAAAACATAATTTTAGTGCGGGTCCTTCTATTTTACCACGTGAAGTTATCGAAAAAACAGCTCAGGCAGTGTTGGATATTAATGGTTCAGGATTGTCTGTATTGGAAATCAGTCATCGTTCCAAAGAATTTCAGGCAGTTATTGACGAAGCTGTAGCACTTTTCAAAGAATTATTGAATATTCCCGAAGGTTATTCTATACTTTTTCTGGGAAGTGGTGCCAGTATGCAGTTTTGTATGATTCCGTTTAATTTGTTGGAAAAGAAAGCTGCTTTTCTAAATACCGGAGTTTGGGCTAATAAAGCAATGAAGGAAGCCAAAGGCTTTGGTGAAGTAGTTGAAGTTGCCTCTTCGAAAGATGCCAACTATAATTTTATTCCTAAAGATTATGTTATCCCTACTGATGCAGATTATTTTCATATTACTACCAATAATACAATATACGGAACAGAAATCCTCACTGATCTTGATTCTCCGGTGCCTTTGATTGCCGATATGTCATCTGATATATTTTCACGTCCAATGGATGTTTCAAAATATGGTTTGATTTATGGTGGAGCTCAAAAAAATCTTGCACCTGCAGGACTGGCTTTTGTGATTATAAAGGACGAATTACTGGGTAAAGTTTCCCGTTATATTCCCAGCATGTTGAATTATAAAATACATATTGCCGAGGGATCTATGTTTAATACGCCTCCTGTATTACCAATTTACAGTGCTATGGAGACATTACGTTGGTTGAAATCAAACGGCGGATTGGTGGAAATGGAAAAGAAAAACATTGCCAAGGCTGAAATCCTTTATAATGCTATCGATAACAGCAAATTGTTTACAGGTACAGCCGTAAAAGAAGACCGTTCGCGCATGAATATCTGTTTCGTCATGAAACCGGAATATAAAGAACTGGAAGCTGACTTTCTAAAGTTAGCAACTGAACGTGGAATGGTAGGTATTAAAGGACACCGTTCGGTGGGTGGCTTCCGTGCTTCTATTTATAATGCAATGCCTATTGAAAGTGTCCAGGCACTGATTGATTGCATGCATGAATTTGAAAAACAACACTAAAGTTTATAGTATATAGTTTATAGTTAATAGTAGGTAGTAGGTAGAAGGTAGTAATAAGAGTCAGAAACTTTTCAAATTTCATACTCTTCAAACTTCAAACTTCAAACTTCAAACTTCAAACTTCAAACTTTTCAAACTTTCAAACTCATAAACTTTTCAAATAATAAAATTATGAAAGTACTTATAGCTACTGATAAACCCTTTGCAAAAATTGCAGTGGAAGGAATTCGTCAGGAAATTGAGACTGCCGGTTTCGAACTCTCTTTATTAGAAAAATATACGGAGAAACAACAATTGTTGAATGCCGTGGCAGATGTTGATGCGATTATTATTCGAAGCGACCTGATCGACGCCGAAGTAATCTCTGCGGCAAAACAATTGAAAATTGTAGTCCGTGCAGGTGCAGGTTATGATAATGTAGATCTGGAAGCTGCTACGAAAGCAGGAGTCTGTGTTATGAATACACCCGGGCAAAATTCGAATGCTGTTGCTGAATTAGTTTTCGGGTTATTAGTGTATGCTGTTCGTAATTTTTACAACGGAACATCAGGAACCGAATTAATGGGTAAAAAACTGGGTATTCACGCTTATGGAAATGTAGGACGCAATGTTGCCCGTATTGCCAAAGGTTTTGGAATGAAAATTTATGCATACGATGCTTTTTGTCCTGATTCGGTCATGGAACAGGATGCTGTTATACCTGTTAAATCAGCTGAAGAATTATATGCTATCAGTGATATAGTTTCATTACACATTCCTGCAACCGCTGAAACTAAAAAATCAATTAATTCCGCCCTGCTTGGACGTTTGCCAAAAGGAGCAATACTGGTGAACACAGCACGAAAAGAAGTAATTGATGAAACTCAGCTACTTGATTTTATGATGTCACGTCCCGATTTCAAATATGTAACCGATATTATGCCCGGAAACGATGCTGAATTAAAAGAAAAACTGGCAGGCCGTTATTTCACTACACCTAAAAAAATGGGGGCACAAACTTCAGAAGCGAATATTAATGCAGGTTTAGCAGCCGCAAAACAAATTGTTGATTTTATTAAAAACGGAAACGCTAAGTTTAAAGTAAATTAATTAATAAAGTTGTATTTGACCATAAAAAAGTCGCCTTAAAAAACAGATAGTTTTTGAGGCGGCTTTTTTATGTTTAATGATTATCGGGTTCTATACCTGACTTCCAATTATTTGTAAATTTGTACTGTATTTGCAGTTACAATCAGATATGAACTGACAATTTATACCGTAGGTGTAATTTCGAATATGGCACATTCCGACAAGTCGGAACGTACCATATTTACAGAATACTCCTACGGAATAATTATCAATAAAATGTAAGTTTAAATTGTGATCCGGTGATCTGATCATTAAAAGACAAAAAAAATGAACAATTGGTGCAAAAGCCGATAGTCATTAAATTTATTTTTGATAGAATCAAACAACAAATATTATTCCATAAGTGATTATTCATCAAAGCTATAAAGTATCGTATTGTAAGAAGGAATGCCTGAAATTTTTATTAATTGCACATTTTGAGTATCTTTGTGCTGAAAATTCGATTCACTATTTAAACATTTCTAATTCTGTTATGTTTCATTAAACGGATCTTAAACAATAAAAATATGGGTAACAATTTATTAAAAGGTAAAAGAGGAATTGTATTTGGAGCATTGAACGATATGTCCATTGCATGGAAAGTTGCAGAACGGGTTGTAGAAGAAGGTGCCATTATTACCTTGTCAAACACACCAATAGCAGTACGAATGGGTACAACCAATGTACTCGCTGAAAAACTAAATGCTAAACTTATTCCGGCTGATGCAACAAGTGTAGAAGACCTGGAACAGGTTTTTGCACAATCGATGGAAACATTGGGTGGAAAAATTGATTTTGTACTCCACTCAATTGGTATGTCACCAAATGTTCGTAAAAAAAGAACCTATGATGACCTGGATTATGATATGCTGACTTCAACACTTGACATATCGGCCATCTCATTTCATAAAATGCTTCAGGTGGCTAAAAAAATGAACGCCATCAATGATTATGGATCTGTTATTGCACTTACGTACATGGCAGCTCAACGGACTGTTTTTGGATACAATGACATGGCTGATGCTAAATCGATGTTGGAATCAATCGCCCGCAGTTTTGGATACATTTATGGTCGCGAGCACAATGTCCGTGTTAATACGATATCTCAATCACCTACAGTTACCACAGCTGGAAGCGGAGTGAAAGGAATGGAAGGCTTACTCGACTTTTCAGAACGGATGAGCCCCCTGGGTAATGCAACAGCATTGGATTGTGCCGATTATTGTGTCGTTATGTTCAGTGACCTGACCCGTAAAGTAACGATGCAAAACCTTTATCACGATGGCGGATTCTCCAGCATGGCAATGAGCTATCGGGCAATGGAACAATACAACAAAAGTTTTGAGGATTTTAAAGATGAAAATGGGAAAATTATCTACGGATAATCATTCTTAATTCACTATAAAAAAAGGAAAGCAAACCAATTTGCTTTCCTTTTTTTTATAGATACTGTAAGAGTTTTATTAAAATATCTTACTAATAGTTCATGTTAGAATATTATCTACTTTTTTATCAATTTAATCGTGGTTTCACCAATTCTTACAAAGTAAATACTTTTATTCATCGTGCTTAAATCCAACACGTTTATACCTTGATTAAGTCTTTTGTTTATTAACAATTGTCCCAATGTATTGTATATACCTACGTTTTCGGCCTCTTTCAAAACGATAATCAGGTTATCAGACACCGGATTTGGATATATGCTTTGTACTACATCTTCCGGATTAGTTATACCGGTATAAGATTGTAATCCTTTTAATATTAAATCAGCATTTGCAATTGAATTAGCCGGAGACAGGCTGACATTTGAATCGCCTTCTGCAGAAGCCGTTTCTGAAAGTATTGTGTACGTATCCAACGCAATGTTTTCAAACGTATAATTACCGTATAAATCTGTCAATGTCCACGCTACAGGTTCACCGATCCTGTTTAATAATAGTACAGGAGTGTTTATCGCTGAATTATTTACAACAATACTCCCTGTTTTATATTGTACACTATCAACCAGTAAACTGTCCTTTAATGTGTAAGTCTCAAAGAAAATATTCCCATAGATTTTACCGGTCCCGACCGGGTATACATAGGATTTCAGGTTAACTGTTACATTCATCATAGTACCGGCCAGTGTTATATAATCTGCGTTTTGGAATAAAAAATTATTTTTGTAGAAAGTGGGGAGATAATTTCTATACGCATTTATATCCGGAATTATATACACAGTATAATCTGCATTTGACAGGTTTGTAAATAGAAATGTACCATTGGTGATTGTATAAGTGGCAGTCGCTTTACTATCCCCTTTCTTATACAGGATGGCAAGACCTGTTTTTGCAATGGCATTTCCGGCATAGACAGTACCCATCAGTGTGTCAACATTTTCAGGCTGTACTAATTCGTAACAGGTCGCTACTCCAATAGTATGGCATAAATTCATCACACTTGAATCATTGGGTGTCAAATAGCCCCCAAATTTAACCTGATCACCTACTTTCAGTGCTGTCAGGCTGTTGGCGTTAATTACAGTATCGTTTTTAAAACTGTATAACCGGGGAATCATGCTCATATATGGAGTTGTTTCTTCAATAAATAGTTGTCCTGTACATGCATTTGTACCGGCAACTACCATCCCTGATTTATCCATTACACAGGCAGGCGGCGTTGATATGACCTGATAACAGGTCACCACTCCAACAGTATGACACAGACTGGTTAAGCCGGTAGTATTTATTGTCAGAGAATCTCCAAACATTACAATATCACCGGGTTTCAACGCAACCGTATTGTTGCCGTTCACCGTTGCACTGTCTCTTAAAGCATACAATTGTGGGTTCGTATTCGGTGAAGAAGTGTCCAGTATAAAGATTTGTCCTGCGCATCCATCAGTACCGGTAACTACTAACCCTTTTTTATCCATTACACAGGCAGGAGGGGTTGATATGACCTGATAACAGGTCACCACTCCAACAGTATGACACAGGCCGGTTAAGCCGGTAACATTTATTGTCAGAGAATCTCCAAACATTACAATATCACCGGGCTTCAACGCAACCGTATTGTTGCCGTTCACCGTTGCACTGTCTCTTAAAGCATACAATTGTGGGTTCGTATTCGGTGAAGAAGTGTCCTGTATAAAGATTTGTCCTGTGCATCCATCACTACCGGTAACTACTAACCCTTTTTTATCCATTACACAGGCAGGAGGGGTTGATATGACCTGATAACAGGTCACCACTCCAACAGTATGACACAGGCCGGTTAAGCCGGTAGTATTTATTGTCAGAGAATCTCCAAACATTACAATATCACCGGGTTTCAACGCAACCGTATTGTTGCCGTTCACCGTTGCACTGTCTCTTAGAGCATACAATTGTGGGTTCGTATTCGGTGAAGAAGTGTCCTGTATAAAGATTTGTCCTGCGCATCCATCAGTACCGGTAACTACTAACCCTTTTTTATCCATTACACAGGCAGGCGGTGTTGATATGACTTCATAACAGGTCGCAATTCCAAAGACCGGGCATGGATTTTTTGCGTAGGAATCAGTTAAAAGCTCATATCCTCCGAATTTTACTATTTCACCCGGTATTAATCCCGGTTGAGTACCGTTACCGTTTATCACTGTAGTATTTGGTAAGGCATACAATCGTGGAATAGCCGGACTAGCGATAGTTCTTTCCTCAATAAAGAGATGTCCGGTGCAACCCCCTGTACCTGCAACGATTACACCATTTTTATCCATGGTGCAGGGATAACTAATGGTTTTGATCAAAACGCCCTCAAAATAAATTTGTGTGTTATCTTCCAACATACCTAAATTCAGAGTTGTAGTAAATTTTGTAACTATCTGAGCACAAATAACTCTGGTGTTTACAATGCTGTTTTTCTTACTTACATAAATTTTGTTTGCAACTACCGAATCCTTTACAAGGTAGTAATCCGGACATGAATCATCTGACACATAAACATAAGCAACAGTTACGCTATCTGTAGAACCCGGATTACCAGGAGTAATGTATACACTGTCTTGTACAGGGGGAATAACCTGTGAATAACTAATGGTTTTGATCAAAACACCCTCAAAATAAATTTGTGTGTTTTCTTCCAACATACCTAAATTCAGAGTTGTAGTAAATTTCGTGACTATCTGAGCACACATAACCATCGAATTATCAATGCTCTTTTTACTTACATAAATTTTATTTGCAACTACCGAATCCTTTACAAGGTAGTAATCCGGACAAGAATCACCAGACACATAATCAAAAGCAATAGTTACACTATCTGTAGGAGTCGGATTATCTGGAGTAATGTATACTCTGTTTAGTACAGGTAGTGGTATAACCTCTGAAGTTGCTTTCGATAAGTTTAATATACTTGCTACAATCGGTAACAATGTATAGAGTATAAGTTTTTTCATACATTATGAATTAATTGAATAAGTATTTGTTTAAAGTTAAGAAATAATCGTTAAAAAAAGAATTAAGTTATTTGTGATTGAAACACTGGTCTTAAGAGTCTTTAACTGAATAAATAAACATTCGAAAGTGTACACATATAAAATTTTTCATACCAGCTAAATAATGGTTTTTATATTTCAGCCAATACATAAATCCTGTCATGAATTTCTATTTATAACACTACTTAAATCAAAGATGTTCAATCTTATAGATGTCTTTTCGGTTACTTTATTCAGCCTTCTGCCATTACAATAATGTCAGACTGAATTAGAACACGTTTTTTTATACTTGTTTATGTTTTAAGATTCAAGTGTCGGATAACCCCCGATTATTTCTCCCGACATTACATCTAAATAAATCACATAATATACTTTAGGAATATTTATTACCCATACTATGTGCAATTCAATTTTATCAGTTGTATTGATAGGTAAAATCATCCTCGAAAATTCAGCCGTCTGTAAGCTTTCCGCCGTAATAGTTATTGAAATTGGCCTGCCAGCGATATCCCATATATAAACTATCTTATTTAAAACTGCCGCTTTTGCAGTTGCTATATTATCAATATTAAATTTTGAAGGGATATAAATATATGGATACCAGTTTCCGGAGCATGAAGTTACTTTGCCATCTGTTATTTCAGTATATATATTTGTATCATAGACTTCTAAGCCTCCGTAATTTTGAAAATTGGCAGAAATATACCATTTAAGACTTCCTTCGTAAATAGTACTGGAATCAATTATTGAGAATGTAAACACATCTGACGCCTTAATTCCTAACCATGTTGCATTCTGTGATATAAAAGATTTAGCTACATTTATAGCTTCTGACCTGGTTAAATCAGGAATGCGGGCAGGCCATTGAGCTTGTAAAAGAGAATCCAAAAAACCACAAAAACCAAAATCATTGATGGAACTGTCCAGATATGGGTTTGCCTTGGCAAACTCCGTTCGCATAAGTTTCAATGTTTCTATATCCAGTTTCTTATAAGTTGTCGGATAGCTTAATTCGTTGTTTAAAGTAACATTGTTTTGATCACAGCCCTGTATGAATAATATAAAAAGTAAAACTGCAAAACGTCCTCCTAATTTTAATAATGAAGCTATTTTCATTTAATAGATTTGATTAGTTTTTTTGAATTTTTGCGGCTAACTAATAAAATAATTTTATCTTTTTTGCATGTTTAAACTGCTTAGAATTTATCTACACTTCCCATTTTACCGATAAAGAGAATAACTCCGGTGCTTTTTTCACGTATTACAAACACGAAGGGCTTATTCACATTAAATATGATAGGCTGACGTTCTGCACTGGTAACAATTCCGATCGATGTGACTGCAGCAGCTTCTGTTCCTTCTTCATCAACTGTACAGTACGTATTATGGATTACATATGAAATTTTCAAAGGAACAGCGGCTATATTTGAAAAATCGGCAGCATCGGTAAATGCCAGTTTCATGCCCATATCCTGAAGCTCCTGGTTTAGATTGAACGAATTTGTCACTTTAAACCTGGGTAAGTATACGGTTACTTGTTGCTCGGTGAGGCTGTTTAGTGCAACAGACCAGTTATCTGCTGTAAGAGTATTTAAAACATCATTTGTGGTTATATTATCCGCTGGTAATATCACTGTCATGCTGAAAGCCTTATTCCCGTAAGGTATTTCCAGGTATTGGGCAATGTCTGTCTGGGCATATGCAAAAGTATCTTTCATACTCATCATATTTACATTCATCTGATTCCCGGTTTCATTTGTAAATGTGAGTTCCGTGGTTTTAGTCTTATCGAATTGTTTAGACCAAATCCCTTTGAAATAGACTGCATTCATCAAATACATTACTGCATTCGAGGGGATCTGATTAATAATGGTTGGTATTAATTTATTTGTTTCTTTTGAACACCAGTTATTAATAGTATCCACGGCCCATGCCTGTGAAAAATCCAACTCTTTAATATACGCATTAAAATAATCCGAATTTACTTTTAAAAAGTCGGGTTTGACACTGAATCCTGTTTTGTACCATAATGAATTGGCAATGCTTAATTTGGTTAATGGGTCAATTCCGGGTAAAGTAGATTGCATAATCTGATAATAACCGTTTATATCGGCAACTGACATTCCGCTCATTTTCATGGCAGTTTCCATTTCCGTTTTAGTAGCTCCATTGGCTCCGTTCCAGGCCATTCCGAGTGCTATACTGACACTTAACGGAGATACAAAGACATTGGTTTCCCCCGAAGAACTGATTGTTTTTTTTAGCAAATCGAATGCAAAATCATTGTCCTGACTGACACGTTTTTCCATGCTGACAGTCAAAGCGATTGGTTTAGCATTAACCGGTACCTGAATTTTTGGATCATTTTGATTTGTACAACTTGCAGTGATTAAAACAATGATCATTAATTTATAAATTCTTTTCATGATAGTAAAGTTTAATATTCTTGATAAATTAGATATAATCTGTTTGTAACCTTTAAAAAAGTAAGCATT
>Ga0302269_1001032_pt1 | contig 14419 bp, 9 predicted proteins | sample III_Bog_E2_2_FD_194560 | JGI IMG/M metagenome (GOLD analysis project Ga0302269, IMG submission 194560) | Peat permafrost microbial communities from Stordalen Mire near Abisko, Sweden - III_Bog_E2_2 | ecosystem: Environmental > Terrestrial > Soil > Wetlands > Peat | place: Sweden: Abisko...
GCCAGGCGGTTCGAGGCCAGCGTGCCCGTTGCGCCGATGGCTCCCATCGATTGCGGATGGTTCCAGACCAGCGAGCCTTTGCCCGCCTGCGTCTCCGCCACTGGAATACCGGATTGCGTGACAAATTTGTCGAGCGCGGCCCAGGCTTCACTCATCAGCACGCCACCGCCGGCCACAATCAGCGGCTTGCGACTGGAGCGGATGGCTTCCACCGCGCGCTGGAGGGAGAGCGTGTCGGGCTGAGGGCGGCGAACGAGCCACACTCGCTTGCGGAACAGATCCTCTGGATAATCGAAGGCTTCGGCCTGCACATCCTGCGGCAGCGCCAGCGTGACGGCGCCGCAATCCGACGGCGAGGTGAGCACGCGCATCACTTCAGGCAGCGCTGTGATGAGCTGCTCGGGGCGGTAGATGCGATCCCAGTAGCGGGAGACCGGCTTGAAGCAATCGTTGACGCCGATGTCCTGCGTGGAGGGAGACTCGAGTTGCTGAAGAACCGGCGCGACGTTGCGGCGAGCGAAGATGTCTCCCGGCAGCAGCAGCACCGGCAGGCGGTTGATGGTGGCCAGCGCCGCGCCGGTGATCATGTTGGTTGCGCCGGGTCCGATGGACGAGGTGCAGACAAAGGCGCGCAGCCGGTTGCTGGCCTTGGCAAAGCCCGCCGCCAAGTGCACGCCGGACTGCTCGTTACGCACCAGGTAATAGGGAAAATCGGGATTTTGTTGCAGGGCCTGGCCGATCCCCGCCACGTTTCCGTGACCGAAGATGCCCAGCACGCCGGCGAAGAATTTGTGTTCCTCGCCGTCCCGCTCGACATACTGGTTTTTCAAAAAGGTAATCAGGGCCTGCGCCATTGTCATGCGACTTGTTGCCATTGGATTCCTCAACTCATCGGATAGAAATTCATCGAATCAATACGATCCTTACCGTTTCACCAGCGGCAGCCGGGGATCGATCTCGCGCCACTCATTCCTGACCCACGCGTAGTCGGGGTCGTCGGAGGCGGCCAGGGAGCGCGCCGAGCCGGCCAGCGCGTTCAGGTAATAGACGTTGTAGCCGTGCGCCGCCACCACCGGGTGATAGCCCTCCGGCACCAGGACCAGCTCGCCGTCGCGCACGGTGAGCGTTTCGTCGATGCGGCGGTCCGGGGTGTACACCTTCTGAATGGCAAAGCCCTCTGTGCGCTCGATGCGGTAGTAGTAAATCTCCTCCAGGTCCACTTCTCCGGGAGGATTGTGCACATCGTGCTTGTGGGGCGGAAAGCTGGACCAGTTACCAGCCGGCGTGAAGACCTCCACCACAATCAGGCGATGGGCGGGAAAACCGGGAGGAATCATGCTGTTGATCTGGCGCGAGGCGTTGCCGCCTCCGCGAATCTCGATGCCCACCTCATCGGGCGTCACCAGCCGCGCCGGATGCTCCTCTTCAGCGCGCGAGTAACAGAAGGCCAGATCGCAATCGGTTTCAGCGGTTACCGTGAAGCTGGTCTTCAGCGGGAGATAGAGCGTGTGTGGAAGGCCGTCAAAGACAGACTTCCGCCCGCCGACGCGCCGCCACTCGCCCCGCGAGCTGATCACCGAGCAGACTCCGCCCAGCATCACCAGGGCCAGTTCATTGGCGCCGGTTTCTGTGTCGAAGCTCTGGCCCTGCGCCAGTTTACGCACCTCAAAGGAGAGGAACTCATAGCCAAAATTTTCAATTCGGTTGCGGAAGGCATCGGGGCGGACCAGCAAATCAGGCATTATCACTCCATGGCCAAGATGCACACGTGTGCATCCGAGAGCTAATCATCGTCCTCGGCAGCTATTTCTGTCAACCCTGCTCTCTTCTCAATCCGCATAGAACACCTGAGCATTTTTCCTATTTGTGTAGAGAGTGGCGTGGACCGGGAGGCCCCCGCGACAGCCGGCCAGGAGGCCGGCGCTACTTGTTGTTTCAGCGACCGGCAACCTTGAGCCAAGCAGGAGATCCACTCTATACCAATAGGCAAAATGTTCTAGCCAGAGCATGTGACGGGCTCTCTTGACCGAAATCGAAGCGGGTGGTACGGTTTTTGTGCACACGTTTGCATTTCCCGGAGGAAGTATGGCGCAAGGTGAATCAAAAACCACTTACAAAAGCCCGCTTTTTCAAATGACGCAGACCACCCCCACCTGCTTGTGGAATGATTCACCTTCCATTGAAGAGCTGACCTATTCGATCGATCATGGAGCCGTGGGAGCCACCTGCAACCCCTCCATCGTTGTTTCCGTGCTGAAAAAGGAGCTGGCACTGTGGAAGCCCAGCATTCAGGCTCTGGCTGCCAGCCACCCTCTGGCCACCGAAGAGGAGATTGCCTGGCTGCTGGTGGAAGAGATGTCGGTGAATGGGGCGCGATTGCTCAAGCCGATCTTCGATCGCGAGAAGGGGCGCAACGGCCGCCTTTCCATCCAGACGGACCCGCGCACCTATCGCAATACCGAGGCGATGCTGGCGCAGGCAACACGCTTCAGCCAGCTGGCTCCGAACATGATTGTCAAGATCGCCGCCACGTGCGCCGGCATAGTCGCCATGGAGGAAGCTACCTATCGCGGCATCAGCATCAACGCCACGGTCAGCTTTACGCTGCCGCAGGCCATCGCCGTGGCCGAGGCCGTGGAGCGCGGCCTGAAGCGCAGGGAAAAGGAAGGCCTGGAGATTGCCACCATGGGGCCGGTCTGCACGCTGATGGTGGGGCGACTGGATGATTGGCTCAAAATCGTCATGGAGAGGAAGCAGCTTTCTGTTGATCCCGGCTACCTGGAGTGGGCCGGAGTGGCAGTCTTCAAGAAGGCCTACAAACTATATCGCGAGCGCGGCTACCGGCTGCGGCTGCTCTCGGCGGCATTTCGCAATCACATGCACTGGAGCGAGTTTATCGGCGGAGATGTGGTGATCTCCCCGCCCTGCGCCTGGCAACGCCGTTACAACGCCAGCGGCATTGATTCGATTCCAAGGATGGACAATCCGGTGGAGGCGAAGATCGTTGATACGCTGTTGAAGAAGTTTCCTGACTTTGAGCGCGCCTACATGGAGAACGGGCTGTCGCATGAGGAGTTTGACACCTACGGTTCCACGCGCAGGACGCTGCGTGGCTTTATCGCTGCCGGCGCGGAGTTGAATGCGATGATTCGGGATGTTATTTTGCCCAATCCCGATACGGAATAGAGGCGCTGCCCGGCTTGGAAAACACTCTTGGCCGCGTTGCTTCTCATCCTATGAATCGGCACAGGGAAAATGCCGCGCCGAAACCGCCTAAAACTATAAATAAAAAGATACTTGCAGCCGATGGAAGGAGAACAATTTGTTCCCTGTTGATGACTGGTTCTACAGCGAGATTCATCCTGGCCAGTTTTTCCTTGACACTGGCCGTACAAAGTTGCTAGTTTGCATACGCGGAAGAGGAAAAAGAGAAATCCACCGCCAAATACATGTCTGCGCACTTCTGTTGAGCGGAAACGCTTGCCGGTAGAGTGTTGGCGTGTCTTTTGGGGGCGGATATTTTTTTGGAAACCTTGACCGTTTTTTTATCGGAGCCTTAACGGAGCCTTAACCTTAGTGGTTGAGCATGTTTGGAAGGCAGTTGTGATTCAGAATCTTTGGGAGGCAGTATGATTTCGATGAATCGGTATATGGGACAACGAGCGAGCATCTCATGGTGGATTCGCCTGGGATTGGCGCTGTTGTTGATTCTTCCTGCTCTGGGCGCTTACGCCCAGTACGAAAGTGGAAGTCTGGTGGGAACCATTCATGACGCTACTGGGGCCGCAATCCCCAATGTGAACGTCGCGGTCGTCAACAATGCGACCGGGATTCTCGTCAACGTAACGTCGAACGGCGCGGGCGACTATGAAATCCCGACGCTTCGTTTCGGCATTTATACAATCACCGCAAAGGCTGCCGGTTTCGCCGATGCCGTTGCCAAGGAAATCACCATCTCGGTCGGCGGCCGTATCCGCATCGACCTGACGATGAAGATCGGCACAGCCGAGACTACGGTCCAGGTTTCCGGCGTAGCGTTGCAGCTTGAAACCGAATCCAGCCAGCGCGGCCAGACCATCACCGAATATCAAAGTGAAGCGCTTCCGCTGGTCAGCAGAAACTATTCCGACCAGTTGGCTTTCGTCACCGGCGCGCGCCAGGCGCCAACGGAAATTGCCACCACCTCCGTCACCAGCCTGTTGCGCCAGGGCTCATATAACATGAACGGCCAGCGCAGCATGTTCAACAACTATTTGATAGACGGCATCGACAACAATGCCTATGGCGAGAGCAATCAGGGCTTCGACAACCAGATCATCCAGCCCTCGCCCGATTCCATCGCCCAGTTTGAAGTGGTGTCCAACAATTACAGCGCCGAGTTCGGCCGCTCCTCCGGCGCCCTGATCAACGTCGCCACCAAGTCCGGCGGCAATCAACTCCACGCCACCCTCTACGAGTTCATTCGCAACACCGACCTGAACGCGTTTGGCTATATCAAACCAATTACGGTCAATGCCGTCACTGGCGCCCAGTATCCGTTTTACAAGCCGGCTTTCAAGCGCAATCAGTTCGGCGCCACCTTCGGCGGACCGATCATGAAGAACAAGTTCTTCTACTTCGTTGATTACGAGGGATTCCGCCAGACGCTCACACCCACGACCGTAGGGACCGTTCCCACGACGAATGAGTTGAACGGCATTCTGGCTGTAGCTGTGCAGGATCCATGGCATCCAGGCACCTCCATTCCCGCGGGCACGCCGATCGCCTCGGTAGTTCCCTCAGGCGACCTCGACCCCACGGCCCTGAAGATTGCTCTTGCCTACAAGAACATACTTCCCGGAAATTGCACGGTAACATCCGGCTCACCCACAACAGGCGTTGCGGGCAGCAACTGCCCCATCAATGCTCCCTTTACCGACAAATCCGACAAGGGCGACATTCGCCTGGATTTCCAGCAGAGCGATAAAACCTCCTGGTTCCTGAAAATCGACGACCGCAAGGAGACAGCGGTCAACTTCCCGACGCTTGCCGAACCGATTGACGGCCAGACCAACGGCGAAATCAAGATTCTCGATCAGCAGGTAGCGCTGGGCTACAACCACACCATCAGCGCCAACAAGATCATTGACGTCCGCTTCGCCCTCTCCGGCACCAAGGCCGGCAAGTGGACCAAGGCCATCGGCACCAGCTTCATCTCGCCTACCGACATCCCTGGCCTTCCCACCATTGCCAACGTCACGGGCGGCCTGCCTTCCATTGCCATCACCGGCGGCTTTACCTCCTTTGGGCGCCAGAGCACCAACCCGCAATGGCAGAACCCCTCGGTGATGGACCCAAAGATCAACTACACCTGGGTCAAGGGCAAGCACTCCCTCAAATTCGGATATGAGTACGAGTACATCTGGATGGAAGTGGAGGACTCCAATCCGCTCTATGGCTCTTTCACCTTCGGTAAAGGCTATAGCGCCTGCACCTCGGTGGCATCGGGGGGGTCGGGTTGCGCCAACACCAGCGCCGTCGCCGATAACTACTGGGCCGACTTCCTCTTCGGAACACCCAGCGCCTACTCGCTGTCCACATATTGGGTCACTCATCTGCATCAGAATATGCAGAGCGTGTACGCACAGGATGACTGGAAGCTCAGCCCCAAGCTGACTTTGAATCTTGGAGTGCGCTGGGAGTATGGTTCGCCTTACTCGGAGCGCAACAACGACCTCTCTAACTTCAACCCGGCAACGGGAACCATGCTCACCCTGGATCCCGGATACACGTCCTCTGCCGCAACATGCGGCGGAACAACTGCGTGTATTACCAGCTATTCAGGCGGCGGCGTCTACGGCAAGACCCTGGTGCATCCGGACCTGGTTGACTATGCTCCGCGCCTGGGCTTTGCCTATGCGGCCATGCCGAGCGTCTCGGTTCGCGGCGGCGCTGGCATGAGCTATGTCCACTACTATCGCGCCGGCTCGGGTAATATGCTGGCCATCAATGCCCCCCACGCGTTGTTTACTTCCGTAAGCAATCCGTCGGCCGCAACCACAGCAGGCTTCCAGAGACTTTCGGCTGGATATCCCACCGGTCTGGCGACTGTCTTCAGCGCCGGCACGGACAACATCGACTACATCCCCTCAAACACCAAGGACAGCTACGTTGAGAGCTACTTCCTCAGCGTGCAGAAGCAACTGGCCAAGAACGTACTCTTCGACATCGCCTATGTGGGCAACCATGGCGTTCATCTGCAGGGCTTCGTCAATGCCAACCAGGGTAATCCTCTCCTGCCGCAGACTACCCTTAATGGTAAACCCGCATGGACACGTCCTTACCCCAACTGGGGTGGGTACCTGCTTAACAATTCGACCGCCAATCCCACTTACCTCAATGGCGATATTACCGAGGCTCTGAACGGGTTCAAGTCTCATTACCACTCGCTCCAGGCCCGTTATGAGCAGCGCTTTGTGGCCGGCTTGACCCTGTTGGACTCCTTCACGTGGGGTCATGCGCAGGACAATGCATCCTCAACCCTCGAGGCCAACACACCGGCGCCGCAGGATGCCAACAACCTCCGTGGCGACTATGGCCAATCGGACTACAACCTGCCCATCGCCAATGTCACCAGCTTCGTCTATGACCTGCCGTATGGTAAGGGAAAACACTACGGAGGCAATAGCAACTCGGTGCAGAATACCTTCCTGGGTGGATGGCAGGTCGGCGGCGTTATCACCATTCAGGGTGGCACGCCCTTCAACTTGACCACAACCCCGTCTGCAACCAACCAGGTATCGCCACAGCTCTCGCAGAGTTGGCGCGGACAGAACATCTATCGCCCCAATCTTCTTCCCGGAGCGCACTACACTCAAGGGAAGGTGAAAGCACTCTCTGGAGGCGTTCCAAACGGGTACATTCAATATGTCAACTTGGCGTCGTTAACATTGCCTGCAACCTACTCCAGCTATACCAACTCCACCACCTACACTCTGTCGAGCCCGTTTGGCAGCCTGCCCAAGAACTTTGGACGCACGATGCCCTTCTACGAGGGGGATATCGACATCAACAAGAAGTTCAGCGCGATGAACGACAGAATCAAGATCGAATTCCGCTCGGAGTTGTACAACATCACCAACCACACCAACCTGTACCTGCCCGGCGGTTCGGGTGGCAGCACTGCCACCGGCACTACGGGCTCCACAACGAATTTTGGCCCTCAGCCTGTGACCGGCGGCAGCGGCGGCACCATCACCGGCACCTTTGAACCGCGCATCGTTCAGTTCGGTTTGAAGATCATCTACTAACCCGTTCCACTCCTGTGTGCCGGCCACTTTAAAAGTGGCCGGCATACTTTTCTTATGATTACTTCGCCTCCAGGATGGCCCGGTTCGTTGATCAATCACAATGGATTCAGACCACGCAAACATGCCCTAAAGGCGTGCGGGGGAGATGTTTGGCCGCTTAGCTTTTTCGATCGGAAGGAGATATTCTAATGCCGAAGAAAACTCGTATTCCCGATGGTTCAACGCGCTCGCGTTTCGGGAGGCCGGCATTTATCGCTGGTTGCGCAATAGCGCTTCTCTGCGTAGTTGCTCTTCTGTATGGATTGCGTTCTTTGGCTCTCAAGGCGAGTGAGTCGCATATGACAAAAGACCCTTTTCTTACTCTGATGAAACAAGCCGCAGCCCACGCCAAACAGCATGGAGACCGGTTTGTTCCGGCGCTTTCTCCTGCCTACGAAACTTTGTTGGGGACGAAGGCGCCCATCAACGTCAAGGCTATGCAGACCGCCGGTTTTGCAGTGGTTCCGTGGACGGTTGACGACGTGGAGTCCATGCGCGCGCTGCTCGATCTGCATGTGGATGGAATCATCTCCGACCGCCCAGATCTTCTGGCGACCGTGTTGAAAGAAGCGCGCCAAAAGGCGGCCGGCGATGCGGCGCAGCTCGCGTATCTGGATCGCTTTGACGCGCAGGGACACCGCGGCGGGCGTGGGTTGCGCCCGGAGAATACCTTGCCCGCGTTTGAAGCAGGCCTGGATAACGGCATTAACTCCATCGAGACCGATACTGGGGTGACGACCGACCGTCAGTCGCTGATCTGGCATGACCAGTTTCTTAATCCGCAATCCTGCCGGCGCGCCGACGGTCAGCCCTATACGCTGGAGAATCGCGTCTACACTCATGACATTTCCATGGTGGATGCGCAGCGGCAATTCATCTGCGACAAGCTGCACTTTGGCCCGGACCAGAAGAACGATCTGGCGCTCTCGCCGGTCAGCGTGGCATTTGCTGCGCAGGAGCATATGATCAACCCTTATGCGCCCACCAATGTGGCGCAGTTGTTTCGCTTCGTTGACTTTTATGCGCACTGGTATAGGAGCGGGGCGGGGAAGTCATCTCCGGATGCGGAAGCTCGCGCGCGTACCGCGGAGCGTGTCCACTTCAATCTTGAAACCAAGATTGTGCCTGCAGACTACTCTGAGGCAAAGGTGGCGGCAGTTGCGCGTAGTTTTCCGGAGTTCGTCGTAAAGCTTTCCGGCAAGCTCCCGCCCTCGTCCTTTGTGCCCAACAGGACAGTGAGTCCGGAGGTCTTTGTCGACACATTGTGCGGGTTCATTCAGGAGTATCACATGGAAGACCGCGCTGACGTGCAAAGCTTCGATTTTCGCACCCTGCTATTAGTGCAGGAAAAGTATCCAGCTATCAGGACGTACTATTTGACTGAAACTCCAAGCTTGCTCCGAAGTGATTTTACGCCGAAGAGTCTACAGGTACTTACTGATGCCAGTCAATAGCAATAACCGTCAAGCCTGTTCTTAATGACTTACACGAAGCAGTTACTTAAGCAGTGAGGTAATTCATGAGTTGGAATCTTCCTTTTCTTAAGCCGGCCCCGCATATCGACAGGCTTCCCGGCGAAAAGATTAAACGGCTTTATCCGAAAATGCGCTGGCAGATCATGGAGTCCACCTTTATTGGTTACGCCATCTTCTATCTTGTAAGGAACAATCTGCCCATAGTTACAAAGGATATCGGAGAGCAGCTTCACTATAGCAAAGGGCAAATCGGAGACCTGCTGGCCATCACGGCCATCACCTATGGCATCGGCAAGTTCTTTATGGGCGCCTGGTCGGACCGCAGCAACCCGCGTTACTTCATGCCCATGGGATTGCTGCTGACCGCCTTCTGCAATTTCGCGTTTGCTACCGTGCACAGTTATCCGATTCACCTGGCCTTGTGGGGACTGAACGGCCTGTTTCAAAGCATGGGTTGGGCTCCCTGCGGGCGCTCCCTGGGCCACTGGTACAGCATTCGCGAAAGGGGAACCACGTTTGCCATCTGGAACGTTGCCCAGAATGTTGGTGGAGGATTAACTGGCCTCATTGTTGCGTACAGCACACTACTGCTGGGATGGCGCTCGGCATTTTATGTGCCTGGAATCATGGCTGTTCTTTGTGCAATTTATCTAATTGTGAGGCTTCGAGATACACCCCAGTCCGTGGGGCTGCCGCCTATTGAGGAATATCGCAACGACTATCCGGCAGTTGAAAAAGCAGACAGCGAGAAGGAGTTGGGAACGCGCGACCTGCTGGTCAATTACATTCTGAAGAATCCTTATATCTGGCTCTTTGCAGGCGCTAATTTCTTTGTCTACATTACCCGGTATGGAATGCTCGACTGGGGACCGTATTATCTGCAGGAAGTTAAACATGCCAACCTTGTCGAAGGAGGGGGAAGCACGGCGGCGCTGGAGTTTTCGGCTATCTTCGGAACCATCCTGATGGGCTGGTTGTCTGATAAGCTGGGCGGACGCCGCGGAATGATCAGCGTCTTCTGTATGATTCCCGTCTTTCTTGCCTACCTCGGCATCATATTCAGTCCTGACAATAAGTTGTGGATTGATCTGGTGTTATTCGGAGTTATCGGATTCTTTGTATATCCGGCCATATTGTTACTGGTTGTTAGCGCTTTGGATTACACTTCAAAGAAAGCGGTTGGCACCGCGGCCGGATTTATTGGTTTGTTTGGCTATCTGGGTCGCGTAGCTGAAAGTAAAGGCATCGGCATACTGGTGGACCGATATCATAACTGGAATGTAGCGCTTTATGCGCTCATGGCATGTGCGCTCATGGGGATTGTGCTGCTCTCATGGATGTGGAAGCTTTCGCCACACAGGGCGGAGGAGATTAAGCCACCTGGAATTACTTAAAGTTCTGCCGGGAATAAGTCCGGGGTATAACATGCAGAAAATATATACGCAGCGAAATATAAATACAGTCGTCATCAATCAGGCCTCCATGCGGGGCCTGATTGCTAACTGAGCCACATTTGCGGGTTGCTGATGGAGACCGCATCGAGGCCCTGTGATAAGAGATCTTCGGCTTCCTTCATCGTCCAGATCAACCCCCCGCCCACCACCGGAATATCCATAGAGATGGCGCGTACGCTCTCCAGCAGCTTGGGAGCAACCGGGGCAGGCAGCACTTCAAGCGCATCCACTGGAGAATTCTTCAACTGGTTGGTGATGGTATTTTTGGCGCCGCTATCCAGAAGAAAGGTACGCTGGATTGCATAGAGATCAATGCTGTGCGCATGCCGCAAGGGGTCTAAGTGCGTAGAGATAATGCCGCGGGCGCCACAGTGTTTGAGATAGTTCACTGCATATTTGTCGCGCGAGAAGCCGTTCAGCAAGTCAAGATTGACAATGGGGAGCTTGTCAGCGGCAAGAATTCTTCGGATCATTCCCTCGCAGTTTTCCAGATCGCCGGTGAGAAGGTAGACGATCTTACCATGCGCGGCAATTGCCTTATCCAGGTGTTCAACATGCCGTACGGAGGGAATGATGGGAGTTTCGCGGAAGAACATCCGAAGAGGTGTAAGCGGTGCTTGCATGGTGTTTTTCCGTTCTCCTTCAGATCATCGCGACGGTGAAAGATCGCCCCTTGAATGCGCGAACATCCATGCCCTTGAGTGGGCATCTGCCAGTGATTGACGCCGGGAAAATGATTATAGACGTTGCCCGGCAACGGAAGCAAGGCGAAGTGATTCCAAGGCAGTTATTGTCCGCGGGTGCGCATGCATGGCCTTGCTTTGCCATGGGCTCGACTTTACGCCTGAAGATACTCCGCCTGTGGCTTGACAGTACCATCGAATTGATAGATACTAATTAGTTAATTAGTCCGACGCCGTTTCGTGAAGAGTGACTGAGACAGCACGAGCGGGTAATTGGATGCTGCTGAAGAAGTCAGAACCAAGCGCTGCATAGGCAACTGGTTTTTGCGTTCAGAACGGCTGCGGTCCGATCCTTGCTCTCATTTTTCGGAATCTCTCTCAAGGTTCAGGCTCCTTCCTTTCTGCTGCGTCTCCAGATATCCAGGCAAGTGTCTCATTGCTGGCATTAATCCTGCTTACTTTCGCACATCCATCTCAGCTAGTGTCCAGGCATCCGTGCCTGCGGCGCCAGAATACTTACGCGCGACAGCGAAATTTGCGTGGCAGCGTGTTCGCGGTTAACTCGAGAGGCAAGGCATGGAACCGACGCAAGTCGTCATTATCGGTGGGGGAGCAACAGGGGCCGGCATCCTTTGGGACCTGAGTTTGCGCGGCATCTCCGCCACGCTGCTGGAGCAGGGAGACATTGCCCATGGAGCTACTGGGCGTTGCCATGGCCTGCTGCATTCCGGCGGCCGTTACGCAGTCAAGGATCCTGATACAGCACGCGAGTGTGTCGCCGAAGGCCGCATCATCAAGGCTATTGCGCCTCATTGCGTGGAGGATGCCGGAGGGCTTTTCGTGCAGTGCGCCCAGGATGACCCGGCATTTTTCGACCTGTGGTGGCGCGCCGCCGAAGCGGCTGGCATTCGCAGCCGTCGTTTGAGCGCGTACGAAGCGCGTGAACTGGAGCCGAATCTGGCTACAAACATTCTTGGCGCCTTCACGTGTCCTGACGCGCATGTCGATGTCTTCCGGCTGGTGCTGGCAAATCTTGAAGCTGCGGTCGAGCGCGGCGGGCGCTTCCATACTTACAGCAAGGTAACTTCCATTCACACCACCAACGGGCGCGTGCGCGGAGTTAGTTATCGCAACACGCTGAGCGGTGAGGAGCACGAGATTCCCTGCGAGATGGTGATCAATGCCGCCGGCGGCTGGGCGCAAAGCATTGCCGCCATGGCCAGCGTCGAAGTGCCCATTTGCTGCGACAAGGGTACGCTTCTGGTGCTCAATCACCGGCTGAGTCGCCGCATAATCAACCGCTGCCGCAAGTCCAGCGATGCCGACATCCTGGTGCCCGCCGGCCCGGTGTGTATTCTGGGCACATCTTCGATTCGCGTGCCCGGCCCGGAGGGATTGGCCGCTTCGTCCGAGGAGATCGACCGTTTGCAGAGGCTGGGCGATGAGATGATTCCGGGACTGGCGGACGCGCGCATTCTGCGCGTCTTCTGCGGCGTTCGGCCGTTGTATGCGCCCAAGACAGCGGAGGCATCGAAAGGTCGCGAGATCAGCCGCGGCTTTGCGCTGCTCAATCACGAGACAAGAGATGGAGTGGGCGGATTTGTTTCCATTGTTGGCGGCAAGCTTACTACTTATCGCCTGATGGCCGCCGAGGTGTGCGACTGCGTTGCAAAGAAACTCGGTGTTGATGCGGAATGCACAACGGACAAGACGCCTTTGCGGCCTGTGATTGATCACAAGACGCACCATCGCGGCCTTCATCTGCTGCCGTATCCGGTGGTGGAAAAGATGGAGCTGCGGCTGGGGCCAGAGATGGGGCGAGTTATCCAGGAGATTGAAGCGCGCCCTGAGCTGGCCGAGTTAGTCTGCGAATGTGAGTTAGTAACTCGCGGCGAATTGGAATATGTTCTCGGCGACTCTGCTCCGGTCCCGACTTACACCATTAGTGACGTTGGCCGGCGGACACGTCTCGGCTTCGGGCCTTGCCAGGGAACATTCTGCGGATATAAAGCGATGCTTGCCGGCTATCAAACTCACCGCTGGACAGCATCGGAAGCCGCTACTGAATTCTCTGCCTATCTTCACGAACGCTCCAAGGGGCAGTCCTTCATCCGCCAAGGCCAGCAGGTGGAGCAACTGGAACTCAACCACGATATCTACGGCGCGGACCAGCAGTTAAGCGCAAATTCGGACAGGCAAGATGGGAACTAATCGCTACGATGTTGTTGTTGTGGGCGCGGGGCTCTCCGGCTTTGTCGCGGCAGGCGCAGCCGCGCATCGCAAACTGAAAGTCGCGCTGGTTGCTACTGGGCCGGGTTCATTTGTTACCGGGCCAGGATGGCTGAAGGCTCAGGAGATCGAGCGAGCATCCGCAGAGCCTGATCTGAGAGAGGCAATCGCGTATTTTTGTGAGCTGGCGCGCCTGGCCGGCTGCCCGTACGTGGGAGATATCTCGACCGCTCTCTCTCTCCCGTCTGTTCTTGGCGAGTTTCACAGTGTTGCACTCGCGCCCCTCACGCTGTGGAATGCCGAGCCGCGCGACGGAGTTTCAACAGCGATTGTTGGAATTCGCGGACTATCCGGCTTCGATGAAAACTTCATGGCCGAGCGGCTTACGGAGCAAGCGCGCTTGACAGGTTCCAACTGCGATTACGCGGCGCGGCAAATCTCTTTTTCGCGCGATATGGGAGTTCCCGTGACCACATTGCGCATTGCCGAATGCTTTGATCGCGATCCTGCCTTCCGCGCGGAACTTATTCACGCCTTGCGGGAGGCAGCATCCGGATTTGCGCGCATCCTGGTGCCCGGCATTCTGGGGCTGGAGTCGTCCGCGGAGCAAATTGCTGAATTCGAGCGCGAGCTTGGTTGCGTGGTATGCGAGATTCCCACTCTGCCACCATCCATTCCCGGCCTGCGCCTCTATCATCGTCTGGAGCGCTACCTTCACAAGATCGGCGTAGAGCTTTATCGCGGGTTCCCCGTTGAGCAGATGGAAATCCACGATGGTGAGTGCACCGTGCTCCGGGTTGCCAGTCCGGGCCATCCACTGCATCTGCACTGTGAGAGCGTAGTGCTGGCAACCGGCCGGAGTTCTGTCAGTCAGCTGGGCGGTGAATATGCCGGCTGCGATCAGCTGATGCGGCCACTCAATTCGACCGGCTCTGTGATGGCGCGGAACGTTTTTATAGCCGGGTCGCATTCTGACACTAGCCATCACGGCAACGTCCTGCACATTCTCACAGGTTACCGCGCGGGGAATCTCGCAGCGTACCCAAGAGGAAACCATGCAGCTTGATGACCTTGCGATTGATAACTGCCTGAAGTGTTCACTGTGCAACACTGCGTGCCCGGTGCTGGCCGTTCATACCCGGTATCCCGGTCCCAAGCGCCTGGGGCCGGAGCTGGAGCGCTTGCGCCGTGAAGGAATCTCCACCGATACGGAGTGGGTGGAATACTGCCTGGGATGTCATCGATGCGAT
>Ga0302269_1001038_pt1 | contig 14377 bp, 8 predicted proteins | sample III_Bog_E2_2_FD_194560 | JGI IMG/M metagenome (GOLD analysis project Ga0302269, IMG submission 194560) | Peat permafrost microbial communities from Stordalen Mire near Abisko, Sweden - III_Bog_E2_2 | ecosystem: Environmental > Terrestrial > Soil > Wetlands > Peat | place: Sweden: Abisko...
TGTGCTTGCTTTTGGGGTATTAAATCCTGTACTGTTTCTCATTAAACTGAGATCATCCAGCAAGAAAATGTCACCTGATTTAGCCTGAAAATCAAAGTACGGTTGTGTAGAATTTGCGACACTTCCTATTGGGATAACTACATTATACCATTTATTCAGGTCATGAATTCCTAATGTATCACTCCATTGAGAAGTTCCTCCAGTCCATACATCCGGGCCGCCTCCGACAAAGATATTTGACCATGGATTTATTGTATCGTAAGCTAAAGCCAACACTTTAAAACTCAGATAATCATAATTATGCCAGTCACCATTTGCAGGTAATATGTTGATAGCCAGTGCTCCGCCACCGTTAGGCCAGGTTACTTCCAATGCTTTCGAAGATGTGTTTATTCCGTCTGTAACAGGATTTGCCACTACTCCATAAGTAAAACCTGTTCCATACCAAACTCCTACTCCTACAGAAGTACCAAGGATCTGATCCTCGAAACTAAGCGTTACTTCACGGGCCGGATCCTGATGCTCAATTAATTGTATATCATCATAAAGAACATTGTCACCGGCAACTGCATTGTATTTTACAATTAAATTAGTTGTAGTTAATGAATCTGTAAATTTGGTTACAAGTGCAGGGTCCCAGGCTATATCAACAGAATACCAGGTATTTATGGTAGCAGAACTCCATGCTCTGATGTCTCCGACTTTAAATTCCGACCATGCATTAGCAGCAAGACCAATTTCGACATCTGTATAAGTCAAATCACCAGCAGAACCTGCCAGAGGACATAATTTAACTCTTACTCCATCATAATCGGCCCATGTTTTCCCTGCAGGTAATGTAACAGGTATTGTAACAGGTACCCAACCATTATTTATAACCTTTAAAACCTTAGCTGAACTATCTACGGCACTAATAACCGGATTAGCTTCAACTACAACAGCCCCGCTCCAGGCAGCTTTAATTCCTGCAGGAACGCTATCGCCAATAGTAGCCGACTCAAAGTCATTTATCATAAAAGTTTGAGCCTGAAGAATCATACTACAGGCTACGAAAAGACCAAGTAACATTTGTTTCATAATAATAAATTTTAAAGTTAGTAGAATAATAATGAATGATTAAAGCACTCTCTAAAGTAATTAGTAAGCAAATTAAGATGATACTTTTAATAGCAAATATTTTTCAATTAAATTGATTGTAATTTTTTTTTATCGACAATCAATTAAGGAACAATTTGTATTGAGTTTCTATAAAACATATTCAATAAATGAATAATCACTAAAATAACGCAATTATTGTGTAAATAGTTCTTCATTCTATTCATAAACATTCATTTTTCAAAGAAGAGCTTTTTAAATATTATTTTTCATGACAAATTTATATACAATATTATTATCATAGTAATACAATTTTATCTTAAAATAATACTATTTCTATGTTTTATTACTAATTATGCTTTTTTAAAATAACAGGGAAAAGATTTGCTGACTAAAAATATGATAGGATATCGTATATCGTTGGTTAAATGACATAAAACATAGTAAAAGGAATTGAAAAAGCAAGAATTAAAAAGTAAACATTCATGATTCCGGAAGTTAGTCAAAAAAGGGTTCAAAATAATAAAACCTTTTTTGGTTTAAACAGTGTATAATTTATAATAACAAACAGGTCTGAGTTAAAAGTAAAGATTGGTGACCTTTTTATAATTTTACATAAATGGTTAATGAGCATATAAAAATAATATCTAATTTTTGTTTTATTAGGCAAATTATCTAAGCCACTTCCTAAATCATCTTTATAATAAATATTTTTTACACACTGATTGCAAAATCATTTGTATATCATTCTTTTTGAAACAAAAAAAACAACTTCCAAATATTTAAAAAAATCTTTCAAGCCTTTTTCAACCTTTTAAAGAAAAAAAGGACAATTAAGAAAATTCCAAGTTAACAAAAAGTACATAATAAGATTCTATATAGGATCTTATTATGTACTTTTTATTAACTCAATATCTCCTTTTTATCTTTTTAATTTTTAAAAAGGTATGAAAGAGTTTCAAAAATATTTTGAAATTTTTTGGAAAAGAGTTTTGCAAAGAAGAAAAATATTTTAAATTTCCACTGCACTTAAAAGAACCTGTTGAACTGTAAAGTTAAACCAATTGAAATATAAAATTTCAGGAAAGTGAAGAAAAAGTTGTATCAAATGAGGTAAATTCTTTCCTTTATTCGAATGTTATTCTTTTTTGGATAGTTAAATAGGAATCAGATAGTCTGGAATTATAATGAAGAGTAATTTTAAAACATCACTTTTATTTTCAAATTTTTACTTTCAGGTTTTAAGCTTAAGATCAATTTGTTATTTTCAAAATGAAAACTTGTAAACATTTTGTCATTTACGAATACTGATTTCGGATGTTTGTCACTATAAATCAGTACATCGCCTCCTTCGTAAAGAGAAAAGCTCACCTTTGAAGACGTATATTTTATATCACTTACTGCTTTGGGGGCATTCAACTTGTCAATTAGTCCGATGACTGCAACTCCATTTTCAACTTCTACAATATTGTAATATGAACTTCCGAATTTTTTCAGTGTAACAGGGATTCCCTGCTCCCGATGAACTAGTTGCATTGTTTTGGTAAAATGTTCATAAACAACAAATGTAGTCCCGTTTAATCCTTTTACATCAGTAACCTTAAAAGAACCTTTAACTTCATTTGTATCAGCAGGATTAATTATCGCCAACAAGCCTGCACCGTTTGCAAATGAAAATACTTTCAATGGTTTAGCATCCTGTACATTGAATAAACAATCTTCAGTGACTTTACCGGGGACATCAGCTCGGAGAATTTTTCCGTCAGAATAGATTAATGACATGATCGTTTTTACATTTTGTTGCCCTGTTTTATCAGTCAGATAAACAGGTCCACCACTTATAGCCCTCCCTACAACATGCACATTGACATTTGGATTGTAGCTTTCGAACATATCATAATCCGGCCAAACCATTTGCTGAAAGTAAAGTGCATTGTAGACTGCCTGGGTGATATGAGCCGGCGCATTGCCTTTTTGCATATTAAACGTTTCGTCTTTTTCGTAAGGGAAATAATCTTCAACTGTCCGGGCCACTGCTGTGGATCCGAAATTATAAAAAGCATCATTGGTCATATCCATGCAATTAATGATAGCACCATCAAAATGTTTTTTTACTGCAATATCCAGGTCCTTGTGCATGGCAGTAGCCAGATCCCAAATCGGGAAATTCCCCTGACTCATTTGTTCAACGATTAATTGATTGTCCACTTTTACAAAATCGATCCCTTCCGATTTCAAATAGGTATACCATTGATCGTAGAACTTAGCCAACCCACCGTTAAAAGGTGAAATCATACCGGCTACTTTACCGGGATCATTCCCGACAGGGTCCTTTTGAGTCCAGGGATACAATGAAGTTGCAAATTCTTTCCCGATAGTTGAATTTTTATCGACTCCGGCCCAATAACAATTAAAAGCATTCCACGCACCCACGTAACGAACACCATATTGAGATTTCAGGGTTTCAATTGACTTTTTAAATCCGTGTGGAAATTTATCTGCTTTTGGCAGAAATGATTTCAGGCTGTTTTGATCCGGATTATTATCACTCCAACCATCATCAATAATCATAAAACCCAATGGAATATTTTTATCCTTAAATGATTTTGCTGCATCCAGCAGAAACTGATCCGACAGGTTTTTACCCATTTCGGACGAATTCCACGTACACCATCCAAGATATTCCAACGGTTTCGGATAAGTTTTCTTCGATCGCATATTTTCAGCTTTGCCCATCAGTTTCAAACCTGACTGATACAATTGTTCAAATAATTTGTAAGGATCATTTCCAAACCCGATAGCTAACATAGGTATGGTGTCACGGTTGGTATTGTCATAATAACTGAATGCCTTGCAACCGAATTTACCATTATTGCTTCCCAGGGTAGTACGATAGCCATTGCCGCTTAAAGGAATAGCAGCACCATAGGTACCATCATCATATTGCCAGTAGAAAAACTGTACATCCCATGATTCCAGCTGACCCGGGTTACTGATTTTCATTGGTTTGGTCCATGCATTCCATGGTTTATAACGCCATATTGCCACTCCCTGTTTAAACCGGGGAATACTATCGAAAAAAAAACCGGTAAAATCGGTCCCTTTGGCTGAATTATTCCCATTTGCCTGCATATAGATACCAACTACCTTGTCATTGTCAGTAGCTTTTACAATAACAGTAGCTCTTTTATCGCCTTCATAGAAATTAAAATTAGTAGCTCTTTGTGATAGGTTGAGAGGATTAAAATGGCTGTTTTCAAAAACAGGAACTCCTCCTTTTACCTTAACGATAGTATTTAAACTTATCACAAGCTTATTATTATCCGAGGATATACTTATTTTATTAATTTCTGCTCCTTTCATAGTTTGAAAAGAAAAAAGGAAAAGGATTAGTATAGCGCGTAAGGAAAAGCTGGTTTTCATCTTTTAATCTGAATTACATCAATACTTCAATTTGCACAATGGAAGTTATTTTGAAATATTGATTTCTTTTACTCCTGTTTTGGTATCAATAGAAACATGTTTTCCATTTTCAAGATATATTGGAAAAGCTTCCTTATTAATGGGTGAAGCTGTCCCAATGAAATTAGAAATCCTCAATCCGTTGAAATCAGAGACATTAATTCCATTTGTAAAATAAGGCATACGGGTGCCGCTCCACTCCAGACGGAAATCTTCGATAATGATTCCATTAACGTGACTGGCAAAAAATGCAGGAATGTCATGTTTAAAAAGTTGACTTTTGGGGTCTGAGCAACCGCGCAAATCAATGTTTCCACCAGCCACATCATTTAATTTAGAATCGGTCAGTTCAAAAGTAATGTGATTGAAACTAACATTCTCGATGACACTTTCTTCACTTCCATATACAAGGATTCCATTTTCACCTCTACAGGTTATATTGTCGAATTTCACATTTTTAATTTTACCCAGATTTACACCGTCTTTTCCGCGAATCGCTGAAAGATGAATAGGCTCTCCATTGCCCCACCAATCACCTGTACGAAGTTTAGTATCTATATTGAGATTAGAGACATTGATATTTTCCAACGAACCTTCATCACGAAGAAAGATGCCGATTCCACGGGTAGAATTGGTGATGGTACAATTTGAGATATTGATGTCCCTCTCTGTATTTTGATCCAGATAGCCAATACGGATGCCGCTCGAGTAGGATTGCAAATTACAACCGGTCACTACGATATTGCCTGAATTATGCCTGAGTTTTTTGAAACCCGGGCTTTCGAAATGACTTGAATAACCAACTATCGCTATGGCATCATCCCCTGAACGGATATCAGAATTGGAAATAATCACATTGTTGCAACTGGCAATATCGATTCCATCGGCATTTGGGGCAAGCATGTTGGTCCAAAGACGGATACCATCCACCAGCACTCCATCGCAATCTACAAAAAGCATGGTCCAGAAAGGAGGTTTAGAAATGAATATATTTTTCAATGTCACTCTTTTGCAACTACTAAAGATAAACATTTGATAAGGGCGGGTTTTAGGAACAATAGGTCCGTCTCCCAATCCGCCATCCGTTACTTTACGGAAATCATCTTTTTGACGCGTATACTGTGATCCAGCCCTGTCAATCTTTTTTGCATGGTTAAGATCAAAGAACAAATCGCCGTTCCCATCGATATTTCCTGTACCTGATATTGTAATATTCTCGGCATTCTCGGCATAAATCATACCATAATGTACTTCATTGTAAGGGGCATAATCTTCAATATTTGAACTCCCACGAAGTATGGCTCCAGGCTCAAGATACAGATTAATATTACTCTTTAAATAAATTGTTCCAATAATATACACTCCGGTTGGAATAATTACTTTGCCCCCACCTGCTTTAAAACAGGCGTCTATTGCTTTTTGCACAGATTGAGTATTGAGTGTTGTTCCATCACCTACTGCTCCGTAATTTGTTATATTAAATGTCTGAGCTTGCAATTGAACCAAACAAAGGAAGAACGATGCCAGAAATAATGTGAATGTTGATTTTTTCATAATTTTGATTTGAATATTAAATTCTAGAACTGACTGGATCTCTAAAAAATGAATGGAATATTCTGATTTTTTAACTTTTGAATATCTTCAACGAATGGAGTTAAACTTCATCATTTAGTCTGGAATCTCATTAAAACCATGTTGAATCCGGTTTACAAAATTAATGAATTCTATCTCATAACAAACATATTATTTTATCTTTTACTAATACTTTTAAGGTCCTGCTTTACCCGTTTAGTTTCAATTAATGAATTTATTGGCAACGAACTTATGATTTTCTAATTTTTTTATCAAAACTGAAAGTGAGTTCGATTATTAAGTTTTTAGTATACAAAAAAGAATTCTGAAAGAACCATCTGTTATTGATGTATCTTTCAGAATTCTGAAGAAGAGGTGAATGAAACCTATTCTGATTCAATGTGGAAAAATCGCAGTTTTAATTTAAAGCAAAGAGGAATCTCTTTCAGTAATTGGGTTACTTTTTCTTTATACTTATTTCCTGACCTGTATATTTTATTGTTTCAAATTTCAAAGCCGGCTTTAACCCTTTGCCATTAGTAGTATTTACCCAAACTACGTTAAATGTACGTTCTTTCAACATTCCCGGGAATTCGCCTTTTCTGTCCATGATTGTCAACGTTTTAGTTGTTTCATTCCAATTCATGGCTATTGTTGCAAACTTACCCTGTTCGTAATTGTATGTATCATTTTCATCCTCGTAAAGCACAAATCCGGCATTTGCTCCGGTATAAACACGAATTTCAAGCGGGTCGGCAACTTTTTCAGTAGCATACTGAAGATAGGGTCCCATAGGTAAAATTGAACCCGCTTTTATATAAAGCGGAAGGGTTTCAATTGGTGCAGCAGCATTGATAGTTTGTCCGCCTTTCAGAATTTTACCTGTCCAGAAATCATACCAGTTTGTGGATTCAGGTAAATAGACTTTTCTTGTTTTCTTTATGTTTTTACTGTTTGGCAAACTGTACATCCTCTCTGTTACAGGATTCACAAGAAATGCAGATCCAAACATGTACTGATCCGGAATTGATTTAATGGCAGGATCGTTAGGAAAATCAAATGCCAGTGAACGCATGATGGTATAACCTTCATTGGTTACTTTCCAGGAAAGAGAGTAAATATAAGGCAATAGACGGTAGCGTAAATTATCATACTTCAACAAAATAGTTTTCATTGGAGCATCCCAATTATCTGAGAATATTGCTCTCTCGCCCTTTCCGTGAATTCTAAAGATGGGGCTAAAAGCTCCAAACTGAAACCAACGGGTAAATAGTTCGCGATTTTTAGGTGCTGTCCAATCGGGGGACTGCCAGTTCAAATGGTAACCACCAATATCGGAAGTCCAGAAAGGTATTCCCGATGCACAGGCGTTTATACCTTGTGGCACCTGATTTTTATACGCTTTCCAGGTACAACTGATATCGGATGACCATAATGTTGCTGCATTACGTTGTTGGCCTGCAAATGCCTGTCGGATAAGAAAAAAAGCACGTTTACCCGGAATATCTTTTCTCCAGTTATCATATAAACCGGTTGAATGCATCAACGAATAGGTGTTCATATAATCAATGCCACGGCCAATTGCGAAATGACTTTCCCGTCTTAAATCAAGATTGTTTCCGTTATCCGGTTCGCACTGGTCAACCCACCATGCATCAAAGCCATAACGGCCAACCAGGCTATCATTTGCCTGTTTCCAGTAGAGCTGGCGTGCCTGGGCACTGTGGGCATCATAATAACTGTCCATCGTTTTAGTCATAACATTTTCCCATAGAATATCAGTCATACCTCCTGAGTGAGACATTTGATTGTATGGTATAGTCCCCTTTGAAAAAACCGGCCATATTGAAATCATGGCATGAATATTTGCTTTGTGAAGTTCATCTACCATAGCTTTCGGATCCGGATACCTTGCAGGATACATTACATGCGATCCAATAACATTAGGCTCCCAGTAAAACCAATCCTGCACAATACAATCAACCGGTATCTTATTATTTCTGTATTTGTCTTTTACTGATAGGATTTCACTCTGGCTCTTATATCTGTCCTGTGATTGAAAAAGACCAAATGACCATTTTGGGAACATAGGCGCATTGCCTGTTGCATTTCGATAAGAAGCAATTATATTATCGAATTCCGGGCCGTAAATGAAGTAGTAATCCACCATAGTACCACTTTCCGATTCGTATTTGTATTTTGTATTTGCAGCCTCTGCTCCATAAAAATTTGACGCTGAATAGTTATCCCACACCAGTCCGTATCCTTTTGTCGATAAAAGGACCGGAATAGCTCCTGTCATGTATTTGATGGCCATATCCTGGTTACGTCCTTTATAATTGATTGAAAGTGAATCTTCAGGATGGCAACCCAATCCATAAAGTGATTCATCGGATGGTGAATTAAAAATTGTAGTGCAATTGTAGACATCAATTCCTGCAATTGTAGCTGATGTCATTGATTTACTTTGCGAATCATCTTCACTCAGAATAATCTTGTCGTTTAAATCGGTATATTTTACCGAGTTGCTTTGTTTGTTTATAATTACATGGATTTTAGCCGTTGAAATGACAATTTCAATCGCAGTTTCGGACACTGTAAAAGCCGGAATTATTTTCCATTCATTCGTAACTACAAGCGAAGGTTTATCCATGAAAACAGGCAGTTCTGTGTATTTCACTTCAACCATATTGTCCATACATATTTTCACCTTCATCATTCCCTTGTCAAGGTTGAAAGTGATCCCATCTGCATTTTTATCAAACGATACTATCTTTGCATGGATTGGATTGTTTAAGAATAAAAAAACAAATAAGAAGAATTTTAACTTCAGTGCAAAATTTTTCATCTGATGGTTTTAAATATTATAATGTTATCAATTTATATATTGTACAATAAAACAGGAACTAATATCAATCCGGCTTCATCATAAATCCGGGGTATGATTTAATTTTCTCCCAATTTTACAAATCTCCTAACTTCATTTTTGAAACTGACATTTACTAAATATTCACTCTGATTCAGTAACGATGTATTCACTTTGTCATCTGATTGTAAAATAGTTTTTTGCACAATCATTTTACCTTTCAAATCTGCGACTACAATTTTAGCTTCATGAACACTATCATTTAATTTTAAAGAGCAATATTTAATTGCAGAATTTTGGAGAACAGTTAAATACAATTGAATTTTCTTAGACTTTTAAAAATTCCTGATTTACAAAAATAGACTTTAATATCTAAGAATATACATATTTTTTTAGCATATAGTAATACTTTATTGCTCAAATCATACTTATTTAATGCAAATATTGAAAGAATTCATTATTAGCCTTTTTAAATTTATTGATGAATATATATCACATTATAATCAGGTTATAAAATAAATGTTGATTTAACTTTTTTCAGAGCCATAAGTTTTGCAAGTGTAGTAATACTATCCTTCTCATGGATTTAAAAATTCATACTGATAGTTAGGCTATTATAAATAAGCTAACAGTTATACTTACTAATACAACTATGAAAAGACGCAAAAGTGAATTCTTTAAAGCAACTCCTATCGGGTAACCTGCAGGAAAAAACATACTTCATTTCCAATTATTTAAAAAGTGGTTTATCCGATAAAGCTTACTGAACCTCAATCGATATTGTATGCTTTCCCATTAATGTTGATGCTATCCAATATTTTGTTTGAGTCTTCCCATCCAGTTTAAAAGATGTAATTGTATTCCCATTCCCTTTGATGGAAATATTTAAATTTGAGTCACGATAAACCAGATCTTTTAAATCAACTGATCCGATTTCTTTCGGTAAAAAAGGATTAAACGAAAGGGATTTTTCGGTAAAGTTCATTCCAAATAAACCATTTAAAACCATCGAGATATAGGCAGTTGCCGACCATGTCTGAAGTTTACACGATTCCCAGTGATAATTTGGATGCTCTGCTCCCCATGCCTGATAACCACCATCGGGTTTTCCTGTCATTGGGTTGTAAATTTCCCTGAAATCATAATCACCTTTATCGGCATCGAGCGCTAAGTGAGTAAGACCAAATAGTTCATGAGTGAAAGATGGATAGCTTCCTGAAATAATGGCAGCTTTAGCATAAAATCCGTTTACCATTGGCCAGATGATATTATTATGTCTTCCTGGCATTTCCTTTGAATATCTAGGAAAATCAGGAGTAATAGAAGTGATTCCAAATTTTGAAACAACAGTTTTACTTATCAATTGATTCGCTTTTTCTCCATCAATAACTCCAAAAATTACAGCAAAAGAAATTCCAAGCCCCTCCTGGTATTGTTGGGCTTTTCCGTTTTGATCAATTAAATAACCGAAGGTATTCTTATCGCTGTTATAAAGATACTTCAGTATGTTCAATTTTATATTGTCGGCTTTCCCCTGATAAGTAGCACTAACTTCTTTGTCCATTTTTAGAATTCGACTCATTTGAGCCAAAGCAAGATATGCGCCCCGATACACACAATTCGTACTAAGACATTTAATTTTAAATGAATTTTTATGATCCAGTACACTTCCGGAGAAATTACCGGGTTCATAGATTGGTTCCGGATAAGCTGCAATACCATCATTAAAAACTGATCCACCCATAAACAACCCATATTTCTCATCAAAAGTAGTTTGTTCCAACTGTTTCATTGTATTTGCCGAACAGGTATATGCATTTGCAAGAAACAATTTATCACCATTCACCAAATAGTAATTATAGGCAGCTATCGCCCAAATGATTTTATCCCAGAATTGATGTCCGATAGTATCTCTATGAATAGTAACACTCCATAAAGATTTTTCAGCTACTTTGGGTCTCAGCAAACTGGCTGCATTCCACGAATTTATGGCAATATCCCGTGTCCATTCTCCACCATAATCACCTCCGGCTGCAAGTATTCCTCTTCGGGTATTTATATCAACAGTTTGAATTGCCAGCTTAAAAGCATCGTTCAATAAGGGATTATCGGAGACTAACTTCTGTGCGAAAACATTTGTCGACATTAAAACAATTAAAATATATAATAGCTTTTTCATTTATAAGAATTTAAATATTTAGTACATGCCTGTTTTATAGCGTTTTATAATTATTGAAAGTCAGAATTAATATATACGACTAAAAAGCAAGATCGATTTTCTTTTTAAATGTAATTCTGAAGTTACTGACAAATACTGATTATTGTCATTTATTCATTCATATTGGAATGAATAAACTATATTGTCGACTAAAGGGGAGCCAACTTATTCAAACGGATTATTTACTTTCGATACCGGATGGATTAAATCAGGTGCGAAAAATAATCATCTATAATACTCAAGTTTGCGGGTTATAATTGTCTCAAGTTTATTATTGACATAACCAAAAAAAGAAGTCCAGTTACCTTCTTTATCATATTGATAGTTATACGTGCTTTTATTTTTGATTTTATTATCAGGGGATAGTTCAATAATTTCAATTGGATTTCCTTCTTTATCATACTTATAATTTATAGTGGAAACAAGCATGTTAGCCGAATTATAACTTTCTGATTTTTTAATATTATTGTCTTCAAAATAGGTAGTATAAATTCTGTTTACAAGACTGTCTTTATTTGTCCAGCTGGAAACCTCCTCCTGTAAATGCTTACTATTATATTTATACGTAAATTTTCCATGTGAATGGATAATATATTCACTGTACGATTCCTCGATCACTTCGTTCCGATCGTTGAACTTTTTTAGAATTGAATTCCCTAAAAGATTATTTTCTCCAATATTTCTTTCAAATAAAGTATTCAATTTAGTATCATACCGGATAGTATCAAGAGTTCCCAAAATACCATTCGACTTAATCAACTTCGTTGATGTGAGTTTCTTGTTTGCATTATAATAATAATACATAGTATAACTCAAACTATCTTTCTGCACCCAACATTTTCGGGTTAATGGATGATTATTCCGGTCATAAGTGTAAACCCATCTCCTTATTAATGATTTATCGGGGTTGAATGATTCCTGTTTTGTAATATAGCCATTTGGGTTAAATAAAATATTTGTCAAACACTTACCTGCACCCGAATAATTTATTTCTGAAACAGATTTTACATTCCCTTTTAGCTTCGTGATCTCACGATCGTTTTTTGAATTCTCTGAAGGATGTTTCAGACATGAATTAAACGCAAAAATTATAATTACAGACAGGTAGATAATAGGACGAGAGCACATAAAATTATTATTTAATAAAACCTATTCTAATTGCACAGGCAACCGGAATAGGTTTCATGAATTTACTTGTAATTTATAAAATAATTAGCTATCACCTAAACAGGTGATAGCTAATTTAAAAAGTTACCAGGATGTTCCCATTTGTTTATATAATGCACAATTATATCCGTTATAATCATGAACACACAAATGTTTAGCAGTCAAAACTGTAAAATGATATTGTCCGATTCCATTACCACTTGGCCATGGGAACTGAGCACCATTGGATGTTGTAATGGCATGATAAACGGTTGGATCACTGTCACCGGTATCTACTAATGTATTATACACGTTAAAGAAACCCTTTGTAACACTATTATCCGAATGTTTTACAATGAAGTTAGCAGCTCCGGTAAGATTACAGGAAACCTGATCCTGAACTGACCATGGGGCTTTCAATTGGCCTCCCATCCCGCCTGAAGAAGCATCCAATGTCCACCATGCAGGAGCTGGACAATTGATAGGTCCATTCCCTCCGATAACACCACCAGGTACGTCTGTGGCAAAAACCCAGGTTTCGCCAGTACCGCCACCGGTTAAAGTTTTCCAAACAGGATCAGTATCAAAATAAGCATTATCATTTGCAGCAACTGTAAATGTTGTTGAATCAGTTACAGTACCACCGGCACAAAAAGCAGTATATTTCAAAACAAATTTTCCTGCAAATGGTACATAAAAATGTACAGAATCATCTACAGAAGCACTTTTACCTGTACCGGTTCCCCAGTCAAAGTAGATAATTGCTCCCGGAGTAGCGTTTAGCACTGTTACTGCGTTAGCCCCGGTAGTGTTTTGAACAACTTTAATTTTTACCTGTGCAGCTGTTAAAACAGTACCAAGAGGTGCTCTGTCTTCAATGGCTGTACAAGAAGCAAATAGCAACATGATTGCGGCTATGCTATATCCTATTTTATATTTCATATTTGTATATTAATAAAGGTTATTAATCTTTTAGAGAGAAGAAATCTTTTAGAAAAAATTCCTACTCTCTTTTAATTATTGTTGATACTGACTCGTTGCATCTCCACTAAGCCACCCGTCATTTTGAATAAGCTGACCGTTTGATAATCCGATTTCCTGATTAGGTATCTGTAAGAAACCCTTTGTCACTGCGAATCTGCTTATTGCAATACTAGGATCATATTTAGCAGCTACACCGGCAAGAAATTCAGGAGCTCCTTTTTCAGCCTGTAGGTCAGCTGCTAATGTACCCCAACGTAATTCATCCCAATAACGTATACCTTCAAATGCTAGTTCATGTTGACGTTCAATTTTAATGTTATTTAAATCAGTACCGGAAAGTGATCCTGCAACATAAGTTGGATAACCTCTTTTATGAACTGCATCAAAATAAGCCTGAGCATTTGGACAACCAAGTTCAGCTGCCATCAGTAATACATCTGAGAATCTGATATAAATAATGTTTTCAGTGTTGTCCAAACCGTAATTTTCAGTTGTTCCAAAAAGTTTACAACTATAATTCAGGTAATGACCGTCTTTTGCAGCAAAATCATCTTTAATATTAACTGCAATATACTTCTTTTGCCAATATCCTGTTTCATTCCATTGTTTGTCTGAATACCAGGTATAACCGGTAATTCCTTCTGTGGCATCATTTACATTACAAATTGATCCTTGCTTACGTAAATCGTTGCTATCCCAATTCGAATACACTGTAGGAACAACGGTGTTATCTCCCCAACCATCACCAAAAGGTAATTGGGTCTGGTTACGCCAGCTTTGATACAAGTCAATAGTGTTGCAATAATCTGTACTTTGTCCTGTAGCATATCCACCAAAATTAGAATAATGAACTGAGAATACATCTTCAGTATTTAATTGTTCTGTTCCTACTGTCCCATTACCATCAACCCATAAAAGATTGTTTGTTTTGGCATAACCATAATCCGAACCACCTGCTACACCTGTAGTTGAATACGAATATGGCCATAAGTTACGGAAATCAGGAATCAATGCATGTCCGCTATTGTCAGCAC
>Ga0302269_1001073_pt1 | contig 14184 bp, 14 predicted proteins | sample III_Bog_E2_2_FD_194560 | JGI IMG/M metagenome (GOLD analysis project Ga0302269, IMG submission 194560) | Peat permafrost microbial communities from Stordalen Mire near Abisko, Sweden - III_Bog_E2_2 | ecosystem: Environmental > Terrestrial > Soil > Wetlands > Peat | place: Sweden: Abisko...
CCCGGCCACAAAAAATTTTGTGAAAGGGCAGTTTGACGGCCAGCGGGACGCGGATACGAAACCATTCACACCGGGGGACATCCGTTTCACACAATCAAAGGATGGCAAAACACTCTACGCCATTGTGCTGGCTTTTCCCGGGGATGGGAAAGTCACCATTGAGTCGCTGGCGGAGAATTCCGCGCAATGGCATGGAAATATCCGCAGCGTGCAGATGCTCGGCACAAACGGCAAATTAAAATTTACCCGCGACGCAGATGGATTGCATCTCAAGTTGCCGGACAAAAAGCCGTGTGACATCGCTTTTGCATTAAAGATAGGTCTTTGAAAAGAACTTCGTTTTTTACTGATATTTTGCCGCAGCAGCTTTAAATATCTCTCAATGGCAAAGCACTTACGTAGTCTTCCGTTGCAGGTCGGGCTCATTGCATTGCTGTTTTACAGCATCACCTTGAGCCATGGTGTGACATTTGAAAGCCTGCCGCTAACAGCAAAGATTGCCGGCTGGGACTGGTTGCCGATGACGAGACAACCGCTGCTCTGGCTGTGCACATTACCTTTGCGATTGCTGCCTGGCGCATGGTTGCCGCTCGGACTGAATTTTTTTTCCGCCGTCTGTGCTTCTGCAGTGCTGGGGATTCTGGCTAGAACATTGGAATTGCTGCCGTGGTTTCGCCCGATCGAGATGCTGAAGGGCTGGCATATCCGGCTGCCAATGCTGCTGGCGGTGGTCGTGTGCGGAATGGAGTTTAACTTCTGGCAGGATGCAACGGCTATCACTGGCGAAATGCTGGACCTGCTACTAATGGTATCCGCAGTCTGGTGCCTGCTGGAATATCGTGCCGATAAAAGCAATCATTGGTTGTCTGCTGCGGCAATTGTTTGGGGCGCAGGAATGACGGAAAACTGGGTGATGCAGATTCTTTTGCCGCTTTTCATTGCCGCTTTGGCGTGGCAACGGGGGCTTAATTTTTTTCAACGGCGATTTATTCTAAAAATGGCTGCCTTGGGTCTGGCTGGATTTTCAATTTATGCTTTGCTTCCGACCATAAATGGGCTTTTGCCCGGATCACCTTGGAGTTTTTCCAAAACATGGATCGTTTCGTTAAAAGAAAGCAAGACCACGCTGGCGGTGTTGCACGGAGAATTTTGGGTAATACACCGGCTGGTGACCGTCGCTGTTTTATTTTTTTTCTTGTTGCCAGCGTTGGCTTTCCTGATGCGTTTCGGCGACGACGACACTCGAAACAAATCCCCGCTGGACCAAGTTCTGATCTGGATTTTTCGCGGCCTGCGTGTAGCACTTTTATTATTTTGTGTCTGGCTTGTATTTGATCCAGTTCTAGGACCGCGCAAACTTTTGGCACGTCAAATGAACGTCGCCCTGCCGTTGCTGACCTTCGATTACCTGAACGCTTTGTGTATTGGATTTCTGGCTGGCAACATTTTGCTGGCTCCGTCCGACGATGCGTCTCGACGCCGATCCACATTTGGACGGCAACTGGCAAAGTGGCTGGAGCGCGCCACTGTGCCGGGATTAACCGTATTTTTGACATTAATCTTGATGGGATTGATTGCCCGGAATCTGCCCGCGATCGCGATCGCCAATCGTCAGCCTCTGACGCAATTCGGCGAACTGGCCTTGCACAGCCTCCCACCGGGAGGCGGAATCGTTGTCAGTGATTTCCAAGAGAATTTGGAAGTTTTTCAAGCGGCTCAAATACAAGACAAAGACAAGCAGGGCTGGCTGCCCGTGGATTTGCAATCGTTGCCAGCACAGGAATATCAGTCTCGATTGTCCCGAAGTCACTTTGGCGATTGGCAGATCTCGACAAACGCAAATGAGCCTGCGTCCGAAAAAGTTCTTCGGCTGATGAGTCGCCTCGCTCAAACCAACCGGATTTTCTATTTGCATCCCAGCGCTGATGACATGTTTGAAATCTTCCGCTCGCAGCCAACTGGTTCGGTTATTGAATTAAAGCAATATCCAAACAACATGATCAATCCGCCGCGATTATCAGCCGAGTCCATCAAGGCGAATGAAAAATTCTGGGATGATTGCAGGCCGCAAATCGAATCGCTCCTGCAAGTTGGGACACCATCAAAATCTTTGTTGGCCAATTTCGCAGAAAAACAATTATACATCGAGGCAGTTGTTCCGGCTCAAATCGGTTTGCTGAAGACGTGGTATTCGACGGCCCTAAACGCTTGGGGCGTGGAACTACAGCGAAACGGACTGTTGCTACCCGCCCAGCGGCGTTTCAATCAGGCACTGGATCTTAACAGTAATAACTGGGTTGCGCGCGTCAACTTATACTGTAACACCAATCTCCAGAATGGAACAGCCATGTCATTGGAAGACACAAGCACTCTGTCCGATCAAATCGGCAGCCCGGAGAAACTGGCCCAGGCATTGAATCATCTGGGACCTGTTGACGAACCTGATTATTGTTTCATCCTCGGCAAGGCTTATCAAAAGGCCGGATTTTTACGGCTCGCCATGCAGCAACTTGACCGCGCCCATACTTTGTCACCTGGTGTTCTGGCACCCGAGTTTTCACTAGCCGAATTGTATATCAGCTGCCGGCTGAATGACCAGGCCACGACCACAATAAACCAACTGGAATCCGTCGTGCAGAGACTGCCGGCCAATGCTGAACTGGATCTTTCACTGGCCATGCTTGAAACCGATGCTTGGCTTTCGAAAACCAACCTAGCACGCGCAGAAAAAACTTTGCGCAACGCAGTTGAAAAACATCCCGATGACGAACAGACATTGAACAGTGTATCGGAAGCCTATTTTAGTGTTGGCGATTACACCAACGCCGATCTGTTGGCTGGTCATTTGCTGGAACGGGAACCGGATTATGTGCCAGCCCTGCTGGTCCGCTCCGGCATACTCATAAAAACGCGTCAAGCTGACATGGCCATTCCGGTTTTGAATCACGTCCTGTCTCTTACAAATAGTCTTCAGGCAAAACTTAACCGGGCGATTGCCTATGCCCAAACCCGCAACTTCTCGGCCGCCAAGTTAGATTACCTTGAACTGGAAATTTCAATGCCTGACAATTTTCTGGCAGAATATGGACTAGCACAGATGGCTGAAATGCAACATGACACCAACCAGGCAATTCATTATTTGAATATTTGCCTGTCCAAAGTGCCGCCGGGATCAGCACAATGGAGTACAATTCAAACTGTTCTGGAATCACTTCATCCGTCCATATCAAAAAATTGAACCAGCGCGTTGTCTTGAGAAGCAGCTTCCAAAAATAATTAAACCACCGAATGCGTTGCAACAGATGTCGCCTTTTTTTGGGCTTTTACGATTAGCTTGCCATCAACCAGCAATCGGTCGTAATATTTATTAGATGGAACCTAGTAGATTAGATATGTGAACCAAGTCTTCGTTAATGGAACCGTCAAATTTGGCCTTGATAATTTAGGCCGCGCCCGTAGCTCAGTTGGATAGAGCATCTGCCTTCTAAGCAGAGGGTCGTGCGTTCGAATCGCGCCGGGCGCGCCACTTCGCATTTACGATTTGCTACTTTTGATTTACGATTTCACGCGTGTTAAACCTTGAACATCTTTCCGAATTGCTCGAAAAAAACCGTGCGTCCGTGGTCGCGCGCGTGAAGGAATTTTCCATCGGCGGCAGAAAATTCAATTTCAATGCGATACCCTCCGTCATGGGAGTTATAAATTTGTCGACAGATTCATGGTATCATGAAAGTGTCTGTTTGACTGCGGAAAGCGCGGTCAAACGAGGGAAGGTTCTGAAAGCACAAGGCGCGGACATTGTGGACATAGGCGCCGAGTCCACGCTCGCACACGCTCTTAGGGTCAATGACGTGGTGCAGAAATCAAAATTGATTCCCGTGATCAAAGGATTGCGCTCGGAAAACATTCTTGTCTCGGTCGAAACATACTCGCCAAAAGTCACGCGCGCGGCACTCGAAGCCGGGGCGAATATTTTGAACCTGACAGGTTCCACCGGCTTATCGGAAATTTTCAAATTGGTCGGCTCTCATGATGCCGCCGTCATTATTTGCTTGGTGCATGGCAAAAACGTCCGCGAGGTAGGCGATTTCAATTTGAGCTCCGACCCGGTCCCAATGATGAAAGAGTATTTCTCGCGCAAGATTGAAATCGCGCAGCGAAACGGTGTGAAAAAAATATTCCTCGATCCCGGCCTCGGCTTTTATTACCGCAATTTACAGGACAGTGCCGTGCGCGTGCGCCATCAGATGAATGTTTTTCTCAACACGTTCCGCCTGCGCGAACTTGGGTTTCCTGTTTGTCAAGCACTGCCGCACGCATTTGAATTTTTCCAGGATGAAGTCCGCTGCGCAGAACCGTTTTTTGCCTTTCTCGCCGCATTGGGGAAAACTGATTTGTTCCGCACACATGAGGTTCCGCGAATCAAGGCTGTGCTGGATACACTGAATGTTTATCAGGACAAATAAAAAATGCTGGCCTTCAGCATGAGGACTGAAACAAATCTTAACTTCGGGCCGATGTCCGGCGCGCCGCCAAAAAAACGGCCTCTTCTTCCGACTTTGTGACCCATTCGCCGCAAACTTCGAGACCATGTCGTTTAAGCAGCTTGCGGACGCGTTCAGGGGTATAGCGATAGGAAAAGAAAAGCCGGACCGAGTCGCCTGCGCAAAACTTAAAATATTCGGATTCAAGTTCAACCTGTCGCGGACGAATAAAATGGAATCGTGCAACAATTCGTTTCAAACCAAAGGCACCGGATTCAATCGTAAATTTCAACTTGCCGTCGTTCTTTTCCACTCCGAGATCCAGCAAAAAGGTCATCAGCCAGTCACGCGTCGGCGGATTGTCGTATTGCGGTAAAATCTTTTCCATGCCTGCGGCATAATTTTTCCCGGGGGCAAGGTTCGCGCTGAACAACAAACGATCCTTTACGCGAACCAAAGACGCCAGTTTCGGCAAGACATTCTGTGGCTCGAAATTTGGAATCATGCCAAAGAAGGTAATGATTGACGGGTGACGGTTGGCAAGAAACTTTTGCAGGCTGTCCGGCACAGCCAAATCACAAACAAAGGGAAAACAATTTTGCTCCCGCAAACAGGCGAGCGCAGCCTGACGCGCGACAAGAACCATGGCAGTACTAGCATCGCAAGGCGTGTAAAAAATGTCCTTGCCGCGCAATTTCAGCAATTCTAACAAACGCGTGTCCTTCTGTCCGCCGCCGCAACCGAGGCCTATGATGTGGACAGCCTTTGCTTTTATTTTTGTGGCTGCGGCTTCAAAGCTGTTTTCATAAATTGCGCGGCAATTTTCGTCGTTGCGGGACGGAGAATAAATCTGATGGAGGGCCAGCCATTTTTGCGTCTGTTTGACACTGTCATAGTGGAATTTGTGATTTATTTTTCGCGAACGAAGCGAAGAGACCAAATGATGCCGGATGTTATCTGGAAACTGGCTTTCGTGAATTACAATATCTGCCGTTTTCACTTTTGCGGGAATATCTGATAGAGCAGAAGATAAACAATTACGCCGGTCACGGAAACATACATCCACAACGGCCATGTCCATCGCGCGATCTTTTTGTGAAGATCAAAACGCTCCTTTTTTGCGCGCCAGAGCGTGATTAAAATCAGCGGCACGATGAGGATGGCGAGAAAGGTATGTGTAATCAAAATCGCTAAATAGACTGGCCTGAACCAAATCGGATTTTCAAAGCGCGTCGGACCCCGATGCAATTCGTAGGCGAGATAGCCGTGATAAGTGAGATAGCAGCCCAAAAAAACAATCGAGATGGCGAACGCCGAAATCATGCAGTTTCGGTGTGCGATCTTGTTGCCGCGCTTGATAAAAAAATAGCCGAGTGTGAGAAAAACAGCGCTCAAACCGTTGAGCGACGCGTTGATTGCGGGCAAATCGTAGATGCTCATTTCTCGGTTTCGAGCCGGTTTACGGTCGCAAGCAGTTTTGGCTCGACGGTGTTTGTCCAGTCCACGTCCTCGCCGCCGGTTTCAAAAATGCCGCGCAGTTTCGCGTATTTGTCAACAATGACAAAAATCGTCGTGTGGATGAAAAGATCGGCAGAGTTTTGTTGTTCGTCCGGTTTCTTGGCAACTGCACTTAACTTCAAACTGCCGGCAGCGAGATTTGAAATTTCATTTTTTGCGCCCGTCAGGAATGTCCAGCGACTGAAATCTGCGCCGAAACGTTCACCATATCTTTTCATCATCGCAGGCGAATCGTAACCGGGATCGGTCGTGAGCGTGACAAGTATTGCTTTGCTCGTAGCTGGCAGAAAATCCTGGACTGATTTCATTTGCGCGGTCATGCGCGGGCATGGACCGGCGCAGCGGGTGAAAATGATGTCGGCAATCCAGACGTGGTTGGTCAAGTCGGCGAGCGTCGTGACTTTTCCGTCCTGATTCGTGAGCGTGAAATCCTCGACATTGCCGAGTATGGGCAGCATCGTTTTGTGCGCGCGGGCCATTTCGGTGAGCGAAACGAGATAGCCCAGACTGAGCAGTCCGAAGGCGAGGCTCAATCCGAGCCAGACGGTTCGCGGAAAATTATTCGATTCAGCCATAACTTGCCTGCCAATGGCCGTGTTTAATAAACGCGGCTAAGATGAAAAATACGCGCGCTGAAATTTATTCTGCGCTCTGGACTTTTTTGGCGGTCTTGGAATTCAACCACTTGTCAAAATCCTTTTGGCTTTCAACGGTCAGAAATCCGCCGGTCATGCCAGCGTGGCCGCTGCCGCACAGTTGGGCGCAATTAATTTGGTAGCGGCCGGGAATCGTCGGCGTGAACCAGCACGGAATCCGCAGACCGGGAATCGCGTCCTGACAAACACGCATCGCGATGATTTTCAAAGAATGAATCACGTCTTTTGAACTGACATAAATAATGACGGGTTTGCCGACGGGAACGTGAATTTCGTTCAAGATTTGAACATCGTCTGCGCCATTCGGGTCGGACGGGTCAACGCCAAAAACATTGGTCGAAGAGACGAATTTCATGTCCTGCCTGCCGAAAACACCGTCCGGACCGGCGTAGCGAGCGTTCCAAGCAAATTGTTGCGCCTGGACGTAAATGACGGTTGACTTGTCGGCGGGAGGAAATTTATCCACAGCCTTCGCCCACAATGGCACGGCAATGAAAATCAGCAGCACGGCCTCGACTCCGGCCACGGCAAGTTCGACATAGCTTGACGCATGGCTTTTGACGCCGACATAATCGGCCTTCGGATTGCGCGTGGCGCGAAAACGCCAGACGGCATAGGTAAAATAAATGATCCAGCCGACGAACAGCGCGAGCATCAGCCAGTGGACGTAAATGATGAGGTCGTCGACATCCTGCCCGTTGGACGAGGCCAACGGCGGCATTCCCAGCAATTTGGCAAACCAGTCTTTCATGCTTTTACTTCAGGAAAACTTTCGGCTGCTGCCTTTGCGGCCAGAGCGGATTCTTTACGGATGATGAAAACGAAAAACGTGGCGATGGATCCAAGGACGGTGGCAATCACGCAAAACAGGGTGAAAATTCCCCAGTTGATGCCGCTGGCCAGCGGCGAATCGGATCGGCCATAACACGCCGCACACGCGAACAGTTGTGACGGCGCAAACGCCGCTATCACTGCCGCGAGAAAAATTGTTTTGAAGAATTTTCCGACCGGTTTCATAGATAGCTGATTTTTTTCAGTTTTTTCAAAAAATAAATCCCATAAATGATGACGAGAATCGCAGCTACAATCCCGAGTGCACCAAAAATTACTTGTCCGGCAATAAAAGCCCATGCGCTGAAACCAAACGACAGCGTCGTCAGCAGCGTCACAAAAATTAGATGGAATGCTTTGAGTGACATTTTAGTGAGTCGTGCCGGTTGGAAAATCTTGCAATGCGTAAAGCGTCAGTCCCATCAATCCGGCGAAAAAGAAAACGGTGAACGCGAGCAGCGTGTAGATCATTTTTTTCTCGGAAATCAAATGCATGAGAAATCCGGCAACGACGAAGGCGTTGCCACACGCTACGACGAGAATGAGCCCCACTTTCAACGCCCATGTATAATGTTCCGGCAAAAATGAAATCCAGATCATCAGAGCCGTCGCACAAAGCACTGAGGCAAAAACATAGGCACACGTGCGGATGTAATTGTTCAGGTCAACCGGATGACCGTGCGAATCCGGCCCGCCCGTCATTGGCGCGCCGGTTTGTGTGGTTGCTTTCAATTCGCTCATAAATCTTTCAGGTCAAATATAGAACTGGGAACAGAAAAATCCAGACCAAGTCCACAAAATGCCAGAACAGGCCGGAGACCTCGATGCGGTTGGTGAAGCGTTCCGGGTCTTTCTTCCACATTTTGCTGCCCGGCCCCCAAAGGTAGCCGATGACGATGCTGCCACCCAGGATGTGAAGCGCGTGCAAACCCGTAAGCGTAAAATAAATCGCAAGAAAGGTGTTATGCCAGGGGCCGTAATTTTCCATCTTCACGATATCCGAGGCGTTGACAGTGACTTCCTTCAATTCGATGTTTTTCTGTGAGCGCAAATCATAGAGCAATGTTTCGTCCTTGACGATGCGCCCGTGCAACGTGACGGTGCCGGTTTTCTGGGCCAGATCGAAGTCTGCGGATTTTTCAACAAGGTGGCCATCGGCAAAAGTTCCGTCCGCTAGCTTGATTTCGTAGTGAATCCATTTGTCGTGATATTCATACATTTTCACTGACAAAAACGACAGCGCCAGCAGCAGCGTGCAGGCGTGGAAAAATTTGAATTTCCCAAAATGCCCGACTTTGCATGCCGCCCACGCGAGCAGCGTCGTGATGGCCGAGAGTGCAAGGATGATGGTGTTGAGCGTGCCGAAGCGCACATCGAGCCAGCCGTGTGGCCATTGGTCTGCGCCGACACGCAGCAGGACATAGCCGGAAAAAAGTCCGCCGAAGAGCATGACTTCCGAGGCGAGAAAAAGCCAGATGCCGACCTTGGCGTTGTAAATGCCGGTGTCCGGCCTCGGTTGAACTGTGTAGGGGATTTCCATGGAAATTTCAGTGCACGGTTGTTGAAATTTGCGGAGCGTGTGAACCGATCGGCGGTTCATTTTGCGGTGTAAAATCCGTCGCATGGCCTGGCACGCTGTATTCGTAGGGGCCGCGATAAACCGTTATTTCATGCGTGAAATTTCCGTGCGGCGGTGGCGTGGGCGTCTGCCATTCGAGCGTAGTGGAATTCCAAGGATTGTCGCCGACTTTTTCGCCATGCTTTATACTCCAGAACAAATTGACGATGAATGGAATTTGCGCGATACCCAGCGCGATAGCCGCCCAGAGGATCCAGACGTGCAGCGACATGATGTCGTCGCTCAAGCCGCCAATAACATCCGCACCGGCGCGCGCGTTGACCGCCGCCGAATAGTTCGCGCCGCCGTCTGACATGCGGCGCAGCATTCCCGCCATGCCCTGCGCGAACATCGGCATGAAAACCAAATTCATGAAAATCAACGAGCACCAGAAGTGCACGCGCCCCCAGAATTCATTCATCTTGCGCCCGGTCATTTTTGGGAACCAATAATAAATTCCCGCGAACAATCCGAAAATCGTCCCCGGCGCGACGACATAGTGAAAATGGGCAATGACGTAATATGTGTCGTGCAGGTGAACGTCACTGACGTTGAAGCCGAGCGGCAGACCAGTCAATCCGCCGATGCCGAACATCGGTAGAAAGGCCAGAGCGAAAAGCATTGGCGTGTTGAAACGGATCGAACCACCCCAAAGTGAAATGAAAAGGCACGTCAAAATGATTACGGACGGAATCGAGATGATCATTGTCGTCGCCTGAAAGAACGTGGAAATTTTCGTGCCCATGCCGGTCAAATACATGTGATGCGCCCAGACGATGAACGACAGAAAACCGATGGTCAGAACCGAATAGACGAGCGATTTATAGCCCCAAATCGGTTTGCGCGTGTTGTTGGCGAGAATTTCACAGACGATGCCCATCGCCGGCAAAATCAAAACGTAAACTTCAGGATGACCAAGGAACCAGAACAAATGCTGCCACAACAACGGACTGCCGCCGCCGCTGATGTTCGCGAGTTGCCCGCCAACAGCGAGTCCTGTCGGCAAAAAGAAACTCGTGTGCGCGACATTGTCCATCAACTGCATGACGGCCGCGGCTTCTAGCGGCGGAAAAGCAAGTAGCAGCAGAAACGCCGTCACGAACTGTGCCCAGACGAAAAACGGCAGCCGCATCCACGTCATGCCCGGCGCGCGTAGCTGGATGATTGTCGCTATGAAATTCACCGCGCCGAGCAGTGACGATGAGATGAGCAGAACCATTCCAATGATCCAGAACAACTGTCCATGCGTCGGAATCGTCGTCGCCAGCGGAGAATACGAAGTCCAGCCAGCCTGCGCAGCGCCACCCGGTATAAAAAAGCTGATAAACATCACCAAACCACCGAGAAAATACGCCTGATAGCTTGCCATGTTCACACGCGGAAATGCCATGTCCACAGCGCCGATCATCAACGGCACGACGTAATTGCCGAACGCAGCGAACGCCAGCGGGACGATTCCCAAAAACACCATGATCGTCCCATGCATTGCGCCAAAAGAATTGTAAAGCTCCGGTGAAATCACCCCTTTCGCCGCGACCTGACCGAGAACTTTTTCCAGCAGCGGCCCAATGACAGGCACGGGCGTTCCTGGATGCGCAATCTGCCAGCGCATCATCAGCATCAGGAAAAATCCGAACAGCATGAAACATAGCGCCGTGAACCCGTATTGAATGCCGATGGTTTTGTGGTCGGTGGAGAAAATGTATTTCGCCCAGAACCCGGGATCGTGATGTTCGTGGCCGTGGTCGTCGTGTGCATCCTGCGAATGATGCGCCTCGTCTTTGCGATACGGCGGAAATTGGTGAACAATTGCGTCCATAATTTATTTCACTTTGTCCCAGACCATCAGCGCCAGCAGCAGCGGCAAATAAATAATTGAGGCCAGAAACAGTTGCCGTGCGCGCGCCAACGTCAGATGCCGTGAAAATTGGAACGCGCAAAACAAGAATCCCGCGCCGAGGATAATTGCGCCGACTAGATAAACTGAGCCGGCCATTTTGAAAACGAACGGACACAGGCTGGCAATCAGTAGCGCAAACGTGTGGCTGACGGTTTGCTGGCCGGTGCGTCTGCCTTCGGAATCCACATTCGGCAGCATCACGAAACCGGCCTTCGCATATTCATCCCGATACAACCATGCGATGGCGAAGAAATGCGGCATTTGCCAGAAAGCCAGAATGGCGAACAGCGCCCAACCTTCGCCGCCCAGTTCGTTTCGCGCGGCCGTCCAGCCCATCAGCGGCGGCAGCGCGCCAGGAATCGCGCCAATGGCCGTGTTCAGCCACGTCACGCGCTTGAGCGGCGTGTAAATGAAAAGATAACTTACCAGCGTGACCGAGCCGAGAACGCTCGTGAGCAGATTCACCGCGAGCGCGAGATAAACCAAACCAACCACAGAGCTAACACCCCCGAAAATCGCGACGGTCGTCGGCTGCAAACGTCCCGACGGCAGCGGGCGGTCTTGCGTGCGACGCATTTTCGCGTCGTATTCGCGTTCGAGCAATTGGTTCAAAGCCGACGCGCCCGCCGCGACCAATCCGGTCGCAGCAAGTGTGTTGAAAAACAAAATAAAATTTATCGAGCCGATTTCGCCGATATAAAATCCGACGGCAGTCGTCAGAAGCACCAGCGTCGTCAGCCGCGCCTTTATCAAATCAGAGAAAACTGCCGACCAGCTTTTCCCGGCTGCATTTGCGCTTATAATTTCTGCGGATATTTCCTTCATCATTTGTTTGCGGCCAAAGCTCCGAACACATCGAGCGGCGCGGTTTCAGCCTCCTGTATTTTCACCGAACGGCCAAAAGCAATAATATACCAGAGCGCGCCTGTCACGAGCGAAAGTGCGCCAACCAAAACATGCGCCGTGGCAACGTCTGCGGCCTTGTTTGTCCAAATGGTTGCAATGCCGAGCGCAATTTGTAATACAATCAGCGCCAGCCAGAATATCGCCAGTTTCGTCAGCGAATCTTTTCCACCGAGCCGTTTTACTGACAATCCCGCCGCCGCCGCCACACCCGCAAATATCACGAATGCGAAAATGCGATGAATCATTTGTAAAACGACTTGAAACGCGGTGATTGGATTTACATTTGTCACCTCAATCCGCTGCTGATTGTAGTGTGCGATTGCATCGGGATCGGTGTCCGGCCAGATTTTTCCGTAGGCCATCGGAAAATCAGGAATCGCCAGGCCCGCGTGCTGATGGCGCATCGTCGCGCCGAGAATCAATTGCAGGAAAATCAGGATCGCGACGAACAAAACATGGCTGCGCAGTCCGCGCGGAACGGAAAACGTTTTCTGTTTTGCCGCCAGCTCAATCCAAAAACTGCTCGTGAAAAGTGCAATCGCGCAGGTCAAAACGAAAAATGTTTGGGCTATGACGCCGTGAAAAACTCCGAGGCTGTCCATTTTCATAGTCACTCGCAGTCCGCCGAGAACACCTTGCGCAACGACCAGCAAAAAAGCAATGACACCAAGGCATTTCATCCACTGGCGAGAATCTTTGAGCCAGAGGCGGACTGCAAGAATCGTCGTCATCAAACCGACCACCGAAGCCCAGAGCCGGTGCGTGTGTTCATAAAAAATTCCGCCCGTCCATTTGGAAATCGGAAAGGCGAACATGTTGTAGCCGTAGCTGTTTGGCCAGTCGGGCACGGACATTCCGGCTTCATGGCTGGTCACCAACCCGCCAGCACCAAGCAGTAAAAACGTGGCAACCGCCGTCAGCATGGCGAACCGGTGTAGCCATGGATTGTTTTTCAAATCACAATTTATGTTCATCTACCAGAGATTAAAAACAACAAGCAGCCGCGTTCCTATTGCAACAGTCGCTTTAGTTTGGGTTACTTTGCCTCAAAAGTGAAATTGACGGTTGCGTCGGCGTCCTTGACCTCCACCTGCGCCGTCTGTTCGCCCGCCTTGCGGTGCGACGCCACGATCGTGTATTTGCCCGCAGGCACGTTCTTGATGACGAACTTGCCGTCCGCACCGCTCACGCAGAAATACGGATGATCAAACACGCTCACCCACGCAAACATCCACGGATGCACGTCGCACTGGAATTTCAAAAACATCTCCGGCTTGGGAAACGAATAGCTCAAATCCGCTCCACCCGGCTGCTGCGGGTCGTTGTATTCCTGGTTGCCAGCCGCCTTCGGGATGGCATGGACGTTGTGAATGCAGGGATCCGAATTTTTGACCGTGATCTTCTGCCCGGTCTGCACCGCCAGAATCGTCGGCGTGTAGAGGCACCCTTTCTGGTCGAGCACGGCGGGCGCGGCCGACGCGCCGGTGGATTTGCCGTCCATGCCCTGCAAATAGACGGTTACGTTGCCAAACTCGCCGTTGGGCCCGACGACATAATGATGCGTGGTGGGCGTGTTGGTGTGCATGGCCATGCAGTCAGGATTGTCCTCCATCTGCGTGAGCGGGATTTCCGCCGGCGGGGCGCCCTTGAACGTGACGGTGCCGACAATGTCCGCCGCGCGTGCCACGGGCAGCGCCGCCATCATCACCATCAAAACACAACCGGAAATCATCTTCATAGTTTGCATATGTTCATTACGGAATCTGATTTACTGGATTAGTAATTGTTACGCTCACCCGTTATTGCCAAATGTCTTACAATTATTGTCATTTCCTGCTGCGGCTGGCTTGTCCTGATCAAATCAGACGCTTTTACGTATTCAATGTTGAGAAAATACCCGTTGAAATTGTGCGATTACCATGGGGTGTTTACCCCATATGATTTATCGCATGAATCGGCCTTCGAGTGTCCGAAACTTGGGAAGTCTAAAAGCTATGCAGTGCGGGGAAACTCATCTAGCGCAGACTGATCTGCTCATACGCGATAAATATCCGCTCTGGTCGTCAGTCCCACTCGCCGGTTTGGAGATACGGCTTGAGCTTTTCCTTGAGCGTCTCGCGCCCGCGATGGATGAGCGACTTGGTTGCGGAAAGCGAGCAGTCCAGAACCTTCGCGATCTCCTCGTAGCTCAATTCGTCCTGACGGCAGAGCAGGATGGCGGTGCGCTGGTTTTCCGGCAGTTCGGCCAGCGCCTCATCAATTTTTTTTGCG
>Ga0302269_1001093_pt1 | contig 14034 bp, 12 predicted proteins | sample III_Bog_E2_2_FD_194560 | JGI IMG/M metagenome (GOLD analysis project Ga0302269, IMG submission 194560) | Peat permafrost microbial communities from Stordalen Mire near Abisko, Sweden - III_Bog_E2_2 | ecosystem: Environmental > Terrestrial > Soil > Wetlands > Peat | place: Sweden: Abisko...
CCGGTTCCTGATATTGGCGGTGGTGTGGGTGCTACATACTTGACCGCCAAGATGTTCGTCTATGAGTGGGGTGGACAGTTGTGTAATCGTATCCCCAGGCATGGTCTTTTTGTTAGTAACGCAGGCACCATTCAAATCTAACCCAACCGAGGGGGCGGCTTAGGTCGCCTCCTCCTCAACCTTGAAAGGACGGATTCAAAATGGAAGTTATTGACAAGCGATCTAGCAGCGGTTATGTGAAGCCAGAAGCACCTGAAGTAAACGGTAAGGTAGCAGGATTCATCCCGGCGTTTGATCGTGTGCTAATCAAGCGCAATCCGATGGTTCAAGCTGAAAGCGGAATCATTAGGCCAGAGGTTGCACAGGAACAGGCATCTCGTGGAATCGTTATTGCAGTAGGAGAAAGCAAATCTCCGCTTCCTCCAGTTGGTGCTATTGCAAGTTTCTCTAAGTTTTCTGAAGAGAAGCATTTCGACGACGAAGGATCAGACGATTACGTACTCGTCTGGAATGTGGATATTCGAGGCTGGCACAATGCCTGATATTGAGCGTAGACGTTGCCCGGAAGTATTTGAAGAGATGCTGACTCGGCATGTTGGCTTGAATCGGTATGGAGAACCGAACTTCATTATTGCATGGGGGCAGACGTTTTTGTATACCGCTGGAGGTGTGTGGCCTAAGCCGCATGGAGATGGATACTTTGGATATAGAAAATTGCCATTGTCTAACTCTAGTTTCAGCGGAAACGGGATGCCTTGCTGGATGATTCTTGAATGGCATCCACCTGAGGACTATGGAACTCCGGCGGCATACTACTACGACAACCGAGACGATCTAACCGGACTCCAGTTGTTAGGAGAGTATCCACACAAGGGACGTTATGAAATTGCCTATCGTTTGAATTCGCAAGAGTTTCGAGACGGCAAGATGCGAGTTCAGAATTATCACCTTGACGGCTGGATTCTTGATATGCTGATTCCTTGCATTCTTGAAGGTCAGAAGATGAGTATGAAGAAGCGTTTGCAAGTGCTTCGTGAGCGAGATGAACGAGAAGAGAAAGAACAAGACAACAAGATAGACGATATGATCCATGCTTCAAAGCGAAGGATTCTTCCTTCACAGATAGATGACCGAGTCAGACTTATTCAGAAGCAAATGAGCGAAATGCTCAAGACGTTTGGACGTGTGCAACCGGGATTCAAACAAAATTCAATCGCAGCATAGGAGGACGGAATGGCAACAGTTGCAATCATCCCAGAACGAAGTCAAGTTGTGACACATGGACCCGTACATAATGGACCGAGTGCATTGGAGAAATCTATCTATGTCGATCCAGACCAGCTACGTCGGCCAGAGTATACGGTCTATCTGCATTCAATCTCGAAACGGTCATTTGAGCAGCCGCATCCGGTATTTCGCAATGTGATTATTCCGGCGTGTCCCAAAGATAAGCGTTACATCACGTTTATGAAGATCAATCATCCGGTGCAGATTCCAACAGTTGATCCTGATAATGTATCTGGTCCGCTAAAGTGGACTTTTGAGAATGCCAAGCGAGCCGCATTGTGTGTTTGCAACCCAAGTTATGTCGGAGGAGAACTAAGCGCGCAAGATACTCCTCCCCCTGACTGGGCGCAGATTGCCTCTGGTGAGTGCAACTTAACAAAGCAGGGCGTCTTTGCTTCGATGAACGAAGTACCAACAGAAGACGAGCTAAACAAGGCAGAGAATCGTCGCGTTGCTTTCTATAAGGATATTTTCGAGCGTATGAATGGATTGTTCCGATCTGATCCAAAGAAAGCGCAGGAAGAACTAGGACTAGACCACCATCTTGCGGCTGAGATGTTTGGAATTGACGTTGACTGGCATCGCGTTACAACTCCGAAGGTAGAATGCCCGAACTGCGGCGAAAAGATCAAAGAGGGGATCGCATTTCACTACACAAACGGACAACGGTGTGTGCTTGATTGGGAAAAATCGTATCTCGCTGGCGCGGTAAAGAAAGAGGATGTACCCGAGCAGTTTCACTGGTGGAATGATGATGAGCCGGTGAGGCGTGGTCCGGGTAGACCGCCAAAGGAGACATAAAGTTCTGGGGCGAGAGAGTTCCGTCCGCGACCGTCCCGCATAGGTTCACTCGGACCCCAGATCCACTAGGAGAATTATGGCAAACGTCGTCGTAGATGTAACGAGTTTTCCAAATATCAAGACGATTACTGATCTTGTCCGCTCAGATGTGCGCGATGACATGGCTGGTGCGACTGACACTCTTGGTGAGGGGCAAATTCTAGTCAACGATATGTCGTTGAGTGTCACGATGAGCAATCTATTCAATTCTGCTGTCAGAGAGTTGACTCGTAAGCTGCGAATAGTAAACGCTCCGATGCTGATTGCCGATAACTACATCCTGAAAAACATTCCTCCCATGAATGGACCAATGGGATTTCAGGTTGCTGACCCTTCAGTACAGGTCTACGTCGGATTCAATGGATACTATGACGGTACGGAATGGAATCAAAACTGGAGACTTCCGCAGGGATGCTATCAGGTAATGCGTTGCTGGGAACGCCAGAATGCGTCAAATAACATCTTCTGCGATATGGGAGAACCTGCAAACGGACTTCAGGGTGTCTATCAGACTTGTGGATGGGGCAGATGGGAGTGGAGGCAGAACATGGTATGCTTGCCCGGATCGCTCGATTACAGAGACCTACGTTTGCGGTATCGAATGATTTTGAACGCCTTGTTTGTATCGAACGCTGATCCAGCAACTACCTATCTTCCTATCATGGGCTGCGAGGAGGCTGTAGCTAGAATCATTGATCGCCTGTATGCAGCAAGACAGGGTGGATCAGTTTATGAGATGCGCAAGGCTGAGTCCGATGCTGCTGTTTATGACATGCTTAACGGAGAAGTTATGAACAAACAGGGGCAAAACTATCATACGAACGCTTTTGGAAATGAAGCCCCCATGGTTTTGAATTATGGGCAATAGCCACCGCGCGAGAAGCGCACAACCGAAACAAACGGCTGAGGAGGCCGTATAACATGGCAAATGTTCTATTACTCAATCCATTTCCCGCTGGACTCGATTCCACACAAACCACCCTTACTGCCAACGGAAGTGTGCAGCTTCTTGGCAACGCAGTCACTACTGGAGAGCCGATAAACTGGACTTCGCTGATTGATGGTCTTGGTTACAACGAAGTTAACTTTGCAGGAAACGGCATCCACGGACAGAACACTGCGCAGACAACTGGATTCGCAGTATCGGCTGGAATTGCGACTGTAACTGCTGCTAATAACTTCAACACGGGCTGTCAGGTAGTATTCTCTGGGAACACTGGTACCCTATCCGCTCTATTCAACGGCCTCACTGTGACCATCCTGAGTGCAACTACTAGTGCCTTTACGTTCGCAACTGCGCTTACCGGAACCACAACCACCGGAGACGTGGGGTTAGCCTATTCCGGGAGGCAGGTATCTCTTCCAGTTCCTAGCAATGGCGCAATGCTGCTTTCTACGGTGACTGCGTTGTCGGCATCTGGTACTACGTTGACGGTCACTGCGGCTAACGCCTATCTTCCGGGAGCGCAGGTGCAGGTAAACGTGGCAACGGGAACGCTAGGCCCAAAGTTGTCTGGCATGAACCTGACTGTGCTGAACTCCACCTCCACGGCATTCACTGCGGTGATGCCTTCTGCGCTGACCGGCTCTACCGGAACTGGCACAGCCAGCGGGATCAATCCCCCGCAGCCCTACACGGTTTCGTTCTGGTCGCAGAGCGACAGCGGGTATACCTACTCCTATAACCAGGCAACCGGATGCTTGTTTGTCCAGGTTGGCGGGGCAAGTGCAAGCAATCCGCAGGCAAACATTTCTGCAGGAGCTTATCCGGCTGGTGTCCTCAGTGATTGCATAAAGTACGAAGCGCGCTTTGCCAAGGGGTAATAGATGCCCGGCGATCCTGTAATTCTTGACTCTCTAGGTGGGCTGGTATCTACAGCCCGCCCAGAGGACATTCCGGAAGGGGCTTCACCCCGTACCTACGATACAGATTTCATCGTGGGCAGGGTGATTCAGCGTGCAGGTTTGCAGAATGTCTATTCGTATTCTGGGGCTACATACGGGCCAAACGGGGGAAGTGTAGCTACAAGTATTAGTACAGAGGGGAATCCATGGTCTAATCCGGCGAACGTATTGACGAACGATGGAACATACACTACGTCGTCGCCAGTATCTCCTTTGATAACAGATGTAATCGAAGTTTCAGGTTTCAATTTAACTCTTCCATCAATGACCCCAGTTCTAGGCATTGCTGTAGATGTTTATGGTTTCGCTTCAGGAGCAACAATCTATGCTCAGTTGTTAAACAATGGTGTTGCTGTAGGTAATATCTACTCAGCAACGATGCCAACAAGTGAAGGCTCTGTTACGCTCGGGACAGGCTCGACAGACCTCTGGGGAAGCACTTGGGACTACACGAATGTTGATTCTACACAATTCAAAGTACATTTATGGGCAGTTGTTACCTCTCCTGCAACTGTGGCCATAAATTATGCTACTGTCACCATCTATTCTAATGATGGGCAGACTGATTTTCTTGGATTATCGACTACGAATCTAAACCAATCAGACACGACAACACTTGCACTTGATTCTTCTGGTTTGGTGTGGCAGGAGGATGCGAGCAATAATCCCGGAGTCTTGTCCAGAGCAAGTCTTATTCCCGCTGTTATTCCGGGAAGCTATATGAAGGGAATAGACGCAAATGGGACGGCGTATATGGCCTATTCCAACCTTACTCAAGGCAGTTCTCAGCCAATGCAGTATACTGGGTCGTGGTGCGACCGTATTACTCAAGTAGGGCCTGGTACGTCTCCGGTATTTACTCCACAGCAGGCAAGTACAGATACTTATACAATTTCAACTATTACGCAACCATCACAAAAATCAAACGGGTATAGTTACTTTCTCCAGTCGTCTGGACCGGGAAGTACAGATGCAGGAACTTGCGTAACTATTTATTACAATGACTCAGGTGTCAGTAGTGGTGATGCAGATTTAATTGCTGCGTTTAATTCTGGATACGCGGTTTATCTGTACATGGAATTTACTGGCAGTGGAATTCCAACTCAAGGGCCATACGCAGTTCAAGTTACAGCAGTGGGGTTAGCCCAACCCCCCGGACAGCCAAGAAAATTCTACTATTTCACATACAATGTATCTAATTCCGCATATCAGTATTTTCAGGGTTCTGGTCATGGTTCATATACGGTAACTTATCAAAGATCGCTTGCCACTTTGACTACGAGCGTTCAGGTTCCCGGATTAGATACTGGAAACACGATACTAATATCTGGGGCAACTCCCTCGGCGTGGGATTCAACATGGACGATAACACAAACGATAAATTCTGGTTCTTTATCGATCAATCAAAGCAGCGTTTCTTCAGGAATAGCCACATTTAGTTATTCTTTGGTTAGTGGGGTAGCTCCCTATGCTGGGCAATCCATTACAATCACAAACACACTTAATGCCAATGGTGCGCTGAATGGTGCAAACCTAATTATTGCAACGGTTAGTGGTGGAGATAATGGCACCTTCACGATACTTGTTTCTACAGGAGATTTTTCTCATGTTTCTGAAACTGGTCAAGGGGTTACGGCTGGGAATATTTTTGCATTCGATCCCGGTGCTGCTGATGCTGGGTCTTCAACCGATCCTATCTTTGGAAATACTACCGTGGGTGGAAGTCTAACGTTTAGTACGATTTCAGCTACATTTGTAACGGCTGGAGTAAAGCAAGGGACATGCTTCTTCATTACGAGAAATGGCGCGGTAACACAGCCTGCAAACCCAGTAACATTCACAGTTCCAACTAATACGACAGCAATCTCAGCAAGTCTTATTCCGATTGGCCCTCCAAACGTATTGTATGTTGGTATTGCCTTCACCGAGAGCGGCCAGAATGAAGTACCGGGAGCAAACTTCTATACTTATGACACTGCTGTTAAATTTACGGTCAATGGGACGGATTATTACGCCACGGCGTTGATTGTTCCAAATGGAACCACATCAGCAATGTTTTCGTTTCCAGATTCCGTGCTGTTGGCTTCCGATGAGATTGATATACCCGGAAACAACTATTTCAATTTGATGGAAATTGGTAGCCCAACATGGATGTTCCAATATGCCAGCAGAATGCTATATGGTCTGTGCCAGAACAAAATCAATAACCTAGTTAATCCAACTTTTGATGGGGGATATATTTCACTCACCAACCCTCAGCCTACTGGGTGGACACAGGCTCCAGCTGTAGCAAATATAACGTCTGGACTTGTAGATTCTCCTGATTTTGGTAACTGCCTACAGATTTTGAATAGTGGTGAAAGTTCTGTTACGGATTCCTACCTGTACTATCAAACTGCGTATCAGGACTTTTATAAAGTTAACATTCTACAGCCAAACACTCAGTATTCAATTCGATTCAAGGCGAGGGCTTTGAATGCAGATGTCCAGACGATCACGATTGCTTTAGTTGACTACACGAATAGCACGTTCGGAACGGTGTATGGTTCATACACTTTTTCACTCGATCAGGGAAATTTTACAATTCAGACTGTAGAAATTCTCAATTCACAGACGGCCATAAGTGTGAATCTTCAACTTGCGATTCAGATTGGCTCGTTATCGGCTGGTGCTGGTATACAAATTGATAGAATGGAGATTTTCCCAACTAGCGACCCCGTAAATACGACAACCATTCTTACCAGTTATTCAGGAAAGTTTGAATCTGTCGATCAGGTTACTGGGCAACTTGGATGTGCAGGAGATAACCCGCAACCTACCCAAGGTGCGTATGAGATTCTGGAGCAACTTTATATCGAGAAGACAGCTTCTCGATGTGTCACACAGGATTCTCCGAATTACGAACCGTATAACTGGACAGTATCGCTTGCATCGCAAGGAGTTGGGGCCATAGGCCCGAACGCTTTTCATTCGGAGGAGGAGTTTTCTGTTTCTGTTTCACGGTCTGGATATTTTGTTTTTGATGGTGGGAAGCCGCAGCCGATTTCACGCGAGATGCAGTCAACTGGAGTAAGTGCTTCCGTGTGGGAAAGTATAAACTGGGCGGCGGCAAAGACAATATGGTGCCGATACTCTACTGTGAAAAGAGAAGTTTATATTGGCGTCCCGATGACGACTCCGAACTTCTGGTTGCCTAACGCTCCAACCAACAGCAATCCCACTTCTCCAAACGTGGTTATCATGTGCAACTTTACGGGTTGCCCTACGGCTGCTGAGTTGATCGAAGGGATTCCGGTGCATACAACTATGTTTGGAGATTTGAAGGCTCTGGATATGCGGAGAAAGTCATCACTATGGCAAATGCAGATTCCGATAGCAGAGTTTATTATGCGTGGTGATGGTTTCAGCCAATCTTTGTTTCTGGGGAATGGAAATGGTACAAGCAAAATTTATCAGTTAGCCGATGGAGCTGCTTTAGATGGTCAAAACACTGACGATGGAGCAGCTATTAACTGGTTGTATACCACCTATGGATTCACAAAAGCAAAGCAGGGTCAGCAAATTCAGGGATTAGGTGCATTACGGAAAATTTGGTACTACATGGCTGTCACGATGGAGGGAGTTGGTAAGGTTGCCGGAAAACTGTACTCGAATTCATTGGGTGCGCTTGCTCGAAATACCTACACGATTCGTCTTCCATTTACATTGAACTATCCGCAGCAAAACGATCAGGAAAGAGTTCTGGAGATTGGCGGTCAAAGGCTATTCGTGGAATTCTCGTCTATTGGTACAGGTGGATATGCAGAAATTGGATCGATTATGCTTGATGGAGAGATGGACAAAGTTTCTCCGCATCGTGGAGTTTCATCGTGAGTACAACTTCAAAGGGAATTCTATCCGGTGGAAGAGCTTTGTCGAAGTGGGTTCAGGATAACCCTACACAAGGTTCTTTGCTCCAGAAGATCATAACTGCAGTAAACACTTTAGCCGACAACACCACCTCAAGCGCAGTCGGACGTAGTACACCTCCACCGCCAATTAATGCTCTAAATGTGAAGGTATCTGGTGAATATGCTCATGTGACGTTGACGCACACAGGAAACATACAGCAGGGAGTGCATTACTTTGTTGAGGCGGCGAATAACTCCAGTTTCAACGGAGCGCATCCGATTCACTTTGGAACCAGCCGAACACGCGATCCGATCCATTTAGCAGCTCTGGACGACTCAGGTGCTCCTCAGAAATGGTATTTGAGGGGTTATGCCCAATACCCCGGATCAAGCCCGTCTACCCCGGTTTCTTACGGAGGAACACAGCCTACAGCGATAACAACCACTGGAACCACGAAATTATCGTGGCAACCGTCTACTGGTAGTGGTACATCATCAAATACTGGCCAGCAGGCAGGCTGGGGATTTGGCAAGATCGCCAAGAGGGAGAAATAGTGCGCAACTTTACATCGAATTTGGTATCATCATCTTGGCATTGGACGGATGCTTGTGGAGGTATTGTCTAATGTTTGGATTTGGTTCAGGACTTGGGACAACCGCATCGAATGCAGCCAATACAGCCAGCAATGTCGGGGCTGGATATGGCGCAAATGCCTCTTCCGTTAATTCGCAATTGCTTCCATTTCTTACCCGTGAACTGAATAACCCACAAGGATATTCGCAGCAACAGCAGGGAGCGCAATTAGCCAATGCTGAAGCTGGGGCAGGTGGAGCAACGGCTGGATTGACCACTGAAGCTAATCTAGCGTCTGCGCGAAACAGAAATAGCGGAGGGTTTTCTGGGGCTTTGGATCAGGCTGCGCGGGAGAAAGGGAAGACACTTTCTGGGCTTTCAACTGGAATCGCTTCAAAGAGTGCTGATCTTCAACAGCAGAATCAGCAATCGGCTGCATCTGGTTTGAGCAATATGTATGGTCAAGATACCAGCGCACAATTGAAAGCAATGGGGTTAGTTCCTGAAGATGTGAAAGCTTCGTCTGATGCCAATTCTGCTCCGTGGCAAGCACTCTCTGGGATGATAGGGGCGGGAGCGCAAGCTGCTAATTCTGGGATAAACGCATATAAGGCGTTCCACTAGGGAGATAAATGAACCCGATTCCTCGTTACCCTATAGATCCGATGCAAGACCCAAGTCTCCCCGAGACGATGGCTCCTAGTGCCGATCCTCTAGGTATGACTGCGCCTGCAATGGTGCAGCATCCCATGCACGCAATGATTGCACCTATTTCTGCTGCTCCTCCTAAAGTTACAGCGATGTCACCAGATGGAGAACCATTCCCTACAAAAATGAGTACTGAGACTCCTAAGTCACAAGCATCGCAGATGAGTCCATTAGACCAGCGCGAATCGCAGTTAGAGCAGGGATTGCAGAAGAAGCCGCAAGGATTCTGGGGCAACTTTGGGCATTATGCAGGGATGGCTGGTCGCATCGCGGGAGACATTGTTGCACCAGGGCAGACAGAAACGATTGTTGGCACACTTGGCAAAGAAGGTATTGGGCCTCGCGCAAATGAGATGCGCAATAGCGAGATCGCTGATATTGAGAAGCAGAAGAGTGAACAAGGTTTGCAGGGAGCACAGACTAACGCAGCGAACGCACATGCAGAGGAACTTACACCAGTTTCGGCACCAGAGAGCATTACTGCGGAACATCCTGAATTGGCAGACTTGCAACTTCCTCCGAATGCGTGGCAGCGGTTGGCTAGTACGCTAAACACTAACCAGACACGGACATCTACCAATGAAAACACGGTGGAAGGCCGTAAAGGTGTTGCTCAAATGAATAATGAAACAAAGAGTGACATTGCCGATGCTAATAATCTTACTAAGGAAAAACTCGCTCAGTTGAAGCCAGAGCAGAGAGACGACAAGGCTATTAGTTTATGGCAGAAAAAGCAAGAAGGACAGCCACTCACTCAAGATGAAACCGCATATCTAGGAGCATACAATCGATGGGTTGACGAAACTAAAGTCAAACCGGGGGTTGCTCGCGCTCAAGCGTTTGGAGCATTCCGGCCTGTGCAGGTTGTAGGCCCAGATGGAAACGTACAATACCAGTATTCGGGTAACGCAATCAAAAGCGGAGCATCAACTCCTCAAAGCATGAACTTCCGTACAGCATCGCAGTTGGCTAGATATATGACATCTGGCAAGGGTGGAAGTACGCTCACGGCATATCGAACAGCTTATGACCATCTTGATTTATTGCAGCAAGCGTCTGATGCGCTTGAAAATGGTGATGTACAAGGCCTAAACCTATTGCAGAATGGGTTCAATGAACAGTTTGGTTCTAATGCACCAACGAACTTTGATGCCGTAAAGACGATGCTTGCGGGAGAAATTGCAAACGTGGCTAAGGCATCTGGGGCCACCGATCAGGAGATCGCTGCTGCCAGAGCCGAAATGAACCGAGCACAGTCCCCTGAACAGATCAAGGGAATTATTCAGACTAATCAGGGTTTGATGGACCAGAAGGCGCAAGAAATGTTGCAGCAATATCAAAGCGGTATGCAGGGACAACCTACCTTTGGTCATGGCAAGCAACCTGTGCAGAATTCAGCAACTCCAGCACGTCCAAGTGGAGTTCCGGCAACGGCAAAATATATTACTGATCCGTCTACGGGTAAGAAAGGATGGGCTTGGTAATGCCTCAGCCAAATCAACCTAAATTCACGCATTTTGTTGCTGATGATGGTAACCATTACAGCAACTTTGTTCCCGATAAATCGCAAACCGCTACTGCGCCTTCGATGACTTCTCCTACTACCGACACGCGAAATGGGTTTCAGCAAGCAGTAGACCTTGCAGCATCGCAGGACAAAAACAATCCCATTGCCGCATATTCACCCGGACTAGCAAGATTTTCTGGTGGAATAATCAAGGGAAGCGGCCTTCCATTGCTCGCTCATCCAATGCAGGCAGCTAAGTCAATATGGGATACTGTGACTGATGCTGAACACCCAAATGAATCTGCGGCTCAACAGATGGGGCGTGGTATTCAGGGAGCGTGGCAATCTGCTAAAGACAAGATGGCCGATATACGCCAGAATGGAATAACCCCAACATTAGAAGGAGGATTGGGCCAAATAGTGGGCAACTTTGGAGCCGGGGCATTATTGGGCGAAGGCGTTGGCGCAGGATTGAAAATGGCTGGCCCTGCGATAGAAAGAACAGGTCTATCACTGGGTAATCGCTCACTTGGAGCAGTTGGGCCTAAGCCTTTCAAATATGGCGCGAACCCCGCTCGTGGAGCGTTCGATACTGGGGTTTTACCCGCGATGAGCAAAAGTTCCGCTGCAATAAAGGCTGAAAACGCGCTTGAACCTATTGGCCAACAAATATCCGGCATGGTGTCTGGAGGTAATTCTGTCCCATTAAATAGCATAGCAAGTTCAATCGAAAATCCTCTGAATGAGGCTCGTGGAATTGTGCAAGGACCGGGAGGAGGTAACAGAAGCGTCGAACCGATAAACGCTTTACAGGTATCTATGTCCAAACGTGCGCCGGGTGCTTCCTCTCCTGTATATGGGCATGGTGCAGGTACTCCGTTTACACCATCGGAGACCGTAGCCGCTATGTCTAAACCTATGCGGGGTTTGCCTGCACCTATGAAAGATATTCCATTGTCAAGCGAGAGTACCGTTTCGGGTACTCCATCTAAGCCGATTATATTGTCCTCTAGTCGCTCCTTGCCTAGAGATTCCCCGTTTTACGGTAACGATACCTCTACGCGTCTAGAACCGGGTATGTCGTTCGTACCTCCTGAGAGTGAGTTTCCTGAAGTCCAGTCTTACGGTAATTTGGGGCCAAATGAATACATGGGGGAAGAAGCTGGGCAGCGAGGAGGAATCGCACCATCACAGGGTGTTTTGCGCCGTCCTTCTGGAATAGCAGAAGGTGGACAATCTCAGGCGTCTCCATTTGCAGATATGCGCCATCCCACAGCTACCTCACTCGACCTATGGAGAACTATTCAGAATATAGATAAGAATACTCGGTTCAATCCAGATCCAGAAGTAGAGGGAGTAAATGAGCTTCGACGCGATATGCGTGGAGGATTGCGCGGAAACCTTGAAGAAGCAGTATCTGGACTAAAGCCCATATCGCAGAGATATGCAGACGTAAAAGGAGCGCAAGATGTTCTCGATAAGACGCTGCATAGTGGTAGCCGTGGAATCGGAGGCATGTTGAAAGTTCCGATGATGCCTATAGAGTCATCAGTAGGAAAGGGGTTATATACTGCGGGTAAAGGTATGTCTGCTATTAAAACCTCTCCATTTTCTGCGGCGAACTGGGTAAATCCGCTTTTGTATTATTCGCAAAATAAAGACACACAAAGGAGTAAATAATGCCCACAATGTCAACATCAGGTTTTGCAGCATTGCCAGAGGTTGTACTTCCCGGCAAGCCAGCCTATATGTACGGCTCCATGCCTTGGGATACGCAGGATACCATCATCCAGATCACCAATGTAGCTGCTACTGGCGGCACGGCAACCGTTACAGGATATATCCGGGGCGGTAACATCCCTGTGGTCGGAAACCTGATTTCTATTTCAGGTACGCAGACATCAAGCGGCTTATTCAATGTGTCATCGGTGCCGCTTACCGGAGTGACGGTGAATCCTCTAACTGCAACCGGAACTTTCACCTTTGCGCTTGTCGGAACAGTTGGCAGCACTGTGGATGCGGGTGAGATGATTGTCCCGATTGCAGAGGTTGCTGAGACGCTGGCGGCTAATACCAGCGTTCCTGTATACGTCCCTTCGCAGGAACCGAACGATATGGGAGAGAAGAGCATCACAACTGCCATTACCTTCCCCACAATGCCCACGGCGGCGGTTGTGAAGCTCTACGCGGCTATCAATCTACCGAAGAACCTCCCCGGCTCTACGGGGTCGGAATGGACTCTTGTGGGTACGGTTGCAACTGTGGCTGCAAGTGCGCAGACTATAGGGCCGCTATTCACTGAAGACACCAGTGCAAATACGGCGGCTCTCGCCGGACGCTTCTTCTGCCTTCAGACGACTGGAGTTTCTGGGTCTGGCCAGATTATCGCAAAAATGGTGAGCTAAATGGCAACTTACTACAGACGTGACGACGATGTACAGAATGGACTAGGCGAAGCTGTGCCTAACATCGCCGTCACATACTATGCGGCTGGCGGTGGGTTGGCAACGATCTATGCCGATGCTGCTGGTTCCGTGATGGCTGCAAATCCGCAGTACACTGATGGACTTGGGCAGACACACGCTTATATGGCGTCTGGGTTCTATACGATCACCTATTCTGGGCCACAAATCCAGACTCTAACGTATACAGATCAGGCTATAGGAATTGGCAGCGGCGGTAGTGGTACCACGATTGTTCCGTTTGCAGGTATCCCATCGGGTACAATCAACGGAGCAAACAAGGTTTTCACCCTCACCAATGGTGGAACTCCACTTACATCAGCACCTACTCAATCAGAAGTATGGCTAAACTTTCCTCTGGTCGAAGGCGTTGGGTACACGCTTACAGGAGTAACTATTGTGTATACGAATGCTCCGGTTTCAGGAGACACGCTTTGGGCGCAAGGAGTGACAATTTCGTGAAGGAGATTAACATGCGTAAGATCATTGGACAACTAATTTTTGTGCTGCTTGCCTCTGGGGCTGCATGACAGCGCGTAGGGTTCACTAGGAGAAAGCATGAAGCGACTTATCGGATTTTTGCTGATGATTTCTGGCGTGATGCAGGGGCAGACTATTGCTCCCAATCAGATACGTCCAAGCGCAACTAACGGTCAGGTACTTACAACAACCGCTGGAGTTACCGCATGGAGTAATGTAACCCCATCCGCTGGTTATGTTGTTACTGCCCCTACCGCAACGCAGACGATTACGCAACCAGCAGGAACCACTCTTTCGGTGAATGGTCTACCAGTCGTAGCCGGTACATCCTCTTGGCCCGGCCTGACTGCATTCGGTGATTCGATCTGCGCCTACACGGGA
>Ga0302269_1001107_pt1 | contig 13891 bp, 14 predicted proteins | sample III_Bog_E2_2_FD_194560 | JGI IMG/M metagenome (GOLD analysis project Ga0302269, IMG submission 194560) | Peat permafrost microbial communities from Stordalen Mire near Abisko, Sweden - III_Bog_E2_2 | ecosystem: Environmental > Terrestrial > Soil > Wetlands > Peat | place: Sweden: Abisko...
TCACGACAGCCTGAGCGCCGTCTGCCGCACCACGTTCGAACGGTCGTCCTGTGCCGCCAAAAGGTTTTTCCTTTGGCTGCGCTGTTGGGTGAAGTGTCTCTTGACACCACTTTTCATATCGGCGACTGGTTAGGCGGCGGTATCATGTTTGCTCTTTGGTCGCTTGAATAAAGCAATAATCAGCCAAATCGGAATTGTCAATGTCCCGTAATAATTACCATCCAACCTCACCTTAATCGGCAGAAAGCGCACAGGTGGACCAGAAAATGCGAAATGCGGCATACAATAAATGACAACCAAAACAACGAACACGCCCAGAAATACAAGCCTCCAAAGATAAATATGGCGTGGGTGAGATGAAATGGAATATGCCAGTAATGTAGCAAACAAATATGACAGACAGCCGAGAATCGTTGGCGTGAAAAAGGCAATAAGTCCTGCCTTCATAAATGGATCAATTGTAAACATATGCGTGTAGCCGCCTAACAGTGTTATTCACCCGAACTCAACCACCCCGAGATGGGGTTCGGCTAAAATATTAACAGGCAAATCCTCGGTCTTCCCTTGGGACCTGTCAAATTCATTTGCAACGATTTACATCAGTTTAGCGGTTCCTGATCCAGACCCGCTCCAGCGCTTTTGGATTGCCATAACAGATTGCTAAACCCAAACTGAGTTCCAGTTTACAAAGTTGTTATGAGCACTACTTCGTCAACTCACGGCATCTGGTTTCCCGTCTGGTCGGAGGCTCTGGCCAAAACCCGCCTCCGCGATTTCGAGCGCCAGACTTATCGGCTCACCATTTTTGAATACCTGCGTTTTTGCAAACATTCCCGGCAGCGCGCCACGCTTACCTCCGCCCGCAACTTCATGCAGCAAGTTGAAGAACGCCGCCGGTTGCCGGCGGCACAGCTCGCTACGTGGAAAGCCGCTTTGAACTGGTTCTTCCATTCCGCCAAGTCGGCGACTCTGAATCCTCCCCTGTCTGCCACCCAGCAGCCGGCGGCTCCGGTCAGCCGAGCTCATGTCCCGCCTTTGGCGGCCAGAGATTTGGGCGGACCTGCATGGGAGCAAAAGTTGATCCGAGAGTTGCGTTCCCGGCATTACGAGTGGCGAACTGAACAGGCCTATCGCATGTGGGCGAGGCGGTTTGCCGAATGGTTGAATGGGCGGGGTCAAATGGTGACGGCAGCGAGCGAGATTGAGCTGCGTGATTTTCTGTCGGATTTGGCCACGCGTCAGCGAGCGGCGGTAGCCACCCAGCGTCAGGCCCTGAATGCGGTGGTATTTCTCGTCCGGGAAGCCTTGGGCCGTCCGTTGGCGGATTTTAATGATTTTACCCGAGCTGAACCAATCAAACGGATGCCGGTGGTTTTGTCCCAGGCCGAATGCCTCCGGTTGTTGGAAGCCTTGGACGGCACCCCGCGCTTGATGGCCGAGTTGATGTATGGCAGTGGCGCCCGGTTGATGGAATTGTTGCGACTGCGGGTCAAGGATGTGGATTTGGAGCGACGTCAGTTGAGCATTCGCGCAGGCAAAGGCGGCAAGGACCGGATGTCGGTGGTGCCCGATGTGTTGGTGGATCGTCTGCTGGCCCACCGGGAACGGTTGCGCAACATTCATGCGCAGGATCAGCAAGCGGCCGCGCCAGGGGTTTGGTTGCCGGAGGGCTTGGATCGCAAGTATCCCTCGGCGGGCAAAGCTTGGGAGTGGCAGTGGTTCTTTCCCTCCCGCCAGTATATGCGAGATCCGCACACCGGTTTGCGCCGACGCCACCATGTGCTCGATGGCACTTTTCAGAAATACATTCAGCGCGCCGCGCTCCGGGCGAAATTGAATAAACGCGTGACCCCGCATGTCCTCCGCCATTCCTTCGCCACCCACCTGCTCGAAGGCGGGACAGATATTCGAACGGTTCAGGATTTGCTCGGACATAAGGATGTGGCGACGACGCAAATCTACACCCACGTCATGCAGAAACCGGGATTGGGCATTAAAAGTCCACTGGACAAACTTTCCCGACTCAGTTCGCCGGCTTGAACCGTTCTGTGCTGAAAAATCAAAGCGCCGCATATGCACCCCAGTTACCAAAAAGTGCATTTTCCCATGCCGCTTGAATTGTCCCATCACTTTCAAGAACGAGAGAAACACCTGAATGGTGGTCGTGCAAGGTAAAAATCAGCACGATTTATTGGTTGCCCCACCGGACGAGACAAAAGCGATCGACCCGCAGGATGAGTGCCGTTTCCAACTTCGCGTTGGACATGAACTGGCTGCCGTGGCCGGTGCTGCCCAAGAAACGCTGGCCAGCGTTCAAGTTCAAGGAAAAGCGCGGCATCACCTTGAAGGAACATCAAGCCATTGTTGCCCGCGAGTTGAATCTTGAACGCCGGGCGTTCTATCAACTGGCCTGGCACCTGGGCGCATCGCAATCCGATCTGGCGTTTATCGAAGCGGAGAACGTGGATTGGGAGAGCCACGTCATCAGCTACAAGCGCATGAAAACCGGCACGATTGCCATTATGCGGATGGATGAAGTCATGGAGGAACTCTTGCGGGACTTGCCGGGCAATGGCCCGCTATTCCCCTACCTGCGAAGCGTCCGCGCGGGCGACCGCGCCACGGAGTTCAAGCAACGCTGCGTTGGCCTTGGCATTAAAGGCGTGTCGTTGCACAGCTACCGCTACGCATGGGCGGAACGGGCAAAGACCGCCGGTTATCCCGAACGGTTCGCGCAGGAAGCCCTTGGACACAACAGCAAGGCCGTTCACCGCGCCTATTCGCGCAAGGCCAAGGTGGAACTGCCTTCGCTGGGCGAATACGAACGGCAACGCGCCCAAAGCACCAACCCGCGCACCGAAGCCCCGGCAATGGCCGCTGCCGCTTGAGCGGCGAGGCGCGGGCGGAGAGTCCTCCGCCCGCGCCTTGAGTTTGAATCAATCAAACGGCCACGAAACCAAACCAGTGGCATAGGCCATGCGGGCGCTTTGACTGCCGGTTTTCTTAAACCAGAAAACCGGCAGTCAAAGCGCCTAATTTTGCGAATCATCGGATGATTTCAAAACCTTTTTCCAACGAGCTTCAAATTGTTCAATTTCTTGCGGCAATCGCATCCGCGATGATGGCTTGGCAACCCGGACGATTTCCAACGGGCCGCGATTGCGGTTTTCCAGTTCAGCCGTTTTAATTTCCATCGAAATTTCCCGGTCGCTGCGATCCAGTTTTTCGCTTCGCTTGGTGCGGTAGGAATCCACCGCATCCACCAACTGCATTGCGGCCATGATGAACAGGTAAATTCCCAAAGGCTGCGAAAGCCGGTAAAGACCATAGGCTATCCCGCCACCGCCAAGGGGAATAATGAGGCAACGAACCAAGGCGTTGTCCGGCAGGAAACGGGGCAAGCCCCCATAATGGGAATGCCATTGAATACCGGCCTTTTTGCGCTGGCGGATTTCCAACAAATTCGCCAGCCCAAAAATCCACATTCCAAGCAGGAAGCCATTCACGGCGAATGTCGCCCGGTAATCAGGCTGGCCACGCGGCGGCACCAGTTGGTTTGGAAAGGCCAATAGAATTAAAAAGAACATGGCTCCCCAAGTGACAAAGGTATGCCCGACCAACCGGAGAAATGTGCAGTGACGCCCGCCCATTTGGTGTTTCCAGATCACGTCCAATGGCAAGGTGAACCACATACGTCAGGCTTGTGGAAACAAGACCTGTTTCCAAGTCTTGCCGTTGCCCCATCGTCTCCCGCCTTGAAAAACAATTCCTTGAACGTGGGAATGGTATTGCGGGCCACCTTTCCAGAGGGTGGTAAATTCTCGCGGCTGCAATTCCAAATCAATCACCTGTTGCTCGCCTTCCGTTTTCGATGAATTTTGATGCCCCTTGGTGATGCTGGCGGACAAACGGTATTGCAGCTTCCGCCCAATGGCTTCCGCCGCCCAATTATTGGTTACGGTGTCACTATTCTGGTGAAAGATTTTTGTCTGCAAATTGCCGAGCAATGAATCCACCTTTGGCCGCGCCGACTCGCCACCCAACGCGCTCAAATAATTTGAATAATTCTGCGTCAGATAAACCGTGCAAGCCCGTGCCGCCCGCGCCGTCGTTTGAAAAATCTGGTCATAGGCCGTCGTGAAATAATGGGCTTCATCCGCCCAAATGAAGACGGGGCGTGTGTCGTCTGCCGGTCTGCGTTCCAACGCCTTTTGCGTCATAAATTTCATCAAGACCGCCGCGTATTGTCCCAATTCACTCCATTCCTTCACTGGCAAATCCACGATGATGATTCGGCCTAAAGTGGTGTGTTCAGGAATGACGGTGGTTTCACTGGAAAAGAGTTTCCGCAATTTGCCGCGCAGGAAACTGTCCGCCAGCGTTGTGAACATAGAGACGATGGAAGAACGCGGGCGATTGTCCATGCGTGGAAATTCTTCCAGCCAGTAGTTGGCCGTCATCTGGTATTCTGCCCGCAAGTCGGGATTGTCCACGGCCTTGTTTCCGGCCTGTTGAATGTAGCCAAAGCAGGCGGATTGAGTTTGCCACGCTTCGCTTTTTACCTCGTCCATGTCCTGCGGTGCCGTGCGAACGATGTCAAACAGTTCGGGCAGCGTCACCACGCCCCCTGCCGTCAGGCGGCGTCAGCCGTTGCCTGCAATTTATTTTCATGCGCCACCGTGTCAACCGGCAAATGCTTCCCGGCAGAGAAACCCTATGTATCAGACAAGATGATGGCACATTTATTCGAGCGAATTGCACCACCCTGGGCGCAATCGAAAATGATAACGACTTTTTCATTTGACGATTTTGCCGGAAGAAAATGCGATACCTGTGCGATTTCCGCACAAGGAAAAATGAAGTGTGTAGCGCAAAAATCGCCCGCCGCGACCAACGCGCGTTCCGCTACGCTTCACGCGCGCTCGTCGCGGACGGAAATGGAAAAAACGCAGTCGCGTTTGCTTCCGTCAGCGGCACGGCGGCGGTCGTTGCGTTCCGGCTCCGTTCCAGCCGTCTCTCCGCCTGCACTTCACTTTTCCGCCCGCCGAACCGCCGACCGAAGCAGTCTGTTATTTTTCACCATGAAGCCAGGCGACGGAAACTTTCAAACATTTGGCAATGGCCGCAACTTCGTAATCCATCAAATAACGCTCCTGCCGTTCAATTCGGGAAACCGCAGTTTGATCCAAAACAATGCCTTTGGCGGCCAGCCGTCCGGCCAAATCATCTTGTGAAACTGGCGGTTTGCATTTCAGCCGCGCCTCACGAATGCGGCGGCCAATCACGTTTCTAGATGGCAATTGATGAGTTTTTTTCACAGGTATGTGAAATGCGGAATCCACATACTTGACATTTAACGGAAAACCTGTTTTTAATTATGTGGACTTCACATAACAAGATGAATGGCGAACAACATGGCAAAGCGTCAAAAGTGAAAATTTTGATTGTCGAAGACCAAATGCCGGTGGCCATGATGATGACTTTTTTGCTCGCGCGCGCCGGATGCGAAACTGAAGTTGCAACAACCGGCGCAAACGCAATGCAAAAGGCGCAAGATGGCAACTTTGATTTGATTACGCTCGATGCAGATTTACCGGGGGGTATCAGTGGCTTTGAAGTCTGCCGCCGCTTGAAGGAAAATCCGTTTTTTCAGACACCGATTGTGTTTGTGAGTGGCCGTTGTTGCATTGAAGACCAACAACACGGCCTTGATCTTGGTGCAGCCGATTACATCACCAAGCCGTTTGAAACATTTGAATTTGCGCCGAGACTTTTATCTCACGTTGAACGAACCGGAAACGTTTCAATTTCGCATTGATCTTTGGAAAATAAGATTTTGGCAGGAATGATTGCAGCGATTGTTTTCACGCCCCGTTGTGCTGTGTTCAAAATGCACCGCAACCGCCTCAATAGGGCGTGCCACTGGAACGCGCCCAAGCAACACAACTCAAATCCTTCGGCGATAATGTCCGCCGCGAAAGAGTGCTTCAAAAAATCACTCAAGAACGGCTCGCTGAAATGGTAGGGCTGCATCCTCGAACAATCCAAAAGATCGAGGCAGGAAAAGTAAATATCTTGCTTACGACGTTCGTTCGGCTTCAAAGAGCGTTGCGTTGTCCGTGGGAACAACTTTTAGGCAAGCCATAAACTAATCTTCCAAAGCCAAAAAATGTTGAGTGTCCGCCATTTAAAATTAACAAAAAAAATGTTGCCATGCGGACGCGGTGGTTAGAACATTAAAGTCAAATCAATCCACAGTGAGAAGTTTTAGTCGGAACAGGAACACGCCACAATAAGGCGTTATCTGTCGGAACGGTTAGAAAAAATTTTGCGAGAGAAAATTAAAACAGAACCCGAATATGAAAACATTGCAGAAAATATCAGTTGGCACGCTGATTTGTTTCACAGCGTTACTCACAAACATAAACTTCACATCGCGGGCGCAGACAAACAATGGCGTCAGGCCGCCACCGGAAAATTGGCTGACGCGAAGTCCGATGATTGCCAACAATCCCGCCGCCGAAGAACTTGTTTCTAATTTGCTCGCCGCGCCGCAGCCGGAATTGAGTGTCCCCCAATTTTCACAGGCTGGTAGTGCGCCCGGCACATATTGGACTCTCAAAGGCGCAGCCGCGCCATTGCCATTTGACCCTTACCCTGATTTGCCAATTTATTCGCTTGGCACAAATGGCCAGTATTTGATTGATGATCGTTCGGTTGACTACACCACTTTAGATGCACAGATGCAAGCAGAGGCGGAACTGGAAGGATTGACCAATCCGCCAATCAGCATCAACCCGATTAACACGAACGGACTTTGGCTCGAAGTGCCGCCGGACAGCTTGTCCGACACAAATTATTTCAAAGTCATTCTTCACAACGCCATTCAAGGCCAGAGCTACGATTTTCTTACAACATCAAGCCTCAACTCGCCGATAAGCTGGGCGGCGGAATTGACAACAAACAACCCGTCAGGAAACTCGATTGAAGTGGAATTACCAAGGAGTGACCGCCCGATCTTATTTGTGCGGGCGCGTGTCACCGAATTGTATTCGTTTTTATTATTTAGCCGCCAACAGCCCGCTTCATAAATCTGGAACGGCAAATATCAGTCCGCGTTTGCAAACTGAACTGCAAAACAAAACCACTTACTCACCAGTCCCGATAGCCACCTATACACAAATTTCTGGCAGTCTTACTTTATCGCCGCAAGCACCACGCTACACGAACGGAGCACCGGACGTTGGCTACTATTATGACGCGCTTGATTACAGCGTCGCCAATCTTACCTTGTCTGGCGGCAACGTTACCGTATTACCCGGCACGGCCATCTCTGTTCGGAATGACTATATTGCGGCTTATGATTATTACACTGTAGAGGGAATTCTGGTTCAACAGGGTTCATCTCTTATCAGTCAAGGAACCCCAACAAAGCCAAACATTTTTACTTCCGAAAAAATGGTGCAAGAATTTCCAGAAACGGGTTTTGCGTATTATCAAGTTTATTACTACCAATGGTGGTTCGGTGCGATTACTCTCGCTTCCGATTACGAACTAAACGGCAACAATTCAGCAGCACCACTTTTTGATTTCCGGTTCACGAAATTCTATTTGCCAGCCAATGACTATCACCTTTGGGCTGGCATGGATGAATACGGGCAATTTGAGGTATCACCCGACAGCTCCATGTATTTGATTATGCAAGACTGTGGTATTCATGGCGGACGAATCAACTTGGGCAATCCCGATTACAATACTTACGATCCGAGTCAGGTTTATGCTCCCGGTGCAGTTTCATTGCTTAATAATTCATTTGAAAACGTCAGCATCAATCTCGATCCAACGTATAATGAATATGGCGACGGCATCAACTGCGATATGCAGGTTCAGGCTTTCAACAACCTTTTCAAAGGTGGATTATGGCTTCACCTTGAACCCTTCACATCTTCGGCGGGCAATTGGATATTCACGGACAATTTGTTTGATCATGCAGATTTGGTTCAAGACGTAAATGAGCCATTAGATTACAACAACAATGGCTATTGGCCGCTATCGGCAGATGAATTGACTTATGACTATAATTTCTATCCGTGGTATGTAAATAATACCAACCAACTGCAAACTACCACGACCGGCGACGGCTATACCGACGGCGGCAATGAAGTGACATTAAGCAGCGCACCACCGTATCAGCACGGCACGTTTGGAAAATTCTATCTGCCAGACACAACGCCACTTTACGGCGCGGGCAGTCGTTCGCCAGCCGACGCAGGGCTTTACCAATACACCACGCGCACAGACCAAACCAAAGAGGGCAGTGAAACATCGGGGCACATGGTAAATATCGGGCTGCATTATATCGCGGCAAATAATTACGGCCAACCGAAAGATTCCGACGGCGACGGCATTCCTGATTATGTGGAAGATGCAAATGGCAACGGCCAAGTAGATTTCAACGTCAACGTGAACGCCAACGAAACCGACCCAAACAGCGCAATGACAGATGGTGTTACCAACGATGCTTACAATGTGGCGTATGATGACATTGACCTTTCCGGCAATGGACTTGTTGGACGCATTAAAAAGGCTTTAGGAATGAATCCTTTTGACACTAGGAACCCTTTGACACCGACGCAAACCGTCACGGGTGAAGAGCCAGACCTTGCCACTTTTGAAGTGCCTGTGAGTTACAATTTAGTCACCAACATAGGCCAATTGGAATTATTTGTTGATGGAGTTACAGCACAATTCCAAGAATGTGACCGAGCCGCAGACGGAATGTGTTTGTTAAAATGGAACACGACCTTTGACACGCCGGGACAGCATTATATCACAGCACAAATTACGTTGAACGGAACGCTGTCAGTTGGAGACGCCAACGGCCCTGATCCAACAGTGCTTAATGGGAGTGGGGTGTTGACCAGCTTTTATTCCACCAACGTGTGTCAATTCAATCCCGTTTACACGGAATATGATACAAATAATGGCGCGCCTCTTTTTGCCCAATTGCCGGAGCCAGACGCCAATTATACAATAGAATTGAAAACCACGAATGGCGTTCATATAAGAACGATTACCGGCAGCACATCTAACGGCCAGATTAACGAGCAATGGGATTTGACAGACGACAGCGGTAATACTTATACGAATGGAGATGATATAGATGCGGCTTTTACCGTGTCGCTGCTTGATCCGGCAACAGCGACTCATCACGTTGTCATTCATAAACAAGACCCCGGCTATGTTTCGGAGGGCAATTTCACAATAGCCTACGCTACCGATGACGGTTCATTGGGAAGCACCGCAATACACGATTGTGTTGAATATGGAGTGGTTGATTCCTTGTTAAGCCCACCTGAAAGCGGTGGCGGCGGGAGCCTCGACCCATATTCCTCGACTTTCAATGACTATACTTGGTCTGGTAACTTAAATGGAAATCCAGGATACCTTACAGGAACAAATGCAGTTGCTGGCTTGATGAGCAATTTTGCACAAGTGACCACGAGAAATTTCCACTTTGATGGACATGGCAATCCGCACGCGATTGGGAATAACCAGAACGGCGCGGCAGATGTGGACATTGAGGATTCCGATGTGGCACTTTTGTTCGGAAATCTAGGCACTAAAAACGCTCTAAACGGGTTGAAACGCGGACGCCCGTTCCGCTATGTCATATTAAACGCCTGTGAGACTGCGGACAATGACCGCTGGCATAACGCTTTTGGAATATATCGTCGCATTGCGAGTGCCGATTTACAAAAGAATTCGCAGAATGCTCAAGCATACGTTGGTTGGGTTAATAGCCCAAGAATACCTCTTACATCCGATGATTGGTATGATTTTGCCAACACTTATGGCGTTTATTACGATGCTTGGATGAATGGCTATCCATTAGATGATAGCCTTGACTTGGCTTCACAAAAATATCCTTTCGGTTCAGGCTTCGGAATAACACTTAATTGGCCGATGAATCAAAAGTTTAACTGGTTACAAGTTCATATACGCGGCTTCAAGAATGATTTTCACTTGAGAATTTATGGCTATGCGGGGCTTATGCGGCGCGGCTATGACTCCGATCCCCGCCACGACAGTTCACCATATTACAAATAATGAGACGTGCTAAAAAGATTTTGCTGTGGCTGCTATGTCCAATAGCGCTCTCTATAATTTTGGGCATGATTGATTGTTGGGTGGCGGGAACGTCGCACAGAAGCACATTATTCAGTGTGCCGGTTTGGAAACTAGGAGACGGGGGAACAACCGGATACGTTGGATTCGGCTACTCGCTTACATACTACAGAAAAATGGGCGGTGAGCATGGTTCAGAAATTTGGTATTGGTTCACTCCGTTCACAGTTTACGACACTTCCGAACGAACTGGCGTTAGATGGCTTTTTGCGTCCGGCCCCAAAGAGCCAGCATATCAAGGACGCACTTTGAGTCAGTGGATAAGCGTCTATTTTAGTGGGTATTCAGGATATTCCCCCCACGCTACGTTGGAAGAAGAAAATGCCGCCGAGCAAGCTATAAGAACTATGGGAACAAATACGTTTCCAGTTCTCATAAAATGGTTGTCGGAAGACAGGCCGAGTATCAATCAACGCTCAACCGTATTGCAAGTTTTTCAAATTCTCGGAGAAGAAGGCCGGCCAGCCGCAGCCGCCCTGGTTGAACTCACAAAAAGCACGGATAAAGAAATCCGCTATAGCGCCCTAGACTGCCTTTTGGCAATAAAACCTGAAAAGGAAATTCTAATGCCAGTCCTTGTTCCGTTAATCCACGATCCAGATAAAAACATAAGGTTTGTTGCCGCCGAAAATTTGGTGGATTTGGACGTTGACGCGGCCAAAAAAGCTGGCGTTTTTGATGTTTTCCCTCAATTCAACTCACTTCTTGAAACCAACAACATTGAGAACAAGTAGATTATTTATGCGCTGCCACAAATTATTAACGAATGTCTTTGCCTGTTTGCTTTTGCCTACATTTTGCGCTTATTGCCAAGCCAATACAAATTCTTGGAGTAAGATCGATTGGTCTAAAATGAACGCCAAAGAGCGGTATCATGCGTTGAGATATACAACTGTGGCATATCAGAAGGAGGCTTTGAGTTTGATTGTCGAAGAAGCTAATCGGGTTGCACAGGATTTGAAGTTGCCGGAAGAATTGCCAATAGTTCAAACTAATTTGCTGGAAGCGTATATTTCGCCACCGCGTCTTGCACAAGGCTCGAAAGCCCTCGGAAATATCACGACGAGCAACTACACTTATTACATTTCTGTCGGTAATAAATTTTCATTCTTGGTGCGAACTCATTTGGACGAAGATGAGAGTCAAACAAGGTCACAATACCGTTTGCCGATAAATCAAATGGATACCAATGCGGCATATCTATTGGCAACGCAATTTCTTAAGGCCGCTTCGATGGATGTTGATGCGTTAAACACAAATTGTGATTTACAAGTTAAGGCCAGTTTGCCAGAAGGCATTAACGGCAAAAGTTTCGTGCCACTATATTGGATTACATGGTCGGAAAAAAACAAAGGTCGTGGTGGAGCTTCTGTGGAATTATGTCTGCCAACCAAAGCTCTACTTCAAATGCACGTCAACAAATCCGAATACATTCTCCGACAGCCTTTGCTGGTAGCGAACCTTGATAATTTGTTATCTCAAACCAATGGCGCGCCTTCCAATATAGGCAGTTCGAGAATCCGGTAATGATTTGGCATGGCAAGATTTCTAAACGCACGAGCTATTTTTCTTGAACATGAGAGTGTTTTGTGAAATCGTTCATTGGTTCAAGCAGTAAAAGTTTTGTTATGAAAACGTCACTATTTCATGCCGTGAGACAAAGCGGACGGTTGAGTTTGATCTTGCTTCTGCTATCGTCGTTGCGTGGTTTCGCCCAAACGCCTTTTTCACCAATTCCCGTTGCGCCGCCAGTAAGAATCAACAGTCCGGCAAATCACGCAACATTTTACGCGCCCGTGGACATTCCGATTTTTGCGTATGCGCGCTTGTCATCTATTGGGTATCTAATTCCGACTGCGAATTCTGTCACCAATGTCGAATTTTTTGCCAATGCCGTTGATTTAGGTTCTGGCGTCAATTTGAGCGTGACGAACCGCCCAATTTTGCTCTACAAGGCAACGCCTTTGCTTTCGTCACTGTATTGCGTCGTATGGACAAATGCGCCAGTCGGCTCTTATGTCTTGACCGCCGTGGCCACCGCTTCGTCCGGCTTATCCCGAACGTCCGCGCCGGTGAACATCACCATTTTGGCTGCGGCAACAAACACGAATCCCACAGACATCGTAAGCATTGATGCCATTGATCCGATTGCCATTGCCGGAACAAACGCTTACGTCTGGCGTGGCGTGACAAATGCAATCCCAGCTTGGACGAATTGGAGCGGCGCGGCTTTCCAATGGTTCACCAATTGGGGGCCGAAAAACGCCCTTTTCGCCGTGAAACGTCTTGGTGACGCCAGTAGCGATTTGACGGTGAATTATCGTATCAGCGGCACGGCGAGCAACGGCGGGGATTACGCGGCGTTGCCGGGCTTTGTCACCATCCCTGCCGGTTCTGCTTACGCCTTAATCCCGATTGTGCCGATTGACACCGGCATATCGAATGTTAGCAAAACCGTTGTTCTTACGTTGACGCCATCCACGAACACGCCACCGGATTACATTGTCGGTTTTCCGGCGCGCGCCGCCGCGCTCATTTGGGAAAATTGGCTGCGTCCGCCTTCTGCTGTTTTGCCAGACGGCAGTTTTCATGTGACTGCAACGGGACCGGACGGCGCTTGGTTCTACGTCCAGTATTCGAGCGACCTTGTGAATTGGTCGTCCGTCAGCACCAATCAAGTTTTTCAAGGCTCAATTGAATTTATTGACCCGGACGCACCGAGCAGTGCGAGCCGGTTTTATCGCGCCGTTCCTGTCGCTAACGCGCCATCGCAGTAAGCCCGAAGCCACAGAACTAATAGCAATGCAGTCAAACTGACTGCCAGTTCTTTTATATTCCCATGCCTCTGGACTGCGATCTGCGGATATGCGGCCTTGGCGACCAGACCGGCCTTTGGATTTGTGGCGTTTCCTTTTGCTCATTTTCCGCAACCTTTGCCGTTGCCGATTTATTGATTTCCGCTTCACTGACCGATTCGGAAATTTCCTTTTTGACCAAATCCAACGCCGAAGGCCGGTGCGACGATTTGCAAACGGCATTGAGCAATTCATGTTTGTCATCCGTGTAAATCGTCAGGGCTTCTTTGAAGCGGCTGGCGGAAACGTAGAATTGCTCGCGGTCGGCGGCGCGGAACGACTCGGAACTTTCGGCCACAAACACGCAGTCCACGCCCTTGCTCTGCGAACTGTAGGACGTGAGGCAATAGCCATGCGTCAGGTTGCCGTAATCCTTTGCCAACCACGACGCGGCTGGAAAGCTAGCCATGGGTTTGCTTGGCAAAGAAGAATTGGGCCTGCTTCCTGTTGATGGTGTTTGGGAGCGCTTGGACAAAATCGAATTTGGAACAATTGAGCATTTTGGCAACCGCTTGACCGACGTTGGCTTCGTTTTTAGAGATGCATATGACGTTGGTTATCTAGTTCCACGCTTGAAGCCTGTTCGCCCAGCAGTTCTCGATTTAAGCCTAGCCGCATTGTTTCTAAAGCGAGTGTTAAATGATTTGAGAGTTGTCTGGCAGTTACTGATTTCTGGTTACACGTCGCAAGCAGCTTCCGTAGCGGCTTCTTTGTATGAGAGTGCTTTGGCCTGCATTTGCTTAACGCTTATACCAACTACGTTAATAAAGTGGTATAATGGCTGGAGAGGAAGTGTTTGCTTGATCCAGCAGCCAGTCGAAAATAAGGGAACGGACGCGAAGGGTGTC
>Ga0302269_1001119_pt1 | contig 13786 bp, 14 predicted proteins | sample III_Bog_E2_2_FD_194560 | JGI IMG/M metagenome (GOLD analysis project Ga0302269, IMG submission 194560) | Peat permafrost microbial communities from Stordalen Mire near Abisko, Sweden - III_Bog_E2_2 | ecosystem: Environmental > Terrestrial > Soil > Wetlands > Peat | place: Sweden: Abisko...
TCGAAATAATTAAATAGTATGTGGTGGTTAATGATTTCTGTATTCGTGATTTATAATTTAACCATTCTATTAAAATACGGATGTTTAAATTCTATTTCGGCAAGTTACTATTCTTTACCTGTAAAATACAACTGGTTATTTTTAGTTTTTTGTTGGGGATATGCAATTCCTGCTATCTTTATGGCTCATGATGGATTTATGTTCTTTGCTGGAGGAATGATTTGTTTTGTTGGAATTGCCTCAGCATTCAGATCAAATTCATTTACGGCAAACGTTCATCAATACAGTTCACTTGCAGCAGTAGTTTTAAGTCAACTATCAATCATGTTTGTTTATCATATGTATTATTTGAATATAATTATGATAGTCAGTGCAATTGTTCTTTATTTACTTAGTAAAAAAATAGCACAATGGATGTACATTTTAGAAGTAATCGCTTTTATTACCGTTTCGGTCGCATTATACGATTAACACGTAACAATTATTTTCAAATGGGTTTGCTATTTGTCGTATTTTGGGGATTTATTTTATACTCTCTTTTAAGATAATTTTCTAAAAAGAAAACAATTTAGTTACCTAAAAATTATAATAATTTCAATATGAAAAGATTACAAAACAAAATAGAAAACATTTTCAAATAAATAATATGAATATAACAACAGAACAATTAAAACATATTTGTCCAAGGCAATCTACCAAAGTTTTAGATAAATATACACCATATTTAAATAAATACTTTATTAAGTATGAAATAAATACCTTATTAAGAATTCAACATTTCTTAGCACAAATTGCAGTTGAAAGTGAAGAATTTGTTTATACTAAAGAATGTGCATCAGGTAGAGCATATGAGGGTAGAAAAGATCTTGGTAATATAAATTCTGGAGATGGAGTTAAATTTAAGGGTAGGGGATTAATTCAAATAACAGGTAGATTAAATTATATTGCTATTAGCAAATTCATATTTAATGATGAAAGACTATTAGATCATCCTGAGTTATTAGAAACTCCTGAATATGCAACAGTAAGTGCTATATGATATTGGCATACAAGAAATTTAAATAAATATGCTGATGAAGATAATATTAAAGTAATTACACATTTAATAAATGGTGGTTACAACGGATTAGAGGATAGAGAAATGTTTCTAGCTAAAGCTAAAGAAGTTATTAAATAAAATGTTAATAAAATTTAATACAATTATATTTTATAAACTTCAGTAATAATTATTATAATTTATATGTTTTATTACAAGTAAATACTGTATTTTTGTATTAAATAATAACAATTTATAACAATAGATTAATCACATATAGATATAGTAGATAAATAATAATGTAAATGTAAATGAATATGGATGAATTAGAAGATGTTTTTGATAATGAGTTAGATTTAACAGAAGAGTTATCAGAAAATACTAATATTGATCAAACTTCTATTTCAGAAGATACATCTGATTTTAATTTATTTGGTGAAGAATCAAATAAATCAAGTGTGAATGTATTAGATGAATTACTAAAAAGTAAAGGAATTAATGATGCTAAAGTAGCAATAGTTGATGAAGACAATGTAGAGAAGGAAGTTGATTTTTATGAATTAAGTAAAGAAGAACAACTTGCTATATTAAATAGTCAAGATAATGAAGAGACTAATGATGATTTAGATGATACAGAAGTAGAATTATTAAATCATTTAAGATCAAATAATTTAAGTGTAGAACAATTTCTAGAAAATTATAAACAATCTATTATTGAAGAATTAGGTGTTGTACCAACTCAGAATTATGATATAGATTCTTATGATGATCAAGAATTGTTTTTATTAGATCAGAAAAATAAATATGATTTAACAGATGATGAATTAGCTGAAGCTCTTAAAAAAGAGTTAGAGAATGAAGATTTATTTAAGAAAAAAATAGATAAAACACGAGTGGAATATAAAGAATTAGAAGATCAATATAATGCAGCTCAGGAACAAGATTCAAAAAGACAAAAAGATGAAGAATACAATCAATTTTCAGATACTATGGTTGATGTAGCAGTACAGACACCAGAATTCTACGGAATCGAATTAGAAGATGAAGAGAAAGATGAAGTTCTTTCATTCTTATTGGACTTAGATGAAAATGGAACTAGTGATTTTTATAAAACTTTAAATGATCCTAAAAAATTATATGAAGCTGCTTGGTTTTTACGTTATGGTAAAGAATCCTTTGATGCTTTAAAGAATGCATATGAATCAGAGATAAGTAAATTGAAAAAAGATAAGACAACGGTTGTTCATAGAACATCCGATAAAGAAATTAAAAGTATTCACGATTTAATTTAAAAATCAGATTAACATATGTTAGTAGCAAGTTACGTTAACGTAAAACCTGAAGTTGCATCAAATAGAACCTATGAGGATTTCTATAAACTGTTAGGTACAAGACCAAAGATGATGGGAGTTATGGCTCGAATGACACCGAATAATACGGCAACATTCTTAACAGAAGCCTTAATGAACGTGTATTATAATCAAAAAAATGCAAATAAATTTCAACCAATTAATTCACTTCAAGTTGAGTGGGAAATTGATGTAGAATTTATTAAACGAGTTGAATTTGCAGCAGCTCCAACTGGTGATGGTTCTGGTGGTTCAGATATTATCATGTACTTTAAAGAAAGGTATTATGAAAAATTTGATACTGTAAAAATTGATGGCTCACGTCAACAGTTTATCGTCAAAACTACACCGCAAAGAAAAGCAGATAACTTCTGAGAATATACTTGTCAATTAATTGATAGTGATTTTTCAGCAGTACTTGATGCTACTTATTGTCAAGTAGGTGGAACCACTAGATTCCTTTCAAATATTATGCCAGAATATAGTGAGGAAGGTTATACCAAATATCAGAGTAAACGAATATTGCTCCTTGTAGCCTAAAGCTACTCGAACTAAGTTTTTTAATTGCTGGAACGCTAAATACTATAATGCTTTTAGTATATGCCAATCAGCAGCGAAGCTTTGGATTGCACAAACATTTTTATGAAGTGCCAAAGAACGTTCAACGACTATCTCGGAAGAGAGTACACTTTAATTAGTGGAAAGAAAAACTAACTTTAATAAAAGTATAAAATGAAATACATTGTTTATCAAACAACAAACATAAAAAATAATAAGATATATATAGGTGTTCATAAAACAGATATAGATACATTTGATGGTTACATCGGATGTGGGATTATAATAACTAGTCCATCTTCATATATGAATCCTACAACTCCTTTACAATATGCTGTAAAGAAATATGGAACTTCTAATTTTAAACGATCTACTTTAGCTACATTTGATTTAGTTGAAGATGCATTTAAATTAGAGCATCAGTTAGTAAATCAAGAATTTATTCAGAGAAAAGATACCTATAATGCAAAATTAGGAGGTACAGGTGGTAGTTCATACTCTGTTAAAATAAATCAATTTGATTTAAATGGTACATTATTAAAACAATGGTCTTCTATTATAGAAGCATCTAGTTTTTATTGTATATCAGATACAGCAATACATAATGCAAATAAATTTAAAGGTAGCTGCAAACAATTTTTTTGGTCAATAGATTTAGAAATTGATATAAAAAAATATACTAATAGTACTGGACAAACTTGTTATAAATATAATGAGGATGGAAAGTACATTGAAACTTATAATTCATTAGTAGAAGCAGTTAAAGATAATAATGATACTTTACAATCTATACAAAGATCAGTAAAAGGTGGATATAAATCGAAAGGATTTTATTATTCTACTGAATTACATGAAATTTTTAGTGGATTTCCAAAAATATCATTAAGGAATAAATCTATTTATATATATAATTTAAATGGAGATTTTATTATAACTTTAAATTCTGGAGGTGAAATTTGTAACTTCTTTAATATAAAGTCAACTGGTTCTATAACAACAGCTATTAGAACTAATAGACAATATAAAGATTACCAGATTTCTTTAGAATATAAAGAAAAATTAGAACCCTTTATAGATAAAAGGAATGTTAAAAAAACAGTTCAACAATTTAATCTAGTAGGTGATTTAATTCAAGAGTTTGATAGTATTACATTAGCTTGTTCTAAATTTGGAACAGGTGTACAAAAAGTCTTAAGAGGACAACAACAACAATGTAAAGGTTTTATATTTAAATATAAGAGTTAATAATATAGTCTGATCTTATAGGAAACTATAAGTTAACATTAATGAATATTGAAAAGCATAGAAATTATCTTACAGAACATAGGAACGATATAGGTTTTTCATCTCGTTATGCACAAATGCAAGATCAATTTATTAAGATTGCACAAGGTGAGGGAGCTGGTGAATTAAAAGAAAAAATATTTAAGTTAAATAAAATGGAAAAAGACCTTTTAGATAACTTTAATACAAGTAAAAATAACGCATTATTGTGGCAAAAAACTACAATGGATCTTAATGGTAAATCTACCTGTTTAACAGAAGATGGTCGTCCATTAATAGCCGGTGATGGTTTAATTCCACAAATTGAAAGATTTGCTTCTAAATTTAAATTTGCTAAACTTAACATTAATGTAATTAACACAGTAATGGGTCAAATGAATGATAAAGCTGCTAATGCAACTGGTAATCATTATACATTTGTTGTAAATGACAGATTATGGAATCAAATTAATTCTACTTTAGGCGATTGGTTAAAATTATGGAACTCAACGCCAACTGTGTTGTATTCTAAAGCAACTCAATCAATGGTTAAAGTTGAAAATCCTATTAAAGTAGGTGGAACATTTGTTTCTTATGAAATTTCTGGCAACACAGTATCTTTTATAGTGGACCGTGCTTTATCTAAAGAATATGATAAAAAAGCTTATGGAATTTGCCTTGATATGACTCCTGATATGTCTACTAATGAGCCAGCTGTTGCAGCTTTCACATTAGAAGGTGCAGAATTCGTAACAAGTAAATATCCAGGAGTTGGTGGAATAGATGGTATCACAAGTGGTATAGTAAGTTCTCCAGTTGCAGGATCTAAATTAATCGTTACTGGTTACTCAGCAATTGTAGCTTTTGCTCCTTGGAAGAGTTTTATCATTGAGGAAGTTTAGGATATATTTTAGATAGATAAATCAAATAGAAGAGATAATTAAAACTATCTCTTCTATTTTAGATAAGTAACAAATAGATTAAAAGAAAAAATACAAATATATGATATATGAATAATGAAATAATTCTTAGGAGTGTTTATGGTAAAGTTAATCAAATTTATTTTATTCAACCTTGTCCAAATCCTAAAACAGGTAGACTACCAGATTGTGTAAAAATGGTAAAAGGTAATCCTGGAAATACAGAGATGATTTTATCAGAAGATGATATTGATCAAATGAGTAAAGGTTTAAAACATTTTGTACCTGCTGATATGGTTTTCGAAATTGTTGATGGTACACATTTTGATTTAGATGATATTGTCGATAAAGCAAATTGGGAAGCAATTGAATATTGCAATTGGATTGCTAAAGATAGATATGAACGTGATGCAGCTGGTAATCTAGTTATAGATGGTGGAGCTAAACGTTACGGTATGGCTGATTTATATGTTGAAAGACCAGGAGAAATTACTAAAATAAGAGTTGATAAAAAGATTCTTGTATTTAGAGCTATGCAATACATTCACGAAGATTCTGAATCTGAACGAATTAAAAAATGTAGAGTTCTTGGTAGAAACTTAAATAATGCAATGCCTGCTGATATTCTTGATTTCTTAATTGAAAAAGCTGAAAAAACACCTAAAAAAATTATTGAGTTATATGAAGGTGAAGATTGGAAAATGCAATTATTCTTACTTGATGCAATTGATAGAGGAGTAATTAGAAAATCTGATGGAATCTATAAATATGATGATAAGATGTTAGGTGGATCAATGGAAGCTACTGTTACATTCTTAAGAGATATTAGATTTAAGAAATTATTAGATTCAATTAAACGTGAAACATATCCTAACTTGTTAACCAAACAAGAAATTCAAGGAATAAAAGATGATTTCACTAAAGATATACCTTATTTTGAAGAAGCTGAAAAAGAGGAAGCTCCATCTAAAGTAGAAACAAAGAAGGCTACAGTAAAGAAATAGTTTATAAATTAAAACAATATAAATAGTGTCCACGAGCAGACAAATTTTTGAGGCATCTCTCATTGAACTAAATAAGGTACAAGCTCCAAGCTTACTCCTTGAAGATTATAACTACTTTATAAATAAAGCCGTTAATCAATATATTAATAAGGTCTATAATGGTTATGAAATAGACCAACAAAGATCAGATGATTTGAGGGTGCTAAAAGGTACGGCTGTTTTAACACCTAATTTACAAACAAGTTATCCTACAGTTTCAGGTAGCCCATTAGTTTCTAATTCAAAATTATTTGGAGCTACTTATGAAACTTACCTCCCAGATGATTACTTACATGTTTTAAATTGTATAGCAGAATATACAGTTAATAAACAATTTAAATGTTATGATGCAGGATCTACTGTTCACTTTGGTGTCAGTAGATTAACATCTGATATGTTTTCACAGATAATCAATAATTATTATATGCGTCCTTCTTATAAGAAGCCATATTATTTTATTGATAATGTAAATATAAGTAATACTTTTCCAACAGTTGCTAATTTTGTAGATATAAATCATAACACAATAACTTATAGTTTAACTCCTACTTCAACTGTAATTGCAAATAATAGTACTATTATAATTAATGGTGTTACTTTTACTTTTAAAACAACCTTAACTATTCCTGCTGTTGCAAATGAAATACTAATTGCACCTACCCCACCAATTTATGTTCCTTACACAGCTACTCAGTTAACAATGGAGAATTTGTATAGTAGTTTATTAGGTTCAGATAATCCATTATTAACTTCTGGTAGATATGATATTACTCATAGTGGATCTTCTCCATTTGTAATTTCTATAAATACTATTGGAGAATGGGTAATTACAGTACCAACAGATACTCCTGAACCTATAACTTTAACTTCAGTTATTAATGGTGATACAGGAATTGAAAGACAAGAACCACTTAGATATGGAAATAAATCTAAAGTTAGAATGGAGATACGTTATGGTAAAGATAATACGCTTTTTGAATTAACACAATTATATGTTGATTATATAAAAGCTCCACAATACATCAGATTAACACAAGATGAAGTAGATGCTGTAGAGGACAATTCACAAATGTTAGAATTTCCTGACTATGTAGTTCAAGAAATTATTAATGAATTAGTTAAATTATTATTGGAAAATTCAAGTGATCAAAGATTGCAGACAAACATTCCAATTAATAATTCAATTGCAAATCCACAACAGGAAGAGCAACCACAGCAATCTCGAAGAAGAAAATAGATAAACATTTTTAATTAATAAAAATTATACAAGATGTATCAATTTACGACCACAACAGTCATTAATTCCAATTTAGATTCAAATGGTACAACTGCAAAATATGCAGGCAGTGCTTTAGGTTTAAACATAACTCGTTTACCTTTTTATAAAAAAAATAATATAGTAAGCTTATATAAACGTGCTTACCAGGCTGGTGCCAAAGAAGTTGCTCATGTTACAGTTCCAACTGTTACAGCAGGCTTAGTAGTTAGATTATATGTAGATGTTAGATTATCTCAACAGACTGAATCTGAATATGCAAATACTTATTTGTATTTCAAGAAACCAATCGCTGTAGAAGTTATTGCAACAGGTACAGCAGCTACAGATGCTGCTGCTTTAATTGCACAACTTAATTACATTAAAACTGAATTTGGTTATCAGTATGTAGTTGCTAGTTCAGGTGGTGGGGCAGTAATTGTTTTAACTGCTACTAATAACAACCAAAGACTTTATAATGCTCAGATTCTTCAAGAACAGGATAATGTAGCTTATCCTAACTCATTAGTTGATCCACAATATACAGATGTTACTGGTGGTACATTCGCTGTTACAAGTGCTGGAGTTGTAGGTTTTGGAGATGATGAATATATGATTCGTTCCATTATGTTACCAACTCTTGAAAATACAAGGTATTTTGGTATTAATAAAGAAGAAAGACCAATAATTGGTGGGAATTATTCACAATATACTTTACGTTACTCTCTTGTAAAAGATGGTGATGATGGTATAGTAGGTGGAAGACAATCAATTACTACTCATGTATTCTATGTATTATCAAGTTTAGTTACTGGATTTGAAACAGCTTTAACTAATGCTGGAATTACAATTGAAGCTAGTATTCCTGGAGCAGGTGGATTTGTTTTAACTGCACCTAATACTAATATTTCAGTGGGTGATACTGTTCAACTTGCACCAGTAGGAGCAATTGGAGCTGTTACATATGTATCTGCAACAACTGCAACTGCAACTGTAGCAAGTACTGGTTTAGTTACTTCAGTAGCAACAGGTACAACTGTAGTTACAGCAACTGATTCGACTGGATCAACTGCAACAATTACTATTACTGTGTTTGCATAGTATTTCAAAGATTAATGCTTAAAAATCAAATAAGGGCAGGCAGGAAAACTTCCTGTTTGTCCTTATTTTTATAAATATAATATATGATACACAAATTAGCATCAGCCATTTATAATGATATTGTTGGTGGTTTAGGAGGATTTACAGGTACTCCAAATATGTCTATTGCTCAATTGGAAGATGATTGCGTAGACGAATATCTACAGATCATTAAAGAGTATGCTATGAAAGGATTAATACCAAGAAATGATTTATTGATGTCTATTAGTTGTATATCTACAGATTGTCAATCATTAGATAAATGTAGATGTGGAGAATCATACTCAAAACCAGAGTTACATTTTCAAATTCCTCAATTAGTTAATGACTTAGAAGCTGATTCAGTAGAATATATTGGTTCAGTAGATAAACTTCAAGAATTTAAAGTATATACAAATATGAACTTTCTATATCATCAATATAAAAGACGAGGTGCTAATAAACCGTATGTATATATACAAACTACTCCTAATGAAAATAATATGTATGATGGATGGGTATTTAATGCCCCACTACTTAAAAAGTTATCTATCATAGCAATCTTTAAAGATCCTCGCCAATTATCATTTTATGAATGTTGTGCAGGAGATGATATTGAAAATTACTCATTTATTTCAGCTGAAATTAAGAAGAGACTTACAGAGAAGAAAATTCGTTATTATAGAAGTTTAGGGGCTCAACCACTTCCTAACAATCAAATCCCACGATAGATATGAGAAACTTACCATTTAATATGGCTTATACACAAATGTCCGATCTATATGGTTGTGAATTAAACTCTGATGAATTTGAATCAATTGGATTAATTGCATGGAATAAGATTGGAAATAAGGAATCTAAATTATATAAATATGAAGCTATTCCTTGTAGAACTAATAAATACGATGAGTATAAAGGTCATCAATTTCAAAATAATGCTTTAGATGATGATTATTATGATCAATTTCGTAATATACATGAATTTTATATAGACCTCCCTTGTAATGTAGATAGTATAGAAGCTGTAACTACTAATTATGAGGATTATCAAAAAACAACACCAACAACATTAGCTGGAAACAATCAAAATGGTTGGATTGAAGGTTATATTGAATCAAGAAAATTTAATACAGGTACGCTATATTCTTCTGGCAAATTTGTAAAATATAGACAAGAAGGAAATAGATTATGATTATCAGATGCTTTTGAGATAGTATATGTTTTATATAGAGGAACAGTAGTAGATGAAGAAGGATTACCACTTCTTAATGAAAAAGAAGTAGATGCTATTGCAGCATTTTGTGCTTATAGTCATGACTTTAAACAAGCTAGACTTACACACGATAAAACTGTTTTTGAGATTGCTCAAGCAATGGAACAGAAATGAAAAGTATTATGTACTCAAGCAAGAGTACCAGATTATATTAATGAAAATGAAATGGATGAAATCTTAAATGTATCTACCTCATGGGATAGAAAACGATTTGGGAAATCATTTAAGCCTCAAAGGTAAAGAATGAGAATATTATTTAATCATGGATTAACTCCAGGTGAATTATATAGTAATACTCCAGAAAGAGTATGTACTAGAAAGTGAACATGGATAACTAAGACATATGGAAAGACTATGACTTATGAAGATGCATTGGCAGATCCATTCAGATATTGTTTTGGATTAATATTGAATAGAGTTATAGATGATAGAGTTAGATTTAGAGTCCCTGTTAAAACAGAGGGTTATATAGATTTTGAAATAGTAGATGGTGATAAATTTGAGTTCCAAAGACAAAATGGAAGATTTTCAGAAATAGATTTTATAGAATCTGATTTTACAGGTTATGCATTGAATTATTTCTATAAAACTAAAGCATATCAAAAAAGAATGCCTATTTATATAGGTGGAGAATTAAAAAAGAAATTCTTAGAGAATATTAATTCAGGAGTTAAATATTATACTATTAAAGATGTTACAATTAATGATTTTATTGATCCTGTTCATGAAAAATTTAATACATTTACAAGAGCAGAAATTAAAAGATTATTAATACATGGATTTATGAGAATGCATTCCGCAATTAAATTTGGTTGTGTAGTCTCAATAATTTCATCTCGTCATATTAATTGCTTAGCTTATATTGGTCAACTAAGTTTAGTTCCAGAAAAGCAAATCAAAGAATATAGTATGAGAAAAGATAAGAAATTAAGAAAGATTGAAGGGTGAAAAAAAACACCTTTTGATGGATATTATTATATAGGTTTAAATCCTAAAGGATTAGAAAACTGATACAATTTAAATAAAGCTAATAGAGTTATTACTATATTTAAAAATATAATTCCTCGTAAAATAAAAGAAGAATTATATTACAAAGATAAAGAGATGTGAATCTTTAGATTTAAAAGGAAAACCTTTAAAGGATGATCTTATTGAGCTGAGGATTTAAAAATGAGAGATTTAGAGTATTTGGGGAAATCTTATGATAGGAAATTCACTCCTTCTACTATGACATGACAAGAATTAAAGAAAGAATATGAAAAAGAGCAAAGAAGAAATAATTAATGGCTTTTATGATGCAATGAATATGTTAAGTGAGAATATATGTCAGTATGGTATAATGTTAAATGAAGATCCTGATAAAAAATTTACTCAAGCACTATATGGGCCTCCTTATAGTACAGAGGAATTTATTAAAGAGCTTAAATATCAAACAAATCAATTAGAAGAATATGAAAAAGGAATCAGGAACTAATAATTTTGACGGTGGGTTAGTATCGGATTTATCAGCATTAACTACACCACATAATGTCTTAACTGATGCTCTCAACGCTGCCATAATTACTATGAATGGTAATGAATTAAGTTTACAGAATGATATGGGTAATATATCATTAGTAGATCCAGAAGGTGGCACTGTACAATTAACAAATGGATTTATACCAATTGGAATTAAAGAAAATGGAGGAATTATTTATGTAGTTTCTTATAATCCTACAACATTACAAACAGAAATAGGTAGTTTTCCATCACCTGGATTTAGTCCATCATCTGATGCTAGTAATACAACTGATCCATCAGATATTATTGTTGCAGGAACAGATCCTTTAACAACTAATAAAATTGGAGTAACTTTACCATTATCAACTAAAGTTATGAATGTTGGAGATCCTTTCATAGTTAATTTACCTGGAATAGATATAACTAATTTGACTGATTGATTAGGTAGTCAAAATCTTCCAGGAGGTAATAGAAAATTCTATATTCCTAAACTTATAGATATTACAAGTACAGGAGAAATTGATATTACAAATAAAGTTACAATACAACAAAGATTAGATAGTTCTCCAAATAATTTTTGGTTTATAAATGATAGTACTTTAATACCTACTATTCCAGCAGCAAATCCTACAGTATTTCAACAATATATAAATTCTATTCCACAAAAAGTACAAAGATTTCCTAATATAAAAACGGGTGTTTTAGGTATTAAATTTGATTTAGAAACTATTGATGAATTTTTAGTTGCACCTGATTCAAATAATAATAACTTTCCTATACTAAGTTATCAACATTCTGATAATACATATAAATTAAATTTTAATGGTTTCTATATTATAGAACCAAGTTCTATTAAGTGTGATACCATTACTTTACATTATACTATATATAATAACATAGATGGTACAGTATATGCAACAACAGAACCTAGTTCTCCTTTAATTGTTCAAAATTCAACAGTAACTAGTACTCCTTTAACAGTTGGAACTACTACCCCAGTTACTAATATAATTGATACAGATCTTTCAAGAACTGGCATTACTGGAAATTATGTATTATCTTCTATAACATTACCTAACAATAATTATACTATTGTTTATGAAATAATTCCATCTAATACGTATTATGATTTAACTTTTTCTAAATTAATTATTAATGATAGATTAGATTTATCAAAAGATCCTATAACTTGAGAATTACATCCTTATTTAGATGTTATTGACACTTTACCAGAAGCATATGATCCAACTATTACTCTTGGATCTCCTCCGCATATAGGATATGAATATGCATTTATTCATCCTATGTCTTATACAGGAGGACTTCTTACTATGGAAGGTGGAGCATATCCTGAATTATATTTTGATACTTTACCTTTAAATAGTACTGATTTAGATTCAATTCATAATACAGATTTAAATGTTAGTAGAAACAAACCATTATTAATACCATCATCAACTATTACAATTACTATACCTTCAGGTTTATCAATTATTGTAGCATTTTCATATGAATTAATGGTTAATGGAGTTTTATATTCACAAGGAACAATAAATCCTGATGGATCAGCTACTGTATATTCAACTTATACAACTTATAATTTCTTACCATTAAGTGTACCATTTACTTATGAAAATACTTCAGCATATACAGTTAGTGTAAATCTTAAATTAGAAGTTACAGGAACTAATTCTGGATCAGTAACACATACAAAAATAGCAATGAGTGATATAATTAATTTATATTGTTTAAATGCAACAGGTTATAATTTATCACCAATAGTTGGTAGATTTGGATATTTAAATGGTATTATATCCCCTTTAGATATAAATGATAAAGTAGTAGTAAGTCCAGCTAAACAAGTAGTATATGAATTATCAAATTATACTGATTATGCTACATATTTATCTTCTCCTATAGATTGGAGTATATATCAAGTCATTGGAACATTTACTATAGATAGTAATAATGAAGCAGTATTTACATCAACAATAGGAATTACTGAATTAGAACATCCAGTTGTAAGAACATTAGCCCCATAATATAATGAAGAATTTACCAAATTTAACAATATCAAAACAATTATATCTTGAACAAATTTCTCAAACAGGAGATTTAGTTAATAGATATAACCCATTTCAAAATCTACTAGTTGGTGGTAAACTTCAATCATTCACTACTAATTATTTAGAATTAGATTTAAATTCACCTGTTAATATTGAAATACAACCTTCTTTTGATGGTAGTATTAATCTAATATTAAATAATGACTCTATGAGTCCTAGATTAATTAATTCTAAATTTTCGGTACAAGAAGGAAATACTTTTGCAGTTATAAATCAGAATGGAAATAAAGATACAAATATATATGATGATACGCAATTAGATTTAGATACAAGATTATATAAAACAATTAATAAAATACCTACATTAGAATTTGAAGGATTATCTTTAAATGGTAAAATGAAAT
>Ga0302269_1001142_pt1 | contig 13630 bp, 4 predicted proteins | sample III_Bog_E2_2_FD_194560 | JGI IMG/M metagenome (GOLD analysis project Ga0302269, IMG submission 194560) | Peat permafrost microbial communities from Stordalen Mire near Abisko, Sweden - III_Bog_E2_2 | ecosystem: Environmental > Terrestrial > Soil > Wetlands > Peat | place: Sweden: Abisko...
TGGAGGCGGTATCGGTCACGTAGAAGGTCACCACGCCACTGGGGTTCGTGCTCTGCGTACTCGAGCCAGTCTGCGCAGCACAGTTGTCATAGACCGCGTTGGTCGCCGAAAGTCCAGTGAGCGCAACGGCGACGTTCGGTATGACGTTGTGGTCGGCGTCCTCGAGTGTCACGGTGGCGGTGGCACAACTCGTGCCGTTGGGAGGATTGTTCGGGTTTGTCACGACGATCGTCGAATTCGCAGGGCTCACGGGACCAGGATTCACGAGGATCGAGTAGGACGGACTCGTGGCCGACAGGATTCCCCCCGCGTCAGCCTCCCTCAGGGTGAACGTGTACGCGCCCGCTGTCGTGGGGGTACCGGTAAGAGCGCCCGTAACGGTATTGAGCAAAAGCCCCGGCGGGAGTGATCCTGCCGACACCGACCACGTGAACGGCGACTGCCCGCCGGTCGTCGCGATGGCCTGGTTGTAGGAGACCGTCGTCTCGCCATTTGCCACACTCGACGTCGTGATGACCGGCCGGTTGTAGATCTCGAAGAGCGTCTCGTTGAGTCCATAACTCGTAACCCACACGTGCGAACCGTCGTCGGCGATGTTTCTCGGTGCCGACGTACCAGGCTCGTTGGGATTAGTGAGCGTGAAGGTATTGATGACCGAATGAGAAGCAATGCTTATCTCCGATACCGTCCCGCTACCACGGTTCGTCACCCACACGTCGGTGCCGTCCGATACCAATTGGTCGGGCACTCCCCCCACCGTTATGGCTGTCCCATCGGTCCCTCCAGTAGCGCAGTTGATCTCGGTGACACTGCCGGTCGGATCATTCGTGCCGGTGTAACCAGGCGCACTACTAATCCAGACGTGAGTCCCGTCCGAGGAGATACCACAAAGTCCCGCGGGCACGTTAATAGTTCGAACGTAGGACGCGTTCGACGCGTTCAACTCCACGACCTGCGTGCCGTTGTAGTGGCAGTCCGAGTCGCCAGCGGTTGCTTCAGTCGCCACCCACACGTGAGTGCCGTCAGTCGAGACCATGAACGGCCCCGCGATATTTTGCAAAGTCGCCGCGCTGACCGTCGTGACCACTCCGGTCGCTACAACTATCTCACTGAGCGTACCTCCACCGGTGAGATTGACACTGCCAGGATTCGGCACCCACACGTCGGTGCCATCGTCCGAAAGACCATACGGTTGACTTCCTACCGTCACCGCTCGCGTGTACGTGGGCGCGTCACCGGCCCCGAGAGTGAATTCGTCGACGAGGGCACTTTGGTACAGCGAGACCCACAGGTGTCCCGACGATCCGTTGCCATCAACGGCGACAAAGTTCGCGTTAGAAGTACCGCCGAGATTTGCCGCGCCAGCCGTCGTCGAGATGACGGTACCCGACGCGTTATACGTGTAGGTGCCACCACTCGTGATCGCGTATTCGAGCAGGCCCGTCGACGCCGAATAGCCACAGACCGATGACCCGACCGGAAACGCCACCCAGACAACGGAGCCATCAGTAGCCACCCCCTGAGGATCTTCAGCATTTCCGCCGCAATACGCCGTGCTGGTCTCGGTAAAAATGTCGCGACCGATCGCTGGATTGGTCAGCGTTCCCGGAAAGTTCGCCACGTTAATCGTCGGAAACGGCGTCACGAAAGTCGCCCCAGCTGTCGGACTCACCGCGCCCGTATTGCCGGCGGCGTTGGTCGCCACACTGAAGTCGGTGCCAGGTAGGGTCCCGATCGCTGGATTAGTGAATCCCGAAAGGGCGAAGAGCGCGGGCGTGTTCGCCGCGAGCGTGCAACCCGTGCCCGTGGTGATGGTGATCTCACCCGCCGAGGGCGAGTTCACCGCGATCGAAGGCGACGTACAAGGATTAGCCGAGAAACCGGAGACGCTCCTGAAGGTCGTCAACGTTGGAATCGCCACGCCAGTAAAACTCACCGTGATGGTTGACGTCGCCGTCAACGCACTCGAAGCGGTAAAGCCGATGTCCCACAAGTCCGCCACGCCCGCTGCCGTCGTGGTGGGTACGAAGGTAACGCCGGTCACCGCGGCCGAAGCACTGGCCTCAAAGCCAACCACCGACACTGCGGATCCAACCAGCGCGAGGCCTAACCATACCGTCAGGACTTTACGAAATAATTTCATCAACAACAGACCTTCTACTTTCCAGAAAACGAGATTTCTAGATTTGCGTGCGAGGTCCGAACACGTGACGCTTGAGCGCCTTAATCAACTTCATTACTCAGAACGGGCAACTTGCCGTTCACTCCGCAAACCTCTCCCTAGGAAGTCGAGGTCTGCGAAAGCGTGCGACTGTCGGTGAACAATTCCGTCCCGGTGATAATTCTACCTCACATTCTCAGGACGACATCGATTACTTTCGGTTCAATCGCCCGAGCCCAGCACCACGGAGCGAATCACCGCACCAGGGACCCCCGAAGACAGCCGACCGCCGATGTCGATGATCGTCACCGAACAGTTGGCTGCACACCAGGGCGAAACCCAGAAGGAGGCCACAAAATCGGTCGCGATGAAGGGACCTTACGACGCCCTTTGACAAAAGGGGCGGCGGATCGCCGCGCGTCTGATCCGCCGCCCGTCGCCGATGTCCTAGAAGAGAATCGCGAAGACGGTCACGTTCCTATTTCGTGCGCGACCGTTCGTCGTGAGGTTTGACGCACTCGGAGCCGTAGAACCCTTGGAGACCGATACGAAGCGGATACGAGCAGTTACGCCATCCAACAACAAGGCTTGTCGTAGGTACGTCGCCGCGCCTTGCGCTCGGCGGTCACCGAGGGCGAGGTTCGAAGCCGACCCTCCAACGGTGTCAGTGAAGCCAGTGAAGACCACCAGCTTGGTGCCGAGTTTCTTGACCTCCAGGGCGAAGTTCTGTAGCTGGCGGCCCATGGTTGGGGTGAGCGCTGCCGATCCGGTTGCGAAGGGGAACAGTGTCAAGAGCGCGGCGTTCGACGCGTCGACCACTATACCGACCGACACCGAGGCGCGAGCCCCCGATTTGACGAAACCCTGCGAGAGGACGATGTCGTTGCCAGCGGGAACGTTCGAAGGAATCCTCACAGTTGACGAATAGGTGCCGTTGATCTTTACCGTCGCGTTGCCCAAGAAGATCTGCGGTGAGAAGACGTAGAGGTCGACGACCGAGCCTGGAAGGAATCCCGTGCCCGTTACCGTCGCCACGCCCTTCTTGACAAGTACCACCGTGAAACCGGTCGTGGTGCTGATCGTTGACGAGGTCGCAATGGTCATCGTCACGCCGTCACTGCGAGCCGTCACGCTTGAGTTCGATACGCCGAGCGAACCGGCTGACGTGGAACCGTTGAGTACCGTACCGGTCACACTGCCAGGACTCAGCGACTTGATCGGCAACGCCAATGTCGTGGTGCCCATGCCGTTGGACCCTTCAAGAATGGGAGCAGCCGACGGTGTCACCGGATTCGATATTCCTGGCGGCGACGTCGCCGTGGGCGACGTCGAAGTGGCGACGACACTAAAGGTGTAGGTGGTCCCGTTGGTGAGACCGGTGACCAAGCACGAGGTCGCCGTGGTCACGCACGTCGCTCCGCTGGGACTTGCGGTGATGATATATTTCACACCGGACAATTGCGACGCGTCGCTCGGTGGGACGAAGGTTACGAACGCGTCAGAGTCGCCTGCCACTGCGGTCACGTTAGAGGGCGCCTCAGTGGTGGGCACACCCGCGGTCACCGTTAACGGAATCGTCACCGTATTGGTCTGACCATTGCTGGTGACTGTAATGGTGACGGAAAAAATACCCGATACGGTGGGCGTGCCCGAAATGACCCCAGCCGTCGAACACGCGAGACCTGCGGGCAAGCCTGAGCACGTCCACATCGTCGGCCCAGAAGCGCCGACTGCGGTGAGCAAATCGCTGTAGGGCTGGCCAACCACGCCACCAGGCAGCGTCGCGTTATTGATGAGCAGCGAAGCGCCACCGCCGCCTCCACCACCGCCTCCACCACCGCCACCAGACGAGGCAGCCATGAAGGAGACTTGGGTCGATCCAATGGCGGAGCTCCCTTGGGACCCGTCGGTCGCACTCAGGTTCACGGTTTCGACCGCGGTGTCGCTGACCGTGAACGTGGCGATGTTGGAAGAACCTGTATTCACCGGCGACGTTCCGACGGCGGCGCTGCCCGTACCTGCCAGGGCCACCGACTGACCAGTGACCGGATTACCATATTGATCCTCGAGAGTCACGGTCACGGTCGTCGTGCCCGGGTTCGTCACCGAAGTCGGACTCGCCACCACGGTCGAAGTAGAAGACGATACCGGACCAGCGACAAACGGGACGTTAATCGTCGCGGACTTGGAACCATAGGAACCAGAGGCTTGCCTCGTGACGAGAATCTGACACGTGACCGCCTGCGTTGACGTGACGACGCCCGACGAGGAGACCGCACAACTCGAAGGATTGCTCGGCGCGAGTCCGTAAACAAACACGGGTGCGCCAGTGCCACTGCCTCCGCTCGCACTCACCTGCGAACTGGTGCCCACCACAGGATTCGTAGGCAACGCACTTACGACGAGCGAAGCCTGCGGCAAGAGACCGAAGTCCACCGTCGTGCCCGAAGAACCGCTTATGGTCACCGACGCCGCCGTCGCGCTATACGTGACATTCTCAACAATTGCATCCGTGACGTAGAAGGTCGCGGTGCCGAGCGAATCACTGAGCAGCGAGTTCGTGCCACTCAGTGGATTGGTGCCGGTATGGACGCTGGAAGAACCGAGGTTCGTCAAGGTGACGGAGGCACCGGAGATGGCGTTGTTGTACGAGTCCTCAAGGTTCACGGACACGATGGCAAAACTTGCACCGTCCGCGGGCTCGGTCCCGTCGGTGACGACGATCGAGGAGTTACTGGCGTCCACCGGACCCGGAGTGAACGGCACGTTGACCGTCGAGGAGTTGACCGGCCCGTACGAGCTGTTGCCCGCCATCGTCGCTATGACGGGACATACGACCGCCTTGGTGGTGGTCAGTTGACCGGTAGAGGAATTAAGCTGGCAACTTGTCGGCGCACCAGAAGCCAGCTGGTAAGTAATCCCAAGACCAGTGCTGCCGCCAGTGGCGCTGATCACGACGTACTGGCCTACCGTCTGACTGGTCGGATTCGCACTCTCGTTGAGTCCACTCTGTGAGAGATACCCGAACGACGCTTCCGATGATGAGGATCCCGCGATTTGCGTCGAATTAACCAGTGCGCCGTAGGTCACCGTCTGGACCGTGGTGTCCGCAACGTAGAAGGTCGCCACACCACTGGAGTTCGAGTTCTCGCTGCTTGGTCCGCTAGGAGGAGAGCTGGCGACCGTTCCCACTGACGAAGAACCGACGTTGGTCAAGGACACCGACTGATTCGAGATTACGTTGCCGTACTGGTCCTTGAGCGTGACGGTCACTGTGGCGTAACTCGTACCATTAGGCGGTTGGTTCGGGTTGGTTACCACGACTGACGACGTGGTGGCGCTCACCGATCCAGGACCAAACGTCACGTTGAGAGGAGAAGATACCGTCACCGGGGCGTACTGGGCGTTGCCGGCCATGGTGGCAGTCACGGCGCACGTAACGGCCAAGTTGGACGTCAAGACCCCGGCGTTGATCGCGCAACTCGCCGGATCGCCACTCACCAACGAGTAAGTCACGGTACCGTTGTCACTGCCACCGCTAGCGTTAATCGTCACCGGCTGGCCCGCAACGGGGCTCGCCGGGTTGGCACCTAAGCCGAGCGGATTTTGGGCTAGCAGTGAGAACACCGCCGTGGTGGTCCCCGACGAACCGCTGATGGTCGCCGATTGGGCGAGCGCGGTGTAGGTCACTGATTCCGCGGTCGTATCGGTGACGTAGAACGTCGCCACACCACTGGAGTTCGAGTTCGCGCTGCTTGGTCCGCTAGGAGGAGAGCCGGCGACCGTGTACACCGACGAAGAACCTTTGGTGCCGAGTGACACGCTGACGCCAGAAATCGGGTCCGAGAGGGCATCCTTCAATGTCACGGTGACGGTCGCGTAACTCGTACCATTCGCGGGTTGTGCTCCGTTAGCTACCGCGATCGTTGACGTGCTCGAGGACACGACTCCCTGACCGACCGTGAGTTGGTAGGCCTGATAGTTCACCAAGCCGAAGGTATCGGTGGCCTTGATGGTGAAGGTGCACGTACCCTGACTAGACGGAGTGCCGGAGAGGACGTTGCCCGAGAGCGTCAAGTTAAAGGTCGTCAGACATGACTGTCCGGTCGTGGCGGGCTGGGAGAGCGTCCCCGTCGCACCGGCAACGACTGCGTAGGTGTAGGACCCGTTGCCCCCGCTCGCCGTGAAGGTTTGCGAATACGAGGAGCCGACCGCACCATTGGGCAGGTCGTACAATGTCGAATACTTTCCTTCGTACGGATTGGTGGGCGTTCCATTATTTGGGGCGATTTGGGGCGTATTCGAAAGCTCGGTCACACTGTTATTACCTTGTTCGGTCAACCACACTTCATTACCCGTTGACGCGAGGAAACGAGGTCCCGCACCGTTGGGAAGTGTGATGACGGTCTCGTTCGTGGTCAGGTTCACGTTGCCCGCGATGATCGCGCTGAGAGGAATCTGCACCATGTCAGAAGTGCCGCTGCCCGCTCCAGTGCCAGCGACCCACACGTCGGTGCCGTCGCTAATGACGCCTTGTGAGACGACGGGTATGACGAAGGGCGATCCAGGAATCTGGTTGCCGGTCGCGGCGTCGAGTACCCACATCTCGGACGTCGTTCCGGCCGACGTGTCACTGGTGATGTAGACGTAGCGGCCGTCGCTGAATATTCCGTACGCGCCGGGAAACGTTGAGGCCGGAAACTTCGAGGCGTTCACGACCGCCCCCGTGGCTTCGTTGATCTCGGCGATCGATCCCGTTCCATTGGCCCCTTCGGCGACCCACACGTGGGTTCCGTCACAAGAGACCTGGTTGGCGGCGACCGTGCCCAAGTTGATCGACTGACTTGCGGTCGTGCTCCCCACCGGTATCTCGTACAAGTAGTTTGCAAATGTCGAGGACTGCTGAGCAGTCCACACGTCATTGCCGTCACCACAGATGCCGTAATACTGCTGACCCGTGGACGAACTGACGTAGGTGACGGCTCCGGGCGTGTCCGTAGACCCCGAGATCGCTACCTTTTCCACGCTGTGCGATCCACCCTGGAAGAGGTTTATCCAAAGGTAGTTCCCGTCAATGGCGATACCCGTCGGATTTCCCGTCAGGGTGATGGTCTGGACGAGTGCACTCGTCTGGAGATTGAAAGCCTCGACGGTGTTGCCAGTAAGACCGGCCACCCAGACGACGTTGCCGTCCGAGGCAATACCAATGGGGTCACCGGGTGCGTTCACCGTGGCACGAAGACCAGGGTTGCTCACCGTACCGGGCCACGAGAATTGCGGGATCACCGGGTACTGGGGAATGATGACGACGTTCGAAGAAGGGCTGACCGCGGTGGTGTCGACTGAGGTCGTAAGAGAGAACTGCGTGTTGGTAAGCGTCTGCGCCGAGGGATTGGTAAAGCCGTAAAGAGCGAAGACGCCAGCGGTCGAGCCAGCGAGTTGGCACCCGCTACCTACCAAGGTCACGGTCACCGTCGACGTATTCACCGCCAGGGTGGGTGCACACGTTCCCGAGAAGCCTGAGACGGTCGCAATCGTCGGCGACGACGGCACGTTAATCGCGCTTGGAAAAGTTACGGTAATGGTCGAGTGCAGGGATGAGGAGATAGTTCCGGTCGGAGTGAATCCCACGAGATAGTCGGTGTAGACACCCGCCGCCGTCGTCGTTGGCGTGAAACTGACCGCGGTTACGCCAGATGCACCAGCCACGTCACCGAAACCGATCACCGATACCATTGAAGCCAGCACTGCCACGCCCATGGCGCTCGCAATCGTGCTTCGTAGATTCCTCTGGATACTTCCTCTTGCCATAGTTCTACCTTTTGTCTGGAGTATGAACCAACGTAATTTCACTGCTTCGCCTGCGATATTTCCAAGAGAAACGTCGAGTGATCGAACCGACCCTAGTGACCCTACGTATCACGCCAAACAAATTATCAACTTCTCACCAAGAAAGAATGAGGTGAGGAATATATGTACAGTCGCGCCGCCAACTTGGCGAGGGGTCAAATTGAGCCAGCGATTCAGCGTAGTTGAAGAACCTACGTATACATAGCATTTCTCGCGTACCCAGTCGATGAATGGGGGCCAACCCGCTGGACAGGTCGCCTTACGCCGGCTAGTCCGTGGTGTCGATGATGGCGACGGAGCAATTCGCACCGTGGGCAACCGAATTGGGCACGCTGCCCAAGACACGTCGCGCGCCCTTCATTCCACGATTACCCACAACGATGAGGTCTGCCTTGACTTTGTCCGCAACCGCGAAGATGACGTCGGCGGGATCGCCGACCGCGTGGTGCAGAACTGGTTCGACGCCATTGTTCTTGGCAATGAAGGACAGGACCTGCAACAGGGCCTCCGCCTCGCCATCGGGGTTCATGTTCTTGAACTCGGCGGGCAGTGAAGCCTCGTGACGAGGCTTGGGATCAACTGCCGTCACAATATGGAGCGTGCCTTTTGAGAGTTGGGTCAGTTGGCTCGCCGCATCGATTGCCCGTCGGGCCGTCGATGAATCGTCTGCACCCACTACCACTACGTCGAAAAGTCCCATGGTCTCCCCTACGTCCTCGAGGCTTCATCAGCCACTCTCGCCGCAAGTCACGAACGATTTCTGGAAGGTTACTCCAGAGGTCCCAACGAAAGCGCAAATAATCCTAAAGAAAAACGGTACGTCCGCTACCAAATTTGAACTGGACACTTGCGCCACTTCGCACTAGCTGATACGAAGCGGGAACAAAAACTAGGGTGTTTTCGTGACAAAGACGAGCACACGTGACTGAAGAGGGGCTCGGCATTGCATCAGCCCACGACGTGTCCCGCGGTACCCACCTGACAGCGCTTCGTAGTGCCTTACAGGTCGATACCTCACTCGTAAGTCCCGTGGCGGGAGCCATCACTGCCCTTCCCGTACTCGCCGTGTTCGTTGCTGGCTTGCTCTTGGGGACCGACAGCGGTGCTATCGCCATGGCCGTCGGGGCGAACCTCATCGCCATTGCTTCACTCGTGGGTGCCCCTCGACTCTCGTTGCGAATCGCCATTCTTGACGCGGTCCTTCTCGGACTATCGGTTCTCGTGGGTACCCTCACCGGTTCGATCACGTGGCTCCACTTGCTCTTGCTGGTCCCCTGGTGCTTTGGAGCAGGAATAGTCGAGGTCTTTGGTCAGACGTCAGCGACGGTGGGCTCTCAAGCTGTCATTGCCTACGTCGTACTCGGACGATTCACCGGGAGCTTGCTCTTCGCCGTCCACTTCAGTCTTCTGGTGACCCTCGGTGCGTTGGTCGAAATCCTCGCCCTGCTCTTGTTGCGACTTCCCTCGAGTCTGCGTTATCAACGAACTCGACTCGCCACCTCGGTCGAAGCGGTCGCACGACTCGCGCTATTAGATCCCACCAGCTCGGCGACCACGGCCCTGACGTCGCTGGACGACACGGAGCAGGTGCTCGACGAGCCCGCGTTCTTTGGTCGTACTGACGTTCGTGAACTACGAGCAGTATTCGACCAAGTACGGCGCATTCGCTTGGAGATCACGACGCTCTCGGGTTTGCGATTGCGTTTGAGGGTCCAGAACGATCAGGACGACGAGCTTCGAGTGGCGGCCGCGTTGGGCCCGCTCTCAGTCGCCCTTGACGAAATGGCGACGTGTCTGCGCCGCCCGTCACCGTCCACCTGGCGAGTCAGCGTCGAGGAGTTCGACGAAAAAATTGACGCGCTCGATCGTGACCTCGTGAACCCTTCGGACGTCCAGGTCCTGGCGTTCCAGTGCGCCCAACACCTACGGGCCATCGCCGGCCAGTTGCGCGCGATGGGAAAACTCGTGGACTCGTCCGGACAAGAGTTGGGAAGACGAGTCTGGCGCCCCACGTTGCCCGAATTCGTTGGCCCCGACCTGTCTCGCCTGCGAAGCGACGCACTCACCTTGCGCGACAACTTGACGACCAGCTCGCCCGCGTTTCGACACGCCGTGCGACTGGCCGTCGCGGTGCCCGTTGCGGCCGTTGTTGGATCGGCCTTCGGCTTGCCACGCAGTTTCTGGCTCACGTTCGCCGTGTTAGTGATCTTGAAGCCTGATTACAGTTCGTTGCTCGATCGGGGATTCGGTCGAATGCTGGGCACCATCATCGGCGCGACCTTCGCGGCTCTGCTCGTGGGCGGTCTTCATCCCGATCTCACGGTTACCGTCATCCTGGTCGCGTTCTCGGCGTGGGTCGCCTATTCGACCTGGTACGCGAGTTTCGCCATATCCTTTGGATTCATCACCGCCCTCGTGCTGGTGCTTATGAGCATCAGCACGTCGGACTCGCTCGCCACGGCACTCGACCGACTCATCGATTTCTCACTTGGCAGCGTTATAGCGCTCGTTGCGTATCTCGTCTGGCCCACGTCTCTGCACACCAGCGTCAGTGACGCAATGGCGAATCTCTACCACGCTCTCGAACGGTACCTGGTGGCGGTATTTGACGTCGTCGAGAGCAAGCAATTCGACCCCGAGCGGGTCATTATTAGATCTCGAGCAACGCGCCTAGCGTGGATGCGCGCGGAGAGCGCGATTGGTCGGGCCGTGGCTGAACCAACGTTCGCTCGCGCGGATCCGGTTGACGGTCGCAGCCAGTTAGCGACGACCATGCGAATACTGCGCGCCCTGCACGCCATACGCATCGAAGCAGAACGAGGTCTCACCATCGAACCTTCACGCGAACTTGACGACCTCATCGAAGGCCTTGCGAGCGCTCTGCGCACCCTGTACGACAACAACGACGAGGAGGTGCGAAGTTCGAGGACCGGTCTTCGTTCGCTCTACAGGGTCGCGGTAAATTCCCTGAAGGATCCCCGGGCCAGCGAACCACTGGTGATCCACCTCGACGAACTCGTCAATGCCATCAATACCGCGACCGAACTCGCGGAAGTGCCGAACGACTGAAGTTGGCGTTCGCGAAGTGGCCGGCCTCTCTCAGGACTTCAGTAAGCTCAGCAGCTCGGACACGTCCACCGTGGCACAGCCAATGGACTGGTCTGACGCACCAAAAGGAATGTAGAGAACTCCGCGGTGCACGAGTGAGCCGCACGAGTAGAGCACGTTGGGCACGTAGCCGTCTCGCTCCTCGGTAGATGGCGACAAGAGGGGATCGGCGAGAGTCCCGAGCACGAGGGAGGGATCTTCCAGGTCCAACAACATCGCTCCGATGCCGTAGGTGCGCATGGGACCGACACCGTGGGTCAGGACCAACCAGCCCTCGTCGAGCTCAATCGGTGAACCGCAGTTACCCACTTGGAGCATCTCCCAGGTTTGCCTTGGAGTCTTGAAGAGGTTCGCGTCGTTCCAATTGTGCAGGTTGTCTGAGAACGTCAAGGCATTGTGCTCACGGTCGTAACGAGAGAGTGCCGCGAATCGGCCGCGAATCTTTCGCGGAAAGAAGGCGAGCCCTTTGTTCTGTGCGGCCAGGCCGGTCAACGGCGAAGAATTGAATGTCACGAAGTCGTCGGTTTCTAAGAGTTGCTGGCTTACGAAAACGCCGTCGTAGGCAGTGTAAGAAGCGATGTAGCGAGCGCAACTCTCCTCATTGACCTCAACAAAGCGCGCGTCTTCCATGCCTTGACCTTCGCGCAACGTGGCAGGCCACAGCACCCGTTGACAGATTTCGGTCCCAGTACTGAAAGACGCTGAGTAGAAATTGTCGGTGAACGAGCGCAATAACGCCACTGTCTCGGTGACGTTGATTCGTATATCGCTTTCGAGGCTCACTCGGTCGAGTGCACGGTCCAATTCTTCTCTCGAGAATTTCATCGGAAGGCAGTCCAGCACCGTTGAAGCGGTCTCGCCCTCGAGCCCGAGGTCACGCAAACTTCCGTGAAAGACATCGCGATCGAGCGAAGCAGGCTTCGTCTCGGCGAGCACCGGAAACGGTTTCGGTGATTCGACGTGAATGCTCTGGTCTTCGCCAATCTCACCAGCACGGAACTCGATCGTCGACTTGTGACCTTCGCCAATCGCTCGCATACTCATGACGACCCGAAGACCATCGGTGGCCACGCCGGACTGATCGGGATGTCTGACGAGACTGGGATTGCAGATCGCTGCGCCTTCGATTGAGTATTCGTGAGTGAAGGCCGCGCCCAAGAGTTGACGACGCTTGTCCGAGATATCCTGGTCGACTATGCCAATGACCCTTTGCGCGTGATCGTCAAAGAGAGCGGCCAAGTGGTCGTGGCGACCCGAGAATCTTTCTAAGATATCGGCCATTACGCAGTCGACATCCTCCTCGCTCAACGCCAACACCTCTTGGACCGTGTTCGATGTACGCGATTCACTACCACCAATCAGTTCTTGGCCCGGGACGAAGAGTCGGGTGACGACCCGCGAAATGTCAGCACGTAGGTGCACGTCAGTACGTTGGGCGATCCCTATTTCTGTCATGGCACCAGCTCCAGTTGGCGAGCCGTCTGAAGAGTGGCGAGTAACGCCAATGTCGATTCGGCACCTCTGTTTAGGTTAGGTCCTCGTGCGGTGAGCCCGTCGTACCCTCCTCCGGTAAGAGGGTCGAACATCACCGAGCCGACGTCGTTCTTGCCGAGGAACCACTGGGCCGCCAATTCAATTCCGCGGGACCAGCGGGCGTCACCGGTGAGTTGCCAAGCCCGCGCGCAGGCGTCGCAAAGTGCTGCCACTTCTATGGGTTGTTGGTCGAAGAACTCCTCGTCGGACGTTCGATGCCGACCCTTGGAAGACGTGACCGAGAGATGCCCGGCCTTGGTCTCCAGTGCCAGTAGCCAACGCAGTTGGGTGAGACCCAACTCCACTAGTCGATGATCATCGAGGGCCGACCCCGCGACCATCAAGGCTTCGGGAAGCACCGCGTTCGCGTAACTCAGACGTTCCTCAGGCCATTCCCAGCCGCTCCCGAGCACGGGTCGATCTAGAATCGACGCAGCGTCGCGTACCAGAGCCAGCGCCTCACGATCTACCTTGGCGGCACCGATGACCTCAACGGCACCCAGTGTGGCGAACGCCATCGAACGCGGCCAGGGTGAACGAACATTCAGGGAGCGCGCGAGCAATGCTGACGCGCGTCGTCGAATCTCTTGATCACCAAAACGACTCGCGGCCACGCCCAGGGCCCAGACAGCACGTCCCCAACAATCCTCGTCGGTACCCTTGCCCAGGAAATGTCCCGAAGTAGAGCGACGGTTCTTGAAGGTTCCGTGTTCACTTTGTGACTCCTCCAAAAAGGACATCGCGACTCTGGCGAGTTTCACGACACCAGCCGTCGGCTCAACCTCCCTCGCCGCGACCAGCAGTACTCGAGCAACGTCGTCCACGCAGTAACCGTGCTCGGTGCGGGCACGATCGTGCTCGGCGTGTTCAAAGATGCCGAATGGTCCGATCATCGATAGCAAGTGATCGAAGTTGGGTGGCGGGTAGTTCACGCGGGCACGTCCAAGCGTTTGAAGAGCACTTCGTTCATCGCAATAT
>Ga0302269_1001143_pt1 | contig 13623 bp, 14 predicted proteins | sample III_Bog_E2_2_FD_194560 | JGI IMG/M metagenome (GOLD analysis project Ga0302269, IMG submission 194560) | Peat permafrost microbial communities from Stordalen Mire near Abisko, Sweden - III_Bog_E2_2 | ecosystem: Environmental > Terrestrial > Soil > Wetlands > Peat | place: Sweden: Abisko...
GGTCGGCTGCCTCGGAGGTATCTTTGGCTGTTTCCGCGATCTTGCGCAGAATAAACAAGAGTACTCCAGGATCGATATCGCCGGTACGCGAGCCGCTAATGATGCCGCCAAGGGGTGTAAGGCTCATCGAGGTATTCAGGCCTTGTCCGTTTCGGATCGCCGCAATGGACGCGCCATTTCCAAGGTGCGCGACAATGAGCTTTTGCGGCACAGTGCGTTTCAGTTGGTAAACAATCGATTCGTAGGAAAGGCCATGCGCGCCGTATCGGCGTACGCCCATAGCGGCATACTCCTCCGGAATCGGCAAGCGGGTGACGACTTCGGGCATATGGCGATGAAACCAGGTGTCCAGGCAAACGAAGTTCGGAATGCCCGGAAACTGCTTGATGGCCTCGCGCATGATATAGATGGCGATAGGTGTATGCAGTGGCGCGAAGGCCTTGTAGCGCTCCATTTCTTCAATTAATGCAGGGGTGATGCGCTGGTTTGTCTGAACTGTTGGGCCGCCAGAAACCATGCGGTGACCGATGGCCCCCGGTGCGGGAAAGTCCTTCGAGTGCAGCGCATCAGCCACCAGTTTGAAGGCAACGGCTCGCGTGGGTAGAGACGGGGTCTCATCGACCAGCTTCTTCCCCTTGTCGTCCTTGATCCAGAACTCGCCCTGATCGGTGCCGATGCCGTCGACCGCGCCGTCGTGGAGTTTCTGCGGTTCGCCGTCGCCGGTTCCATACACGGAGAACTTGATGGAAGAAGAACCGCTATTCAAAACCAATATAGGCAAAGACGCCATGAACTTAACCCCCTCGGTTGAAACTCAATGAGTCTGCAAGTCGCAGTGCCGATTCCGTGCTGGCGGGTGCATCATCGCCATATGTGGGATACGGCTGCGGCTCCGTACTCGTTGGCATGGCGGCGAGGATTGCGAGATCGGCCTGCACCTGCGCCCACTGCGCCTGGTCCTGCTTTGTCGTGATGGGTGCGTTTGGGTCTGCGTAGTAGGCCTGGATGTCCAGCTTGATGCCGGACGGGATAGGCTGCGTGGGCCGGTGCGTGAGGCGGTGGAGGAGATCGGCATAGGTTGAGTCGGTGAGCGGATAACCGCCGGGCTGTACCACTCGGCCTGTGTCGAGGTCGCGATTGGGCAGCGGATGACGCGGGTCACGTGATAGCAGAAGCGAGTCCGGACCGGCGATTATAACTGCCGGAATCGCTTGCGAAGATTGAGTAATGGAAACAGGATCGCCGGCTTGGGCCGCGGACGTGAGCGCAATCGCAGGAAGCGTAAACCGCGCGAGCATCCGGTGCAGGATCGCCGTGGACTCCAGCACACTGTGCAGGTATTCAGTCTCTGTTGCCAGAGTTGGGCCTTTCACGTCGATCAGTTTAAATGGGCCGAACTTGGGCAGAATAAATAAAACTCCTGCCAGCGCGTAAGTCCCGATTCCCGCATGGCGGTCATATTTCTTCCAGTCGTTTTCCGAGGCCACCACGGCCACTTCCCTGTCGATCTCCGCCGCATCCGGCGTCACCAGCTCTGTTGGATCGTGGCGGCGATTCAGGAGCGTGATGGCGTATGCTATCCGCGGGATGAAGGTATGCACCACGAATCGGTATTCACCAACATTAAAGCGCCGTTTCCTGGGTGAGAACTCGTCGCTCAGTCCATAGGTCTGATAGTAAGCAAGCGCAAGCTGCTTCGTCGGCACCTTGAGTCCGATGTGGCGAAGGAAGCGGACCGGCGCCATGTGGTGATGCTCGATCTGGTCAATGTCAAAGGCGAACTCCGTTTGCACATGCTGGCGCTCGCCTTGGGCGTAGTTTACCTCGCGACCGTATTTCGCACGCAGACCGGGGAACTCCACGGGGACGGAAAGATTGGTCGCTTCGGAGTGGCCGATGGTATCGCCCACGTAGTGAGACAACGCACCCACGGCAAAGGCGAGCTCATCGGCGCTGTGCGCATTGCGAAAAAGATTCACCACAAAGTCGCCCGAGCGCACGTAGTGGGTCAGGTTCGAGAAAGTTTTGTCGCCATATGGATAATAACCCATGTCCTGAATCACGCAGCCGCCGTACGCATAGGCCCGCGCCTCTTCCAGTTGCGCTGGCGTCAGGTTGGGATAGCGGCTGAGCAAGAGCGGAACAATGGAATTCTTCCAGTTGAGGTCGATAAGCTCTTCGTGCGTCAGGAGGGAATACGCGTTCGCGCGCCTGCCGAAAAGAACAACCAGCAAAAGCACAAGTGCCAGCAGGATGCGCTTCTCCGCTCGGCCTCGTTTCATCTTGCGCCCAGCGCGGTTGAATCGCGGGCGTGTTCGCAGGTTGTTTGCGCCCGCCCGTTGCGGAACGGTTTCTTGCGCGTGGTCTTCATCCGGATACAATCTCATTACCATCAAATTTTAGACAATGAACGAGAGTGGACTCTGTCCACAATTGACCGGACTCTCCTGCGCGTTCTTTTGAATAGTACTCATAGCAGCCCCGTGGCAGCCTGTCACCCACGACAAAGCCGAAATACCCTTGCTTTGGAGCTGTGTGTCCTCCATTATTCGGGCACCATTCTGGATGTTGCAGAGGCAGTCTTTCACGGGTCATTTGAAAGCGCTGAGCAATCTTATGCGCCCCTGCCGAGATGTTCCATTGCGTTCAATGCGACAATGCTGACGGCTGATAAGGGGAGACGCTAGAAGATATTCGCAGAGTTTCGGTATGTTTTAGAACGCATGCCGACCGGTGCTCTTCCAATTCGTATCGGGCGCGCTCCATATCGACATTTCTCTTGGCTGCAAGTCGCGTGCTGACCCGATAACATACCGAGGTGCGAGTCTCGACGTACTCGCTGAGTCTGGCCTCATAGGCTCGTTCCAGATTCGCGCAGATCAAGCAATCCATGTCTATCTACTCCGCACTTCCGCCAGCGGCCTGCGGCAGATGGAGTTATGATTCGTCAAGAAGGAAACCCAAAAGATTGGGCTGACTGTTTCGGCTCTCTGGGTATGGTTCCTGCACTGGCTAAAATAGCAGTCAAGTCGATATGCTGGCCGGAGTGGGAATGTTCCAGCATGAAATCCTCGGCAAAAGTCAGTCTCTTTACCTTCGTGCCATCTGGCTCGATCAAGGAAGAATTGGTTCTATCGGCCTGGCTCACCGGCCTGAACGAATTCTGACTCGTGTTCCGGTTGGAAGACAGACGATTACTTGCGTCGCATTTTTGGAGAAAGTCCATCGTAGCTCCAGTGGTTCAGTTGCTCGCTTGCCCTATGCTCGCCAGGAACAAAGCATCGCAGGCTCGAGACGAGAAAATATATCCCGGCGGCTCTAAAGGCGGACATTGACCAGTCTCCTTATGGCGTGGTGTAGTCCGGAATGAGCGCTGCCAAGATGGGTTCGTGACGCTCCACCCTTTCCGCAGAAAACGCGAAAGGGTGGAGCACCCGGCGCATGGCTGGTTGAGTACGGCACGATCTCCTATCGGATTTTTGCGTCCCGCAGGAGTTTGCTCCGCCGTTCTTCGTATTCCTCGCTGGTGATCTCCCCTGCGGCATATCTCCTTTGCAGGAGTTGCAGAGGCGATTGCATTTGCCGATAGGTGACTCGACTCACCGGCATCAAGAAAGAAAAGAAGATGATCCAGAGGAGAATCCAAAAAAACCACCAAAACCAATGCATTCCCCAAAAGTAGTAGTACATAGTTAGTCTCCTGACTGTGCTGGTTATCGTTTCGCCGCTGGCCCCATGATTTACGAAATGTCCTCATGGGGCAGAGCGAGCTTGTGTGGACTACTTCTGACACCCAACCGATCAAGCTTGGGCAGCGCTCAGTACCAATAGCCTGGAACCCAGGTCCAGCCCCACCAGCGCTCGTTCCAGTGACCGGGCATCCAGTTGGCATCCTGCCATGGGTTATCAAGCCAATAGCCGCCATCCCATTGCCAGTTGTTGCCGTCCCAGTAGTAATCGCCCGACACCCAGCTGGTGTTTTCGTGAGGCGCCTTGGGAATCTTCTCCAGCTTCGCCGCAGGCTTGGTTTTGGCGGTCTGGTGAACAGCCACCGCTGTGGTTGACTTCTCCGGGTGGCCCGTGGTCTTCGTTGCAACTGCCGCTTTCGTGGAACTGTTGGTCTGAGCTACCAGGTTGGCCGCCGGCCAAGCAAATAGAACCATGGCGGCAAAGAGGAAAGTTACGAATTTCTTCGACATTGTTTCGCTCCCTTCATTCCTTTTCAGATTTATCCGAACAACTCCATCGGTGCCCCGCCGCTCTTTTGCGCTCCAGCAAGAACTTGGCGGGGACTCTCCGGAATTAGATAAAACGATGGTAGGGTTGGCAGATTTAGTGGGGCTGTTCAAATTTGACCGGACTCCCCGGTGCGTGCTTTTGGATAGTACTAATAGCAGCCCCGCGATAGCCTGCCAGACCTGGGCGCACTGAGGAGTGGACCATGAATGCAACATCGGTTGAGAAAATCACACCACTGAAAACTGAACCCTCCAACCGTGTACGCCGGGTGCTTCCTCCATCCATCGGATTTCTGCTGAGGTGGGGCTTCTTTATCCTGATTGGAATTGGCGTCGTTCTCTCGGTTGTTCTTGGCCTTGTCCAAAAATGGCTCTGGATGCGGCAGCTCGACTACGCTGGCATATTCTGGACACTTCTCTCGGTCAAGTGGGGAATCTTCGCCGTCGCATTGATTATTTCAGTGTTCTATTTATGGATAAATCTCCGTTTTGCGGCGAAAAACATTGACCTGGTGGATGGAGAAAGCTTCTTCAACAAGGCCTTCAGACACCCTGCTGACGCAAGCAGGACGATCAATGTCGACATTAGCGCCAAGCTACTGGTCTTTTATATCGATTTCGCAGTTGTTGTTCTGTCACTGATTTTTGCGCTAAGCGTTTCCGGCCAATGGGACACATTTCTTCGCTTCAGGTATGGCGGTTCGTTTGGAATTGCGGACCCACTATTTGGTGTTGACCTTGGCTTCTATGTTTTCCGCCTTCCATTCTATGAATTATTGCAGGGAAGCATTACAGTATTGACACTGTCGGCGCTTGGTATTCTTGCTTTCTGTTCTCTTTTTGGGATGCGCCAATCGAAGTCCAGCGGAAATATCACGATTGGCGACGGCACACGCAAGCACTTCATGGTTCTTCTATTCATTCTCGCTGCCAACTTCGGATGGGGCTTCATCCTGGATCATTACGAACTGGTCTATTCGAACCTCGGCGTGGTTCACGGAGCAGGCTACGCGGCGGCGCACATCACGAGAGTCGCGCTCTGGGGGATGACCGGTCTCTCTGCTCTGGCGTGTGTGCTGCTTGCTTTTGGATTCTTTCGCCCGCGCACCAAACACATCGTCGGCGGCGTTGTTGTTTACGCAGCACTTTATGTAGTTGCCGTGATGGCGCTGCCCAGTCTCTTTGAAGTCTTCGTGGTAAAGCCCAATGAACTGAGCCTTGAGATGCCCTATCTGAAGCATTACATCTCCTTCACACGCAGCGCATACAAACTGGACAACATTCAGGAAACGGCGTATCCAGCACTCTCGGATCTGACTCCCGATGTGATCGCTAGAAATCAGGATACGATCCAGAACATCCGTCTCTGGGACTCAAGGCCACTGCTTCAAACTTATCAACAGACGCAGGCAATTCGCCTTTACTACGAGTTTTATAACGTGAATGTGGATCGGTATCATTTGGCAGATGGCTTCCACCAGGTGATGCTCGCGCCTCGCGAACTAGCGGCGCAACTTCCCTCGGATGCGCAAACCTGGGTGAACGAGAATCTTGAGTTCACGCATGGCGAGGGAATGGTGATGAACTTCGTGTCGAACTCGACCGGCGGAGGTCTTCCAAATTATCTGCTTGAAAATGTGCCGGCCGAGTCGCAATACGGTCTTAAGGTAACCCAGCCTGAGATTTACTTCGGAAATGTAGCTCCTGGGTACAAGATCGTGAACACTGGGATCAAGGAATTCGACTATCCCAAGGGCAATCAGAACGTCTATGCGAGTTACCAGGGAACAGGCGGAATTCCAATCGACAGTATTTGGAAGAGATTCCTCTTTGCATGGACGCAAAAGGACATCAACATTCTGCTCACAGGCTATCTGCGACCGGAAAGCCGGATACAGATCTGGCGCGGTGTGCAGGAGCGTGTTGCGCAGGTGGCGCCCTTTCTGATTCTGGACAAGGCTCCCTACGCAGTTCTGAGTGAAGGAAAGCAGTACTGGATTCAGGACGCGTATACTGTCTCCGATCGCTATCCGTATTCCAACGTGCAAACGGATGGTTCGGCACAAGGGATGAACTATATCCGCAATTCCGTCAAAGTTGTCGTGGATATGTACAACGGCTCAGTGTCGTTCTACATCATGGACCCGAACGATCCGCTGCTGGCAATGTACAACCGCGCATTCCCCGGTGTGTTCAAGAATCTGAACGAGCTATCCGCGGACTTGAAGAGCCACCTCCGCTATCCGGAAGATATGTTCGGGATACAGGCGGATGAATATAAGACCTTCCATATGACCGATCCGCAGGTCTTCTACAACCGAGAGGACCTCTGGGTTGCGCCGCAGGAAAAGTATGACGGCGCGGTGGCCGCGATGGATCCGTACTACATCCTGATGAAGCTGCCGGGAAGCCAGCAGCTTGAGTATCTGATGATGACGCCCTTCACGCCGCAGAAGAGAGACAACATGATCGCCTGGCTGGCCGCGCGTTGCGACTTTCCCGACTACGGGAAGATGCTGTTCTACGAGCTTCCGAAAGACAAGCTGATCTTTGGACCGAACCAGATCAGTGCGATGATTGACCAGAGCACAACCATCTCGCAGCAACTCACGCTCTGGGATCAGAAGGGGTCGGGAGTGATTCGCGGCAAGCTCATCGTCATTCCGATCGAGAACTCTTTTCTCTATGTCGTTCCTCTGTACCTGAAAGCTGAAGGCACGAACTTCCCTCAACTGAAGCGGGTGATTGTTGCGACGGGAGACAAGGTCGTCATGGAGCCAACGCTTGATGAAGCACTCGCCTCGTTATTTGGGACGGCACCGGGACAGTCTAACTCATTGCCCGGAAAAATAGCTCAAGCGCAGGCGCCGATGTCGAAGGCGACGCGGGATCAAGCTGAGGCTCAACTTGCCGAGGCACAAAAAGCAATCAACTCACTCAAGCAATTGCTGGCAAATCCGGCTCAATAAACTTCCGAGCTAAAATGCCGTTGAGCAGAGAGACTCTGATATTCGAAAGCGGAACAGGAAACGAGCAGGCCTAAATGAATTCGCAATTGCTGAAAGACACCGCACAGTTGCTCTTCGCCGATCACAAGGGCCTGCTTGCCATGGATGAGAGCAACGGAACCTGCAACAATCGCTTCGAAAAGCTTGGAATTCCGCAGACCGTGGAGGCTCGAAGAGCTTACCGCGAATTGATTGTGACCACTCCAGGGTTGGGAGAGTCGATAGGCGGTGCAATACTGTTCGACGAAACCATTCGTCAGCAGAAGAGCGACGGAACCCCCTTTGTCAAAGTCCTTGTCGATGCAGGGATCATCCCCGGCATCAAAGTGGACACAGGCGCCAAGGAACTGGCCGGCCATCCTGGTGAGAAGGTCACCGAAGGCCTGGACGGATTGCGTGATCGCCTTCAAGAATATTTTCAGATTGGCGCACGCTTTGCAAAGTGGCGCGCCGTGGTTGCCATCGGCCATAGCATTCCGAGTTGTGGCTGCATTGATGCCAATGCTCATGCCCTCGCTCGCTATGCGGCGCTTTGTCAGGAGGAAGGTCTAGTCCCTGTAGTCGAGCCTGAGGTCATCATGGATGGTGACCATACGTTGGAGCAGTGCTGTGAAGTCACAGACGAAGTCCTGCGCACGGTGTTCGGCGAACTGTTTGCGCAACGAGTCATGCTGGAAGGCATGGTCCTGAAGCCAAATATGGTGCTTCCCGGAACGTCCTGCGCTAGTCATCCGACATTGGAAGAGGTAGCCGACGTCACCGTGAACTGCTTCTTGCGATCCGTGCCCGCTGCCGTACCGGCGATTGCGTTTCTGTCGGGTGGCCAACCGGCTGAATTGGCGTCTGCCCGTTTGAATGCGATGAATGTGAGATTCAAGTCGCGGCTGCCCTGGGCGCTGGCATTTTCGTTTGCCCGCGCCATCCAGCAGCCGGCCTTGGAGCTTTGGAAGGGCCAGGAGGCCAATGTGTTGGCGGCACAGCAGGCTTTGGTTCATCGCGCACGCTGCAACCAGGCTGCGCGAAGCGGCGAATACTCTCAAGAGATGGAGAAGAGATGACCGGAAGCAAACACAACCGTGAGGGAAATAGTGGTGAAGACAGCGAACCGGATCCCGGTCCTTACTGGCGGCGTATGCATCGTGATTGGCGCTTTTGGGTGGGTGCTTTCCTTATGGCTGGGGCGCTCGCGATTTACGTTCTGAGTGGCGACCTGGCGTGGGTTCCACGTGGTCACCGGCTTCCCTGAGTTATGGACCTTCGCCAACGACTCGCTGGCTTGTGCAATCGCCGCAACCGCTATCAACATCGATCAAGTACCAACCCGCCATCGCATGAATTTGGGTGACACACCATGAGCCGGACAACTTTGTATCCCTTGCGGTTCGACCCGATCTATCAATACCGTCTGTGGGGCGGGCGTCGCTTGGCCAGTCTGCTCTCCAAGCCGCTTCCTGGTGATGGGCCGATCGGCGAAGCGTGGGTGCTTAGCGACCGATCTGACCATCAAAGCTTGGTTGCGAATGGACCGCTTAAGGGCCAGAGTATCGGTCGATTGATGGAACAATTCCGAGAACAACTGATGGGGAAGTTTGCTCCTCGCTTCAGCCGCTTTCCCTTGCTGCTCAAATTTCTTGACGCACACGAGATGCTTTCCGTACAGGTTCATCCCAGCGACGCCTACCCAGACCTGATCCCACCCGGCGAGACGGGGAAGACTGAAGCTTGGGTTGTGATCGAGGCCGAGAAAGGAAGCCAGATCTATGCGGGATTGAAAGCTGGCACCTCTGCCGACGGTCTGCGGCATTCCATCGCGGGCGGGACAATCGCGGAGCATCTCTTGAGCATTGTTCCGAAGGCTGGCGACGGCATATTCATTCCTGCTGGCACGGTCCACACTTTGGGCAACGACATTGTTGTCTTTGAGGTCCAGCAAAACAGCGACACCACATTCCGCCTTTCCGACTGGGGCCATGTCGACGCGAAGACTGGAAAACCGCGGCCGCTTCAGGTCGATCAGGCGTTTGCCTGCATCGATTTTGAAGAGCGCGCTGGTGGCCTGGTCACGCCCCGCGTAGAGGCCTCCATGCCCGTTGAGCGCGAGAGACTCTTTGATTGCGAACCGTTCCGGCTGTGGCGATTACTCGGTCAAGCGTCCTTCCCAGTTGGAGCCACAGGAGAGCCACGTGTGCTGGTTTGCATTGGGGGCTCAGGACAGCTTGAACATACCAACATTCCTTATGCCGTAGGCAAAGGGGACGTATGGCTCTTGCCTGCAGAGGCCGGAGTCTGTGCATTTCAACCCAGCCCGCAAGTAACCCTCCTTGAAATTGCAATCCATGGATCATAAGATATTTGGATAGCTCGGAATCGGCGAAATTGATTTTGTCAAAGTGCGGAACCTCACACAGATTTCGGAAACTCTTAGAGATGGAGATGAATGAAGAAACTCATTGTGTTCGATCTGGACGGAACCCTGGCGCCCAGTAAGTCGTCCCTGGCCCCCAAAACGGCCGCGCTGCTGCATGACCTCTTGGGCATCATCAAAGTAGCAGTCATCTCCGGAGGCGCGTGGACCCAATTCGAAAAGCAGCTTCTCACCGATCTTCCCCAAGGCAGTCTCCTCGCGAACTTGTCCCTGCTTCCAACTTGTGGAACAAAATTCTTCCAATACGAAGGAAAGTGGACGGAGCTTTATTCAGAGGATCTGACAGCGGGTCAAAGAAAGAAGATCATCGACTCGCTGAACAAAGCTGTGGAAGAGGCAGGCTATCACGCCAAGAAGGTATGGGGAGAGGTGATTGAGGATAGGGGAAGCCAGGTGACATTCTCCGCGTTAGGTCAGCAAGCGCCTCTGGCTGAAAAGGAAAAGTGGGATCCGGATTTTGCCAAGCGGAAGAAGATCACAGCGATTCTGGAGAAGCATATCCCGGAGTTTTCCATCCGCATGGGTGGTGCAACGTCAATTGATGTGACCAAGTCGGGCATTGACAAAGCCTATGGCATAGGTAAGCTGCGGGACACTCTCCACCTTTCATTGAAAGAAATGGTCTTCATCGGAGATGCGTTGTTTCCAGGCGGGAATGACTACCCGGCGGAAAAGGCGGGGGTTGTTTCTATTCCTGTAAAAGGGCCTGACGATACCAACTTGGTCATCAAGACTATCCTTGCTTGTCTTGGCGAGAAGTGAGCTTGGCAAATCCAGTTAGCGGGTGAGGAGGTTCGATGAGCGGATTCAAGTTGCAACGCTTGGGCATGATCATGGAGCCAGAGCCAGGAAATCCTCATGAAGTGGAGGGGGTTCTCAATCCGGGAGTTGCGCGCGGTCCCGATGGCGAACTCTACCTCTTCCCGCGGCTGGTTGCGAAGGGAAATTACTCGCGCATAGGGATAGCGCGAGTGCGGTTCAATGAAGCCGGCGATCCGACGGGCGTGGACAGGCTTGGCATCGCGCTGGAGCCTGAGGCCGATTATGAATTGCGGCCCTGGGGCGGCGGGGGCTGCGAGGATCCTCGCGTCACGTTCGTCGAGCCTCTCCAGCGCTACATCATGACCTACGCGGCATTTTCACCACACGGACCAAGGATCGCGATGGCGGAATCCGAGGATCTCTTCCACTGGAAGCGGCTGGGGCTCGCAACCTACGCTCATTGGCACGGCATCGATTTGAGCAGCGTGGATGACAAGGATGCGAGCCTTTTCCCGGTCGCAATCCCGAATTCATCCGGGCACCATGAGTTGGGTATGCTCCACCGACCGCTTTTTCCAGGCACTCGTCCAGAGGAGACCGCTTGTCATCCAACTTCTCGTGAGGTTGATCTCGATCACGAGAGTATCTGGATTTCCTATTGTCCTCCCGCGTTGAATGGCGCTGAACCTGAGTGTCTGGACCGGTTCACATCTCATCACAGGCTGGCGACTCCAGTGTCACCCTGGGAGCGACTAAAAATTGGCGCAGGTACTCCGCCGATTCTCACCAGGCACGGCTGGCTGATTGTTTATCACGGCGTTAGCGAGGTGACCGGTGCGGGTGGCGATGGCCATCATCTTTGCTACTCGGCCGGTGTGATGGTGCTCTCACAGAGGCATCCGCGCGTGATCCGCTATCGCTCAGTTGATCCGGTATTGACCCCGGTGCTTCCGCAGGAACGCGATGGGACAGTTGCGAATGTCGTGTTTCCCACCGGCATTGACCGGCGCGACGACCTTGGAACTCCCGATCGCCTCGACGTCTATTACGGTATGGCCGACAACCGGATTGGTGTCGCTCGTCTTGACTTGCCGGAAGAGATACCGGCAGAAGCAACTGCCGACGCACCTGGGGCAAAGGTATAAGTCGGCGGTCGATGAGGAATCAAGAACTCAAAGGATGTCCCTAAGAATAGGGGACGGGAGGGTGACTGATGAACAAATCCACAGGGATCACCTGCGTATTTCTGGATGTTGGTGATGTTCTACTCACCGATGGATGGGATCATCTAGCTCGCAAGCGGGCTGCGAAGCACTTCAAACTGGAGTGGTCGGAGATGGAAACTCGTCATCAACTAACCTTCGAGGTCTTCGAGATGGGAAGACTGACGCTCGAAGATTATTTAAACCTGGTTGTCTTCCATAATAAACGGAGTTTCACGCAACATCAGTTTCGGCAGTTTATGTTTGCGCAGTCAAAGCCCTTTCCAGAGATGATCGATTTAGTCATTCAACTCAAGCAGATTCTTGGATTGAAGATTGTGATTGTCAGCAATGAATCTCGTGAGATGAATGCATTTCGGAGCAGAAAGTTCGGCTTGGACAAATTATCGGACTGCTTCGTATCCTCCAGTTTCGTTCAGATGCGCAAACCAGACGTGGAGATTTTCAAGCTTGCTCTTGATTTGGCCCAGGTGCGGCCCGACAATGCGATCTTCATTGACAATACGCCGATGTTCATTCAGATTGCGGAGGGGCTCGGAATTCGAGGGGTTCTTCATACAGACTGCAAATCGACGCGCGCCAAGTTATCCCACTTCGGCCTGAATACCTAATAAATTGAGGGGTGTAAGATTCGCGTACGATACCCCAACCCATTCAATTTCATCGTAGGTTCGAAACCGTATCCGCACTCGTGATTTTGTAATTCTGGTATTGAATCGTCAATATGGCACGTCCCCCAAACCGGATTGTGGCGATGCTTTGGCTGCTTACGGGGAGCCAGAAGTCCCCTACTCGCTTGTACACCTCTTCGATTTCGATGTGCTTGATCCAGAATGAAGGATTCTTGGCAGGTTGGGCCTTCAGCCGTGCTACAGCAAAGCCCTCAGCGTCCACCCAAATTTGGCCGCGATATAAAAACAGTCCCTCGGTTTTTGGTTTCACGCCGAGAACATACATTGAGCCGGAGGGCGTACTGTCATATTCCATTTGCGTGAAACTGTAATTGTCGTTGTTTATTGCGTCGCGCCTCCGGTTCTCGACTTCCATCGCCTCCTTTTCCGCTCGTAAGAGCTTTTTGAATACTTTGCGGACGATCATCATAGACCCGGTTGCAGATCGGATTCTGAATTCTTTTGTATTCGGAGACCGGTATTTTACGTCCACAGTCATCTCGGCGCTGCGAGTGCCTCCAAAGCCGTGGTATTCCAACCGGTAAAACTGGGTCCCTTGAAAAGCGTTCAGCGCATGGACCCGCTTGAGGTCCATCGCCACCAGATTTTCAACAACTTGCTCCTGGCTGAGCGGAACCTTTATGATCGGCGCAGATGCGCCCGGTTGTTGTGCGCATGCGGTTCTCTCTGGTCCAATGTAAACCAGTAGCAGAGGGATGAGCATTTTCGCAAAGAACGAGACTCGTCCTCTCATTGATAGATCAACTCGATAATCTGTTCCACAGAACGTCACAGTTTCACCTTCTTTGAATACGCCGTCTCAGGTGTGCGCCAACTGGTCTGATTATTAGCCCGAAATTCTCCACGCCCTCAGGGCAGCGGCTGATTCAAAATCTGTCTAGCACGGCTTGGGACACTCATTATAAAAGCAGGGTTGAAATTGAAATCCATCCAAGCCTCACATTATTGCCCGCAATCAGAGTGCAGCATGATGATCGACCGTGGATTAACGCGGTAGCTCGGCCCTCCCAATCGAGACCCTTTTGTTCCTTCGGCAATGTCGTTCGGGGTGGGGAGAGAGGTGTCTATGAAGCGAAGCCAGCCCCCATTCGCGTCGTCAGCGACATGCGGAAGTGCAAACTGCAATGGCTCCCAATATGCGTTGATCGCTATGTAACGCACCTGGGTTCCGGCGAGATTATGCAGGGACAACGCAAGACTATGAGAGCTGCCGCCCCAGTCTGGCTTTCCAATTTCAATGCCATGCCACTCGATGCGGCTTTTGCTCAGGTAGTC
>Ga0302269_1001152_pt1 | contig 13551 bp, 9 predicted proteins | sample III_Bog_E2_2_FD_194560 | JGI IMG/M metagenome (GOLD analysis project Ga0302269, IMG submission 194560) | Peat permafrost microbial communities from Stordalen Mire near Abisko, Sweden - III_Bog_E2_2 | ecosystem: Environmental > Terrestrial > Soil > Wetlands > Peat | place: Sweden: Abisko...
GATACGCTGAGTATCACTGAGCGGCAGAGAATCGTCAGGCTGGTTGTAAAAGACGTCTTGATAGGAGACGACTCCATCACGATTCGCCATAGCATTTCACTCCCGCAGCAGAGCCCTACGCAAGGCGGCAATCTGCCGCCTCGCGGGACTGACGGTCGAAATTACCTTTTGTGTAAGGGGAGTGATCTCGCCGCTACTTGGGAACGTGTATCTGCACTATGTGTTCGACCTGTGGGTTGAGGCATGGCGCCGGAAGATAGCGAGCGGAGAGATGGTGTTTGTCCGCTACGCTGACGACCTGGTGGTCGGCTTTGAGCAGCGCGAGGACGCCGAGCGGTTCCTGAGAGAGTTTCGGAAACGGCTGGCGGGCTTCGCGTTGGAACTCCATCCGGAGAAGACGCGACTGATCGAATTTGGTCGGTTTGCGCAGGCGAATCGGCAACGGCGTGGTGAAAGGAAACCGGAGACCTTCACGTTTCTGGGGTTCACGCACTACTGCGCGACCAACTCCAAAGGCCATTTTGTTATACGCCGCAGAACTGTTCCCGAGCGGATGCGGGCGACGCTTCACGCCATCAAGGCGAAGCTGCGCCAGCGGATGCATGAGCCGGTGAATGCGGTGGGCGCATGGCTGAAGCGTGTGGTCAGTGGCTATTTCCGATACCACGCGGTTCCGGAAAACCAGTGGGCGTTATGGCGCTTCCGTGACCGGTTGTGCGAACTGTGGCGATCGATGCTTGGCCGTCGCAGTCAGCGCAGCCGTCCGAGTTGGAAGAGCATTCGCCCGACCTTCGAACGATGGATACCTCGTCCTCAGATCCTGCATCCTTATCCCAGCGCCCGTTTTGACGCTACTCATCCAAGGTAGGAGCCGTGTGCGGTAGTTCCGCTCGCACGGATCTGTGCGGGTTGCGCCTTGCAACTCATGAAACTCAGTCTCCTGAAATGGAGACCGCGGCAAAGCCTAGCTCGCAGCCGCGTACCAAGTCTTGCGTGGTGTCCGGAGACGGCCATTGCGAAGCGTAGATAGGGAGGTTTGCAGGCCGAAACAGCAGTAAACGGCAACATAGCCCCGAAATCGATCGTGGTGGAAGTAGCCGACCCTATCCCGTAACGGGGAAGGCAGAAGCTCAGTATGCGTCATGGCGAGTGTGCTGAGGTGCTTCCGGGGTTCATACCGTCAGCATGCAACCAAAGGATTTCATGGGAACAAGGGAGAGCCGTCAGGTTCAAGCCTGGCTTGTAGGGTCCGACAAGCTGAACAAGCAAGGAAGATCCGAAGGCCTGACGGAAGTCAGACTGCCTGATAGTACTTCGAGGTCGGGAGAGCCGGCTACATGGGGAAGCGGGCAGCGGAAGTTGAATTGTTCGTGGGAAACATGAGCTCTATTCAAAGAGAGGATACGGCCTTCTATGCAAAGGGAAGAACCGCCAGTCATGACAACAGGACTCGAACGAATAGCAGTCAAAGCTCGGTGTGAACCGAAGCTCCGGTTTACGTCGCTTGCCCATCACATCACGAAGGAACGGGTCTGGGAGAATCTGAATCAGATACCTGCCAAGTCCGCAGCCGGAGTGGATGGACAGACCGTAACAGAAGCGAAAGAGGATTTTGAGGAATGGGTTGCAACCATGTTGCAATCTGTTCACCGTGAAGGGTACCGCGCGCCAGATATACGGCGTGTCTATATCCCGAAGCCCGGCAAGCAAGAGATGCGCCCTCTCGGGGTGCCAACTGTTGCCGACCGGGCACTCCAGCGAAGTGTCTCTCAGGTGTTGTCCGCCATCTATGAACAGGATTTTCTGTCCTGCTCGTTTGGCGGACGTGCTGGAAGAGGTGCCCACCAAGCGCTTGCAACGCTTCATGAGAGAGTTGCTGGCGGGAAAATCGAGTGGGTGTTGGAGGCGGACCTCAAGAACTTTTTCGGGAGCCTCAGTCACGAGTGGATGCTCCGCTTCGTGGAACATCGAGTGGGAGATCAGCGACTGATTAGTTTAATCCGGCGCTGGCTGAAGGCAGGTGTTTTCGAGAATGGAGAAGTTCATCCAAGCGAAGAAGGGACCCCGCAGGGAGGTTCGGTCAGCGTAATGCTGAGTAATGTATATCTCCACTATGTGCTCGATCTGTGGTTCGAGCGAGTGGTCAAGCCGCGACTTCGCGGCGAGGCCTGCATGGTGCGATATATCGACGACTTCGTGCTGTGTTTCCAATTTCGTTCGGATGCTCTTCGCGTTCAGGAGGCGCTCACCAAGAGGCTGAGTAAGTTCAGTCTGGCCTTGGAGCCGAAGAAGACCAAGCTCGTTGAATTTGGACGCTTCGCGCATCGACACGCAAGCAAACGTGGCCGTAAACGCCCGGAGACGATCTACTTCCTGGGGTTTACTCTGTACTGCACCCGCAATCAGAAAGGAAACTTTCGAATTGGAATGCTTACGGAGAAGTCACGACTGCGCCGCGCGCTCATGCGCTTGCAGGACCAAATGCGACGGATGCGGCACTTGTCGATTCAGGAACAGGTGAAACTTCTCAATCAGATGCTCCGTGGTCACTATGCATACTACGGCGTTGCCGGGAATCTTCGGGCACTGCTGCGGGTCCATAGGGCTGTGGAACACTACTGGCGCAAAATGTTGAGCAGTCGGAGCTGGCACGGTACGGTCCGATGGGAGCAATTTCAGCGGATCAAGGAACAGTTCCCACTGCTTCGGCCAAAGCTGCATTACTCCTACAAAGAGCTGCAGGCTATCGCCATACTGTGAATCAACGTCCGAAGAGCCCAGTGCGGGAAATCTGCACGCTGGGTTCTGTGGGAGCCGGGGGGGGGCAACTGCCTCCGGCCACCCAGTGGGCGACCAGCGATGATCGTCCCTACCGCGACCGGGATGTTTCCCGCAGTCTTAAGGCGGGCGACCCGGGCCTCGACCCAGACACCTGGGGTCGCATGAGCGTTTCAGTCAGGAATTACTCCTGAAAACCGCCCATGTGGCTGGCCTGCGAAACTCGCTGATTCGCCTCCGAAGAGTACCAAATCGCCAGGTCATCCTTCCAAGAACCTTTCCAGAAACAGCGACTCCCAGGACTGTTTTGGCACGGCGCGGCGTTCGCGGCCAGATGATATCGTTGCTAGCACTTTCCTCAAAATGTAAACGCTTACACGCACACTTATGTGCGCAAAAACGCGCAAATAACGCCCTAATTCGCTTTCATGTCATTTTGCACTATTTGTCACGCGTTTGAGTACACGTATACGCGTACGCTACGCGGTTGTTTTTGCCATCGCAGTGTACGCATTTAACCGCACTCGCGGCGACGTGCCGGCAGTAGGGTTTTTCCTCTTCAAGGGATCCCTCAGTCCCTGATCCCTAATCCCTGTTCTTCCATTGCCAGACCAGGTCTTGGGCGGCTTCGGGCCAAGTGGGGAAGTTGAATTCGAATCCGGCGTCGAGCAACCGTGTCGGAACAACGCGCCTGCTCTTCAGCACCAACTCCGACTCTGTGCGCAAAAAAAATGCGCCTATTTCGATCAGGGGCGCAGGCGCGGGAACGCCGTTGGGCATTCCCCAGGCATCGCGCAGCGCCTCAAGGAACTCGAAGTTATGCAATGGGTTAGGCGCGGCCACGTTCACCGGGCCGTCAAGCTCCTCGTGTTCGACAAGGAACTCGATGGAGCGGGCAAAATCCGCCTCGTGAATCCAGGAGACGTACTGGCGTCCGTTGCCTTGCGCGCCGCCCAAACCAAGCCGGACAAGGTTGAGAAACACCTGGAAAGCGTTGCCGGGAGCGGGGCTGAAGGTGATGGCGCTGCGCAGCGCCACCTTCCGCGTGCGCGGCGTTGCGGTCTCAAAGAACGCGGCCTCCCAATCTTTCGCCACACCCACTGAGAAATTCCACGTATCGGGCGCGCGGCGTCGTTTCGAAATCAATTCATTGCCGCCCAGTTCGCCGTTCGCCTCACCCATTTCCCAGTCGAGTCCAGCCCGGTCAAGCGTGTGCCGATAGATCGTTGCCGTGGAAGCATTTAGCCATACTCGGGGAGGGTTGCCGAGACCAGAAATCACACGATTCAGAAGCCGGGTGGTCCCGATGCGCGATTCGTGGATGACTCTGCGATTTGACGAATGATATCTGCAGTTTACGCTGCGGCCGGCAAGGTTGATGCAGACGTCCGCGCCTTCCAGGGTCTCGGTCCAGGGGCCGGCGGTTTCGCCGTCCCAATGCACCGTCTGCCATTCGGCCGCATACGGGCCGCGGGTGAGCACAGTCACATGATGGCCGCGTTGCTGGAAATGCCGCGCCAGCATGCGGCCCACCTGTCCGCTGCCGCCAGGCAGAACTATGCGCAGCGGGCGCGCGCTGAGGCCGGGCGGGTTCCCACCGACAATGTCCATGGATTGAGCGTACAGCGTTTATCCCCCGATTGCTCCGGGGGTGCAGATCCCGGCTTGCCCGCGAGGGGGTTGCTTACATTCCGGGCGGATAGTTATACATTCGCTGTCGATTGGACCGGACCACGTGAACAATCAGCCAGATAATCAGGACCAATGGGAGCATCGGGCCAAGGAGAATCCAGCCTGGAAAAGCTACCCGGTCATGGCCCACGGTGACGGACTCGGGCGCGCGAATCATGCCGAACATGGCTACGAGGTCTTTGCCCACCGAGACGTTCTCCCCAAGCCGGACCAACCCAAAAAAGCTGACCATATCCTGGCCGACCTGCGCGTTGTCCTCGGCGGAGATGGAGCCGAAAAAGTTGACCACGTCGTGGTCGGCATGCCCGGCGATATGGATATTTCCAAAGAAGACGACCACATCGCCCTTCGCCTCGCCCAGGATGTTCACATTGCAAAAGAAGCATACGGCATCGTGAACTGCGGTGTCGGAGCCCACGTTGATGTTGGAGAAGAACTGGACTGCATCCGGCTCGGCATGGGCAGGTGTGGCAGCAGCCGAAAAGGCCGCGGCAAGCAGGCAGACGGCAAGCATTCTCTTCATCATCGGGGCGCCTCACCAACCACTACGAGCGAAGCGATCAGAAAGTTCCAAATAGCGATCTATAAGCTACCGATTTTGCATTATCGAAGCACTTACGCGCGGGGGAGAAGATTTGCAAAAAGAACGGCATCTTTGCAGTCAGCGATACCTTCCGGCTCAACTTCCCGGTCAGCCGCATGGAGTTTTCCCAGCATCAAGAACCGTTCGATTTTCGTCCAGAGGATATTGGGAGGGGAGGCGTGGGTTAACATAGCTCAACAACGAAAAGTCCGCCATAGTTTGCAAGTTTCCTATTATCCGAAAAATCAAGGTTAAACGAATTCAATTAGTCCCGGCTTTCATTTCGAAGGCGATTGCCGAGCCTGCCACGGGGAAACTGCCGATGATGAAGTGGTTGAACAGGCCGCTGTATGGCGCGTTGACTTTGGTTCTTGTATGGACCGTCTGCCGGCTCGTCTTTCTGTGGAACACCGGCATCCCGCAGCCCAGGATTCACGATGAGTTCAGCTATCTTCTCCAGGCGGACATATTCGCGCACGGTCACCTGGCAATTCCCCAGCATCCGCTCGGCAGGTTCTTCGAGTCGCCGCATATCCTGGTGCGTCCAAAATACGCCTCGAAGTATCCTCCCGGTCAAGCTCTGTTTCTAGCCGTGGGGCAATGGCTTCTTGGCTCTCCGTTCTATGGAGTTCTCATCGGCAACGCCTTGATGCTCTTCACTTTCTGCCTGATGCTGTATGCCTTTGTTTCTCCCCGGTGGGCGCTGGCAGTGTCTGCGATATTTGCGCTGGTCCTTTCGCCGTCAATGTATTGGACGGACTCCTATTTTGGCGGTTCGATAGCGGCGAGCGGCGGCGCATTGGTGCTGCTCGGCATTGGTCTCTATCGAGAAAAGCAAGCGGCGATGGCCGGAGCCATCTTCGCCACCGGTACGCTGCTCCTCTTTTGGACTCGACCCTATGAAGGTGGCGTGTTCACTCTCGTCCTGCTTGTTGTTTTCGCAAGGGAGCTTTGGCGCACTTTGCGCCGTTCGGTGTTGTTGATAGCTCTTTCTGTACTTGCAATAGGCGGCGCGTGGACTGGCTACTACAACCAAGCCATTACAGGGAGCCCGTTCCGCCTGCCTTACCTGCTCCACGACCACCAATACAACGCAACGCCGGTGTTCTGGTTTATCCCTATGCGGCCGGAACCCACGTACACGCACTCGCGGCTTGCCGCCCAGCATGGAACAAACGGATGGGAAGCATCCGTCTATAGAGGAAACAAACCGCAGTGGAGATCTCTCGGGGCTGATTTGATAGCCTCCCTTCAAGCGGTCAGGTATTCGATTGAAAATGAGGCAGTGCTTACGCTGCTCAATCCGGATGCTCGAAACAACCCGCTTTTTAGGAAAATGGCGGCTGTGTCCGGAGTTTTCCTGGCTGCGCTGGCTGCGGCATTGTTTGTGCTGACGATTCCGGTAGCATCGACCGATCCGATCTTTCGAAAAATGGCTATCGTTGCCGGAGTCTTCCTGCTGGCGCTTTCGCTGGAATCGTTTCATAACCTGCATTACACCGCGCCCGTCTGGGCCGCGCTTGCATTGATGAACGCGGTTTGGGCGCAGCGAGTGTGGAATCTGCGGATCCGCAAATTGCCGGTGGGAGGCGTACTCGTCCTACTGGTTCTTATGTTACAGATTCTGATTTTCCCTTATCAGGCATTGCAAATCTTCCCGGTAACTTCCACGAAGGCCGCCGGCGATAGCACCGGCCCGCCCGCTCAAGACAACTGGAATGACAGGCGCGCCGCGCTTATTCAACGTCTCTCCCGTCTGGATAGCCCTGAAGTGGTGCTCGTGCGGTACCCCTCGCCAGACTGGAATATCGGAGAAGAATGGGTATACAACGGCGCGGATATCGATCATCAGCGTGTCGTCTTTGCCCACGATTTGGGAGTGGAACAAAATCGCGCCCTGCTGAACTATTATCCGGATCGTACGGCACTGTTAATGACCTTTGACGCCGCAACCGCACAGGAGAAGATCGGGCCGTATCCTGCTGCGCATGCCCAACCCCGACCAAGCGCGTTCCGCTTCCGCAGTTGAAGTATCCGCGCCTTGATAGTTTTCTTGAGCGCGATTCGGAAAGTCTTCGATTGGATGAATCAAAGGGAACAGCGGATCGGAACAAAGAGCGAGACCTGCCGTCTTGCGTCCCGCGATTTACGAAGGCTACTTTCCGCCGAAGTTTTCCCATAACTCAATCGATAATAGGAGATCGCTGGCTGTTGCACCGTTGAGAGCGGCAGTTATCGCGCGAAGTTATCCACGGGACAAAAGAGGCCTAGAACTCGAACCGCATGCCAAGCTGAACGCGCCGGGGAGGCGCAACCGAGGTTACCTGGCCGAACGAGGACGATGTCTCGACCGGGTCAATGCCGGCGCCGTTGACGTGGTTGAGCACATTGAATGCGCCTGCCGAGAACCCCAGCCGCGGAGCTTCCTCGTCTTTGTTTGCGGTAACCGCGAAATCGTGTCCCCAGCGCAGGTCGAGATCGACATAGCCCGGGTTGGTCTCGGTGTTGCGGGCCACTCCATCGGGCCGGGTGTTGAACAGGTCGTCCCCGTAGGCGTCGGTTCCGGTCAACTCGGTCCACGGCGTTCCTGTGTTGGCAAAGATGCCAGCAGCCAGGTTGAGCACACTTTGTGGCTGGAACATGGCATACATGCCGAGGCGTTGACGGCGGTCGAATCCGGCGTTCGCCCACTCGTCGTTGGGGTCAAGCTGGTTTTGCGGGAACCATCCAATTCCGCCGGTATTGGACTCGTAATGGGACCAGGTATAGCGCCCAAAGCCGGTGAAGTACTTGTTCAGCTTTCCACGGTAGGCGATGTCCAGGCCCTCACCCTCCCAAAAGCCCGCCGGCTGCATCTGCCGGATGCGCCCATAAGCAGGATTCGGCCGCAGGGTATAGCCGGACTCGGGTGTTGGGGCATTGATGTCGAGCGAACGAAAGCTGTCGATGCCGCGAGCTGAATAAACGCTCACCACCCCGGTTGCCGTCTCGCCCAACTGGCGCTCGATGGAAAGCCCATACTGAATCTGATAGGGAATTTTGGCATTCGGCTCCAGTTCCACCAGAGCCGGCGGCTGCCCGGTAAGCGTGAGGCATTCGCCGATGGGCACGCAGCCCGTCGCGGGCAACAGAGCGGGATCGAGCGAGAGCAGCACCGCGCGCCTTCGCGCCGTTTCATAGCGCGCCAGGTCCAGCAGCGGTCTTCGAGGGCTCGTCGAGCACCCAGGCGAACGAAACCCGAGGCGAGAACCCGAGCTTGCGGTTGGCGAGAAAATTCTGCCAGTCGTAGCGCAAGCCCGGCGTGATGGAAAAGCGGGCATTCGCCTTGAACTGATCCTGAACAAATCCGCCCATCTCCTGCTGGTGATAGATGAAATGCACATCTCCGGTGTTTTGCGAATAACCGGATGGCAGGTTTGCGGCGTAGTTCTGGAACGAAGTCTGCAGCACGGTGACGCCGTCGGCCGCAAGCGTGGGGCCAAAGGTGTAAGTGCCCAGCGCGTTGGTATTGTCGTCGAAGGCCCTGCGTCCGATGTGCGGGGTTCCCGCGCCGATTTTCACCAGGTTGCGCCCATGCGTCCACGTCAACATATCGTAAACGCGGAAGTTATACTCGGTTCCGAAGCTGTCGGCCTGCGCCGATCCGGAAAGGAAATCTCCCGGTATGCTGAACCGCGGCGCCTCGGTGACATTGCTGTTGCGATTGGAATCGTGCTCGCCAACCAGGGAAACCTGGTTCAGCGTAGTCGCGGACAGAGTCGAGTCCAGGTGCGCCACCAGGTCGTCTTCGCGGTACTCGCTGTTGTAACCGGCCGAGGCCAGCGTTTGCCCGCCCACACCCTGATTTTGGCCGGTCCAGTCCTGATAGCTGTACTGAACATAGCCCGAGTGCCCCATGCCGAACTGGTGCGCCGCGCGGGTGCTGAACTCGGTGTCGCGCGTGGGCGCCGGAACATTTGCCGTGAAGGCACCGGATGGGTCGGAGACCGTGGGAACAATGGTTGCGCTGATTACCTGGTCCAAATCCTCTTCGGCACGGTTGAAGGAAGCCAGAAAGCTGCTCTTCGCGGCATGGGGAATCGGCCCCGTCACGTGCCCCTCGTAGACGCGCCTCTGTTCGAACGGCTTCGACGGCGCCAGCGCGTTCTGCGCATTCAGCGTCGAGTCGCGGAACAGGAAGTTGAACTGTCCGTGATAATGGTCGGCCGCGGACTTGGTGATGATCTCCATTTGCCCGCGCCCAGGGTAGTAGTATTGCGCCGAATACGGGTCCTGGTTGATCCGCACTTCCTGCACAGCGGATGCCGAGACGGTGGCGCGGTTGGCTTCCACTCCATCCACCATCAGTCCCGTTCCGCCAGTCGCCGCCACATTCTGGTCCATAAAGGCGCTCATGGCTCCGGCATAGTCGTTGTCGAAGATGGGCAGGGACTTCAGTTCCTGCGCGCTCATAACGGTGGAATCGCGATTCACGTCGGACGCGGTCAGGTCCTCGCTGGTTTCGGCGTTTACCTGTATGTTGGTGGCAAATTGAGCGATCGGCAAAACGATGCGCAGCGAGGCGGCCGACTGCCCAGCCATTTTCGACGCCTGAATCGACGCCGCTGAGGCCGAAGCCAGAGATGCGGCGGGCACCGCGATAGCCACCGGCGCGCGAACGGTCTCAAATCCCGGTCCGGAGACCACCAGCGTAAAGTTACCGGCATGCGGAGCAATAATCTGGAAGCTCCCGTCGCCGTCCGAGTGATCGACGAAGGCAACAGCGCCGTTCGTATCCAGCAGGTCAATTTCGGCGCCGGCAACGGCTCCGCCGCTTGGGTCGGCCACCGTACCGCGCACGGCCGACGCGGCGGGGGACGTAGGAGAAGATGTGCTGCACAAAGCAGCCGAGCAAGAACCAAGCAGGGCAAGTGCCAGGACAAATGAGCGCATGATTACAGTCTCCAAGGCAATAAAAGGTGAAGCGCAAAAAGCAAAAAATGCGGACTTAGAACAATAGTAACCCCAAGTAGGGTACCGCATTACAAGAGAATGGACCTTCGTTTCGTGGATGGTTCAAAGTGGGAAAGCTTGATCCCCCGCTCGGGGAGATGCATTCAATTGGACGGTAATCCCGGCGGAAAAGACGCCAACCGCAGCCTTCCCCTACACCTGCTGCAATCCGCCCTCCGCGCCATTCAGCGCAGCCGTCCACTCTTTGGGAGCATCCACCAATACGTCCGGCGGTGTATCCATCAGGCTCTGCGGAGAAAGCCCGAACGTACAGCCTACACTCCAGACGCCGGCGTTCCGCGCCGTCCTCACGTCCACCTCGCTGTCGCCAATCATCACCGTCTCTTCCGGTCCCGCGCCTGCCTCGTCCATCAGCGAGCGCAATCCCAGCGGATCGGGCTTCTTTACCGCAAAGCTGTTGCCGCCATAAATGTGCAGAAAATGGGGCGCAAGTCCCAGCGCCTCGCAGATGGCCTGCGCCGGCCTGACTGGCTTGTTGGTGAGCACCGCCATCGTCCGCGCGCGCCCATCCGGCATTTGCCGCAACGCTTCCAGCGCCTCCTTCACCCCGGCGTATGCGTATGTATAGTCGAGCTTGTGCTCGCGATAGTAGTCCAAAAAGAAGGCGTAAGCCCGGCTGAGAAAATCCTCGTCCACCATGTCCGCATCCGGACCAAACAGAGCCCGCCGCATCAGCATCACGGCGCCGTCGCCGATGTAGCTGGCCACCACCATATCAGGCAGCGGTTCGCGGTTAAAGTGCTTCAAGGTAGCGTTTACGCTGTTGCAAAGGTCGCGGGCGCTGTTGATCAGCGTGCCATCCAGATCGAAGACGAGCAGTTTCAGTTGTTGCACGGGAAGAGGGCGGATTACTTGAACCATGGTTCCAGTTTACCGGGCGGCCGGCCCATTCGCGTGCAACCCGGCGTTCACCGCATCCAGCAGCACCCCGGTCGAGTCGCTCTCATAGTCCCAGAACATTACTCCGGCCAACTTATGATCGAGCACATATTTGCATTTCATTATCAGTGACTCGGGGTCCTCATACGACACAAATACTTGGCTTCCCGGGTTATAAAGCCAGGGAACGTCAGCGACGGGATCCCAATAGCGGACAAACCCATTTTGCAGCATGGCATCGGGCGAAGCGCCATACAGATCGCGCGCATGATCGGCCTTTTTTCCCGGCTGATACAGACCGTGGTTCGCAGCGGGCACCTGACCCCAGACGTGCCCATAAAACGGGACGCCGAGCACAATCTTCTCCGGCTGCACGCCGGCCTGCTCGTATAACGCAACGGAATTGTCGGCGGAGATCTTCTTTGGATCGGCGGGGTTGGCATAAAGCGGGGAATGGTGCCCGGTTATCGCATCCGAGTCAGGCTCGTAGTAGTCGTAAGCCATCAGGTTCACCGTGTCCACATACCGCTGCACCTTGTCCATCTCGGTATGCGCCAGAAACTCGGCCTGCGCGCCGGTGGCAACGGTCAGGTACAGCTTCCTCTTAAGCTTCTTTTGCAACCTGTCAAAGCTCGCGCGCAGTTCCTGAAGCAGCAGCGTGTAGTTCTCCCTGTCCTGAGGCCGGAAACGATTCGTTGAGCCAGGGAGGCCTGGATACTCCCAGTCGATGTCCAGCCCATCCAGATGATTGCGATCCACAAAGTCGTCGACGCTCGAGATAAAAATGCCGCGATTCGCCGAAGTGAAGGCCATGTCCGAGAAGGCTCCCGACCAAAGCCATCCCCCCACGGAAACCAGCACGGTGAGCGAGGGATTGTCTTTTTTCAGAACAACCAGCGCGGCCATATTCTGGTCGTCGTTCTGGAAGCCGTTGACAATGCGGCCATCGGCGATATTGGCAAAGGCATAGTTGATGCGCGTAAGCTTGGTTGCCGCAATGTCGCCCGGATGAATGAGAGCATTTTGCGGAAAGACATAGGCGACGATGACGGGCTTGGGTGGGGGCGCGGTTGCGGCGGCAAGCAACGCAGTGCGGCAGCAAATGCAGGCAAGCAGCACCAGCCATGACCGAGGCACAATGCGGGTGTTGAAGCGGTTCAGGCGAACCATGATTTCAGTTTAGCGGGTGGTGCCATGCCAGCAAAGTGAGTCTCGTTTCCGGAGCGCAGGTAGAGTATGGACATTTTAGCGGATTGCCTTTCGGAATGGTGACAAAAGAACCCTACCGGCCCAAGTCGAAATTGAAGAGTGCAACTGCTGCCGCCGACTACTGATAAGAGGCTACAGTTGCACGAATACCGTCGACGTAGCTGGTGCCTGTGACGCCGAACTCCCTCGAGAATTTGCTCGAATCAAAAAGATACGGCGAGCCGCTCTGGTAGAGCATTTCGTAAGATTCTGCGACCGATGCGTTGAACAACCCTACCACCCGGAGCATCGGCCTGCTCAGAATGCGATAGTTTGGAGCGACGCCGAATTCCTTTGCGGCTAGCGTGACAAACTCTCTCCCGGTGGGCGGATTGGGAGCGGTCGGCAAATGCCAGGTCTGATTCCAGGCGGTCGACCTTTCTGCGAGTTGCAGCAGGCCTTCGGCAGCATCCGGTGTGTAGGTATACGAATGAGGAACTAAATCGTTTACCAGCCACGAGGCCTTCTTCCTCTTGGAGAAAGATTCCATGACAAGAATGTTGGCCATTCCATTGCGCGTGTCCGGGCCATAGAAATCGGCGGCTCGCGCAATCATTCCGGTGATAGCTCCAGACTTCCAGCTGTCGATGAGCTCGGTTGCAATCTTGGCGCGGATCGCCCCCTTCCTGCTGCACGGGTTGAAAGGCGTCTGCTCGGTCATGGGGCCATTCACCTTACCGTACATGTACACGTTGTCAAAGAAGATGAGCTTCGCCTCGGAGCGTTTGCAGGCTTCAATGGTGTTGTTCATGATGCGCGGCCACATTTTCTGCCAGACTGTGTGATCGTATTTGAGGCCAATCAACAGATAGACAACGCTGGAGCCGGCGACGGCGCGGATGGTTTGCTCCAGATCTGTAATATCGGCAGCGACCATTTCGGTTGCGCCGGGAGTGGGGCGCGGATTGCGGGCGACAACGCGAAACGGCCGATTTGCCGCGGCGAGAAGTTTGACGAGCTTGTTGCCGATGTCTCCGCCGGCTCCAAGGATTGTGATCATTATGGCTCTATCCTCATTTTGTGACCGCTGCGATAAGCCAGTTCTAACAAATGCAGATGTGTTTTGGGTGGATTGTACAACCAGCCCCCGCCAATCTGTTCTGTATTTCTCACAATCATAGTTCTTTCACAGATTTCTGTTCGCATTCATAACCATGGTCTGACGCTCGACGGACGGCCCCAAACCCACATCCGCGGCCTTTTGCCGGGTGCCCCATTGCGCTGTGGACTGGGTGCGAGGGTTGGAGAATACAGTCCCAAATTCTCCCGCTCCCCTTGCAGATTAATTCCATCCCTTGGCGCACAATGAATTCACAGTGTCTTTGACAACGTGTGCAGGCTGAAGGGAAAAACGTTCA
>Ga0302269_1001156_pt1 | contig 13528 bp, 19 predicted proteins | sample III_Bog_E2_2_FD_194560 | JGI IMG/M metagenome (GOLD analysis project Ga0302269, IMG submission 194560) | Peat permafrost microbial communities from Stordalen Mire near Abisko, Sweden - III_Bog_E2_2 | ecosystem: Environmental > Terrestrial > Soil > Wetlands > Peat | place: Sweden: Abisko...
CACGAAATGTCTGCAGAAGAGCCGATCCGAAAGGGTCGGCTCTTCTGCCTTCGTATCAGCCGGTCATCGCAATAATTGGTTCCGGCGTTTCCTAATTTGGCCAGACCTCGCGCAGTTTCTGCGCGAGGAGATGCATCTCAGAGTGATCGACAAGCACTGCCTCGGCGTCAAGTTCGTCTCCTTCATAACGAGGGTAGACGTGAATGTGAAAGTGCCAGACGTCCTTGTTGCCCGCAGGCTCATTGTGCTGACGTGTAGAAACACCATCGCATCCGTACGCCGATTTCATTGCGATTGCCGTTTGTCGAAGCGCCCGCTGAATCGGTCCGCCCAGTATGTCCGGTCGTTCATAGATGTTTTCGTAGTGCTCAATTGGAATGACGAGAGCCGCACCAGGATTGGCTGGCCTCCACCTAGGGTTCATCTTTACCACGACGTCGTCGTAGCGATGGAGAAGCTCAACGGGGAAGGCTCCTCGGCCAGTCACGATGTTTTGGCAGAATGGGCAGTCGTACCCCTCGGGCTCGTGGCGCCAGCTCGAAGTATTCACAGTGTTGTACTTGGTAGACAAATTTCACCATGGACATATTGGTCACAGAATCGAAGTTTCCGCCGGGTCTGCTGAAGCGAATGGCAACGTAACCCGAGTCGGTCCAACTGACGGACAGCGCAGCCCATGGAACAAACCACGGTTGAAGTTTTGATAGCGTATTTGCTATCATGTGAGGATGCGTACTTCCGGAGTTTCGTCGACGGTCGCAGGGAGCCTTCTTGCATTGGCACGCGTGCGTTTGAACCTCACTCAGCGCGAATTGGCAGCGAGAGCTGGCGTCGCTCAGTCGACGATCGCTCGAATCGAGCTGGGTCGAATTGATCCTGGATTTGAATCGGTGCAACGAATTCTTGCTTCGGTGGGTTTGGAACCAAGAATTCATCTTGAAAGTCTTGATGACCACGACCAGTTGTTAGTCGAGAGACATTCTAAGCGGAGTGAAGTTGATCGACGGCGAGTCGAAGATCGACACAGAGCGAATGTTGCAGGATTCAAGAGCGCACGAGTGATCGAGGAGAGCAGTGAGCCACGAACTAGAAGCGGAAGAGATAATTGAGGCGTTCAATAGATTTGCGGTCGACTACGTGGTCATCGGGGCATTTGCTGCAATTGCGCAGGCCGTTCCAATTCTTCCCACCGTGGACATCGATTTCTTTGCGTCTCCCGACCTATTGAATTTGGACCGTCTCGCTGACGCCCTCGAATATCTTGACGCGAAGATTCGAGTTAATGATTTAGAAGAGGGTCTTGTATTCGATCGGTCTCCCGAGTTTCTGGGAAGAATGCAAATGTTGAATTTGACCTGCGAATTCGGAGAATTCGACGTCCTCTTCAAAGCTGATGGAATACGAGACTATCGGGGCTTAGAAGAGAGGTCCCTCACTGTAATTGTTGGGCGAACCGAAACTCACGTTGCATCAGTCGAGGACATCGCGCGGTCGAAACGGGCCACCGGCCGCCTAAAGGATTTGAAGGCCTTGCAGGTGTTCGAGAAGTTCTTGAAATCAAGAGACAACGACCTTGGTCTAGGTCGTTAGATAGGTACGAGTCACTCAGCCGCTTTGGTGACATTTCGTGGGTTGGGCTCATGTAGTCGGATTCAGCGCTCAAAGCAGTTTGCACGCGATTTGCACATTCCCGTTAACGCAGATGTCGTCTTGGGCACTGTCGTCATGTTCTAACCCGGAGTCGTTGAGACTCCTCTGATCCCGGTGTTTTCAAAGATAATCAGCGCTCGATGAACTGGTGAATTCATTGGCGCCGGGGTAACACTACGCACGCGATTCGGGCTCATAACCCGAAGGTCGCAAGTTCAAATCTTGTCCCCGCCACCACTAAAAGAAGGACCCCCAAAATGGGGTCCTTCTTTTGTTTGTGAATGTTGATCTCTCAATTTGGAACGTCAGTAGTCCTTCAGAGTGAGCCTGAGCGTGCATCACTTTCTGCCAGGTGACCGTGTTGAAATTCGTGAGATTCTGAATGAAAGGATTTGGACTGTTCGTCCGGTCACGGTGATTGAAGACTCCGAAGATCAGTTCGTGTCATACCTTGCTACGGGCACTCTCATTGACTACCCGGTTGACGTTGAGCACGGGGAGAAGTGCTTCACTATGTGGCTTACTGGTAAGTGGGAACTCGTTCAGAAAGAGTTCTCGGCGTCTGGGATGCTTCGCACTACTCCTCGAAGCGTGCCGTTTGAAGTGTTCACCACCGTACTGCCTAATGGGGGTGTCGCCTCCTGGTACGTGAAGTGCCGAGAACCTCTGTGCCGCCGGCCTCACGGTTTGGACGCTTTGGACGAAACCCTTGACCTCATTGCGTCGCGGGACCTTTCGGTTTGGCAGCGTCGGGATCAAGACGAGCTCGAGATGGCTGCCGCAACGAGCCTTTACAGCTCGGAGGATGTGGAGCGTCTGCTGGCAAGCTGTCCTTCAGTGGAAGGGCAGTTGGCCAGCAGAAAAGTCCCGTGGTACCTGAGTTGGCTCGAATCGAGGCCACGTGCGATTGGGATGGGAACTTGCTCCAGAATTTGTCGACTCAGTTTTTTCACGTCGTAGGTCGCTCCTAATTAATAGCCAGCCCACGCTGATAAATCTAAAAAAATCGAATGATAACTAATAAAACTAACAAACTCTAATCAACGAATCGGAATTAGTGTTTCGCGCGTGACTCGTGTTCGGCTTCGAATTCAGTTCCAGTCAGGCTGCAGACTCATCGGCAACGTTGGCTAAATCGATGATTCGTTCAAGGTTTTGATTTACAATCGTGCGGACCCGCCCAGAAGGCAACCTATTGGTCCACCGCCTGACTTCAGTGACGCTGAAGGAGTCGGGAAGTTCGACTTCCGGCAAGGTGACCTTCCCCCCGCGTGAGCTAAGGACGGTGACCGTGTCAACGAGAGCTTTTTCTGGAGTCGCTGTTCCTGACCTGAAGACAGATTCCCCTTCATAGCCGCCAAAGACTTCGGGCTGCAAGTGGTGAATCATGACCGTGCCCAATGTTGTCACCACCCGCTTTGGCCTACCAAGCGATACCACGTGCATCGCTCGGGGGATTTGTTCAATCATGCCGTGCTTAAAGAGAGCGCTGTACATGGAAGCGTAACTTGGGTATGGACGAGTTAGTACGGGCACGACTTCAAGAATGTCCGGCATTACGGCGCCGACCGACCAGATTCCGCTCCTTACCTCTCGCACCAATTCAGCAGTACCGATACGCGACAGCGTCTTGGACGCCGATGACAAAGAGACTTGCCATAGCGCAGCCGCTTCAGAGGTCGTTATTACCTTCTTGCCAAAGCGTTCGAGTGCCGCAAGTGCTTCAGTGGACTTCATGTCGACACTTCCTCTGACCGATTACCTATCTCAATAAGCGAGGAGCCGACAGAATCGCGCATCAGAATCCACGTCTCCTCGTTTTGGTAGAGCGATGCGACATCATCATCGAGAAAGGGCAGCACTTCGGAACAAAAACTTTGATACGCCACCTCTTGCGCCCGAGCAGCAGCGTCAAGCGCATATGTACTTTCGAGAGACGGCGAACCCGCAACGCGATGGAGCCGTAAGAGCAGTTCCAGATCGAATACGTCGCGGGCTTTGGTCTCACTTCGAAGAGCGAGAGCTGCGATCTTCTGTTCTAGTGCTGCGGTTTGTCCGTAATGCGAAAGCGAGATTGAACTCACTCCGTAAGTATTCAAGACCACTTCCGGAATTACCTCAAAACGTCGGTCTTTATCTGGTTCATTCCGTCCGGAGAACTCAATTTTGGTTCGAACCAAGTCTTTCTTGAGTTCACTTCGAGAAAGAGCAACTTTCCACTTTCTCGTCGTCGCCGTTTGCTTGGGTTTCGTCACTTCAGCAATTTCCAGATCTTGACGCCGAAGCAGAGCGGCAAGTGCGCCGCCGCTCAGGACTTTGTCAACGGTCTCACCAACGCTCCAATCAGGCTTAGTGAAGAAGTCAAAATCAATGTCATTTGAATACCGGTCGCTTTGAAAGAAGTATCTCAGATTCGCACCACCTTTGAGAACAAACCAGTTCGAGGCGTTAACTGTCAAAGCCTGTACGAAGAGCAGGTGAAATATCTCAATTACTTGCGCATCGGATCTAGTTTTCATGTAGTCAACGTTACACTATATTGCCTTATATGTCAATAATCTGCACCGCTACATAGTCAAAAGGCCACGATTAACTGGGACTGCTGTTCAGCCGTTGTGTTCCCCACTTGCGACCAGGGCTACCACCAGCGCTGCTCTTGTGCACTGCGACTAGCTCATTCAATCGCCCTTGTCCGGTCGTGTTCCAGTTCGTCAGTGCAGTCGAGGTCATTCTCTTCAGATGATAAGAGAATGGGCTCAGCGCTCACGTACTCGGGGTGACGTAGCTCAGCTTGCTGATTCTAGAATGGCTTACGAGAATGCTCGCTGAACTTGGAAATCTTCCACGACATTTGTCGCCTAGTTCTATTGATAACCCTCGTTTGTGAGAATCGTGGGTCCGCTCACAGAGCCATGGTGTCGGGCCATGGCGCGACGGTCTCGCATCCGAACTCCTCGGGAGCAACGTCACGCACGGTCTGGCAGAACTGCCAGCGATGCCCTACAAGGTCCTCCACCGTGAAGTCGCGCTCGCCGTACTCACGGTCAGTCGGCGGTTCCAACACGCGAGCGTCGCGGGTGCAAATCCGCTCGAACATAGCATCGACATCCTCGACTCGCACCCTGATTGTAAGAGTCACTGAGCCAAGGCTCGGTGACTCCTGATTGCCGCTACTGTCGGCGACGATCATCGCTCCATCGTTGCCGATGCTCAGTTGCGCCCGATGGCTCTCGCCGATCCGAGTTCGTTCGACAAAGCCAAACGTCGTTGTCAGCCACGCCACCGCTTCCCGAACGTCGGGGTAGTCAAGAATCGGAACCACCGTGGCTGGTGGAACGGCTCTATTGCGCTTTATCATGTCATTTCTCCAAACGGACGGGGATCTTTCCCCCGACTGATTATCCCATAGCCCCTCACCACGAGGTCCATTTCCAGGCTGATGGAAGAGGCGTAAACGCTCGTTTGCGAGAACGATCACCAACTCTAAGTAGGCGACGGTCCGAGCGTCTCCCGAGAGGCTTTGACTACTTCGTGGGGATCACTCTCGGCCATCTTCTTACTCGGACGCGTTGACGATCATCTTTTCCAGTATTTCCTGGGAGTATCAGTGCTGGGTGGACGGAAGTATTCATTTCGCTGGGTAACACTTCATTCCCGAGTCGAGCTCATAACCCGAAGGTCGCAAGTTCAAATCTTGCCCCCGCCACGAAGAGAAGTACAGATCAAAGCCGGTGCGAAGGCACCGGCTTTTCTGCTTTAGAGAGCACCGTCGTGACAGATCGACCCAGCGTGACTTCGATGTGGACCGCTTGATCAGCGTGGAGATTGGCGAACCGTATGGAGATGGTCGCGTTGCGCGGATGCCCAGGCTAAGCACCGAACGCATTCAGAATTGACAGACTGTTAGGTACCTGACAAACTAGTTAGGTGCCTAACAGTAATGCCCTGGACCTCGAAGCCGCCGGATCCTGGGCCAAGAGATACTTTTTTGCGAGCCGGGCTTTCATGGAGTCTGTCCTTCGTCCCTACGATCTTGGGGCCACCCAGTGGTACGTCCTCTATCTGCTTGCGAGCGACGGGCCGATAAACCAGCGAGAGTTGACGCGTACGCTCGAAGTTAAGCGAGCGACACTCAGTGCAGTGATCAGTGCACTCGTGCTCAAGGGACTCGTCGAACAGATGACCGACCCCGACGATCAACGTCAAAAGGTGCTGCAACTTACGACCGCTGGCCGGAACTTGTGGGCGACGCTTCCCGAACCCATTGGGCTTATCACCGCAGTCGCCTTTGATGGCGTTGACGACGCAGAGATTGCGTTAATGAATCGATTGCTACGCGACGCTACACAACGGCTCCATGACTACAAGGAAGAGAAGAACTCGATATGACAATTCTGGTAACTGGCGGTACGGGTCTCGTTGGATCGCGACTCTTGAGGCGATTCGTCAAAGCCGGTATTGATTGTCGTGGACTTGTGCGGTCCGGCAAGGAGCTTCCGGCTGGAGTTACGGCAGTCGAAGGAGACATGCTCAGCCCCGACTCGTTGATGGCGGCGGTTGAAGGCGTGACGACAGTCATTCATCTCGCCGCACTGTTTCGCACAGGTGATGACACCGAAATATGGAGAGTTAATCTTGACGGTACTCGTAACCTGATCAACGCGGTTAAGGAACACGCCTCCGATGTTCGCTTTCTGATGGCGAGCACCTCTAATGTCTACGATCCGGATATTTCGCATCCTGGGCGTGAGGATGACCAAGTCACTCCGACGCTTGCATATCCTGCAAGCAAAATCGAAGCGGAGAACGAACTTCGCAAAAGCGGACTCAATTGGAGCATCCTGAGGCTCCCATTTGTCTATGGCGACAAAGACGGACACTTGGAGTCAGTTCCAGAGATGCTCGCCGGTATGGGGTGGCACCCCGCACAGAAGTTAAGCATGCTTCACCACGCAGATATAGCCACGGCATTTGAACTCGCGCTGACAGGAGCCATGGATGGTCTTGTTGTAAATATCGCCGATGAGGCACCGCTCACCATCTACGAAATCGCACAGATCGTTGGCTCTACGTACGAGTCATCTTCAGAACCGCTTACGAATCCATGGAAGGGCCATATGGACATATCGCTTGCTCGTAGCCTTGGCTTCCAGCCAATGGTGTCGACCGTCTACCAAGCGATTCGCGAGGGCAGGCTCTAATCAATTCTAGCTTGGTCGCAATATGGTCACAGACCAGTTGACGCCAATAGTCTCAGTGATCGGCGATCAAGAGTTCCAAAAACGTGGCGGGGGAGTGAACCGGTATGCGATCGGCAAGATCGAGAAGATGATGATCGCCGGAGACGACGACGGATCGTGTCGTCGTCGCCAGCGCGATGAGGTAGTCGTCGTCAGGATCCGACGAGTGGACGGGGAGTGAAAGGTCAGGGTCGTCAACGATCTGGCCCTGATGCTTGAGGAGTTCGATGAACTGCTGAGACTCAGTTTCACTAATTCTTGAACGAAGCTTCGGGTAATCGAATACTCGGATTAGTTCTGCCAGCAAGAGTGGCGATGCGATGAGTTCGTAGTCTCCGTCGAGCCATGCCCGAAGCACTTTTGCTGGCGTACCCGACGGAGCCAAAAGCGCCGAGACGATGACGTTTGGATCGAGGACTGCGCGCAACTCAGCGCGGACTCCGACGAGAGCGATGCTGCGCTTCGACAGCGAGTGTCATCGCCTCGTCCTCGTTCATTGTCCCGTGTGCCCAAATCTGATCGAGTAAATCGAGTCCGAGGTCGCGTCGCAGGGCCTCTTCGATGACTTGACTCTCACCTTTTCCGGTTCGGGCCGCGCGTACTTTCACCGCTCGTAGGACCTCGTCATCGACGGTTAGCGTTGTTCTAGTCTTTGCCATAAATACATTTTAGCATCATGATGGCACAGTCAGCCACTATAGGGCCATGATCACAGTTTGGTCACAGACTGAGTGGACTCAGACGGATTTGACGTAGCCATGCAGGAGCGAGAGCCCATATAAGTCCTACGAGACGGACTCCGTGACACGGGCTAGAACGAACCGGACCGAACTCATAACCCGAAGGTCGCAAGTTCAAATCTTGCCCCCGCCACCATTAAGAAGTACGGATCAGAACCGGTGCGAGAGCACCGGTTCTTAGGGCTCATCGGATTTTAGCGGGGTATGTCGTCACGAAGAGCCCGTGCGATGCGGATATGGGTAACGGCTGGCGAACAGACGCGTTCGATACAGCGGTACTTATTAGCGCTTGGGCTGAGATCGTCGAAGAGTCGTTCGCCGCTACCGAGTAAGACAGGCACTATCGCAAGATGCATCTCGTCGATGAGCGAAGCACGAAGGTACTGCCTGATGGTGGCCGCCCCGCCTCCGACAAGAACATCGCGGTCACCCGCTGCTTCGAAGGCTGCGCTGAGAGCCGCTTCAATCCCACCGTCCATGAAGTAGAAAGTTGTTCCCCCCTCCATTTCAATCGGAGGATGCGGGTGGTGAGTGAGCACGAAGACCTCGTGATGAAAGGGAGGATCCTCTCCCCACCAGCCTCTCCACTCGCTCCTGTCCCACGGGCCACGGATCGGGCCAAACATGTTCCGACCCATGATGGTGGCGCCAACACCAGATTCCCGTTCCGAGAAAAAGTCGTCGTCGAGCCCCTCGCTGCCACCTTCTGCGCCGATCATCTGACTGAAGCTGCGGGTGGCGAAGATCCATTGGTGGAGCTGCATACCCCCAATCCCGAGCGGATTGTCGACGTCTTGGTGGGGCCCTGCGCCGTAACCGTCGAGCGAGATCGAGTAGTTGCGCACGAGCAATCTCGACATTGAGTCCTCCCTTTTGATTGTTCTCATTATGACCGAGTTCCATGTCTTCAGAGCCAATCGGCTTCGAGTGCTCGCTGTCGTCAGGCGAATGACCCCGCAGAAATCCGATGAGCCCTTAGAGGGGCGGTGATGGTTTCGTCGTAGTTCATTGCGAAGTAAGTAGTTGCGCGAGCTGACCTTCGATCGTTGAGACCATCTCATCCGGGACGCCCTCGGTTTCGTCGCGAGACGCGGCAATAGCAGCGGGTGCCCCCTCTAAGAGGTCGAGGATGATTGTCGTCGCACGTTCTGCAGACATTCCCCATTTGAGCGACTCATTGGCGATGCGCTCCACCGTCATTCGATTCGTTCGGCGGATGTTATCGATGTACATCGCCAATTGGTCGTCGCCGTAGTACAGCGTGCACACGAGGTCGTAGAGGGGCGTCAGCGTCAGCGTTCCGTCTTCTGTGTGCAACAGCGAGAAGTTCTTGGCGTGTGCGTCTCCATTGCCGATGAGCGCGTTGACAGTGACCGCTTTAAGAAGTCGCTCCAACGAGTCCGGCGCAGCAACGTCTCTCAAGATGCCAGCGATGCGCAAAAGCGACGGTCCCCCGTCCTCTTCGTACTTTGTCTCCGGCGCCACGGCGGTTGCCTGGCAGAAGTCTTCCTGGTGAATGCGATGTACGGTGCCGTTGGTTGCAACAACTCGGTCGTAACGCTCGACAACTATGAGCTTGCGCCCACCGATTTTCGTTGTTTCGACCGATGCAACATTCAGCCCGAGATGCTTAGCGACGCGCATACAGAACGCCTCGTTCTCGACGGTGTCGGGGAACGTCGCGATCTCCGGCTTGAGAATATGTGTCGATGGCGTCCCGTCGACTGGTCGTCCCCAGGAGCCGTCTGGCATGCGAGTCAGGACCAACTTTTCTTGCATGCCCGCCAGGGAGATTCGTACCCGCCCACCAACGCCGAGCGGGGCGTTCTTGAGATCTCTGACGAGAGCTGCGATTTCGTCCGGACTGAGCGGCTCCGCGGTGGTCGTGGTTGGTGCTGGAGGCGCCGGATCGTCAGCTGGCTGGATCACAACCGCGCCAGCGCAATCCCTCCCAAGGGCGCGGATCAACCCGTAGGTGTCGCGCTCTGGGATGTGGACGTCTCGGGCGATTGAAGTACGTGATTCGCCTTCGGGTAGTAAGCCGTCCAGGAATGGGCGAACGATCCCTTGCGTGTATCGGCGTGAGCTGACGGGTAACGAAAGCGACAAGAGCGGGGTGCCCAACGGGTACCTCCTCAGTGCCTCTTCCGTGTATGTCAATCGAAGCCGGTCTCGCTCGCGGTCGATGACGGCCACTCGCTCGCCATAGAGCCAGACAGCGAGCTCGTCAGCCACTACCAATCCGCCTTGTCCAGCGTCATGCGAACTCCGAGTTGGCGCAACACTCCGAATAGCCGTTTCACTTGCTCGGTTTCCTTGCCGCTTTCCATCTCGGACAGGTAACTACGCTGGATCCCTGCCTTCTCAGCCAGCTGGGCTTGGGTCAGCCCGGCCTCTGTCCGGTAGTGACGGACGGCATCGCCCAGGGATGCGGGCGTATAAATCCGGAAAGGGCCCCGGGTTGGTTTGGGTTGGTGTTCTGTCGGCATAATCCGACATTGTAGCAAAGATGGGATATCCCGACAAGTAGCCAATGTTGGAATATCCCTACATCTTTGCTATATCAGGATATTCTGACATGGCAGATCTGGAGGAGGGCCCCAACAACCTGGGCGAGGACGGAAGCCCGAACGGCTCTCCGTTCGTTCGGCTGGAGGCTGTGGAAGGGCCCCGTTTAGTCATCGCAGGGCTGTCAAAGCCGTTTGCACAAGTTCGGCTCTGCTATTTGACCTCTTGATTGAGTCGACTTTGGTTCTTATTATGTGACCCAAGGTCCACCGCTGGATTCGGAAATTGCAGGTCTTACCTGCTTCCTTATGGGTGCAGTTCTACGTCACCCGTGCTCAATAATGACGTTGGCAACGAACTAGGAGGCAATAGTGCCTCTGATCAGCCTAATTGACCCTATATTACAATTTGATGATGGGGTAGCGACCCCGCCGAATACCTTCGGCCCTCGTCGGGGTCGCTACCATCACACGGTCGAACGTGTGAGAACTTTCTTTACGTATTCAAGGTTGTTGACGTCGTGAGAAGGCTCTGCTACGTTCTCACCCAAGAGCAGTTAAACGAATGGCGGTAGCATGCAACGTTTGATTCGACTGGGGGGGGGGACTGCTCCTAGCTAGTGCGCTCAGCCTGGCTGCAGTGGCCCTACCAGCAGGTGCGGCCACCAAAGCAACTGCGACGCATACTTCTAGTGCAACAATTTTTGCTTCTGAAGTTGCGAGTCTGCAGGGTAAGACCATGGCGCTCTCCAACGGAGCGACGTGCATGGTGAGTTCTACGACCTGCACGGTGGTGTCGAGTGGCACCAGTGGAATAGCCGAGGGAACACCTCTGGTTGTTGCTGCAAATCAGGGAGGCGTGCAGCCGCATCTTTTGTTACAAGCGATTTTCTTTGGTGAAGGAGCCGGAGGCCTTGCCGAATCAATTCTCTTTATTGTCTTATTTTGGTAGGTGACGTCGTGCCCCGAATTCTTTCCAAAATCAAGGTCACAAGTTATTTGTTGAGTTTCGCTGGCATTGTCTGGCTTTTGGTTGACAACAGCAAGGTTATTGGTGTTGTGACGGTCGTGTTTGTCTGCATTGCGGCAGGACTTTCGATCATCAGTATCCCTTTTGGTGTCCGAGAAAAGAGAGCAAAGATTCACCATGGGTGAATCGCGGCAAATGTTGATTCGCATCATCGGTGTTGTTGCAGTCTTGACGTTTATAGCCGGTTTGGTTTTGGCTGCTACGGCATTCACTGATTACAAGTGGGTGATTCTTGCCCTATTTTGTTTCGGTTTTGTTCTGCTGCTCTACGGGAATATCTCAGTGCGACGTCGTCACTAGGACTTCTTCGATTTCATGAAGTTCAATGTCATGACCACGATCGGTGAATCCAGCCTTGCTTAGTGAGGCTGGATTCGCGACGTGGCAAGCGGACCAAATGCGTCAATATTGTTCAAGAGTTTTGAGTTGAACAACGGGAAAAAGGAAAATGAACCCAATTCAATCGATTACAACCTGCTTGAAGAAGTACGTCGCGTTCTCTGGGCGGGCGTCTCGCAGCGAGTACTGGTACTTCGCGCTCTTCTACTATGTGCTCCTGCTGGTGGCCGCGCTTACCCACAACGTGGCGTTCCGCGACTTAGTCGAGTTGGCTTTGTTCTTGCCTTTCCTGGCGGCCGGCGTTCGTCGTCTGCAGGACACCAACCGCTCGGGCTGAGGGTGATCTGTCCGATTGTGAACCTTGTCTTCTTCTGTTTGCCCACTCGTGAGCCTTCAAACCTTTCGTTATCCTGAATCGATCGTTCACCGCGTTGCTCGTTACTCACGCTAGGGATTGAATTGTGATCAGCGTCGAGGACGTGACCAAGTACTACGGCGAGACCATGGCCGTTGACCACCTGAGTTTCCAGGCAAAACCTGGTCTGGTGACGGGGTTCCTCGGCCCGAACGGATCTGGTAAGTCAACGACCATGCGGGTAATCCTGGACCTGGACCAGGCGAACTCGGGACGGGCAACGATCAACGGCGCCCACTACCGCGATCTGCGCTTTCCCCTTCGCGAGGTGGGGGCTCTGCTCGACGCAAATGCGGTCAGTCCCAAGTTCACTGCGCGTACCCACCTGCGAGCCCTCGCCGCTTCGAACCAGATTCCGTTGTCTCGTGTTGACGAGATGCTGGAATTCACTGGCATCACCTCGATTGCAACCAAGAAGATCGCCGACTACTCCTTGGGAATGCGTCAGCGTCTCGGTATCGCCGCTGCGCTGCTCGGCGATCCGGGGGTCGTGCTCTTTGATGAACCGGTCAATGGACTTGACCCCGAGGGCATCCGCTGGTTCCGTGGTTGTTTGCGTTCAATGGCCGACGAGGGACGCACAGTCCTGATCAGTTTGCACCTCATCAATGAGTTGGCCCAGTGCGCCGACGAGGTGGTGGTCATCGGCAAAGGATGACTCATTACGCAGAGTTCGCTCGACCAGCTCGGCATGACCAACGAGACGGTCACTGTCAAGTGTTCGGACCAAGAGCTGTTGACCGAAGCGTTGAGCCACACCGACGCCCAGATCCTTCATGCTGACCAGAATGGACTCACAGTGGCTAAGTTGAGCGCCGAAGAGGTCGGACGCGTGGCTTTTGACGAAGGGTTGATCGTCTTCGAACTGGGGACGAATCGTGGGACCCTCGAAGATACGTTCTTCGAGTTGACCGAAGGGGCGGTTGAGTTCGTGGGGACGACTGATGATTTGCATACTTCAGTGAATGGAGACGGCCCGATAGGCCCATCGGCCATCCTCTTACACGGACACGTTGACAATCATCTTTCCCAGTATTTCCTCGGACATTTGTGCCAGGCTGACGGATGAATTCGTTTACGCTGAGGTACTGCTTCGTTCCCAAGTTGGGCTCATAACTCGAAGGTCGCAAGTTCAAATCTTGCCCCCGCCACCAAGTTCAAATGAGCCCCTTTCTCAAGGAAGGGGCCCATTTGCATTCTGTTTGTTTTCATTGACTACGAACAAGGACGCCACGTCAAGTCCGGATTGCCCTACTTGCCTTCTCGCGGCACTGGCATATCACGTCGTAGCCCGAAGGTCAGTGTGGGTATCGTCGCCCAGGTCGGTACCCAGGTCCTCGCGCTAGCGTGTCCCTGGGCGGCGAGCGCAGTCCGTCGCCTGGAGGTCTTCGTGCGGCTCTTTCCGCGTTTACTCGTGCTGGTCCTGGTTGCGAGCGTCGCGCCCGTTTGCTCGGTCTCGGTCCTCGCGAGTACCGCCGCCGTCGCTTCGTGCACACCAGGCGGGGCGACTTTGACGGCGACGCCGAGCCAGGCGAACTATGCCCCAGGCAACTTGGTGCGCGTCACTATTTCGTTGCATAATCGCGCCCGGGTGGCCTGTTCGTACG
>Ga0302269_1001162_pt1 | contig 13502 bp, 10 predicted proteins | sample III_Bog_E2_2_FD_194560 | JGI IMG/M metagenome (GOLD analysis project Ga0302269, IMG submission 194560) | Peat permafrost microbial communities from Stordalen Mire near Abisko, Sweden - III_Bog_E2_2 | ecosystem: Environmental > Terrestrial > Soil > Wetlands > Peat | place: Sweden: Abisko...
GGGGTTGGGCGTGTGTATCATGACCGCAACGCGAATTATGGGAAAGAATCGTCCGCTACGCGCTCCTTGAAAGCGCCCGGCGCTCACGTCATAACCATCGACAGGAAGCGAGAAAGATGCCCTACGAAGACTCCATCCAGCACTTGCTGGTTCTGTTCCTTGAGTACAAATTGGCCCGATCCCCGAGAGAGCGGTCCCGACTAGAGGCTGAGATTTTGCAGCTCTTCGACACGCTCGGTGCCTCCCTTACCCCACAAATGCTCAGCGTGCGCGGTGAGTTTGAGAGGATGCGTGCCGTCCCGGATCGCCCAGACTCAAACGAAAGGCAGCTAAGAAGGGCTGCAACCCGTTTCTACAAAGACCGTCTTTCACGGTTTCAAAGCATTCCCGATATTCCAGACCTTTCCTGGGGCGCTAAAGAGCTATTGCGCATTCCGATCATTGAAGCATTTGAGTCGGCTGAGTTTCACAATGCCGCGGCGACCGACCAGTCTTTGCGCATAGTCGCGGAGTCGCTGCGCGAGGAGCCGCACTCTCAGAGCGAAGGTCATGGGAGCCTAAGAACATCGATAGCTGTGATTCGCGCTTACGCGAGAAACTTCTGCAACATTCCGCCGTTCTGCTCTGGACGTAACCATGAATAAAGAGACTGAGCCTGAAGACGTGCGTCGAGATGAAGGCCGAAAAGAGGCACTCAAGACCTTCATCGAGCAGACAAAAATTCTTATCACCCTGGCCTCTGGATTCGTTCTAGCGCCGCCCGCTGTCCTGTCGTTCTTACGTAAACCCGCGCCGACTCCATCTCCAGGCTGCGCTGTGCCGCCAGTTTCAGCACTCCCGTGGCATCGCTTTTCATGGGCTGAGGGCCTGCTCGTGGCGTCCATCTTGTTTGGCTATCTAGTGCTCTCGACCATAGCCGGTTCGCAGCATCAAGGAGACTATGATGTTCACCGGCGAGCAACGCGCGTATGCTCGGTGTTTCAGATTGTGCTCTATTTGGCGGGAGTCCTCCTGTTTCTGACCATGATTCCTGCGCTTCTTTGATCGGTAGAAGTGCCCGCGCCTCACAAAGGATGGGGGGAACCGCCCGCTACGCGCCCCGGCACCCCGCCCGTGTTTTGGTGGTGCCGAAGCACCACACCGCGGACAAAACCCTGCCAGGTCCAGCACAGTGGAAGCGGCCAGTTTACCTTTTCGAGGGGTGGGCAAAAATAGCCAGTGACCTATCTACGTCTGAGTTCTCCACTTTACTTTTCGATATAGCTGTCTCTGTAGTCTTCGCGATGCCTCTTCGGGAGCGTCAGCGGAGGAACTTCATCCTTGCCCAGGGTCTTTGCCAGATTCATGGCTGGAAAGCTCAGACCGTGCGCAACCGATATGCGATGAAACTCGCCCCTTCCTAATTTGCCGAGAGCAGTGTCAGTTGGTACTGGCATACTCATCTCAATCAGTTTTCTAAATCCCTGGGTTCCGGCAATTGCTTCACGATACGCATCGACTGTGCGGCCTCCGCCCGTAAGAAAAAAAGGAATTCCGCTTGTCCATGCCGGTGAAGTCGCATATCTTTCGCGCTGAGTCGTGAGCAGAACCTTGCGAATGGCGCGATCTATCCTTTCACTGAATTCTCCTTGAGATTGGACTAGTGCGCCCTTTTGCAAAGAATAGTGTATTTCAAAGTCTGAGCGACTCAGGGTTGTGGCTGCGTCATCCCAGACTCGGCTCGCTAAAGATCCGGCCTGTGCCCTTTGCCTTAGGAGAACATGCGTTCCCCAGTTCTGCACGGTTGATTCCATAATGCAATTGACTGGGGTCTCCGTATCGATCTCATCACCTACGTGGAATGTGACGATATCGACCGTGCCAGCGCCAACATCCACAAGAAGATGCAAATCCCGTTGCCTTTGCGCTGAACAACGGTAGGAGTGGATTTGTGCGGCAAATTCAGGGATAGCCTCTACCATATCCCAAACCAACTGCCCAGGACTCGATGGTGCCCTGCTTTCGACAGACAAGAGCGCGTCTTTAGCACCGGAGAACGTGATCGGACCTGCCGTGCAGCCGAGTCGCCAACCTGCCAGAGCGAGAGACCGGTATAAGGTACGGGTTACTTCGTCGTCCCAGGAAGAGGCTGGAAGGCCCACATTGAGCGCCCAGTCGAGCTGGTAACCCTCAACGACTTTCCGATGTTCTGAAAACAGCCAGGAGCGCGCGTAACGAGATGTGAGAGCGATGAATATGGTTGCATTGAGTTTGTCTTCTTCAGTAGGTGTTCCGAGGAGCGCCATCTTCAGGTCGGTGAATTGTCTTGCCCCCTGCACGTTTCCGAGAACGCAAGTTCCATCGGATAATGTCGAGAAGACGCTTGGAAGCAGAAATGGAGATGCAATCCTGACCGCTCTGTCCCAGTGAACAACGTAGGATGAATTGCGCACTTGGACACATGCTTTTGTGAAAGCAGTTCCGAAATCCAACCCTACTGTGCACATCGAGCGTAAGCCTGGTCGAACGTTCCCGACTTTAGTCTGAGATCCGAATTGCTGCCAACTTTGATCTTGGAAGGTCTCGCAGCCGGGATGCTTAATCCGATGTTCTGTCATCACGGGACCTGACGATACTGGAGTTTTTGAAATTCCAGTGGCAGGTGCATTAGTAGGTGAAGCGCCGACTCGTTGGTTAGGTATGGATGGCGCTTGGGGTGTAGGCTTTACTGCTTGCTTCGAGGCATGAAACACATCACTTCTCGCTTTAGAACTATCCGGAGGGAGAGTGCTAGTTCGAGTTATGTTGAGTACTTGAGGGCGGTTGGGCTCGGGGCTGCGCTTCTCTTCGGCGGCTTTTGAACTGATCCCAATTGCCTTAGCGATCTTCTTCAGTGCTTGCTTCCAATCGATCATGAGAACGCTTCTCCTTCAACGTTGATGACGCCTCTTCCAACAGTCTCGCGATGGGAATCGATCCGTAGTGTTGCCGCGAGCTTGGCTTCTTGGATTCCGAATCGCTCCCGTAGACGCTCGATGGTCTTTTCGGATGCTCTTACAAGACCTCTGCTGCGTGGCTCATCCCCAAGATTTGCAATTCGCTGTCGTTCGGTAGCCAGCTTGCGGTCTCTGTACGCCTTGATCGATTGCAGTTGAAATTGAACACGGTCTGCATTTTCGGCATCTTTCTGCATCTTTTCATTGCCGAAGTCCGTAACCAGTTCCAATTCGCATTCCTCCAAAGCATTTGCCGCACTCTGATGGTCAAGGGCTGCGGTTGCTTCTGGCCAGTCCAATCCAAACATTCTGGCCGAATTGACGATCCCCAACGATTCTTCTGGAGAAAGGACCTTGAGAGAATTAACGTCTACGACCCTGGCTCGAATTGCTTCTTCCGTTCGTAAGCCATTGAAGGTCCAGCGCTGAACGCTAAACGCAAATTGGCCGGGGCGGAGCCGTTCGCCGCCCTTGGCACTCCCAGAAACCGCAACGGAGATCAGGTCAATTGATTCGGCACGATTCTTCTGAAGTTCCTCGCTGATGAAACGAACGAATGGGTGGAACTGACTAATCACTTCGGCGCCCGCGCTCCTAGTGCGGACATTGTTCGCAAAGCGGCATTGCCGAATGCCGCCTTCGGCCAAGCGCGTTAGGCCGTACAATCGCTTTTCGGATATAAAGCCTTCGAGCTTTGCCAGAGTTGCTGGCGGCAACGTGAGTTCTATTTCGTAGTGATCGTCGCCTGACTGGAACCATCGATAGCCCTGCGCATACTTGTTCAGGTAATCTCGCACATAGAGCAGAAGATCGTCGTCAGAGATGTGGCGGGAGAAGTCCTGCGCAGCGTGTACTCTCTTAAGAATATGATCGCTGTGGGCGATCAACTGACCAGCCTGCTCTTCAAGAGCGCGTTCTTCTTGGCTGCGTCGTTCCAACGCTAAGGCAGTCTGACTGATTCGAGCCTCCTCCTCCTTGGGTGTCAATCGTCCTGTCAGCAAATCAGCAGTCAACTGTTGGATTTCTTCGCCTAACACCGCTTCCAGGCTTCCGAGCGCTCTCTCAAAAAGGTTAAGACGTTCGTATAGCCGTTGCACGATTCGTGAGTCTATCGTACCGGCATAGACCAAATTGAGAATATCGATCCGTTCGGCAGTTTGACCGATCCGGTCGATACGGCCGATACGCTGTTCTACCTTCATGGGGTTCCATGGGAGGTCGTAATTCACGAGGAAACGGCAAAATTGGAGGTCAACACCCTCGCTCGCCACTTCCGACGAAAGGAGAATTCGAATGTCCGGCTCGTTCCTGAATCGCTCAATCATCTCTGACTTGTCTTCCTGCATACCCCCGGTGAGAACCAAGCCTTGGATACCAGCTTCTCTCAATCTCCTCTCCAAGTAATGCAGCGTCCCTCGGAAATACGAAAACAGAACCACCTTTTCGTTGGGATATTGGTTGAAAAAGTCGCTCAGTAGCTGGGAGAGGCATTTGAATTTTGAGTCGGTACGCCGAAGTGCTTGAATGTCGTATTTGTCGCGAATCTTATCCAGAAGAAATCGCCGAAAGAACGTGAGAGGCTTCTTGTTTGGTTCGACGCCGATATCTTCGTACAGCAACTCCTCATCTTCTTCGTCTTCGTCCTGGGCATTCCAGGAGGATGCTGCTGCATACATACAGCTGGAAAGCTGGCGCTGCGGGGTTGCGAGGAGAAAACCGTCGGAGACATTCTTTAATTCGGCATAATCCCTGATGGCATCGGTGACTAAGAAATAGAAATCGCTCTCTGCTTCACTCATCGCGATCGAATGCACCACGGGATGACGAACAACCTTTCGTTCAGTGACATCTATCTTTCGTGTTCGGGTAAGGACCCTACTCAGAGAATTGACCCGCTCGATTCGGTCTGCAATCTGAACACGTTCAGAAATATCCCACGGTCGCCCTCGCCTGGAGGTGAGTTCATTGGCAAGGGACTCCAACTGCTTTGAACTGGCCAGAACAGGGTTTTGACGGGCGAAGTTTATAAGCGCCAGTACGGCATCCGGATTGTTTTCTTGGGCAAGGGCCGTCAATCGCGCTTTGACGAGAGGTTCGTTTGCCAGAAGAACATCCTGAAACTGTTCGCGGAACCGAAAGGTATCAGGGTCTACGAGGCTCAGAAGGGAGAAGAGGTCTTCACTCTTGAGATTGATCGGGGTCGCAGACAGAAGCACAATGTTGTCTGTCACCTCTCGGAGTAACTTCCCGAGCTGATGGGACGCTGTCGAAGGGTTTCGCATGTAGTGCGCTTCATCAATAATCACCAGGTCCAGCAGCGGTTCCCTCCCAGACGCGTCCTTCAGCAATCGGGCGAGACGGTGCTTGTCGGTGGCTTGTTCGACGTCATCCTCCCAACCAACGGGAGGTCGAATGCCCTGGATGCTTGCGATGAGAGCCTGACTGGCCGGGAACTCAACGTTGGGTTGGGAAAGCTCGGTTACCAAGCCGGAGGTGTCAACGATTCGGGCATCTACTCCGAAGCGGTTTCGAAGCTCCAGACGCCACTTGTCACAGAGCATCTTGGGGCAAATGACGAGTAGCCGCCGCGCATCCATTCGTGCCCGGAGTTCGGTCCAAATCAATCCAGCTTCGATTGTCTTGCCAAGGCCAACCTCGTCAGCGATCAGGATTCCGCGGGATGGAGAGTCAAGGAATGAAAGGACAGGCTTGTATTGGTGCGCGTAGAAATCGGTGTTCGTCGTGTGCATGCTGTACACAACGTCAGCAAGTCCGCCCGACAACTGGATGTGCGTAAGCCGCCGGCGAAGATCTGCCGAGCGTCCGAATCGCCCGGTTCGAAGGGCCTCGCTATCCTCTGGAGGCGGTTCGTCGAGAAGCTCCAATTCGTAATCTGGATACCAGGTCAGGCCGTCAATTCGAACCTGAATCATACGCATCGATCCTTGGACCCGACTGCGACCAGTACACGCTCCGACTCGCGAAGGATCATTCCTCAAACGCATCTGAGTGCCTTCAGGAAAAGGGTTCTCATTAGAGATGGAGTCCTGATGTTCGAGGTTCATTGCCAAGTATCCTAAGCCAATTGTCCATTTCGATGCGTTCGGTAAAAATAGCTCTTATGCAATCGCAGCTAGTGCCTCGATCTCTTCGAGATCAAGCGTGAAGTCAAACACCATTTGAATAGGCTCGCCGGCGTTGTGGTTCTGGTTGTAGCTATCCATATCCCATTTCAGTTGTCGGCAGTCGCCGACAATCTGCTGCCGACGTTGTTGGAAGGCGATCTCCATGTGCCCATGTGGTGCTTTGCGCATATCAGCCCAAAATGACGCCTGTTTGCCATCCTTTTCAATCATGGCAACGTGCTTGACTCGTACTCGCCGTCCTTGCGGATCAGTGATGTATTCCTCTCGCATAGCACGGGCAAGTTCTTCGGCGCAGCGGTTCAAAAGTGTATCGCGCTGTGGTTCCCAAATCCCTTGTTCAATAGCCCACTGAGCAATCTCATGTGCTGTTGCAGGGAGAGGGTGACCCGCGTTTTCATACTTCTTCACGATGTTCTGAAGCTGTTCCGTGTAAGACATAGACACCCTTCCCCTCTGAGATCATATTGCAGTTGCAAAAAAACTTCCGAATCCGTCCGTTAATGCGGACTCGGTCACGATGTGCCGAACCTTGACCAACATCTCACGGTTATGCGAATACGGGATAGCATCGCTGTGGTGGAGCTGCCCCGTGACGATACCAGGGTGAACTCCCAAGCGTGCCGCCAAGCCCTGAATCTTGGCTTTAGAAAACAGCGGCTTAACTCTCAAGATGAAGTTGTCGAGTTCATTCTTCGGAATTGTAAAGCTGGCGGCAAACTCATCTGCGAGTCGTTCAATATCAGGCTTCTTGACTGAACGACGAGAGGATTCTCCTATGAGATCCTTATCGAGGAGTGCTCCACCATCAAGGCCATCCTTCTGCTTTACGTGCATACATTCATGAAGAACAGTGAACCAAAATCCATCGATCCTATCAAATCGCAGCGAAACCGCGATAACGGGAGACTTTTCATCTAGCCACAAGCAAGCGCCGTCAATAGGAGTCTGCGGAAGAGTTTCGACCACGATAAAGCGCACCCCTGCTTCGGCAAACACTTTTGGAACCAGTCGCGTATCTTCCGGATTGCGAAGCATCTTCTTCAGGGTTGAAAGAGCAGAAGCAAAGGATTTATCCGAGAACGGCTTTACTGCCACACATTGCGCTAGTTGACGAGCTCGAAATAGCCAAGCCAACTCGGAAGGCTCCAAATTATCGTACGAAGTCGATTTGCGAGCAGCATGACGAAGCAATTGTGGCTGCTCATCAATTGATTTGATACTGAAGAAGTCGCAAACGCTCTTCTCCAACACGTTGATATTGTCTGTTGGTTCAATCCAGTGACGACGCACCATTTCTTTCACTGGCGCTTTCTCATACATCTTGGCGCGACGAGAGATAGCATCACCCTCGTCATGCTTGAGCCGGGACAGTTGATAAGAGCTTTCCAGATTCAACCAGAGTTGTGCACTGGTTCCAAATGCTGCTGCCAGCCCCTTTGCGGTTTCTGGCGTAACAGCGCGCTTAGCACCGATCAGTTCACTAATCAGCCTGGGCGGCCTACCAATAATTTCGGCAAACTCGACCTGGCTCCAGCCGCGCGCCTCAATTTCCTCCTTGATGAACTCGCCTGGAGGAAATACCTCTGCCGGAGTTCTCTCTTTCGTTTCCACGCCGTTCACCCTCGCCATGCCAGTTGTTTGTAAGCAAAAACCATCAAGCCCCGCTTTAGTGGTAGTCCTCAATGCTGATGACCGCGACCACTTTATTCGGGGCTGTCCCCTCGAATTCAATAACCAGTCTCCATTGCAGGTTGAGTCGCATGGAGTATTGATGGCTTCGATTCCCTAGAAGTTTTTCAAAATGGAGGGATTTCAAGTTGCGGAAGTCCCGTTCATCCAGAGCGTGTCGAATGACTTGAATCCGCTTGCGGTACGCCGAGACGACGGCTTGAGAAAATCCAGCGTCGTACCTTGGATCGGTCTCCAGCCGATCCAGCCGCTCGTCCTGAAAGCGAACCTCCATTGCCCTATATAAACAGAAATGAAAAAAATAGTCAAGACCATATTTACACCATGTGTAATGATGGTATGCTTGATGCAACGAGGTGTTTCATGGCAACTTCCAAATCAACAGCGTCGCAGGCGGGCAAGGATCTTCGGAACCCGAAGACTCCTCCAAGAGATCGGGGGCCTATCGCCTCAGATCTTGCCCAAACCCCCAGAAAGAAGAAGTAATCACCGGCCAGCCCCGGTGACGGGGCTGGCATAGCTGGCCTTGAGGCCAATGCAGGAGGAATCATGTCGAAGCATGACGAGTTCATTATTGAGCCGCGCGATAACGGTCAATGGGCCGTGATGAAGCCCCACGCAGAACGCGCCAGTAGTGTTGAGGATTCTTATCGGGATGCCGTGGGTTACGCCAAAGAACATGCGCCCGAGGGCGATATAAAGGCCAAGGGACTCAATGGCAAGTTTCACCGTGTCCAAAAAGGCCTTCGCTAGGTAAAGGCCGGTAGATAGCAATAACCGAATACCAACTCGTCATAGCCCCAGATTGTCGTTGACGGCGACGGCAATCTCCTCCTCTGAGCCAAGGTAGCGTTCGGTCGTTTGGATGGGGGCGTGGCCGAGCAAGAATTTAACCTGCTCCAGGTCGCCGCCGTTCTTACGGCAGAGTTTCGCGGCATAGCGGCGCAGGTCGTGGGCGCCGAAACGCTCGATCCCGACGGGCCTGTTTCTCCATTTGCCCCTCTGACCGATCTAAGCGACTTCAATTGAATTGATCACTCCCCATCCGCTATCCAAGGCCGAGTCAGGGGGACTGGCCGGCGGCGCAGCCGCCGGCTCAAAACAGCAGCCCGCTCGCTACGCCCCAGCGCACCACCTGCATGGCCCGTTCCTGTCAGCACAGCCCCTGTTCAGGTACTCGGCGAAGCGGCCCAGCGCCACAGGCCAACAACGGCGACACGCACACCTCCGTCCTGCTCAGCGATTTTCCCAAACACATCCGTCAGGAGCAGAATGCCCCTTAGATGGCCTGCACATAACCAGCCTTATGTTCGTAGATAATATATCAAAGATGTACTATACTGGCGTGTGCCCACACTTTCGCGAGGTGGAAATGCCACAAGTTCGGCCAATTCAGCAGTCTCTGTTCCCGGAACTGTCCGGCGCGTTCCAGGAACCCGAATCATTCACTACACTGAACCAGGAGGCACGACATGACTCCCAACGACGCATCCAGCACAATCCCCGGCAACCCCGACTCCATTTTGGAGTTGATGAAACTCCCGGCCTTCCAGAACCTGCTCGCAAAGGTGGAGACGAACTTCTACCGGAACCGCCCGAAGGAAGCAGCCGATCAGGAATTGGAGGGGACAATTCGATTCACACTACAGGAACGCGCGGCCCAGGCGTGGGAGATCCTCGCCAAGGCACGCTCGACGGGCCTCCCGATGGAACAAGCCCAGGAACTGATCTCCGAACTGGTTTACCCGCCGCTGGAGTCAGACGGCAACTAATTCTGGAAAGCGATGCCAAAGCCCCCCAGTTGGACTTTGGCATCGCTTCAGACGACCAAGCCAAACCGGCGACACCCAAGCCGATTCTTCCGCCCGATCCTCTCCGCAACAGCCGGAACTTCCGCCTCAGCAACGATGTCGCCTCGCATATCGCCGAGGGCGGGTCAAAAACCCGCATTCAGAACAACCTTGACATCCTTGAACTGCTCAAGTCCATCCAGACCGAGCAGCGCACTGCAACCACCGACGAGCAGAATCGCATCGCGCAGTATATCGACTTCGGCGGACTGCGCGAACTGTGGGATCAGGGCTACCGCTACTACGAGGAACGCAACCGCCTCGCCGAGATCCTCACCGAGGACGAGATTGATGCGGTCAAGGAGACGTCCCTCAATACCCACTACACGGCCATTGAAGTCGTGGACCAGATGTGGGCGGCGGCAAACCGTCTCGGCTTCGCCGGCGGGCGCATTCTCGAACCGGGCATGGGAGTCGGCAACTTCTTTGCCCGCATACCCGACCAACTTCTCCATGAGTCCGAACTCTTCGGGGTCGAGAAGAATCCCCTCAGCGGGGCGCTCGCTTCCATGCTCTATCCGGATGCCAAGATTCTCGTCCAGCCCTTTGAAGATACCCGGCTGCCAAACAACTCGTTCGACTTGATAATCGGCAATCCCCCATTTGCAGACATCAAGATCGCCGATCCCGAATACTCTGATCCGAAGCTCTCCCTTCACAACTACTTCCTCGTCAAGTCCCTCGACAAACTGAAACCGGGCGGAATCGCCGTTTGCATCAGCTCGCACTACACGCTTGATTCTCTCGACGTGCGCGCCCGCCGCGCGATGGCCGCCAGGGCGGATCTTGTCACCGCAATACGCCTACCCGACAACACCTTCCAAAAAAACGCCAACACCGCGGTTACCACCGACATACTGTTTTTCCGCAAGCGGCTTCCAAACGAACCCCAACCGGAGCATCCGGTCTGGATCGACAGCGTTTCGCACGTGGTTCCGGGGTATGGCGACCCAGCGGCAGTCAACTACAACGCCTTCTTCGACGAACATCCTGAGATGGTTCTTGGAGTTCACAGTGCGGAAAGCCGAATGTATGGACGGAAGGACTACACGCTCAAGCCCTTTGAAGGCAACACAAGCATCGTCGAACGTCTTCGGGCAGCTATCGAGACCTTGCCGGAAGACATCTTCACACCGTTCGATCCATCTGTCTCCAAGGATTCACGGAATAGCCGAAACGCCTCTTCGCTTGTTCCCTCACCAGATACCGTCAAGAATCATTCGTACTTCATCGACGAAGGAACCGTTTGGTTCAACGACAACGGCGCCAGAACTCCACTGCCACGCGCATTGTCGAGCGGGCGTGTTCTCTTTCAACTGAAATCGCTGATTGCGCTCCGCGACACGTTGAAGGAAGTGATCCGGCTTCAACTCCAATCCTCGAATGAAGGCCAGCTTGCGGAATGCCAGGAGCAGCTACTCCAGCACTATGAAAGCTACCGCGCGAACTTTGGCCCGCTCAACAATATCAGCACAGCGAAACTCTTCGAGGACGATCCCGAATATCCTCTCTTGACGGCGCTCGAAAACATCGACCCAGAGACTTCGAGAATCTCGCTCGCCGACATCTTTACCAAGCGCACAATCCGGCCCTACGAGCCGCTGCGGGAACTTCCGAGCGATCCAAAAGCAGCCATGCTCCAGGTGCTGGCCGAGTGCGGCCGTTTGGATACCGACCTTATGTCTCGTCTCCTCGACAAGCCGGAGGCAGAGGTTATTGGACAGCTTGTCGCCGCCGACCTGATCTACAAGGAACCGAATTCACAGCAATACCAGACAGCCGATGAGTACCTTTCCGGCAACGTGCGGCAGAAGTTGAAAGACGCACAAGGGGCCACCCTGCTCGACCCGGCCTATGAACGGAACGTCAAGGCGCTCGAAGCTGTCCAGCCCGAGATCGTGCCCTTTATCGACATCGACGTGCGTCTCGGACAGACCTGGGTTCCCACCGAGGTTTACGCCGCGTTCCTAAACCGGCATCTGGCCGAACAACGTCCAGCATCCGGCGACCGCGCGCCCTCTATCACTAGAGACCTCAATGGCCGGTGGAGCGTTGATCTGCCTTCCTGCTACAACACGTTCGAGCTGACTCACAAGTGGGCTGGCGGAGGAATGTCAGGCCACAAGCTCCTCGAATATGGACTCAATCTCCAGGAGCCTACCCTCTACGAGAACAACGCCGATGGTAAGCCGGTCATCGACACGGTACGAACCATCGCGGCGCGCGCCAGGCTGCGCGAAATCAAAGATGCTTTTACCGAATGGATCAAAGACGACAAGCAGGCCGACATTCATCCGCAGATCGAGCGCATCTACAATGAAACCTTCAACGCCAACCGACTCCGCATCTACGACGGCGGGCACCTATCGTTCCCAGGGCTAAATCCCACCATCAATCCGCGGCCATATCAGATGCGGGGAGCATGGCGCGTCATGGTCGAAGGCCGCGCTCTCCTCGATCACTTCGTGGGCTCCGGGAAATCCCTCTCCGTGATTATTGCCGGCATGGAGTCACGCAGAATCGGAATCTCTCGCAAGAATCTCTATGTCGTCCCGAACAACATGATTCAACAATGGCGCGAGGAGTTCAAGAAAGCCTATCCTTCCGCCAACGTCCTTGCCGTTACCGAACGCGACTTCGATTCGCCACTCAGCCGCAAACGTCTCTTCAGCCGGGTAGCCACCAACGAATGGGATGCCGTGATCGTTCCCCATTCGCAGTTCGATATGCTCCCCATCTCGCCTGAGCGGGAAGCGAAGACTGTCAACGCTCAGATGCAAGAGATGAAAGACCTGCTGCGCGAAGGGTCTGAAAACGGTCGCACCAAGACCAGAGCGGAGAAGCGGACCACGCGCCAGATCGAGAACAAGATTCAGAAGTACAAGGAGAAGCTGAAAGAACTTTCCCAGGGCCGGAAGGACGACACCATCTACTTCGACGATTTGGGAGTGGATCGCCTCTTCGTCGATGAGGCCCACGCATACAAGGCACTGGCCATCGTCACAAAAATGGGGAACATCGCCGGTATCAGCACCCGCGAGTCACAGCGGGCACAACGCATCCTCGCCAAGATCGAGTTCATGCAGGAGACGCACAACGGCGCAGGCGTAATCTTCACCACCGCCACGCCGATCACTAACACACTCGGCGAACAATTCGTGATGACGCGATACCTGGCCCGCGACATCCTCAATAAGTGCAACATCAACAATTTCGACGACTGGGTGGCCAACTTCGCCGAGCCGGTCACGCGCATGGAGTACGCTACCGATGGCGTCACAATCAAGCCGAAGACCGCGCTGGCAAACTACGTCAATGTTCCCGAACTCCAGTCCATCTGGTCGCAGTTCGCCGACGTAATGATGCAGGACGAGGCCGAGGAAGCCGGATACATCACGCTGCCCAAAGCTGTCCGCAAAGACATGCTCGTCAAAGTGACTCCGGCCCAGGAGCCATTGCTCCAGAGCATCGCCGAGCGCGGCGAACTGCTGAGCCTTCCAATGAGCGATCCAGAGCGCCCTGACCCAACAGAAGACAACTGGCTCAAACTCGACTCGGACGCCTGCGCCATCTCGCTCGATGCGCGCCTTTACGATCCAACCTGCCCAGACGATCCCGACAGCAAAGCCAATACCGCCGTGCGCACCACGCTCGATGTCTTGCGCCGCACGGAAGCCGAACGCGGGACTGTCATTCTTTTCGCCGACCGCTACCAGCGCGGCGAATTCAATCTCTTCGAGGACATGAAGAAGAAGCTCATCGCCGCCGGAGTGCCCAGAGAGCAGGTTGCCATCGTTCACGACTACAAGAAGGGCAAAGAATTCTTCGGTCTTCAACAGGCC
>Ga0302269_1001168_pt1 | contig 13432 bp, 11 predicted proteins | sample III_Bog_E2_2_FD_194560 | JGI IMG/M metagenome (GOLD analysis project Ga0302269, IMG submission 194560) | Peat permafrost microbial communities from Stordalen Mire near Abisko, Sweden - III_Bog_E2_2 | ecosystem: Environmental > Terrestrial > Soil > Wetlands > Peat | place: Sweden: Abisko...
CTCTATTTAAAATAAAATGACTATCGGCTTTTGCACCCAACATTCAAATATTCGTAAATTCGCCTGTTGTATAGCCAGTTAGATTTAAATTTCAAACAACAAAATCTATCACTAAAGAATCGATTAGATTAATAAGGGAAATAAGGGCAGGTTCGTGGGGTTTTAGGTTTTCTACTAAGTCCCACACGATCAGAGATCGAACAACAAGATAGATAACTGTGAAGGGCTGAAAAAGTCTATTTACTAATCCCTGATTAGCAACACTTTGCAAAGAGTTATATAGTAGCGAAAAAAAGAAGAAAAATAAGGTTTTTAATATAAGATTTGAAAGAATGAATTTAATACAAATTGATTATTAGTAAGCTGCATATTCGTTGCATTAGGTACGGAGTATAATCCTATTTGTAGACCAGGATAATCTAATAAACATCATGTACAGAGTACCGGAATATATTATTTGAAGCAATGGGGCGTTTACGGATAATTACAAAACAATAAAGTAAAAAAAATACATTGGGTGCAAAACAGATAGTCATTTAAAATAATCTGTGTAAATCAGTATAACCAGTGGACAATTTCTTAATTCGTATAATTCGCTTTAATTCGTAAAATTAGTATAATCAGTGTAAATCAGTGTAATCAGTGGACAATTTCTTAATTCGTATAATTCGCTTTAATTCGTCAAATTAGTATCAACAAAAATTCAATCTTACCTTAAATTATTTGATTCACTATCCTACCAAATAAGCATCTTTATAAATTCGGTTTTATTTCTTCATCAATCTCTTTCTTGTGGCGCAAATCTTTTCCTTCGATAGCATAGATAGATGCTTCGGCAATGTTGGTAGCATGATCGGCAATGCGTTCAATGTTAGAAATAATGCTGTTCATTTGAATAAAGGTGAAAAGCAACTGCTGTGTATCTGATGAGAATTCATTTTTCTTAATCGCCTTTTTGATGAGTTTGTGATTCATTTCATCAACGATCTCATCGTTCTTAATTGCCCAGATAGCATCTTCCTTTTCGCTTGTAACAAACGACAGAATTGATTTTTGAACCATACTGACACTTGCCATAAACATATTCGTAATGACTTCCGACATTTTCATATAAACTTCAACATCCTGTATTCTTGGGATATACCTGACGATATTTATTACAGAATCTCCGATACGTTCCAGATTGGCAACCATTTGATAAATAGCCATTACCTGACGCAGATCGGAAGCAACAGGTTTCTGTAAAACGATTGTATCAATAATTTCCTCAGAAATCCTGAGTTCATAGTTATCGATCAGATCTTCATTTTCATTTAATTCTTTCATTATATCTTCAGGGATAGCAATCATGCTCCCGTTGATAATTTTCTCTAATAAATCGAGTTGATGCAACACCACTTTTGACAATTCGTCAAAAAGGGTTCGTATTTGTTGCATTGCATTTTCTTTTTGTATGTTCATTCGATAAATTTATTTGTTATTCCTTTTTTTACTTTAGATAAAATAATGCTTTAAGTAAATTATAAGTAATCATTTAAAGTTAAATGATCAATTCTACAAAACTTATATTTTCAGTATCCTGTTAATTATTAATTTTTAATTATTAATTATTAATTAGCCGAATTTCCCCGTCAGGTACCCTTCTGTACGTGGATCTTTTGGATTGGTGAATATTGTTTTTGTATTCTCATATTCAATTAATTCACCCAGGTACATAAACATAGAGTTGTCCGAGATACGGGCAGCCTGTGACATATTGTGAGTGACCAGTACAATGGTATAATGTTTTTTTAATTCTACCAGCAGATCTTCAATTTTAGCAGTTGCAACAGGATCGAGTGCCGAAGTGGGTTCATCCAGTAAAATGACATCGGGTTTAAAAGCCAGTGCGCGTGCTACACAAAGACGTTGTTGTTGTCCACCCGATAAGAACGTTCCTTTTTTATGCAGTGAATTTTTTACTTCATCCCACAGGGTAACATCCCTTAACGAAGTCTCCACAATTTCATCCCGCTCGGCACGTTTCAAATGAATTCCATTCAGTTTATACCCGGCGATAACATTTTCATAAATACTTAATGTCGGGAAAGGATTAGGGCGTTGAAAAACCATTCCAATCCTTCTACGCAATTTGATGGTTGACATATCGTATATATTTTCGTTGTTCAACTTTATGACTCCCTGAGTGATAATATTGGGGTAAAGTTCGTGCATACGGTTGATGGCCCGTAACAGGGTTGTTTTACCACATCCGGAAGGTCCCATAATGGCAGTTATGGCATTTTTCTTAATAGTGGCAGTTACATTTTTCACAGCAAATTTATCTTTGTCGTAACCGATAGAAAGTCCTTCAATAGATAATATGGAAGGTTTGGTAGTATCATTGTTTTCGTTCATCTTCTTCTTAGAATATATCTTTTTGTAATAATCAGTTGTTTTTCCTTCTTAAGAGTTTTGTTTTCCGGCTATCCATTTCGAGAGCAAATTCAGTGTAAGCACGAATCCCATTAGAAACAGGGTAGAACTCCAGATCAGATCCACCATATTGGGATCGTTGTAAAATTGCCATATCAGTAATGGAACAGCACTTACAGGTTTTGTTATACTCCAGTTTATAGCAGGATTCCCCAGGGTTGTAAGCATAAGAGGTGCCGTTTCGCCTAATATGCGTGAAACAGCGAGTAAAATACCTGTCATCAGGCCGCTGAAACTTGTTGGAATAAGGACTCTCAGAATAACTTTGTAGTAGGGCGTTCCTAAAGCAATAGCTGCTTCCTTTAAAGTGTCGGGAATCATCTTCATTGATTCTTCCGTAGAGCGAATGATTAACGGCAGCATCATAAGAGCAAGGGCAACACTACCGGCCAACACCGAATATCCATGGGTAATATGAACTACCACCCAAAGGTAAACAATCAGTCCGACAACAATCGAGGGTACGCCCTGCAATACATCCGTAATATCGCGTATGAAACCGGCATATCTTTTATTGCTGTTTTCGTACAGGTAAATGCCTATTAAAACCCCGAAAGGGATAGCAATTACCGAAGCAATACCAACCAGGTAAAGTGATCCTGTTATACCATTGACTATACCACCGGGAATTAACTGCCCGCTTGATTTAGCCATCATGGCTGTGAAGGTATCGGGGGCAACCTGAGTAAAGAAAGCCCAGTTAATTTGATGATATCCTTTGAGCACCAGACTTCCGATGATCAGAAAAACAAAGGAAATGGTGATAAGCGAGAATAAAATGACTCCTGCTAAAAACAATCGATCCCTGAACTTACGTCCTGTAAAATGATCAGGAAGGATTTCTGCTCTTTTCTTTTCTATGAGAATATTAGGTTGATCCATTAGGCCATTTTTTTAATAATAAATTTCCCGACTGCATTGATAATCGTTGTAATGACAAACAAAAGTAATCCGATTTCAATCAACGAACTTAACTGCAATCCACTGGCCTCCCCGAATTGATTGGCAATCACACTGGCCATTGAATTTCCGGTACTGAACAGACCTGTGGGTATTATATTCGCGTTTCCGATCAGCATCGTTACAGCCAGTGTTTCACCCAATGCCCTACCGAAAGCTAAGACATAACTGGCAGTAATTCCTGAACGTGCATTTGGAAGAATTACATTCCAGATGACTTCAAGACGTGTAGCCCCTAATGAATAAGCGGCTTCTTTCAGTTCATTCGGAACCATCATAATCGTTGTATTGCTCAGTGAAGTCGCATAAGGGATAATCATGATGGCCAGTATAAGACCCGAAGTGAATATACCATATCCCTGCGGACTTAAACCAATGGATACAATAAACGGACGTAATATGTAGAAACCCCATAAGCCGTAAATAATGGAAGGAATCCCTGCCAATAAATCAACCAATGTACTCACTACGGAAGCTATGCGGGTATTCCTAAAATATTCGCCTATAAACAGGGAAGTCGAAAATGCCATTGGGATGGCAATTATCAACGCAAGAACCGAAGTAAATAATGTCCCTGCAATAAACAGGAGTGCACCATACTGCTCTCTGCCCTGAGTCGGATCCCATTGGGAAGAAATTATAAATCTCCATCCAAACTGATGAAAAGAAGTCATGGATCCCCTGATTAAGGAGAGTACCATAGCTCCCGATATTAACAGGATCAATAACGATGCTGTAAATAAAGTATACTTTAAAATTTTATCACTATTCACTTGAACACATATTAGTTAAAATCAATTTAAGTTTTTCTTTCTGCCTGTAATTAAATTAATTATAAGACGGCTTTCCCGTCATAAGTCACTGAACGCAGAATTGTTTTGGCTTTCGCTATTGCAGGATCAGGAAGAGGAGCATAATTTACTTTTTTTGCAATTCCCTGTGCTTCCTTGCCAAGCATCCAGTCGAGCAAGTTTAATGAAGCCTTAACCTGTGCCAGTGAGCGGTTATTGTAATTTTGTTCTTTATAGAGTATAATCCATGTAAATCCTGAAATAGGATAAGCATCTACAGCTGATGAATTGGTAATCATGATACGGGTATCATCCGGCAGTTCACCTTTTCCTGCTGCACTTACCGATTCAATGGACGGTTTGATAAACCTGCCTGCCTGATTTTGCAATAAAGCAGTGGAAATTTTTTCAGCAAAAGCATACTCTGAACCTATGTATCCGATAGCACCAATGGTATGGTTTATTGTTCCTGCAACACCCGGATTCCCTTTTGCCCCAATACCGACAGGCCATTTAACCGATTTACCTGAGCCAATTTTACTTTTCCAGGCCGGACTAACCTTAGTTAAATAATCGGTAAACATATTGGTAGTACCACTTCCGTCGGAACGGTATACTACTGTCATTGGTAATTCGGGGAATTTAACGGAAGGGTTTAATTTAACCAGTGAAGCATCATTCCATGTTTTTATTTCACCCATAAGTATCTTAACCAACAAATCGGGAGTCAGTTTGATTTCATGAATACCGGGTAAGTTAAATGCGATAACAACGGCACCGCTACAGGTAGGGATATGTACAATGGATGCCGGCATTGCATTCATTTCGGCATCACTCAGGAAAGCATCCGAAGCGCCGAAATCTACCACTTTATCTTTCAGACTTCGAATTCCACCGCCTGAACCAATACCTCCATATGTAACTTTCACACCTGTTAATGCGGTATACTTTTCAAATGACATATTGTAAAAAGGGAGTGGGAAAGTTGCACCGGCAGCCGACAGTGAAATAGTTGAATCACCGGCTGACAAACTCTTTTTCTTGTCATTCTGACAGGATGTAACCAAGAGCACTAAAAACAAAAATAATCCAATTTTTTTCATACAAGTCTAATATTAAATATTACAATAATCAATTCTACTTTACTTTACTAAGATAACCACAATAGGCACAATAGGACACAATAGAAATACACAATAGATTTAATTCTACTTTATCAGATTAAAAAATTAACCACAATAGTTATTTCGTTTAATAGTTAGATTACATTTGATCATCTTGTTGGGTTTTAAATTCTTAAAATACCGCTAGGTATTTAACTATTGTGTCCTTTTATATTTTGTTTTTGTGTCTTTCTATTGTGTTCTATTGTGATCCCGATAGCTATCGGGATGGTTATGTATTTCGTTTTCTATTGTTGTTTTTATTATAGTAAAGTAGAATTAACCACACATTATAATCAATAGAAAAAAACTAAACCAAAAAAGTCACAAAAGAGAACAAAAGACAAATACCTGAAAGAAAAATGGTAAATGGTAAATGAAACTCTGTATCCTTTTGGTAAGTTTATATTAAATGGTAAATGAATAAATGGTAAATGAATATAAATCAATTAGCCCTTCATACTGTTTAGAACAGTATGAAAGGACTTTATGTAAAAAATTAATACAATTCAATTTTATTGTATATTATTTTACAACAGGTTTCCCGTTATAGGTCACTGTGCGTAAAATAGCTTTTGCTTTTAAAACTACTGCAGCAGGAAGCGGGGCATAATTAACCTTACTGGCAATTCCCTGTGCTGCCGGGCTAACCATATATTCCATTAATTTGACAGTAGCCCTGGCCTGAGCCAATGAACGCCTATTGTAATTTTGTTCTTTATAAAGAATCAACCAGGTAAACCCTGCTATAGGATATGCATTAACTGCTGAAGAATTCGTCAGCATGGTACGTGTATCGGCAGGTATAACACTTTTTCCTGCAGCACTTACCGAAGCAATGCTTGCCTTGATAAATTTACCGGCATGATTTCTTAAGGCAACAGCCGAAATCTTTTCGGCAAAAGCATATTCCGAGCCAATATATCCAATTGCTCCGACAGTTTGATGAACTGTTCCTGCAACTCCGGGATTTCCTTTAGCTCCAATTCCAACAGGCCATTTTACTGATTTACCTACTCCTACTTTACTTTTCCAATCTTTGCTCACTTTAGTCAGGTAGTCGGTAAACATATTGGTGGTACCACTACCATCTGAACGGTAAACCACTGTGATAGCCATGTTCGGGAATTTAACTGCGGGATTGAGTTTCTTCAATGATGCATTATCCCAGTTTTTTATTTCACCCAATAAAATATCAACCAAAATTTCAGGAGTCATTTTAATTTCAGAAATTCCAGGTAAGTTAAATGCTACAACTACCGCACCACTACAAGTAGGGATATGAACAATAGCAGCCGGCATAGCTTTCAATTCAGCATCACTAAGGAATGCATCGGAAGCTCCAAAATCAACTACTTTGTCTGTTAAACTTTTGATACCGGCACCAGAACCGACACCTCCGTAAGATACTTTTTCACCGGTTGCTTTGGTGTAATTTCCAAACGCCATATTGTAGAATGGAAGTGGAAAAGTTGCTCCGGCTCCTGATAATGATATTTCGCTTTGACAAAATGCAGAAGCAGTCATGAGCGCAAAAGCTAAGAATAAACCAATTTTTTTCATAATGAAATGAATTTTAATTATTGTTTTAGTAAAAAACTAAGAGTTCTTTATTTATGCTAACCTGTTAAAAATTTATACCTAAATTCACATTAATAGACGATACGGAATGTGCTCCTGCATTTGAAGCATCAGAGGAGGGATTTGCATAACGGAAATTAGGTGCAATCTGAATCCCTTTTACAGGTACAAATTCAACACCAGCCATGTATACCAGACCATCTGTTCCTGTTTTTGTAGAATTCCAGGGTAAATCAGTAGTAGTAGAAACACCATTAGTAGTTGTAGTAACTGAGATTTTATCTGACGATAAATCATCAACACGTGCAAATACGTTTAATTGTTTCACGATGGGGAGTGTGCCATATACTGAAATACCTGACCAGTTTTGACCTTTGATGTTTCCTTTACCATTCTGAGTGTTGTATTCAACAGCCAGTGTACCTTGTTCGCTCTTATATCCTACAAAAAAGTTTAATGAGCTTTGTGCTACTTTTGAAGTGGCATATGACTGGTTGGCCATATTATCATAATAAACACGGGCAAAAAGGTTCTTGATGGGTTGAACTGTCAAACCGACTGTATATTTAAAGGTACTGTCTGCCTGAACTTTTTTATAACCTTCACCATTTAAGACTTCCATGTCCAGGGCAACTTCCGGTATAAACTGAAGTTTAACCTTAGCACCAAGATCGGCACTGTTTCCAAATCCGTATTGATCCTGGAATGATTTGTATAAATAACGTTTTCCCCATACTGATTCCTGAAGGCTAAACATATTTTCACCTACCATACCTAAATCAGCTGTCACGATTCCGTGATTATATTCACCATATGCATTTTTCAAAAATGCAGTAAATGCAGAAACGCCCGGGCTGGTGCTTGCTGCAGCAACATTAGCCACATCAAATACGATCTTTCCTGAAAAATCACTGCTAAAGTTATAACCGTATCCAAAATAAGCACGGGTAATTTCAAATGCATTATTAGTCTTACTGTTAGAGGTAACGTTCGTAAAATCACTGAAAATGGTTACAATAGGTTTACCACCTGGTTTAAACACTTCGACAACAGGTTGATCCGTTTGTTCAATTACGACAACAGGTTGATCATTTTGCGCCTTTAGGACAGAGCTCATTCCAATAAGTACAATCAGGCTTAAATAAATTTTCTTCATTTTGTTTCGTTTTTAAATTACTATTGTTTTAAATTTCAATTTGTTGTTTTTTAAACTATAATGATTAATTTTTGAGCAAAAGTATAGCCAACCTGTTACGACATTGTGAAGCGGATGTTACATTCGTATGAAGATAAAATCTGAATTGATTCAGTTTGATCATAATTTTGGCATTTTCAATAGAATTGTTGGATTATTATACCAATATATGCTTGTCAACCTGCTAAAAGATGTAATACCTTTGTAACATCTAATTCGTTTTGATTTAAAAAAAAATTCATTCCTTTGTATCCAAAAAAATATAATTTAACAGAGTCAATCTTCAGATCTTATAAACAATTATCTGTTTACATGGTTAAACAATTAGTTATTACTTATTCATACTAAAAAAAATGAGACTTATAGAACAGGAATTATCGTCCCTTCGCCAGGATTTGACAGAAATGTGGAGATTAGTGATCTCCCAGGTATCCAATGCAGGTGAAGCAATCCTTATGTTTGATAAAGATTTGGCTTCGAAAGTAAATATGCGTGAGAAAAAGGTAGACGCCTATGAACTGAAAATTGATGGCTTTTGCGAGAGTATCATTGCTCTTTATCAACCTGTTGCCGTGGATCTTCGTTTTGTTCTGGCAGTGTTTAAAATCAATTCAAATCTCGAACGGATTGCTGATTTCGCCAATGGAATTTCGCATATCCTAATTGATAATCCATCGGTTATAGTGGATGCCGAGGTAATCCTGGATACACATCTTCAGATTATGATTGATCAGGTAAACAAAATGCTGACCCAGGGATTGGAAGCTTTTGAAAATGAAAAATCGAACTTCGCCGCAGCGATCTTTAATGAAGATTCACAGGTGGATGAAATCAATGAAAAAGCGGTTCATGTGATTGCTGCCTATATTCAAAAAAATCCTGACAGGGCATTCGAATGCCTCCAATTGATGGGTATATTCAGGAAATTTGAACGTATTGGCGATCATTGTGCCAATATCGCAGAAGAAATTTTCTTTTACATCGATGCCAAAGTACTGAAACACGCACAGAAAAAAACAGATTGATCAGGGAGTACGGAGTTTGAAGAGTTTGAAGTTTGAAGAGTTTGAGGTTTGAAAGGTTCCTGATTCCGATGTCTTTTGTCTTGGTTCTTGGTTCTATGCTCTTTGCTCTTTGCTCTTTGCTCAATGCTTTTGCAGTCCTTTCTGCTGGTTGGTTCTCTCGATTTCCATATCGCGAATTAATGGCTCAAAATAAACGAAATAAACCTCAAAACATACGAAGTACTTTTAAGAGTTTTCCTCTTGATTACTAAAACGTTTTTGTGTCTCATTCCCCGACTACAAAAAGTTTAGCGGTTACCCCTTTACCGGATACCTTTCAAAACCAAAACGCGGAACACGGAACACATAACACGAAACTCTTATCCTTTTAGTCGCACTCCCACATCTAAGATTCACACTTCTGCAATCAACACCAAGTGGGAGGGCGACATTCAACCAGATGTCGCCCTCCCACTTATTATTCAACCTATAAAAAATTCAACGTCAGAAGTGGGAGTGCGACTAATTGGCTTGTACCGGAAACCTTTCAAAACCATAACACGGAACACGGAACACATAACACGAAACACTTATCCTTTTAGTCGCACTCCCACATCTAAGATTCACACTTCTGCAATCAACACCAAGTGGGAGGGCGACATCTGCTTGAAGAGTTCCGATAAACCGGAATGTCGCTTACTCCATTTGAAAGGTTTGTCTTAGAAGTGAAACACTCACTAAAACCCGTGTGAATTGCAAAATTTAGTCAATACGATAAGCCTACCCGATTTCTAAGAAGTGAGGGCTTCACTCCGGGGAATGAGGACCCATTCAGACCGGGAGTATGGAACTTTGAACACAGAACATGGTACCTCCACCCTTTAGTCGCACTCCCACAAATTTAGGAATGAGGAGCGAGGAATGAGGAGCGAGTGGGAGGGCGACTAAAAAGAAATTTGAAGTTTGATAGGTTCCGCAGTCTTTGTCTTTTGTCTTGGCTCTTGGTTCTTTTGTCTTGGATCCTGGATCTTTTGTCTTTTGTCTTTGCTCTTGGCTCTCAATTTAGCTCTTTGTTTATTTAAAATAACTGTTATCCATTAATATTTATTTTTTTGTCATATATTTGTAATAGTTATTACACAGCCGCGAAATAAACAAGTGGTTACTTTGTATCAAATATTTAATGCAATAAGTGTATGAATCCATATCGTATTTTAGTAGTCGACGACGAAGAAGATTTATGTGAAATTCTTCAATACAACCTCGAAACTGAAGGTTATACAGTTGATGTAGCCTATTCAGCCGAAGAAGCCTTAAAAAAAGATATCAGCAGTTATAACCTGTTGTTACTCGATGTAATGATGGGCGAAATATCAGGGTTCAAAATGGGACGCATTCTGAATGAAAACCCAAAAACAACGAATATTCCTATTATTTATCTCACAGCAAAAGATTCTGAAACAGACAAGCTCACCGGATTTAATATCGGAGCGGATGATTATATATCCAAACCATTCTCCATTCGTGAAGTACTTGCCAGGGTGAAAGCCGTTATCCGCAGGTTTGAATCGAACAAAGCAGAGACCCTTCCACCGCTTCAGTTGAGCTATGAAAAACTTGAAATGTCACTGGAGAATAAAAAAGTGATGCTCGACGGTATTGAAATTCCTTTTACTAAAAAAGAATTTGAGATACTGAAACTCATGCTGGAAAATAAAAACCGTGTATTTTCACGGGATGAAATGCTCAACAGGGTATGGAGCGACGAAGTGATTGTACTCGACCGTACCATTGATGTGAATATCACCAGGCTCCGAAAAAAGATCGGACCTTACGGTAAAAATATCGTGACAAGACTCGGGTACGGGTATTGCTTTGAAGAATAAAAACAATTACAATTGCAGGACATTAGACGGATGAAATTCAAATTCCACAATTGTAAATCGTAAATTGTACATTGTACATTCCCTGATAGTATGAACCTGAACAAACGTATATTCCTGTATTTCTTTAGCATCTTCTTTTTGATGATGGCTATCATTTGTTATTTTCAGTACCAACGCGAGAAGGAATTCCGTACTGAACAACTCGACCAACAACTGATCACTTACAACTTCACGATCAACAGGTTTATTAAAGAACAACATCCCGACTGGGATAAATTAAAGGACTATGTACATTTTTTCCCGGACAGCACATTGCGGGTAACAGTGATCGACACCACAGGTTTAGTGACATTCGATTCAACAGTTAAAAAGGATACAGTTCTGGAAAATCATTTGAATCGTCCTGAAATTGAAATGGCTAACATTTCTGAAAACGGCAAAGCCATTCGTCATTCCGTGTCAACAGGAAAAGATTATTATTACCTGGCCCACCGCTTCCCGAAAGAGTATGTGCGGAGTGCATTGCCATACAATGTCAGTCTGGTGAGCATGCTTAAAGCCAACACTTTTTTCCTGTATTTTATGGCATTCATATTAATTGTGGCTATGATGGCACTTTATTTCATCGCCCGTAATTTTACCCGTTCTATTGACAGGTTGCGTATTTTTACCCAAAAGGCAGAGAAAGAAGAAATGCCGGATACAGATATTGAATTCCCGAATGATGAACTGGGCGAGATTAGTAAAAACATTGTACAGCTATACAAACTACTGTTGGTCACCAAGGATGAAGTAAACCGCGAACGGGAAAAACTGATTAAGCATCTTCAGATTTCACAGGAGGGGTTGGGTATTTTTTCTTCACAGAAAAAAGAAATACTTGCCAACACTCACTTTATTCAATACACAAACATCCTTTCCGACCAACAATGTGAGAGTTCGGATGAGATATTTTCACTTCCTGAGTTTGAAGAAATCAATCAGTTTATTGATCAAAGCATTCAGAATAACGAGCTGAAACGTAAAAGGCTTATTGTAGAGAAAAGAGGACATATTTTTTCAGTACAATGTATCGTTTTCCAGGATAATACTTTCGAAATTTCTATCAACGACATATCCGTTCAGGAACATGAAAACGAGCTGAAACGTCATTTAACCCAAAACATTTCACATGAGCTGAAAACACCGGTGAGCAGCATTCTTGGTTATATGGAAAGCATCCTCGAAAACCCGGATATGGATCCCCAACGCCAGAGATTCTTTGTTGAACGGTCATTCCAGCAGGCTCAACGGTTAAGTGCATTATTGCAGGACATTACGACTCTCAATAAAATGGATGAAGCAAAACGTCTGTTCGAAAAAGAGCCCTGTAATGTTTCGGAAGTGATTCAGGATGTGCTGAATGATGTACATTTGGAAATCGAACAAAAGGGATGTGAGGTAGTAAAGAATTTCTCTCCTGACATTCAGATTATGGGTAACCGCTCGTTAATCTATTCCATATTCCGGAACCTGGTTGACAACTCACTGGCTTATGGTGGCGAAAAGGTAACAATAGATATCAGCTGCTACCGCGAAGACGAACAGTTTTTTTATTTCTCATTCAGTGATAATGGCGTAGGTGTGGATGAAGTCCATTTAACCCGGTTATTCGAACGTTTCTACCGGGTAGACAAAGGTCGCAGTCGCAAAATGGGAGGAACGGGTCTGGGACTCGCCATAGTAAAAAATGCAGTCCTGAATCACCGGGGCAAAATCTCAGCTAAAATTGTTCCAACAGGAGGATTAAGCTTTATTTTTTCACTCCGGAAATACTAAGAAAATTGAAGTATAACTGATTTTGAGTGAAGAAGAAAATCTAACCACATATATTACAAAATATTTTATTTACTATTTATCCACAACAGGAATATTGCATTTAAAATACCGTCAGGTATTTTCTACTGTGTCCTTTTGTTGTTCAAATATTTATTTTATTTGTGTTGCTTTTGTAACTTCTGTGGTTAAGTATTTTGTTTTTTTTTGTGTTTTCTATTGTATTCTCCCGATTCCCGGGATGTGCCAATGTGGTTATATATTTTGTGTTCAGTGGTGAGATGTTTTTTATTTTAATATTTCCACAACAAACCCGTAGAACCGAAATTGCTGATTTAAGGTTTTCTTCCATCACCAATTCTCTTACATACGTTATTTTGAATCATACTGTTGCATAATATTTTTATTTTTGTATTTATCATTAAAAAAATGAATATCTTTACAAAAAAATAAATAATACTACGCATATGAAAAAAATTACAACTCTCTTCTTAGGTATTGCGGCTCTGACATTCAGTGCCAATGCACAAACAACCATTTTTAAAGAAACTTTTGGTACTCC
>Ga0302269_1001170_pt1 | contig 13416 bp, 9 predicted proteins | sample III_Bog_E2_2_FD_194560 | JGI IMG/M metagenome (GOLD analysis project Ga0302269, IMG submission 194560) | Peat permafrost microbial communities from Stordalen Mire near Abisko, Sweden - III_Bog_E2_2 | ecosystem: Environmental > Terrestrial > Soil > Wetlands > Peat | place: Sweden: Abisko...
AAGAGCTCCGCGCGATGACTAGCCAGGCGGGGGACTATGGCGATTCCTAGGACGATCATTACAACGAGAGCTCCTGCGGAGGTGATCCTGATTCGCATTCTCGTTGGTTGGGTGAGGTTGAACACCTCTTCCTGTTGATGATTCATTCCTCACATGATCCTTTCTTAACTGAAAACTGTGTGGAATTGCGGTTACTTTTTCAGCGCCCAGTTTGATGTCGATTCTCGCAAGGTTTCTTCCCATTTTAGACTGCGACGGTGACAGCGTTTTGGGAGGCAAGTCTACCTCCGGTCGACATCTCTTTTGAGCGCGAAGGGAAAACGTAGATTTGGAGGGGCCCAGAACAGGTCGAACCGCGCGGTGCCGCAACAGAACAGCACACCACACCCCGTTCAGTAAGTGGTCTCGATCTGCCAGTTTGCGCCGAATGCCGCGCCCGGCCTTCACATCTCTGGAAATTAACACGAAAGACGTATGGACTTCCACAATCCTGAACGTGTTCACTAGTCCTGCCGATGAAGATTGTCGGACGCTCCGAGAAGGACTACGGAAGTTAGGAGGATAAACCAGAAACACAAGATCTCTCTGGATGCGGTTACTTAAGCCCTCAAGAACCCATTGAAAGCTGTGCCAAATTGAGTATTATGGGCAATTGGGGAGCGAAGTGTAGTCAAATCCGCTCTGAGATTTCTGCGCATCCGGCAATACTTTCTTAGCGGACCTGTCAACTTCGTATTGCCTTGGCAATAACCCTTTATTTACATCGTTTCTTTTTTCTGCTCTTATTACCTTTTTCTTCTCTTCGAGCAGGGGACCGGCTTTGGCCGATGGGGCTGGGAAGGAACACTGCGTGCTTGAAGGAAATTCCGGCGCAAATCCACTTCATGTAAGTCGTTGATTTTACTGGGCAACAATGATTGCTTCTTAGGGGAAGTAGAACTTTACAAGCTTGACTCGATGATGACCTCCAAAATTGAGGCAATCCGGCAAAGCAAGCTGGAGTCGGCTGGTGGAGAGGACTGTCATGGCTATAAACTCACCGCTAAATGTCGATATGAAGTATTCCGAGTATCCGAACTTTCTTAATGTCCGGAATCTTTCTATTGCACTGATCGGCCCGGACGAATCGCTCCGCAGGTCAATGGCGACTGCGCTTGCTGACTGCCATGCCGGCGGAGAAGTCCGCCAGTTCTCCTCGTACCCTTCCACGCTCGACGATGTTCCCCGGTTGCTTGAGCAGCGTTACGACGTTATCATCATCGACCTGGAGAGTGACCGGGAGTACGCCCTCGAGATCGTTGAGAGTATCTGCGCCAACGGCATCGCAACGGTGATGGTCTATTTAGAGAAAGAAGATCGCGAACTGATCATCCGGTGCATGCGATCGGGCGTTCGCGATATCCTGACCCTTCCCTTCACTCAGAGCACCGTGGCCGAAGCGCTGATTCGCACTGCCGCCCGCCTCCCCGCAACTCCAGAACCGAAAAAGGTGGGTGGCCGGCTTCTGGCCTTCGCAGGCGCAAAGGGTGGCGCCGGCGTCACCACGATCGCATGCAATTTCGCGGTTGCCCTAGCCCAGGATACCTCTCAGAGCACCCTTTTGATCGACCTCGATCTCCCGCTTGGAGACACCGCCCTCAACTTGGGACTTGAAGCCGAGTACTCAACAATCAACGCCCTTCAGGAGTCGAGTCGGCTCGATTGGAGTTTTCTATCCCGGCTCCTTGTCGAGCATAGTTCGGGGCTGAAACTGCTCGCCGCACCCGGAAAACTCCCCCCCTACAAGGCCTCCAACGAATCTGTCGATAAGCTGTTGTCAGTCGCATGTCAGAACTTCGATAACGTAGTAGTCGATATTGGGTCATCGATTGATTTTTTCAGTACATCTCTTTTCCAAGAAGCGAAAGCGTTCTACCTTGTCACCCAGGCTTCCATTCCCGAGCTGCGGAACTCAAATCGAATGATTGTCCAGTTCTTCAACGGGAACGGTCCCAATCTCGAGATGGTAATCAACCGGTATGAGGCTCCCACTCTCGGAGTCGGGGACGAGTATATCGCCAAGGCCCTCACCAGGCCGGTCAAGTGGAAAATTCCCAACGATTATTCTGCTGTGCGGCAGATGCAGAACACAGCTACCCCTCTTGTGCTCCAGGATTCTCCAATTGCGCAGCGGATCCGCGAAATGGCAAGTTCCATTTCTGGATTGCCTGTGCCGTCGGCAAAAAAGAAGGGCTTCAGCTTGAGAAGCCGCAGCAAGGGGGATTCATCAAAAAGTGGCGCCTCAGAAGAACTTTCTGGCCTTTCTCGGCTAACACCCCTTAGAATCGGCACAGAAACCTTCTCCGGCTCCACGCGCCCCGAAGCAAAGACTGGCGAAAGCGAATCGTTCATCTGCGACCCGCCCGCGCGGACATTAATTCCGGCTGATCCCGCAACGTTCTCTGGAGCGAGGACGCAAACCGGAGGATTGGACGATGCAGAGAGCATGAACAAGACGAGAGATGATTTCCCCAGTGCTGATTCCACTGTTACCCGGCAGGGTGAACCTGAAACGCGAGTTCACAAAGGCGTCACCTATGTGAAGGGCGTATTCGGCCAATGGAACCTGAAGAAGAACGAATCGGACGTTGCGCCTAACCGCCGGGTTGCCGATCCAACTGAAGGAGAAGAGACAGAAATGCTTAAGAAAGAGATCGACGAACAACTGGAGTTTGAAGACGATCAAGCGACACAGGATACTCCCGAAATCGAATGGCAGAACCCTGCGCCAATTTCCTACGGCACGCCGCTTGACGCTGCCCAGCTCAACGCCACCTCTGCGATTCCGGGGAAATTCGTGTATGTTCCCGCCAAGGGCTTCCGGCTCCCTACAGGGACGCATACCATTTGGGTCACGTTTACTCCAGCAGACACGGTACGCTACGCCACGGCGCAGTGCGCTGTGGCGTTGTCGGTGACTCTGGCAACGCCAATTATAAAGTGGCCGACTCCCGCCGCCATTTCCTACGGAACCCCACTCAGCGCCGCGGAACTGAATGCAACAACAGCGGTCTCGGGAACCTTTAACTACTCTCCCCCCGCGGGTCATGTGCTTGCGCCCGGAATCCAGACGCTGACCGTGAACTTTACCCCGGCGGACTTGTCGAAATACACGACGAAACAGGCTACGATCTCGCTCAATGTGACGAAGGCTGCGCCTCTGATCACATGGCCCTCGCCGGAACCCATCGTCTACGGCACTGTGCTGGGCGACAACGAACTGAAGGCAACAGCATCGGTTCCCGGTAGTTTCGTCTACGCCCCCGGTAAAGGCGCCGTGCTTTCGGCCGGGACCCACATGCCTTTGGTCGTCTTCACTCCGTTTGACAGCATCAACTACACAACGGCACAGACTCCTGTGTTATTGACCGTGACCAAAGCCACGCCGGTCATCTCATGGCCAACGCCCGCTTCGATTGAGTACGGCACCGCGCTTAGCGAAACCGAACTCAATGCAACAGCATCGGTCCCAGGAACATTCGTCTATTCACCTGCCATGGGCGACGTACCAAGAGCAGGCGACCAAGCACTTTCTGTGACATTTATCCCGTCCGATTCCGTTGACTACACAGCGGCAACAACTTCGGTGACCCTCACTGTTACCAAGGCATCTCCTACCGTGATCAACTGGCCTGCGCCGCGTGAGATCTCGTTCGGCGAACCGCTCAGCAACGCCCAGCTGAATGCAACAACCTCAGAGCCTGGTATCTTCACCTACTCACCTTCCGCCGGAGAAAAACTCCCGCCCGGAACTCACACCATTTCGGTAATTTTCAATCCGGCAGACGAAAATTTGTCCTCGTCCGAAGCAGTCGTTTCCCTCGTCGTAAGCAGGGCAACGCCGACCATTAAATGGCCCGCGCCGCCTTCGATGCCTTACGGCACCCCGCTCAGCGAAACTCAACTCAATGCCACGGCATCTGTGTCGGGAATCCTGGTCTACTCGCCTGCCGCAGGCGAGGTGCCCCAAGCTGGAAAGCGGACACTCGCGGTTGATTTCGTTCCAGACGGGACCAATGAATACACAGATGCGCGGGCCGAAGTGTCGATCGTGGTAACCAAGGCGAACCCCATCATTACGTGGCCAAGCCCGGCTCCCATATCGTATGGCACGCCACTCACCGAGTCTGAATTCAATGCCTCGGCATCGATTCCCGGCACTTTTGTCTTCACTCCAGCCAGGGGTACCGTACTAACTCCAGGAACCAAGACGCTTGAGGCAATTTTTACTCCGCAGGATAGGTCGAACTATGCCCCGGCGCAAGCCTCTGTTTCGCTTCTGGTAACGTCCTTGCCCTACATGGATTCACTCTCGAAGCTGATAGTCGATCCGCCGCTCGCAAATGCACCGATCTATGCATCGCAAACGCGCGCTGCGTTCGAAATGCCGCCCACGCGCGAAGCGTTCGATCCGAATCCTCAAAGCGTTTCTGGGATATTCAAAGCCAACGGCGCGGCCGCCGTGGGCCGCAAATTCAAGAACGAAAGCAACCCCCTTGCCGAGGAAACGGCAATTGCAAATGAAAAGGAAAAGCGATTCAGAGCGTCCGAAATATCGAACCGTGCTGATCGTAGCGCCTCGAGTCCAACCGCAGTTCGAGGCAACAAAACAATCGAACCTGTGAAAAAACAGGAAGAGCGCGTTTATCAAGGCGCTACCTATGTGAAAGGAGAGGATGGCAAATGGCACCTCAAACAATAGAGAAAGCACCCAATACGCTCCCTGAGAATTTCGACGAATGGGATGGCGGAGGACCGACGGCAGCGCTGCCTGCAACGCTGCCGGACGACTTCTTCGACAAGATCGATACGCCTCCCGCCGCGCCAGCGAAGGTTGCAAAGGCGCAAACCGTCGCGATGCCCGCACCGGCCAAGGTGCCCGACAAGACCGCCGCGCGCAAGGCAAAAACGGCCCCTGTCGCAGCGGTTGCCATTCCTGCGCCATCGCGGCCCCGTCCATCGAGTGTCGAACCTGAAAAGGAGAGCAAGGACAAAGAGAAGAGCCCCGCGAAAGGGATTGCCATTGGGTCGACTCTGCTTGTTCTCGTTTTGGCGGGCGTCCTCGTTCCTCGCATGATCACAAAGTCCGCAGCCAAGACGGTGGCGGTGAACCAACCGTTGATAACGCAGCCGACCGCGACTTCCACTGCGCCGGCACCATCGTCGGCACAGACAACGCTGACTCCCTCATCGCCCCTGCAGCAACAAGCGGCGGCCGCTCAAACCGCACAGCAGCCGCATTCCGTAGACCCCGGCAAAATGGTCGACCAGTTGGTTGCGCCATCCAGAATCGCGAACAATATCAACGGCCAAGACAAGGAATTGGGATCCTCGCAGAACTTTTCCGCATCCGGTTTGGAAGGTCTGGGAGGCTCGTCGGGGGCCGCAATTGGCAGCGTCATGGGTGGGACAGCACATCCAAAGGTGAATTTTGCCGCTCCAAAGAGTGTGAGCATCTCGTCCGGCGTAGCTTCGGGATTGTTGCTTCAGAGAAGAGATCCCATTTATCCGGCTCTAGCCAAGCAATCCAATGTCTCTGGCACGGTGGTGCTGGAAGCTACCATTTCGAAGTCCGGAACCATCCAGGGCGTGCACGTTCTGAGCGGCCCCGTAATGCTACGGCAGGCTGCAATGGATGCCGTGGGATCATGGCGCTACAGGCCCTATATGCTTGACAGTCAGCCTGTGGATGTTCAGACCACAATCAACTTAACGTTCTCTTTGGGTAGATAATCGGCATTCCGGAAACGACGACGCTCTCGAAGCACGGGTGGTGGTTCAGTTTGAATTTCCACAGGACTAGCGATGGCAAGTCGTCCGGCTTGGGCTTTTTGCAAGAGTTGCGTTCTTGAACGGCTGGTTTACGCTCGCCGACGTTGATGGGCTCACTGTCGAACACGTCTTGTTCGCTCGGCGGGAGGATGGGAAGCCCGTCGAGTTGAAGGATACGAATCCGAAGTTCCGCTTCTCGCAAAGGATAGTGATATACATGCTCCACAATTGTGGAGCATTTGCGTCGAGTGACTTCGTGCGAGGCGGTGCTGTGAGGGGGCAACTCGCCAAGAATTCCAGACAGATGGTCGCTGGTGAGACGCTTCAAGCCGGCATTTCAATGCTGTGAAATAATTTCACTTACAGTTCGCGCTTGCATTATCGACAAAAACATTGTATTAAGTTAGTGAAGGATTGAAGCCTATGCGCGTCAACTTAGTCAACTCCGATCGACTCTCATCGTTCAGCTATCAGCTGGAATGGGGAGGCTTCGTGCGCTGACGCCATTAGATTGGTCAGATTCGAAGCCCTCCGAGAAATCGGGGGGCTTTTAGTTTGTGCGGGATTGGCGAAACGGAAGCCGCGCTCGACTTAAGATCGAGTGTCTTTGAATGTGCAGGTTCAAGTCCTGCATCCCGCACCATGAGCTTGTAACTCAAAGCTCGAAGCGGCGACTTACAAAGTCGTCTTGGGAGAGTTATGCCCTCAAGAGTTACACCCGGATGGTGGAATGGGAGACACGCAGCGTCGAGGTCGCTGTGCTCAATCGAGCATGAGGGTTCGAATCCCTCTTCGGGTACCACGCGGATGTGGTGGAACGGAAGACACGCATGGCTCAGAACCATGTGCCGAAAATGGCGTAAGGGTTCAAATCCCTTCGTCCGCACCAAGATCGTAGGAGCGTGGCGAAACTGGAAGCCGCACTTGACTTAGAATCAAGCGCCTTCGGGCTTGGGGGTTCGACTCCTCCCGCTCCTACCAAAGATGTGCCGGCCTGGCGGAATGGGAAGACGCGCTGCTTTCAAAACGCAGTGTCCTCGGACGTGGGGGTTCGATGCCCCCGGCCGGCACCAAGGTAATTGACTACGGAGAGTTGGCCGAGTGGTCTAAGGCGCCGCACTGCTAACGCGGAACACCTCATGGGTGTCATTCGTTCGAATCGAATACTCTCCGCCAAGACGTGCATGTGAGGCAGATACGGTTAGCTGCGGCAGTCTGTAAAACTGTTACCCTCTCGGGTTCTGGAGGTTCAAATCCTTTCACATGCACCAGAGTTTTTGTGTTTCAAACATTTGGGGTGGAGAAGCAGCCCATCTCGCTGCCCTCATGAGGCAGAGTTCGCACGTTCGAATCGTGCCCCCAGAACGGCTACGGCGTCTAATGACAGGACGCCTGCTTGTCGAGCAGTACGGCGCGAGTTTGAATCTCGTCGTAGCCGCCATTCTTCATTTTTGCCCCTTTCAACAACTAGGTCGAATGGCTTTCTATATTGAAATGAAAGAGTTACGCCATCTGAGGAACAGTTCGAAAGTACTATTTTCGCGATTTTGGCTCGTTCGGTGTTGAGAAGTGTATCCCATTTAGAATGAGCGAATTGAACGAGTTCGAAAGTTTTGCGCACTGATTCGATTTCCGAGGCTAGAGGCTTACTTGAGTAGGTCTCCACGGTCGCTCGAAGCCGAAGTTCTTCCACGCTCCATCCATCTCGCAGTGAGGACCAGAGGGCTTCGTCGATCACGCCACGTTTGAAGTCCCCATAGGCCTCAAGCTTTGACAGTTCGATCTCCTTTAGGCGCTTGCTCGCGGAATCGAACTCCTCCTGCCGCTGGCTCACTAGCTTCGACTGGTCAGCTTCAAGCGCGGCTAAGATGCCGGTTGCCACTTGCGTTGGGATACGAATCTGCGTGACAGCATTGCCGAGCATCTCGGACAGCTTTGTCTCCGGCAACCAGGGAACCTTGTGTCGCCCCTTGCCGAAGCTGCAATGGTAGTAGGGGTATTTACCCTTCGCCAGTTCGGCCGTGAGCAAACACCCATCTTTCGAGCAGTGAACCAGCTGGGTAAATGCGAAAGAGTGCTTGCGCGATTTGGATCTGCTGCCATTGCGCCCTGAGATCAATTCCTGTGCGCGAGCGAATGTCTTATGGTCGACTAAGTGCGGGTGTTTGCCTTTGTATTCCACGCGGCGCCAGACAAACTGACCGATGTAAAACCGGCTTTGAAGCATTTTGTGAAGATGGCCTTTACTGATCTTAGCGCCCGTCCGGGTGAAGATCGCCTCCCGCAATGATTCAACGCTGTATTCGCCGGTGACATAGAGCTGGAACATCAGCCGGACGACCTTGCCTTTCGTGGGGTGTTCCACGTGGGTGCGAGTCTCCCGATCATGCATATAACCGAACATGGCCCTGCCCGGGGAGTATCCTCTCTCGGCCTTCACGATTTGCCCCTTGATAATCTCTTCCTGCATATTCTGGATGTAATTGCGGGCAAGAAGTGCGAAGATTCCTGCAACCAGGCGATCCTGTGACCTGGCAGTCTTTCTGAGGACTTGTCCTTCCTTAACGAGATGGATTTCGATATCCAGCTCTTCGACTAGTTCTTCGACCTTGACGTAGTCCTGCAAGTTTCTGCTCAGCCGATCCGTCTTCTCGAACAGGGCGATCTTGACGTCGCGGTGGTCGCGCAGGTACTTAAGCACTTCTTCGAAGTGTTTGCGACCTTCCTTTTTCGCGCTCTCCGCGAAGGAGAACTTCTTGACGATAGTGGCATCGATTTGAGCCGCATACGCTGTGAGGAAATTATCTTGCGCAGGTAAGGAGAAGCCATTTTCTTCCTGAGGCTTGCTGGACACTCGCGCTACGAGAATCGCCTTTCGGGGGCCCGATTGCGCTTTGGGGATAGGTTGTGGTCCAGGCATTTGAGTCTCCACTACACGCTTCAAAGCTTCCACGGCGTTATGAGCCTAGGAATTGTGTAATTGCGGGCCTGCGGCAATCCAGCATACGACGCGCCCAACGAGTATCGCTTCAGACTCAGGTGTGACAATTCTTCGTTCTGGTCTGGATTCAACTACCATGGCGACCGGCACGGTGAACTCGTGTCCAACGGTGACCGGTTGTTCTGTGGAGACCTTTTCTGAATTAAGGTTCAACTGTCGCATATTCGATTCAGGCAAGCGAGGATCCATCTTCAGCCAGCCCATGTACATCCCACTCTCAAGAAATGGGTACCTGCCATGTGCATGTGGAGCGACCGGGCGGCCACGACTTTGCATCGATGCCAAGTCCTGAGTTTCCGCACTCGGGGTGTAATTGGCAACTACCAGCTGCCCTTCAAGGTCAATGAGATTTGTACTTGATGCGTCAACTAGGACAATATCGCCCTTGGAAAAGATCGGGCGCACAAATTGATCCGAGATGCGAATTGCGATCAATTTCCAGTCGGCTTGGATCAGGTGCGTTGGTAAGGAAAGATAATCCTCTATCTGCTCCGAAGAAGGCGGGAATCGCAATTGCCCTGGTAACGGGGTCCGAACTATCGGAACAAGCACGGCGTCGCTAGTTGACGATTTCAGCTTCTGCTCGATCCGCAGTTCTGAGTCCTCCACCATCCGCTTGAATTCCGGAAACAAGTACTGGAAATCGTCGTGCTCGAACCCGGCCTTTGCCCAGAACCACATAGCAGTTGACGGAGCAACTTTCGCCGCCAACTTCGCCATTTGCTTCCAGGCACGCGGAGCAGGGCTGCTCTTTCCGATCTCCCAGGCTGTGGCAGATATCCGCGTGACACCACAGGCATGTGCAAATTTCTCCTGAGTGAAGTCAAGATCAAGTCGCAGTTTCCGGATTTTCGTGGATTCCTCACTTCGATTTGGTGCTTCGGATGATTTGTGCGCGGCTATTCGAGCTTTCCCGCGTGATCTCCATCTGGGGTTAGTTACCCTCGTCTCGGCGGCTGACATAGAATCCTCCCTCTTAGTCGCATGACCTGAGAATTTACCGCTCCCTTGCCAAGGGCAATGACTACCGCAACTACTATGGTCAGAGTATACACTGACTAAGACTGGCCATGCTCATTTAACGCAGGCTACGGGAACACCTCCTCCCCGCAGTTCCAATGATGGCTGAGGCGCCGCCTGCACCGAATATGCCCACTTTCAACTTGGCATAAGATATCTTATAGTTTACCCTATTGCTTATATGGTAATTTATGCTTTACTTTAAATGAAAGGGAGATTCCAACCATGCTGACGCTGCCGATCCCGGTTTCACGCGCTCTGCGCAAGCTTGGCCACGACATTAAGGATGCGCGGCGGCGGCGGCGCATCCCCATGGCGATCGCAGCGGAGCGGGCGTCCATAAGCAAGCCGACATTCATCAAAGTGGAGCGCGGCGATCCGACCGTTTCCATCGCCAGCTACGCCACTGTCCTTTATGTACTGGGCATGGCCGACCGGCTGGGCGACCTCGCGGCCCCAAAAAACGACCCGGTGGGCCTGCAGTTGGAAGAGGAAAACCTACCACAGCGCATTCGCAGTGCGCGCAAACCGAAACGAGCGAAAGACGAGTGATGGACAAAGAAACCTTTGTGTACGTAGACCTGGACGGCGTTCCCCACCTGATGGGGCGGCTGTGGGCGCGCGTGCGCAAAAACAAGGAAAGCGCCACATTCGAATACGACGAGGGCTGGCTCAAACATCCCGCGCGTTTCTCGCTGGAGCCGGCGCTGCACCTCGGCCCCGGACCGTTCCACACGCCGGCCGACACGCCGATGTTCGGCGCCATCGGCGACTCGGCGCCGGACCGGTGGGGGCGGGCGCTGATGCGCCGCATGGAACGGCGCCGCGCGGAACGCGAAGGCACGGCGCCGCGCACGCTTCAGGAGATCGACTTCCTGCTGCTGGTAGATGACGAGGCGCGACAAGGCGCGCTGCGCTTTGCTGAACATGAGGGCGGACCGTTCCTGCGCGAGGAGGGTGTCAAGCGCATCCCGCCGCTGGTCGAGCTGCCGAAACTTCTTTCCGCAGCGGAACACGTCATGGAGGAAAAGGACACCGAGGAAGATCTGCGCCTGCTGTTCGCGCCGGGTTCATCGCTCGGCGGCGCCCGTCCGAAGGCATCCGTCCTTGAAAAGGACGGCCATCTTGCTATCGCGAAATTCCCGCGCAAGGACGATGACATCAACACGGTGGTGTGGGAAGCGGTCGCTCTTGCACTAGCAGCAAAAGCTGGCATCGCCGTGCCGGAAAGCCGCATCGAGACCATTTCCGGGAAACCCGTGCTTCTGGTGCGGCGCTTCGACCGCGAAGGCAAGCAGCGAATTCCGTTTCTCTCCGCAATGAGCATGCTGGGGTCAAAAGACAACGAAGGCCGAAGCTATCTGGAAATTGTCGACGCGCTGCGCCAGCACGGGGCCGCGCCGAAAGCCGACATGGAGGCGCTGTGGCGACGGCTGGTGTTCAATATTCTGATTTCCAACACGGACGACCACCTGCGTAATCACGGTTTTCTCTACGCGGGGCAGGAGGGCTGGCGGCTCTCTCCGGCCTATGACCTCAACCCCGTGCCGACAGACATTAAGCCGCGCATCCTCAGCACGGCGATCAACGAGGATGACAACACGGCGTCCCTCGCACTGGCCCTGGAAGTTGCGGGGTATTTCGAACTGGACGACGCCGCGGCCCGCGAGATAGCAAAGCAGGTCGGCACGGCTGTCTCGAAATGGCGCGATGAAGCCGCCCGGCACGGCCTGAGCAAAACCGAAATCAACCGTATGGCGTCATCCTTTGAGCACGAGGATCTGAGTCTGGCAAGCGGGAGGAAATGATGTCCACGTTTGCCTGGCTGGATTATTCGGAGCGCGAGCGCCGGAAGATGCTCGATGTCGTCGATCTCTTCGGAGAACACGATACTCGGGATGAACTCGGCATCGGCTCGGTGCGTGACGCATTCGCCGACATGCTCTTCCCCGGCACGAGCACGATCATGACCCGTGCGCGATATTTTCTTCTCGTCCCCTGGACATATCAGAGACTCGAGCGGTCGCGCGTCGGATCAGCAAAAATGGCGGCGAGCGCTCGGCAGGCGGAGCTGAACCTTGTTGAGCCCATAGAGCGCTCCGATGACAACGACGGCAATATTGGCAAGGTGGCGAAAACAGCCCTGAAACGTCTTCCCAGCAGCGTTTACTGGCAGGGGCTGAATGTATGGGGAATTCGTTCCTTCAACGGCGCGCAAGTTCAATACCACCGTAGCCTCGATCAATATTATGTTCAACTTGCGCAGCAAGGCGGACGGAAATCGGAGCGCGACGTTGAGCATGACGATCTCATTTCCCCGAACTGGCATGCCGGGCTGGTCGCACCGCCGAAGGATTTCCCCAAGGAATGTTCCCTGAGCCTGACGCGCTGCGAAGCCGAATATCTCGCTGAACGCATCCGCTTGAGCCCGGGCTGTTCCGGCTCATTGCTGGCCCAGCTTGTCACGCAGCGGCAACGCTACGATGATGTTCCGTTCGCGTGGCATCATCCACACTGCGCAAAGCTGGCGCCGCGACTGCGTGAAATGCTCGATCACGCGCAGAATTTCTCCGAAGTCATGCACGGAGCGCCTTTGCTATACAACCTGATGCTGGCCGAGCAGGCCCGTAGAAAAGAGAGCATAGCGAAATATCGCCGGAGCTTCGGAGAGTGGGCGAAATCGATCTCCACGCGCGCCCGCGTTTTGGCGCAGTGAGACAGAAAACGTTTCTGGGAGATCGCCCGGTCCGTCAATCCGAGAATCACGGCACCCACTCACGAATTCATCAATAGTTGGTGGGATATGGCCCTGGCAGGAAATGCAGAGAGGCTGTGCGACAGTCCCGCCGCGCGTCTGCTCATTCACGACCGTGAGCACAAACTGAAAAAGAATCTTGCGCGGCTGGACAATCCGGGCGCACAGGAACTGTGGACCGGCGATTCTGGGACATCGCAGCTGGAGTTCCGATGGTTCATATCGCAGCGGCTGCTCGGCGATATTTTCGATGGTCTGGAGGCGGCCGATGCTTAGACCGGACGAGCGACAGCATCTGCTGGAGCTGCTCCGGCCGCCGGCGGGAAGCAAGCTCGATATTGCCGTCGGCACGACTTTTTCACTCGATCTCCTCAGTGCGCTCATGCTCCCACTTTCGTTCGCGTTCTTTGACTGGGAGCACGAAGACGGTGAGCTGGTTGCCGATCCGCTGGCCTTGCTCGAAGCGCTGAGACGCTACGGCGACCGCTTCACGATCTTTTGCCAGAGCGGACAAATCCGGCTGCCGCGCAAGTATCAGCCTCTGGTCACGTTCCTCGAACCATGCATCTACGACGTAAAGGCGCCAGACGCCGACGGCGTATTTCACCCGAAGGTGTGGGCGCTGCGCTTCATTGCGGAGGACGGCGCGATTCGGTATCGCGTGCTCTGCCTGAGCCGGAATCTGACTTTTGACCGCTGTTGGGACACTGTCGTCGCACTCGATGGCGAGCTCACGGACCGGTCGAACGCCATCGCGGCCAATCATCCTCTCGCTGATCTCATAGCGGCGCTGCCCAGTCTTGCCCGCCTGCGGCTTCCTGGACCACGC
>Ga0302269_1001171_pt1 | contig 13404 bp, 11 predicted proteins | sample III_Bog_E2_2_FD_194560 | JGI IMG/M metagenome (GOLD analysis project Ga0302269, IMG submission 194560) | Peat permafrost microbial communities from Stordalen Mire near Abisko, Sweden - III_Bog_E2_2 | ecosystem: Environmental > Terrestrial > Soil > Wetlands > Peat | place: Sweden: Abisko...
GTCTGGTATCCCTGTATGATAATATTCTGTTCCATCTCTGACTTTAATGAAAAGTTAACGCCGCCCACCATAACGATCTGCCGCAAACTGCCGTCTTTTACGATGACGGTGCTTTGTTTGATCTCTTTAATATCGACAAGATCCAGGGAATTTCCCGCATCCTGCTTTGAAGGGGCTGCCATGCTCTTATTTTCGCACAAATCCCGCATAAATCATAGACAAATCCTAGCGATAATCCACGCGCCGTGCCGCGTCCCGTTCGCCGCTCTGCCGTTGGAAGATCTGATATCGCTCCGTCATCTTCTTTTCCACAAACTGGCGGTCAGATTGCATCTTCCCCGGCGCCGGCGTGCCGGTCTGTAGGTTTTCCCAACTTTTATGCAGCGAATTTCCGGAGGCGATCGCCGCGATGGGCGGCAGTTCGCGTGTCACCGTCGGCGCGGCATGTTGCGCTGGCGCCGGATGCTCCGACTTCCACACATACATTTGCGGCTTCCAGTAATAATTAAAAGCGGCGACGCCCACCTTTATAAGTGGCCGGCCGTTTACCTTAACAAATGAAAGCGCGAGCGCCCCGCCAATCAAGATGAGCGCTACGATAGCAAAGAGCCATGTTTGCAAAAAAAAGTAACACATGCCGCTCACGACGGCCGCCGCGCCCACATAGGCAAACTGCCGGATCGAGAACGGTCCGACGACCTTATCTTCGGTCTCGATAAATTGTGGAACCTGATACTGCATATTTCTTATTATAAGTCCCACGCGCGGGACTTACCACCGGCGTTAAACAGCGTTAAAGAAAATCTTTCGTGATGGGCCTCTGCGGCGTGCCAGAAGCTGGTGCAGGCGCCGCGCCTGGAGTTGGCGGTTTTGGCGGCGTTGGTACCGGGACTGACGAGGATGCGATTGCTGGCTTTGCGGGGATATCCCATACTTGCGGGGTCCGTGGAATTTTTGGCGCGATCGGCACGGGGACGATTGATGTGGCGCTGGGTGTATGGGCTGAGCTCATCGACGTAATCGGCGCTACATTTGCAGGGGCGGGTGCGGCGACGGGAGCGGGAGGGACAGGAATAGCGGGGGCTGCGGAAACTGGAGTGATCTGACTGACGTTTCTTGGGCCGGAATTTCCCGTTGGCGTAGATGCGAGCGAAGGTTTAAACCCTGAATAGCTTTGTGTCGGCGCGCCAAACGTTGTGGGCCTTGGCGGCGGGGTTACCGTCGCAGGCTTTAATCCAAATTCCAAGACCGCCGCTTTTTGTGGCGGAGTCGGCACGCCGCTCCGATTCATAGTAACCTCGGCGCTCATCCCTTGCCTCGGCAGGGTAAAGTTTGCGTTCTTTTCCGCTGGCTTGAACGTCGTATCTTCATGGAGCATCATCGGCGCGGGTTCTGCGGGCGGAGTTGGGATAGCACTGGCCGCGACGGTTGGCATTGGCGTCGTTGAAGGCCTTGGGATGATATTGTTCGCTGTGCTGGTCGCGTCTGTAGACATCGTCGCCGGTTGCTTTGCCCAGCCGATGTCGGAGACGGTTAGCGGTTTTACAGATGATGAAGTTGGCACTGATGACGTATTAACATCTTTAAAAATTTTAGGAGAGCTGGCGAGCGGTGACGCGATTGGGGGTATTTGGAATTTATCCAAGAGATCAATATTAATTCCGTAATTGGATAGATCTTGTCTTATAGGATAGAAAATATTTTTTTTAATATCCTCGGTTATATGGATGGCCTTATCCTTGTCCAGTTTTAGTTCAGAAGCTAATTCCCCACTGAAGTAGTCCGGGATAATATCTTTTATTTGAATTTTTTGTATAAGCTTCGAAATAATCGCCGACGACCCCGTGGGAAGAGTAAAGCGATCATCCATTGCGTCGATGGACGCAACAACAGTATCGGAGCCAAGCCACCCTTTAATAGGGGCTGGCACCGTTGCAAGTTTTGCGTAAAGAGTTTTAGTGTTCATGATATTTTTAAGCAATCACTAATTTAACACGCTCCCCCAATTTGGACTCGACTCCATATGCTTCACGATCTTCTCTATATTATTAAGAGCATCAATATTATTTTTTGCAGCTCTAGCAGCGGTTACATAGCGTTGTAATGCAACATTATCAAGTTCATATTTACCTGTCGGGGCTCCTGTTGCGGGATTGAGGACCGCCTTTTTCAAGCCTGGATATTTACCCAAAATCGTTTTCATGGATTCGGTAATATTATTTTGTCTGGCTTGGCTTCCCGAGGATTGATCGCCTCCAAGCGCCCCTAATTGTGCAGGTGTAAGCTTTAGGATCGCACTTTCGATTAGGTCTTGTGCTTGCGCAACTGTTAGTGGCGCTCCCGTCGTGTTATCTTTTAAGCCAAGTTTAGAGATTGCACTGGCGGCGTCGGTGTAATTAAAGACTTCAGCGTTTGCATTAATAATTTCACCCTTCGAGTTTCCGACCGCACGGGCGACTGCTTCTTCCCTCGTTTCCTTTCTTGCGGGAACGGCTGGTGGAACTCCACCAGGACCAGCGGCTTTCGCGGCAACCTCCCTTGGCTTCACCAAATCGGGCCTGTTATTAAATACCGCCTCAGCCGTCCCCATTTTTTCGGCGACATCAACGTACTTATCCATCATCGGCGCAATTTTTGGATCGTTCGTCATATCTCTCCTCGCAATTTCCTGCGCGAGCGCTGCGGCTACCGTTGGATTGGCAAATGCGGTCATTGCCGTTGCCCGACTCCTTAAGCCGTCATTATCAAGATTTTTAAGATTACCATCGATATATTTTTTGATATCCTCCTTCCTGTCTTCCTGAACTGCTTTTGGCGCGGTACGGTTGGCAATGGCCGCTCCTGCTCCTCTTAAGCCAGGAACTCCTTGTAAGCTTGATCCAAATCTTTGTAGGGCGGTAGTCGTTTCTCTAGTTTCTGGATTGTATCGCGTACCTGCAGTGCGTATCCGGTCGCCTACTATTCGCTTTCCCTTTCTCCCGGCATAATTTGCCACCGCCATGCTCGCGTGCGTCGCCCCGTTTACCACAGTCGAGCCCGCCTTGCCGGAAAGCGAGAGCGCGAACATGAGGCCCATGATCATGAGCCCAACTAAAAGGACCTCATCGGCGGCCTGTTCGACGACTCCGCCGCCGAGACCGGTTTGTTTTGATAGTGATTGCTCTAGCGAGTCACTTGCACCCGGATTCTTTCCTCCAAGAGCAGACGCTAAATAAGTATTATTAGTGGTTCCTGAGGTAGCGTTAGTGGTATTGCCGACGCTCGTCGCCGTGATAAAGGCAAGGTAGATAAAAAAGAGAGCGAGCGGAGGAAAAAATGTCCACTTAACAAAGGTATTCCACCACTTACTAAAGCTATTATCAAATTTTGGAAATACATAAGTGAGCCACGCGAGAGGAAGTACAATGAGCAATCCCCCAAGCATGAGGTAGCGGACGATAAGGAGGATAGCCAGGCAGATAAAAGTAAAGGCGGCGACGCCGGAAAAGGCAACGTCGAACATGAGCGCCATCGTGTTTTGCCAGAGAGTATCCGAGGCACTTGAAGTATTGGTAATTGCACTCTGTATCCCGCATATCGCACTAAAGGGTAGGCCTGCATAGTTCAAGACGCTACATATTGACGATACGGCTCCGGTAGAACCATTTTCAATCGGCGTCTGTGGCTGGAAAGCAGTCATCATGGTATTAACGTACATCACGTATCCGCCGGTTGCGGTTGACGGACTGGTGGCATTTATAAAATAATTACTCATACTATTTGCAAAACCAACAATAGGCGCAGTGATCACCAAGCCAAAGTTTACTAAGATCGCCATCACGACCAATTTCCACAAAAGTTGTTTTATGCCGTAGGTTTGGTTTCGTATAATGGTAGCGATGGCAATGATGATAATACCAAGGACAAAGCCAAGGTTGGCGATGGCGAGCGAAACAGAAAATCCTGTTTGTACGGCTGGCGAATTAAAAACGTTATCATTAAATTGAAGGCCCAATTTAACCAACCACGCTCCACCGATAAGCAGGAGTCCCATGACGCCATTTACAACGAGCGTGACATAATAAACACCGCACGTTGCCACGTTTTGGGCGCAGGAGAGTAGGTCTGGACTTACAATATTAGTAGCACCGGCAGAAGCGCCAACCGCTGTTGGGCTTGTTGCCTCTGCAAGATTAAGGTTAAACGTTAGACGAAATGAGGAGTAGGGAGATTGTTGGGGTAAAATATTTTCGGCGAGTCCCTGTCTTTGTTTGGCCGCCGCTGGCGTGGGGGACAGTAAAGATCTCTGAGTATTATTTTTCACCGTTATCGTCGCCGGTATGAACAGCACAAACAGCGCCGTAGCGATAACGAATATTTTTTTATAGTGGGTTTTATGTGGCATAGATCGCGCGCACTATTGTTGTATGACCGTACAGGTTGTCGAAGCATCGCCAGTTGAATCACTAAGGGTGATGGTGTACGTCCCCGGAGTCGCAAACTTATCAGAGAAGAATCCACCGGTACTGCTCGCTCCATTTGAATCGGTCCAGTAATAAATAGGCGCATTGCCATTCGCGTCGAGTGCGCCTCCGCTTGCGGAGAGGGTAGTTTGGGCTGGGCTTGAAGAGGCGGTCACGCTTGATGTTGCGGTGCCTGATGCGGAGATATCTACCAAAGGGATACTCGCTGAAAGCGGTGGAAGGGTCTGTGTGGATGGATTGCATGCGAGTGGGGCTGCCGCTGGAGCGGTAGTATTGGCGGCATTGGTAAAACCTGAACCATTGAGAGAAGTAAGTCCTTGATTTACCACTTGCCCCGCTGCATTAACTGCGGCGCTCGCCAGGCCGGTAAGAAGAGAATTAAGCACCGCGTTCAAAACACCTGTAATATCGTTTGCCGCCGCGAGTTGCTTTGGCGTCGCATCAATCCCTGATTGAAGTACAAATCCGGTGGCCGCTGCTGGAGTGGTAACTTGTGGCTGACTACCATTGGCGCAAAGACCGTTATTATCCTCAACGACAGGAGTGCCGCCGACACCGCATTGTCCGCCGGTAGGCATTACGTAATCATTGATATCATTACCTTCACATTCAGTGCGTGTCCCATTTGGATTGCTGCCATCAGCGCATACTAAACTCGAGTTAAGCCCTTGCGAGGATTGTGCTTGTAGGCCGCTCGCCCCTGACTGATTGCCATAAGCAAGCTGGACGCTTTGCGCGTTAAAGAATAATTGGCCGTAAGGGTTGCCGCTCGGGAGGGTGCTGGCACCGAATGCGACAAACCCTCCATTAGCAAAGTTATTATAGAATTGCTGAAAGCTATTTGCTCCGAGCGCCGCTGCAAATTGATTTGCGCACAGATTTCCTCCCGGTCTATAGTAGGCGTCCAGCGTAATTTTAACTTGTGGAATAAAAGCCGGGAATACGCCGCAGGACATCTGAGCGTTGATGGCGTTAAGAGCGCTCGTCTGCGCCGCATTCACCAGTTGCGTTCCCCAATTAGTGATAAATCGGGGAGCGCCACTCCCCTGTATCCACGTGAGTACTTCTCGTTGGATGATCGCGATAAGTGTATTTTTAAGGATCTGTAATAGTGTATTTTTAAGAAGCGCTTCGAGTTTTTCCCCCTCGTTTTGTAAGTGGATCGATGAAAGGAGTCCAAATAGCGAACTAGCGGCGGTTGCTTGCGCGGTATTGCCGGCTGCCTGTTGATAGTTGCCAAGTTCCTGTTGAAAATGTTCGATAGAATCACTATTGGCTTGCTGTAGCCCAGCCGCTTGGTTCGAAACAGGGAGCCCAACTTCTGGTATGGGAACTGTAGGCGTAAACGATAATTGCGCTTGCGCTTGCGGAATAGAAAATGTATCGAAAAGGAAGGATAAAAATGTATTTCGTGTTTTTGGTAGAGATGATTGAAGAGATAGGTTGTTAGCCGCAATGAGGCTTCCTTGTTCCTGAAGGTTTTGTTGCACTGAATCAAACTTTTGGTCTTCTTGTTGGAATATAATAGATGCCTTTACCGGATCGGTCTGGGCGAGTCCATTAAGTTGAATCAAGTTTTTTTCGTATACGAGTTCCGCTAAGAAACTTTTTTGAAATGCCGCGGCTGGTGCAGGTGCTTTTAGCGAAGCGACATCTTGGAGTGCGCCTTGTGTTTGAGATTCAATATATGCAGTATCACTTGCATCGTCGCTTTGATTGCCGATAATATTTGCCACCTGAGCGCCATCAAAATGATTAACCATTATACCGTTCAGCGCGACAGCATAAGCGACCATTGCCTGAGGGCTGGAGGTCGCAATGACGGTTACTGGGATTGATTCGGCTTCTACATCCCAATTGGGGATTTGGAGATTTTGGGTGGTGGTGCTATCCGCAATATTTGTTGCGAGTGCGTTCACGTTCGGAGCATTAAATGTCGGATTACCATTGGCGTCGGTGCCACTTGGTCCATTGGGATTTGCGGCAACAACGCCGTTCACAAACTCCGTTGCGAGTTGGTCAGTGAGATTAGTCGGGTCTGTCGAGCTCACGAGCATTGTTGATGATGCAAGATCTGGCGCAACCTCGGCAACAAGCTCGTTTACTTCGGCTTGGGTTGGGACGAACGCATTCCCGGTATTCGCGCCCGCGGCGGTTCCGCCAATCGTGATCCCGTCGGCGCTGGCAGTGTTTGCCGCTGTGCTCGGCGCGAAGTTAATAAGCGAGAAGATGAGCCCCGAGGAGATCGCGGCGGTCGCCAAAATCAGGAATCCGGTGATCAGCTTCTTGACATCTATCATTAATTCAAATTATAACTCCAAAATAAATTGCTTGCTATGTGGGTTATCCCCATAATGGCGATTTCGCGATGGCGATGATAGCCTCAATACTAAGCTCTTGCGGCCGTGCTGCGGGATCAATGCCAAGTTTTTGGAGTTGCGTAGTGATACCCCCTTTCGCGGCGGTTCCGCCCGTTGCTGATGAGAGATTATTCAAAAGCGTCTTTCGTGGTTGGGCAAATATCCCGCGCACCGCACTATAATAGAGCGCCGGGTCGATGGAGGGAGCGGCGCCCGCTCCCCGCGCTGTAGATTTTTTCGCGGCACTCTTGGATACTAGCACGATGACTGCGGAATCCACCTTCGGCGGCGGAGAAAAATCTTTGCGCGGCACCTGTGCCACGATCGTGACATCCGCCCAGAACTGCACGCTCGCCGCGAGCCGGTTCATCTCGCCCGGGGCCGCGCAGATCCGTTCCGCGACCTCCTTTTGGATAAGAAGCACGGTGCGCTCCGGTTTATGCTCGAGATCGCTTATAATACGCAATAATTTTCCGGTGATGTAATAAGGAATATTTCCGACGAGCTTGTAGCGCGGCGCATTTGCCGCCTTCGGTTGCGTCCGCGGCGAAAAACGCGCAACGACCTCCGGCAATAATTTCAGCGCATTGCCCTCTATTATAGAGAGAACTTCCGGCGATTCTTTTTTGCCCAGATCGGTGAGTGCGGGAACGAGCGCGCGATCCTTTTCAATAGAAATAATCACACCATTATTTCCGCGCGCCGCTGCCACAAGCGGCACGGTAAGCTCACCATGGCCGGGGCCGATCTCGATTACGCGATCACCGTTCGCAAGCGCGAGTGCCGCCACGATCTTTTCCAAGGCCGCCTCATTCTTTAAAAAATGTTGTCCGAGTTTTTGCATGAGGATATTTTAGAGTGGTTTTAGAAATAGTTAGTCGAGGGAAATAAATCGTTCGTGCCCTTCGCCCATCGATCCGTCGTCATAATCGCCGCCGGCATCCCTTACGTGCCATCGCGAGCTGTTACCATCGTCTCCGCCACTTGATCTATCGATGCCAGTTCCCGCGCCATCATTGGCCGCCGACCCGTCGCTCGCCGCCATCGCAATGCAATCCTCGGGGATCTCATTGATAAAGCGCGAAGGGATTCCATAAAAAGTAAGATACAGTTTTTTTCGCGCACGCGTCATTGCGACGTACATCAAGCGCCGTTCTTCTTCGAGCGCATTCTCGTCATCGAGCGACCGGCCGTGCGGCAATAATCCTTCGGCCAACCCGGCGATGAATACCGAATCAAACTCGAGCCCTTTCGCAAGATGAATAGTCATCAAATTCACTTCGCGCCCATCAACGGGCTTGCTTCCTATCTCATCGGCAGCCTGCAAGAGGCTTAAACGCTCAAGTAATTCATCCAAGCTATTAAAATCGGTTGCAAAGGTAATGAGCTCCGCGATGTTCTCCTCGCGCTCGTCGGAGTTCACAAAGTTCGATTCAAGATATTCAAAATAGCCGAACGTCTCTAAAAATAATTTCAATGCCGCGAGTGGTGCGATTTTTTCCAGAGAAAGCTTTGCCGGATTTTGCAGCTCCCCAACTTTATTTTTGAATTCCGCAAAGCGGCGCTTGGTAAGATTTTTCTCCAAGCGCTCGCGCGCGGGCTCGTCCTTGGCGTTGGAAATATAACGGAGCGCGGAGACCGCATCTTTTATCTCGCGTCGCTCATAGAACTTCAATCCGCCGAAGATGCGGTATGGAATGTTGTTGCGGATGAGCGCCTGCTCGATCGCGCGCGACTGCGCATTCGTCCGATACAAAATGCCGATGTCCGCATTCTTGTCGCGCGTGCGCAAAGAATAAATTTGCCGTGCGATCCATTCCGCCTCTTCGTTCTCGCCCCACGCTTCAAAGAGCATGATGCGATCACCGTCTGGATTTTGTGTCCAAAGATTTTTTGGCGTTCGAAAACGGTTGTGCTTCGCCACGGCCGCCGCCGCGCGGATGATCGTTCCCGTCGAACGATAATTCTCTTCCAGAAAGTGCACACTCGCACCTTTCCACTCTTTATCAAAATTTAAAAATGTTTTTATATCCGCGTAGCGCCAGCTGTAAATTGTCTGTTCATCATCCCCTACCACGCTCAAGTTGCGATGCTCCCCCGCCAATAATGAAACCAACTCATATTGTTTTGGATTGATGTCCTGATACTCGTCCACGAGGATTGCGTCGAACATCCGCTGATATTTTTTTAACACCTCGGGATGCGTCTTTAATATCATCACCGTTTTTTCGATCAGGTCGTCAAAGTCGAACGCGTTATTGCGCTCGAGCGCCGCCTCATACTTTTCAAACACATGGCGTACCTGCGCTTCCTTATCCACGTTCGGCCGTGCCTCCGGCAATAATTTCCCAAGATTCTTTAACTCGGAAATTTTCTTGGCAAAATAAACCGGCGTATCTTTTTTGTTCTTCTTAGCCAAAATCCCATCCTCCTCGTCATCTTTCTTGGGCGGCAAAACGGCTTTGACCGCTTTTTTCACCAAATCGAACGAATCGTGGTCATCGAAGATGGCGAAGTTGGGATCACGGCCCGCCAGGCGGCATTCCTTCCGGAGGATTTTTGCCCCTAGGGAGTGGAACGTTCCCAAGAACGGCCCCGTTCGATTGACCCGCTTGGCCATCTCTTTCGCTGCCTTATTAGTAAAGGTTATGGCGCAAATACGTTCCGGAGGCATCCCTGTGTCTATCATGTGGATAATTCGGCCGGTTAGGGTCTTGGTTTTGCCCGTTCCGGCTCCTGCCACTATTAATAGTGGGGTTCCGGGGGCGTGAACTGCCGCATCCTGGGCGGGATTAAGGGGTATTTGTCCTGCCTTCCCCGATATTAGCGAGGTTTTGCTATGGGGGTTATTGGGTTGAGAACTTGGGGTCATTGTGATAGTATAAAATCTATTAGTACGACTATCCAAAAGCTCAATAAAGAGTTTAAGCCATTAGGAGTGGCCGTTTTTTTGGCAATCGGAGGGTTATTACTGGGCTCGCTCTGGGGGGCGCTTTTTACTAACACTCCCGCAGGGATGGTCCAAGAGCGAAGGATTCCGGGCGGACCGTCGCTCGTTCCACAGGCTGAGGGTGCAGAGATCGACAGCGCAGCGCTTACTCCTCAGAGCGCCCCGTTTCTTGCTTCCGCAAGCGCCGGAGCGAATGGTTCGCAATTGGCAGAAAACACAGACGTGCTCTATGGGGAAGGAGCACTTAAGGACGCCCAGCCGGTGCAGAAGGTTAAGACTGTCGCACCCGTAAGCGTCGCGAGCAATGTACCGACATCCGGCATGGTCTATCAGGTTGCCATAGGAGACACTCCCCAATCTATCTCCGCCACATTCGGCATTCCTATCAATACGATAGTCGAATTCAACCCATCTGTAAATTTTTCATCGCTTAATCCTGGCATTTCGATCGTTATCCCCGGCAAAAAAGACGTTGCACTGCTTTTGAGCCAGGGCTAGGAGTTAAAATATTTCTTTCAAGCGATAACTAAACGCCTCTGCGAGGTGGAGTGAAGAGACTTCGTTTTCCTCCTCCAAGTCGGCGATAGTTCGCGCCACTTTAAGCAATCGGTAATATCCGCGTGGGGAAAGATGGCCGGTGTCGAGGGTTTCTAAAAGTGAGCGGGCACTTTGATCCATATGTGTCATTTCTTGCGCTTCGCGGGAGCTCATCTCGGCGTTCAATTTTCCGTATCGTTCAAGTTGTGTTCTTCGGGCCCGGGTGACACGTTCTTTTATCGCCGCGCTTCCTCCGCTCCTCCCGTTATCCCCTTTTATCAACCCTAGTTTCTCTGGCGATGCTCCGCGCAATTCTTCTATCGCAACCCTGCCTACTTTTATTTGCAGATCAATACGGTCGAGCAAGGGTCCGGAAATTTTCTTTTGGTACTTGATAATCTCGTAGGCCGAGCATTTACATTCTTTTTCCGTGTCGCCATAGAATCCACATGGACACGGATTCATCGCCGCCACAAGTGTGAATTTTGCCGGGAACGCGACGCTTTGTTTTGTCCGCGCAAGATGCACCATACCGGACTCGAGCGGTTGACGCAGCGCCTCGATCGCGTTCTTTTGAAACTCAGGTAGTTCGTCGAGGAATAATACGCCGCTATTAGCGAGGCTGATTTCTCCGGGGCGCGGGTCGCTCCCTCCGCCAACAAGCGCCGTGATGGATGCGGTATGGTGCGGCGCGCGGAACGGCCGCTCGCGAATAAGCCCCCCAGGACTAAGCCCCGCGGCACTCCATATCTTTGTCGTCTCAATTGCCTCCGACATCGTAAGATCGGGCATAATGCCGGCAAGCGCGTGTGAGAGAAATGTTTTTCCGACGCCGGGCGGGCCGAACAATAGAAGATTATGTTGCCCTGCCGCGGCGATCTCGATCGCGCGTTTTGCATTCTCCTGCCCTATGATCTCGGAAATATCTGGGGCGAATATTTTAGCACGCCGCTCCCCGTCCTTATCTGCGCCAACATCGAATAGTAACGGATCACGGTGCATGCTCCCCTCAAGGATCGCGATCGCATCACGCAGATCATCGAGCGGAATTATTTTTATCTTCGCGATCGCCGCCGCTTCATTTGCATTTTGTCGCGGGAGAAATAGATACGCGAATCCTTCTCTCGCTGCCTTCTCTGCAATATTGAGCGCACCGTTTATCGGACGAAGTCGTCCATCAAGCGCAAGCTCGCCAAGAAATAATTTATCGAAACACTCAAAATTTCTTATCTGCTTTGTGGCAAGAAGATATCCAAGTGCAATCGCAAGATCATAGTGCGACCCGGTCTTTTTGATATCCGCGGGCGCGAGGTTGATCGTAATTTTCCGGTTCTCGCGATTCGGCGGTTTAATCCCAGAATTTTTTAGTGCCGAGTTGACTCGTTCCTTTGCCTCGTTAAGCGATCGATCGCCGAGCCCGACGATATTAAATGAATGCAGTCCAACATTAATATCCGCTTCGACCTCGATGATTTTCGCATCAATTCCTTCGAGTGCCGCAGAATATAACCGTCCCAATTTTTTACTCATGCGCGTACTATACGCCTCGCGCATTAAAAGAATCTAAAACAGCTATCCCGTTTTTAGGTCCGGCGAGCCCGCCCGCTAAATCCAAAATAAAATGGCTGTTTCGTTGTTTTAATTCTTCCGGCTAGTTCGTCAATTTGCACGCTTTGCAAAAACGGGATTCGGGATCGATCGCGAGAATTTCGTGTTCGATTGGCTTTCCGCATTTTTCACAAATTCCATACGTGCCGGTTTGGATCTTACCCAACGCGATGTCGATCTCATTGAGGCGATTCTTAAGATCTTGCGCCGCCGCAAGCTGATCCCCCACCTGCTCCGACTTGTCGCTATCTTCATCGCCGTGATCGATGTCGCTTCCAAAATCGACAGGCTTCTCGTCGCTCGCGATCTCTGCCGCGATCAACGCCCGCTCCTTCTCCAACTTTGTTTTATATTCTTTTAATTGGTCTTGGTTCATAGTCATATAAGAATACGGTGACAGACGGATAAAGGCAATGGGTTTGCCGACTGAAGTCGCCCTCCGGGATAGCCGGCAAACCCATTGCCTTTATCAGCTTGGCTTTAATAATAAAAATGGCAAAAGAAGAAACGTGGGATATTCTTGGACTGAGCCCACCCTACGAGATAGTTCAAGAATATCCCACGTTTCTTCTCTTGCCGGATTGCCGGATTAAATCATAATAATGCGGAAAAACCCGATAAGCCCATAAAACCTAGTGCAAAACAAAAATGTTTTACAAGATTGTTTTACGGAAAACACAATTTAAATTCAAAACAATAATTTTAGGCAAAATTGGGACTAATTTGGACATTAATTTTAAATATTTATATAAAATAGCCTGAAAAACATTTTAAATGTGTTTTCCGTAAAACACATTTAAAATTCAAGCGACAAAACCCAATTTATTAATTAAATAATTTTAATATGAATAATATAGAAACCGGCAAAATTGGTGAAAATATCGCATATAAATACCTATTAAAAAATAAATATTTAATTTTAGCGAGAAATCATAGGGAAAGATTTAATGAAATCGATATTATTGCCAGAAGTAGGGATGGCACATTAATATTCTGCGAGGTAAAAACGTCTAATATCGACCTTAATAATGAAACTTTAAATACCGGGTTTATGCCAGAAGATAACTTTAGTGGGGCAAAGAGCCGGAAAACAATCCGGGCATGCGAGACGTGTCTAGCTCGCTATCCTGAATTACTTTGGGAAAACAGAGGATGGCAGATCGATCTTATTGCGATAGTTCTTAAAAACGGAAAGCCGGTCGCTTTACGCCATTACCAAAATGTTTAAAAAAGGCGTTTTCCCCACCCAGAATTGCCACGCCCCCTTCTTGACATCATTGGGTAATTTCAAATACAATAGAGAGACGATGTAAGTCCGCTTTCAAGCGGCTTTTTTTAAAGAAATACAACTTAATAACAATTAAATAAAATGTTGAACATAAAAGAATTATCAAAAGCGCTAAAGCAGGTTGCCGAAGAAAAAGGATTGGATCCGGACAAGGTGTTGGATGTGATCGAATCTTCGATTGCCGCAGCGTACAAAAAA
>Ga0302269_1001182_pt1 | contig 13304 bp, 16 predicted proteins | sample III_Bog_E2_2_FD_194560 | JGI IMG/M metagenome (GOLD analysis project Ga0302269, IMG submission 194560) | Peat permafrost microbial communities from Stordalen Mire near Abisko, Sweden - III_Bog_E2_2 | ecosystem: Environmental > Terrestrial > Soil > Wetlands > Peat | place: Sweden: Abisko...
CGAATGGATGGGGCACGGCGCACCGCTGCGTGGAGCAGACGCTCGCGGGAGGCTCGCACGGGCGTACTGCTTCCCACCCATTCGCTGAAAAACGCGAATGGATGGGGCACCGGGCATCCTGACACCGGGCGCGTCGAATGCGGTCTTTTCGCAGGGGCTAAAGCCCATGTCAGTTTTGGTGTACTTTCGGCACGACTGAAGTCATGCCCTGACACAAAGCCTCCTGCGTTGCCGACTTGGAGCCACCTCTGTGGCTGGACAAACGTTCAATCGATGCGCGGCGATGCTCACCAATGCGTGGGTTTCGCGTCTGTTCGAATGCGGACATCTTTTATCTCCCGGAGTGCGGTTTCAATGGCAACGGAAGCGGTGAGCTATCGCATTTCGCCGGTTGCAGGCGCGGCTGCCTTGGTGTGGCCAGGCGTGGGGCAGGTACAATCGACCCCAGGTATGAGTGCAACGGCCGCAACAGACGGGACGGGACCGAAGGGCAGGGGCCACGACGGGGCCGGGCTGACCCGCGCGGAGCAGCAGGCTCAGGCGCGCGCGCCGGAGATGGAGCTGATCCGCGAGGCGCAGTCGGGATCGCGGGCGGCCTTCGATGCGCTGGTGCGGCAGTACGAGCACCAGGTTCTGCGGCTGGCCTTGCATCTGACGGGCAGCGAGCACGACGCCGAGGATATTTATCAGGAAGCGTTTTTGAAGGCGTACCGGTACATCGGAAACTTCCGCTTCGAGTGTTCGTTTTATACGTGGATTTACCGGATTGTGACCAACCTCTGCCTGGATCAACTGCGGCGGAAGAAGACGCGGCGGGAAGATCACGCGGTGATCGTGGACCACTCCGGCGACGAGATCGATCTGCTGGCGTCAGTCTCCGACGACCGGTCGTTTTCGAATCCGGCGAAGGAGCTGGATAGGAAAGTGCTGGGGCAGCGGATCCAGGTGGCGCTGGAGAAGCTGACGCCGCGGGAGCGGATGGTTTTTGAACTGAAGCATTACCAGGGTCTCCGCCTGCGCACCATCGGAGAGATGCTGAACACCACGGAAGAGACCGCCAAGAATACGCTCTTCCGGGCGACCAAGAAGTTGCGGGCACAGTTGGCGGAGTTGAGATAGCTGCTAGCTTTTAGCTTCCAGCTCTCAGCTCGTCTTGAGAGATGCGAAGCGCATGAATTGACCCGGTGAGCTGGAAGGCAGGAGTTGAACGGCGGTGGGCAGTAACCAAGAGCTAAAGGCTAGGAGCTAAAGGCTAAGGGCTCGTTTTTGCGGGACTTTTTTGAGGCTGGAAGGACGTAGCGATGAATTGCGAGCTTGCACACGAGCGGATAGTGACGGGGGAATACGGCGAACTGCCCGACGAGCAGGTCCATGAGTTGGATCGGCACCTGGCCGGCTGCGCAGTATGCCAGAAGGAACGGGAACAACTGCGGGCGCTGAAGGTGCTGGCGGATGCGTATCCTGTTCTGGAGCCGGCGGCCAACCTGGTGGCGCGTTCCCGGTTGCAACTGGAAGAAGCGCTGGATGCGATCCCACCGAAGCGGTGGTATGAACGCCTGGGCCAGCGGATGATGAATAACTTTGCCAGCCTGCAGGCTGCGCCGGTGGCGGCATGTTTGCTGCTGGTGGCGGGCGCCGGGGTGGGCAGTTTGAGCGGCTACGAGGTTGCGCAGAATCGTGCGGCGCGCACGGCGTCCCAGGCAGGCGCTACGGCTGCTGCGGCGAACGCGGCAGGGAGTGGGCAGGTTGCGCCGGCGGAGATCTCCAACATATCGAGCATTGTGCGCCAGCCCAACAGCGAGATGGTGGAAGTGCGCTACAACCAGGTGGTTCCGCAGCGAATGCAGGGTTCGCTGGACGATCCGGCGATCCGGCAGTTGCTGATGCTGGCCAGCGAGAACTCGGCTTCGACCGGGGTTCGCGACGACTCGGTGGGACTGCTGGCGGCCGAATGCCGCGCCGGGCACGGTTGCCAGGCGGCAGGCATTCGCGATGCGCTGATGGTAGCGCTGCGCTATGACAGGAACGCGGGCGTGCGCGAGAAGGCGTTGCGGGGGCTGGAGCCCTATGTGGCCGAAGATGTGCGGGTGCGGGATGCGGTGCTGGAGGCGCTCTTGAATGACAGCGACCCGCGCATTCGCACCGAGGCGATCAATATTTTGGGACCGGTGGAAGCGGATACCAGCGTGCAGCAGGTGCTGCACACGGTGGCCAATTCAGACCAGAGCCCACAGATCCGGACCGTTTCGAGACAGGTATTGAGACGGGCGCCGGAGATTCAGTAAACGAGCTGTACATTCCAGTGACTGCGCCGTCTGAGCCAGAGAGCGCGGGCTGGAAATTGAAGGAACAACGGGAGAAACGACAATGAACCATTTTTCGAGGCCGTATCGCAGTATTGGGATCGTGACGATTGGAGTGGGAGCCTGGCTGGCTCTGGCTTCTCCGGGTGTGAGGGCACAAGCGGCAGGAATGATCGAAGTCCTGCAGGATTCGGGCCCGATGCTTCTGCATTCTTCCGCTTCGCAGGGCTACCTGGGCGTGGATTTTGTGGACGTGGACCAGGAAAAAGCCCAGTCGCTCAAGCTGAAGGAAGTGCGCGGGGCGGTGATCACGCTCATTGACCATGACGCGCCGGCGGGACAGGCCGGTATGCGCGTGAACGACGTGGTGATCCAGCTCAACGGGCAGAATGTGGAGGGCGCCGAGCAACTGAAGCGGATGCTCAAGGAGATTCCTCCGGGCCACAAGGTGAGCATCGAGGTCAGCCGCGACGGCAACGTGCAGACCATGGCCGTGGAACTTGTGGACCACCGCGTGCTGGGCCACGATATCTGGAAGAAGATCGGGCACGACGGGGACGATGCGGCGCCGTCGACGCTGGGAATGCTGACCGGGACGGGCGACGCCTCGGCGCCCAGCGTGTTCAAGATGCCGATCTTCGGCAGCACGCTGAATGTGGGCGCGATGGTGGAACCGCTGACCTCGCAGATGGCCGATTACCTGGGCGTGCCGAATGGGCTGATGGTGAAGCAGGTGGCGCGCAAGAGCGAAGCGGCCGCGGCGGGGCTGAAGGCATTCGACGTGATCCTGAAGGTGGGAAGCGATGCCATTTCGACCTCGGCCGATTGGGAGCGCGCGCTGCACGCCAACACGGGAAAGCCGGTGCAGGTGACCATTCTGCGCGACCGCAAGCAGCAGACGCTGACGCTGCAGGTGGATTCCAAGCACAAGACCGGACTGCTGGAAAAGCAGAAACCGATTGGCGATCAGAGCCGCACGCTGACGCCGGAGCTGGATCGGAACCTGGATTAGCAAGTCAGCAAGCTAGCGAAAAAGCCCCGCGATTGCGGGGCTTTTTCTGTTCGCAGGTCAGCTTTTGCGTGGACGTTCCAGGGCGATGCGGTCCCAGTTGCCTAATGTTGCGCCGGCTTCGTAGGTGGTTTGGCAGAAGTCGAGCAGGGCGGCGGCGGGGGACGGTGCGGTGCGGACATCGTCGTACATGAGGAGGAATTCGCCGAGCTGGGGGTTGTAGCTGGCGGATGCGGGGCGGACCTGGGCCGTCTTGAAGCCTTCGGGCTCGGGGACGGTGTAGGAGTAGAAGGCTGCGCCGCGAATGTCTCCGCCGCCGGGCCAGAAGCCAACGCTGCTCACCTCGTGTGAATAGGCTTCGCGGGTCATGGCGTCGGCGCCGGGGCGGCCGGGCGCGCGGCGGCCTGAGAAGCGGCTGACGGCCAGGTCGAAGCTGCCCCAGAAGAAGTGGACGGGGCTGGACTTGCCCTGGAACTCGGAACGGAACTGCTGGAAGACGGTGTCGACCGCGAGCAGGATGCGCCAGAAGCGCTCGACCGCCGCGGGATCGTAGGAGGCGTGGACGCGGTCCTCGTCGAATGGAATGGGGTTGGGGATTTCGACGGGCATGCGCCAGATTTTTACTTCGATTCCTGCCTCATGAAGCATGGCCATCACGTCGTGGTAGAAGTTGGCTACCGGGCGCGGGGAGAGCGGGAGGGTTTTCAGCACGCCGTCGCAGGTTTCGAGGACAAGCTGGTGGCGGAGGAAATCAAACCAGATCTCGAAGGACGAGCCGCCGTAGGGGATGCGCGAGGTGGTGAGGCCGTTCGCGGTGACGTAGAGCGGGACGTTCCACCAGTGATTGACGATGGGCGTGAGGGCCAGGCGGATCTTGCCGACGATTTGCGTGACCATGTGCAGCGTGGCGAGAGTGTCCTGCCAGTCGTCGAGAGGGAGCGCGGGCCAGCGATCGGGGGAAGACGGCATGGTTTGGATTGTAATTACTTTGGGCGCGGCGGACCATTGCATGGAGCAGACCATTGCATGGAGCAGAGGCTCGCGGGAGGCTCGCACTGGCGCGCTGCTTCCCACCCATTCCGCAGAAAAAGGCGGAATGGATGGGGCACCCAGACTTGAGGTTGGGAGAGAGCGGGATTGGGGTGGGCCAGGCGCCTACGCTGCGCTCAGAATGTGACAGAAGGGGTGGGGCGCTCGCCTTCAGGGAGGGGCGGCGCAACGCGGCCTGGGGGTGCGATCTTTCGGCCAGAGGCCACAGAGGCGGGACGTGGGTCACGCGGCCGGGCGATCACTTGAGCGAGGCTGAAGACGCAGACGGAGCGGTGTATTTGGAGTTCGCCGCGGGCGCGCTCCATCTCGACAAAGTCATAGGCGGCAAGCCTGGAGGTGACGCTGGCATACAAGGACGAACGAGCCCTGATGCACTCGGTGTTCCAACCTTCAAAAGTTCGTTCGAGACGCTTACAGACTAGACAAGCGATAACTTCCCCCTCCGGCCATTGGCCGACATGTCGTAAGTGAGATTGGGGCTGCTTCAGCGCGCCAGGAGTTGATGCTCGGCGCGGAGCCAGTCGTGCACGTCATTGCCGGGTTGGCTGCCGCGGCTTTGATAGATATGAAATGCGCGCTCCCGAATGCTTTCCCGCGAAGCGGAGAGTTGCGGCGCCGCTGACTTACTGGCAGGCGAGGTCTTGGCTTTTGACGGTTTTGTAACTTTGGAAACTGGCTGGGAAGCTATCTTGGAAACTGGCTTGGACACTATCATGGGGGACCCTCTCAGATAGGAAGGGCTAAGAGATAAGGTACTTCAGAGTAACTGCCTTAGTTCAGAGAGCCTGAAAGGGGAGAAGTGACTCGACCCTAAGTTGATGTTATTCCTCTGTAAGGTCGGAGTCAACCACCTGCGGTGGGGCAGACGCTCGCGGGAGGCTCGCCATTGCATGGAGCAGACGCTCGCGGGAGGCTCGCCATTGCATGGAGCAGACGCTCGCGGGAGGCTCGCCATTGCATGGAGCAGACGCTCGCGGGAGGCTCGCTCCGGCTTACTGCCTGGAGAGCGCCCTGCAATGATTGTGCGTCAAATGGTCGTAATTATCGGCAAAACGGCGGGAAGTTTTTTGGGGTGGTTTTGTGCGGGTTGTGAGCGAAGGGCCCGGGCCTGAAGGCCGTCTCCTGATTGCATGTCGATTTCAGGGGCCTGGAAGGCCCCTGCTCCTTCCGTACCACCTGCGGTGGTCAGGGGAATCGGTTGTCGATGTCGGCGGTGAGCAATTTCAGGAGCTCTTCGGCGGCGCGGACGGCGTCTTTGGCTTCTACGTCGCTGATGATGGCGATGCCGTAGAAGGAGTCGTTGCGCTTGCGGCGCATGCGATCAAAGAGAGCGAATAACGGAGCGTGAGCGGGGTCGAGATGCTTTTCAGCGAATTCGATGATGGCGATGTGATGGCCTAATTGGGCGCGGGGCCGCTGGCCGTGGCTGAGCATGAGCGCCAGGCATCCCTTGAGCATGGCCTGATAGGCCGTTTGATAGGCGGTTTCCTCTTCGATAAGGAGATTTTTTCGGGCCGCGACGGCCTTCTTGCGCGCATCAGCCAAGAACTGCCGCACCTGCTTGATGTCGATTTTCTGCGGCCTCGTCGCCATGAGCAATCAACTCTACACGATTGCCGTTCCAGATGTCGGTGACGAAGGGGTCGGCTTTGCGGAGGCGGCGCTTCAGTTCCTGCGGGGTAAAGACGGTCGAGTTGATTTCGCGGCGGAGGGTTTTCTCGGCCCGGCGGAGTTGGACTGCAAGCTGGGCTTGGTCGGGTTCGCCGATGAGGAGGAGGTCGATGTCGCTGGAGGCGTCGGCTTGATTTTTGGCGAAGGAGCCGAAGAGCCACGCTTGCTGGATGCCGGGGACGGCTTGCAGGGCGTGGCGCAGTTCCGGCTCGATGCCGATGGAGCCCTGGAGCAGGGAGAAGACGGGGTTGAGGTAGGGATAGTCGCGATTGATGGAGTAGTAGAGCTGGCGGCCCTCGGTTTCAGCGCGGAGCAGGCCTTCGCGCGCCAGGCGGGCGAGCTCGCGGGAGACGTTGGTGGAGTCGGCGGCGAGCGCGACGGCGAGTTGGCGGACGTAGATGCGCGCGGAGCGGTTGACGTAGAAGAACGTCAGGAGCTTGCGGCGGAGGTCGGAGCGGAGGGAGATCATTGCAGTATTATTCTACTGCATTTGCAGTAGAAAGTCACTGCAATCATGAAGGGCTCGATGGGGCGAGGTTCGTGCGATCCCACCCTTCGATGGAAAGAATCGAAGGATGGGGCACCCGGATTTGAGATTGGGAGAGAGTGGGATTGGGGTGGGCCAGTCGCCTGTTGCGATTGAAATTATGCCCGTTTGAGGAAGGAAGGTGGATTCGGGAGATGAGTGTCTCATTTTTGGACAATAGAATGTTCATTAATGAAAACCAATCAGATTTTAACGGACGGTCTCTTGTCCGCTCTTGCGTCCCTCACGCCCTCGCAGGTGGATCTCGTTAGCGCGGTTATCGAACAATTTCAGCTCCCTTATGAGTTTCAGCGAAACGGTGATTCTGATTTCGTCACCCCGGTGGTCCTCGAGACGCTTGGAGATGCCTTGCGCATCCATCATGCATTCAGTCGGCAGGCGTTGACAAAGGATCGATTTGAGTTTGCCTTGGAGCGGGCCTTAACTCGTGCTGGAATAAAGGCTGAGCTTGTATTGAGCAGGACGAACCGAGGCCACGACATAACGATTGGTGGAGTTCCAGTCAGTCTGAAGACGCAGGCCGATTCAAATATCCGTCTTAACTCTCTGCATATCAGCAAGTACATGGAACTTGGTAAGGGGCTTTGGGACTTGTCGCTGCTCCGCGACATGTTCATTGAACACATGCGGAGTTATCAGCGAATCTTCCAGTTCCGCTGCTTGAAGTGCGGGCCAAAGGTCTACCAATACGAACTTGTAGAGATCCCGAAGGCCCTCCTGTTGGAGGCGACCGAATCGAAACTAGTCGTTCAGGAGGCGAGTCGGCAAACCCCGAAGCCAGGATACGGAAATGTCTATGACGAAAAAGGGAATCTGAAATATGCCCTTTACTTTGATGCGGGCACGGAACGTAAGCTGCAGATCAAGAAGATTAGGAAGGATCTCTGCGTCGTTCACGCCACATGGAAGTTTGAGTCAACGACCTTTGAGAAGACGATTCCGGGCTAAGTTTGCATATTCTTCGCTGATTTCGATTCCTGTGCATTGGCGTTCCAGATCGTTGCAAACGACGCCCGTTGTGCCAGAGCCGAAGAATGGATCGAGTACTCTATCGCCGACCTTTGACCCTGCCGCCACACACAGGCGGACCAGCGATCGCGGAAAGACAGCGAAATGTGAGCCTGCATACGGTTCCGTATTGATGTTCCAGACGCTTCGTCTGTTTTTTCGCTTCTGAGTACGATCTTGAGCAGGTTCCTGAATGGATTCGTGATCGTAAAAGTATTTCTCTGATTTGGAGAAAAGGAAGACGTATTCGTGAGATCTCGTAGGGCGATCCTTCACGGATTCTGGCTGGCAATTTGGCTTATTCCAGATCATGTCGGATCTGAGGTACCAGCCGTCGGCCTGTAGGGCAAAGGCCACTCGCCACGGTACCCCGATGAGGTCTTTTGGTTTGAGTCCGTTCGGTGTTGGTGCTCTGTATGACATGCCCCTTCCCTTGTTTTTTGCGTCATCATCTCGCCATGTCCGACCACCACTGGTATAGCTGTCGCCAAGGTTTAGCCAGAGGGTCCCGTCCGTCGCGACGGTGCGGCGAACTTCCCTAAACACAGCAACGAGCTTCGAGATGTACTCATTCACATCCATTTCAGCGCCGATCTGTCCTTGGACCCCATAGTCGCGAAGGCCCCAGTACGGCGGAGAAGTAACGACCGTACGGAAAAGACCGTCGGGGAAGCCCGAGAGAATCCTAGTAGCATCGCCTGCCAAAACCTCGCAAAGATTGCGTGGGTTTTGCGAACAATCAGGCTGGAGCTCATCTTCAAGTTCGGGAAACAGCCGGAGAACCTTGCCCATGGCCTCATTCTACTTCGCGGGCGATTTTGTTTTCTGCGTATTTTGAAATCGGATCTGTGGAGAATTCCGATTCAGGACGAGCGTCCAGTTTCTTACACACGCATACACTGTGATTCAATAGTAGAGATGGGTGTGGCTAAGAGAGATACGGTGCGGGGGCGGGCGGTTGCGGCTCGGCGGAAGGTGCGCGAGTACGCGATGGTGGCGCGGGCGCTGGCGTCTACGTCGCACCCGGTGCTGGCGCAGATTGTGCCGATGCGGTTTTGCAACCTGAGCTGCACGTATTGCAATGAGTTCGACAAAGTGTCGCCGCCGGTGCCGCTGGACGAAATGCTGCGGCGGATTGACCACCTGGGACGGCTGGGGACGGCCATGATCGGGATTTCGGGCGGGGAGCCGCTGACGCATCCCGATTTGGACGACATTATCCGGCGGATGCGCAAGACGGGCGCGATTGCCGGGATGATCACGAATGGGTATCTGCTGAACGTCGAGAGGATTGAGCGGCTGAACCGGGCCGGGCTGGACCACATGCAGATCTCGATCGATAACCTGGAGCCGGACGAGGTTTCAAAGAAGAGCCTTAAAGTCCTGGACAAGAAGCTGCAGATGCTGGCCGATCATGCCGAGTTTCACGTGAATATCAATTCGGTGGTGGGCGGGGGATTTAAAAATCCACAGGATGCGCTGGTGATTGGGCGTCGGGCGCTGGAGCTGGGGTTTGAGTCGACGATCGGGATTATTCACGATGGGAGCGGGCAACTGAAGCCGCTGAAGCCGGCAGAGGCGCAGGTCTACTTCGAGATGACGAATCGGAAAAAGACCAACTACGCGCAGTTTGACAAGTTTCAGAAGGCGATTGCCGAGGGGCAGCCGAACGACTGGCGGTGCAGGGCGGGGTCGCGGTATTTATACATATGTGAAGACGGGTTGGTGCACTATTGCAGCCAGCAGCGCGGGTTTCCGGGCGTGCCTTTGGCCGAATATACGACCGCGGACGTGAAGCGGGAGTTTTTGACGGCGAAGAGCTGCGCGCCGAATTGCACGATTGGGTGCGTGCACCGGATCAGCCATATCGACCACTGGAGAGCGCCGCAGACTAGCACGATTTCGCCGGGGATGGACGGGGCTGGGGCGGAGCTGGTGAAGATACAGATTTAGGGACTAGGGACTAGGGAACAGGGAATAGGGATTAGGGATTAGAAAGACACGGTGGGCCGCGGTTTGCGGGTAGATTGGAACGTCGTTCGGCAGGGGCTGAAGCCCCTTCTCTCTCATTTTTGGGCGTATTTTCGGCATGACTGAAGTCATACCCTGATACAGTGCGCGTCCATGGCGGATTCGCGCAGGCGGCGCTTGGATTGCGCGGGTTCGCGTTGCCTAGTTCCGCTTCCGCTTCTTCATCAACGCAAAAAGAGAGAAGGCCAGAATGGCCGCAAATGCACACCAGGCCAGCAGAATCTTAATCGGAAACGGGTGGCTGACGGGTGTTGGGGGCTGGCCGGCAGTTGGCATTGCGGCTGGGCTTGAGGCTGGCGTGGAGGCTACGGGCTGGGTGGGTGCGGTGATGGGTGCGGAGTTGGAGGCGCTGGGCTGGGTTGCGGGTCCAGCGGCTGCGGGTTCTGGGGTTGGGGCGGAGCTGGCGGGACTGGGGGAGCCGGTGTCGGCGAGGGCCTGGTCGATTACGGTGTAGAGCTGCTCGGCGGGGCGCTGGACTTCAATGTAGGGGCGGGTCTTGCTGGTGGTGACGACGAAGACGGTGGGGGTGTGCTCAATGCCGAGGCGGATGCCGAGCTCGCTGTCCGTCTTGACCTGGGCGAGGAGCTTGCCCTGGGGGTCGATGGCGAAGGGGAGCGCGACGTGGTGGGCGGCGGCGAATTTTTCAGTGAACTGGCGGAGCAGGTCGGGGTTGTTGTAGAGGGTGGGCTGGGCGGCGAAGACGGCGTCGCGATACTGGAGGCCGAGGGTGCGGGACTGGAGGTCGAACCAGAGGGCGTTGGTGGCGGCGATGGGGCTCCAGGCGTGGGCGGGGATGAGGAAGTCGTGGCGGACGAGGGGGATTTTGTACTTGGCGGCGGCGGCTTCAACGATGGGCGTGGTGGTGGCGCAGACAGGGCATTCCATGTCGACGAATTCGACGATGGCTACGCGCGCGCCGGGGGGCGGATGAAGCGCTGAGGCGTCATGGACCTGGGTGGGCGGCGCGTTGAATTGGGCGTGAGCGGCTGCCGCGGCGAGGAGGAGCAGGACGGCGGGGAATGTGCGCCGGAATGGGGAAGTGGGTCTGGGCATGATGGTTGGACGGCTCACCTTGGGACATTGTAGCGTCCGACTGCACAAAAGCCGGTATGGCAGATTGGCGAGTTAGCGTCCGCTGCGCGGACATGGCGAGTTGGCAAGTTAGCGGGGATTTACTGGGTATAGGCTTCATGGTTCGCGCCCATCCCGGGAAGAAACAAAATGTAAATTCAACAAAACAAGGAGTCTTCATGGAGTTCCAGGGACTCCCGCCCATCGGACAAAAACAAAAACGTCCGATGGATGGGGCACAGTTTCATACCCCGTGGGTCGGCAATGCCGGTGGGGAAGTAAAAAGCGCGAAGGATGGGGCAACCCTTGCGGTGGGGCAGACGCTCGATATCCGCTCGCACAGACGACTACTTTGATTTGCCGGCGGTTTCGGCGAGGGCTTCGTCGATGAGCTGGTAGAGCTTGGTGCGGTCGACCACTTCAACGAAGGGCGCGCCCTTGGTGTTGTTGGCGGTGACGACCCAGATGGTGGGGGTGTGCTCGATGCCGATGCGCTGGCCGAGCGCGTAGTCGGCCTTGACCTCGGCGATGAGTTTGCCCTGGGGATCGAGGGCGAAGGGGAGCGAGATTTTGTGGTCGGTGGCGAACTTTGCGGTAAAGGTGGCCAGGATTTCAGGGCTGGTGATGGAGGGCTGGTTAGCGAAGACGGCGTCGCGGTATTCGTCGCCGAGTGCTTTGGATTTTAGGTCGAACCAGCGGGCGTTGACGGCGGCCAAGGTGCTCCAGTTATGGAAGGGGAGGGGGAAGTCGTGGCGGACCCAGGGGATGTGGTAGGTGGCGGCGGCCTGCTTGAGGATGGGATTGGCGCGTCCGCAGTCGGGGCACTCGAGGTCTTCAAACTCGACGATGGCCACGCGGGCGCCGGCGGGGGGACGGAGCGCGGCGGGGTCGTGGACCTGGGTTCCTGGTGGCGGCGCGGCGAACTGGGCGTGGGCGGCTGACGCGGACAGAAGCACGGCGAGGGCCAGGGCTGGGACAATCAGGGCTGAAATTCGGGCAAGGCGAGGCAAGAAAGGCATAGTGGTTGGACGGCTCCCTAGCTGACATTGTAACGGGAGAGACGGAAATTGCCGATAAGGCTATTGGCGATCGCGTTTGCGGGCGGCGATCCATTGACGCCATTTGTAATCGGCGAAGAGGGAGCCGGCGATGACGACAGCGACAACGATGGCGAGAAGGACTTTCATGGTGCTCTCAGGATCGCACGGACGGGTCGGGGTAGGATCGGGAGGGCTGAGGCGATTGAGCAGATCGGGCATGCGGCGCGTCGAAGAACTGTGGAAATCGAGTTCCAAATTGAAATATGTTGGTCATTGCTGTACAGAAAAGGGTTTTTGCACTGGATTTCGTTGACCCTTTACGGGACAGTTTGTTACCCTTTTCAGACACGTCCCTGCCAAGTAGTGCTGGACCTGTACCGAATCGCGGGCCGAGTCCGGCCCTTATGCCCTGCGCTTTTATGAGTACTCGGCGAATTGCGGCCCTGGCGGTTTCAGGGATGAGAGGCAAAGATGCTGCGCAAACGCTATTACATTCTTTTCGTAGCCAGAGATGAAGACGGGCGGATCCGCAAGATTCCCCTGCCTCTGCGCTACGCCTACGGATTTGTTGCCGCGGCGCTGGTGGGAGCATTCACCATTGTCGGCCTGGCCGGTTCGTATACAAGGATGTTGCTCAAGACGGAAAGTTTCAACCAGGTGCGAGAAGAGCGGGAGAATCTGCGCAAGGGCTATAAGCAAATGGCCCAGATTGCGCATGACCGCGATGTACAAGTGGCTTCGCTGGGAGCCCTGGCAAGTGAAGTGACCGCGCTCTACGGGCTGAAGCAGAACCGCTTGGTGGCGTCCGCCCCGAAGGCTGCGGCCAGCGCCGCGCTGGCGCCCGCGGCTTCGGCGCTTGCGGTCTCCGACGATCTGAATCAGCAGCAGGTGAAGCAATCCATCGACCAGTTATATGCCCTGCGGACCCAGGCGCTTTCCGGCCAGGTCTCGCGGGCCCTGGAAGGCGGGCTTACGCCCAGTTTTGCCGGCGACTGGACGGTTTTTGCCGATGCGCCATCCATCTGGCCGGTTGAGGGCCGCGTAGGTTCGAGCTTTGGCGAGCGCGAAGATCCCTTTAACGGAGAAGGAAAATTCCACTCCGGCATCGATATTGAAGCGCCTTACGGCACGCCGGTGCGGGCATCCGCCGATGGCGAGGCAACCGGGATTTCAGAGGGCGCGGGGTATGGGCGGCAGGTGGTGCTGAGCCACGGCCACGACCTGCTGACGGTCTACGGACATCTCTCGGCGATCGCGGTGCTGCCGGGCCAGCATGTGGTGCGCGGCCAGGTGATCGGCTACGTGGGCCAATCAGGCCACGCGACCGGCCCGCACCTGCACTATGAAGTGCGCGTGCACAATGTTCCCGTGAATCCGCACAAGTATCTGCGCAGCACCTATGAACAGGTGGCTAATCTGGACGCGGATCTTGCGCCGCCGGGGAAGAAATAGAATCGGGATTTTTGGAATGCTGAGCGAATCCGCGGGAAATGTGCAGGGGCTAAAGCCCTTTCTCTCATTTTCAACGGCTTATGGCACGACCGAACAGGCTGCGGAAAAAGGCCTGGTTTTGG
>Ga0302269_1001187_pt1 | contig 13296 bp, 9 predicted proteins | sample III_Bog_E2_2_FD_194560 | JGI IMG/M metagenome (GOLD analysis project Ga0302269, IMG submission 194560) | Peat permafrost microbial communities from Stordalen Mire near Abisko, Sweden - III_Bog_E2_2 | ecosystem: Environmental > Terrestrial > Soil > Wetlands > Peat | place: Sweden: Abisko...
AGACCGAAACCATACTTGACAGAACAAATCTAACCGTCGGGCGAGGTGGAGAAAAGGAAACCCGACCAAGCCGCACGCAGTGAAGCAGAGCCGTAAATTAGGTATTGAGCTAAAAGGTGTTCATGCGGTCAAGTTGCCGCGTATGAGCCTTTGCAATAGGATTCTTTTCTTATTTGTATCCTCATCGTAGAGAGGATTACAGTAGTTCTATTACAAACTCGACGTTAACGCGGTATTGGACGGAAAAGCGGAGCCATGACCAGTCAGGAAATGAAGAAAACACTCTGGGAGGCAGCGGACAAGTTGCGTGCCCAGATGGACGCGGCGGAGTACAAGCACCTGGTGCTGGGGCTGATTTTCCTCAAGTACGTCTCTGATGCGTTCGATGAGCGGCGGCGGGAGGTAGCGCGCATCGTTGCTGACCCTTTTTCTGAGTGGTTTTTGGACGATCAAACAGACCGGGCCGACGCGCTAGAGGAGACGGACTACTACAAGCTAGCCAATGTGTTCTGGGTTCCGCAGGTGGCGCGGTGGGAGACGCTGCGGAATCAGGCCAAGCAGCCGGAGATCGGCCGCCTGCTCGATGATGCGCTGGTAGCCATAGAAGACGTGAATCCTTCGCTCAAGAACATTCTGGACAAGAGGTTTGCACGGACCCAGATAGAGCCGTCCCGGCTTGGCCAGTTGATCGACCTCATCTCCAAAATCGGCTTTACGTCTGAGGACAAGGCAAAGGACGTGCTGGGCGAGGTCTACGAGTATTTTCTGGGCCAGTTCGCCACGGCTGAGGGCAAAAAGGGCGGACAGTTCTATACGCCGGGGTCCGTGGTGCGTGTGCTGGTGGCCATGCTTTCGCCGCACAAGGGGCGCATCTACGATCCCTGCTGCGGCTCCGGCGGGATGTTCGTGCAGTCGGAAAAGTTCATCGAGGCGCACGGGGGCCGAGCGGACGACATTTCCATCTACGGGCAGGAATCGAACCCCACGACGTGGCGTCTAGTAGCGATGAATCTGGCCATTCGCGGCATCGGCTTCAACCTCGGCAAGGAGCCGGTGGACACTTTTACTCAGGACCAGCACCCGGACCTGAAGGCTGATTATGTGCTGGCCAATCCGCCGTTCAATGTCTCGGACTGGTGGAGCGCCAAGCTGGAAGGCGACAAACGCTGGGCCTTTGGAGCGCCGCCAGCAGGCAATGCCAACTATGCGTGGCTCCAGCACATCCTCTGGCACCTCAAGCCCACGGGTCAGGCCGGCGTCGTGCTGGCTAACGGCTCCATGAGTTCCAGCCAGAACAATGAAGGCGAGATTCGCCGCCGCATGGTCGAGGGCGATGTAGTGGAGTGCATGGTGGCTTTGCCGCCGCAGCTCTTTCTCAATACGCAGATTCCCGCCTGCCTTTGGTTCCTCGCCCGCGACAAGACGGCCCATGGCCGCGACCGCCGCAGAGAGTTTCTCTTTGTCGATGCTCGCAAGCTTGGACGGATGGAGACACGGGTACATCGCGTCTTCTCCGAGGCTGACATCAAACTGATCGCCGACACTGCCCATCGTTGGCGGCAGGATGGCGAGGCCGAGGGCGCATATGAAGATGTGCCCGGATTCTGCCGTGCTGTGAAGCTCGAAGAGATTCAGGAGCACGGCTACGTTCTCACTCCTGGGCGATATGTCGGCGCGGAAGCTGTCGAGGATTACGACGAGGCATTTGCCGAGAAGATGGAACGGCTCACCTCACAACTGGCCGAGCAGATGGCCAGGGGCGCGGAACTGGATGCCGTGATCCGTCAGAAATTGGGGGCGCTGGGCTATGGCATCTAACAAGAGCCGCAAATCCACTTCCCCTACCGATTCAGCGCCGGGGCAGATCCTCATCTACCAGGATGCCGGACTCAACCTTCAGGTGCGCCTGGACGGGCAGACCGTCTGGCTCACTCAGCAGCAGATGGCAGACCTGTTCCAAACCAGCACCCAAAATATAACCCTCCATATTGGAAGCATTTACGAAGAAGGGGAGTTGTCTCTGGAGGCAACTTGTAAGGATTACTTACAAGTTCGCCAGGAGGGGGAGCGGCAGGTCCAGCGCAGCCTCAAGCACTACAACTTGGAGGTGATTCTGGCCGTTGGCTACAGAGTCCGCTCACTGCGCGGCACCCAATTTCGTCAGTGGGCCACTGCACGGCTCAGCGAGTTGCTGGTCAAAGGGTTCACGCTCGACGACGAGCGCATCAAGGCCGGACGGACGCTGGGGCAAGACTATTTCGATGAACTGCTGGCCCGCATACGAGATATTCGCTCCAGCGAGCGGCTCTTCTACCAGAAGATCACCGACATCTACGCCACCAGCATTGACTATGACCGCGATGCGGAGTTGACCGAGGTGTTTTTCAAGACGGTGCAGAACAAGCTGCACTGGGCCGCTCATGGTCACACGGCGGCAGAGGTGGTGCGCGAACGCGCCGACGCCGCGCAGTCGCATATGGGGCTTACATCCTGGAAGAACTCACCGCACGGAGCCGTGCGCAAAGCCGATGTCTCCATTGCCAAGAACTATCTGAGCAAGGAGGAGTTGGAGAGCTTGAACCTGATCGTCTCTGCATATCTGGATTTTGCCGAGTTGCAGGCTCGCGGCCACAACCCCATGCACATGCGCGATTGGATCGCCAAGCTCGACAGTTTCCTCCGCTTGAGTGACCGCGAGATTCTGTTGGGTGCTGGCAAAATCTCCCATGCTCTGGCCGAAGAACACGCCCATGCACAGTTTGCGATCTTCGAAGAGCAGCGCCGCTTGGAGACCGACGCCAGCGACTTCGACCGGACGGTCGAGGAAGTCAAGAAGCTGGGCGCAACCAGCCCCAAGCGCCTGCGCAAAGGGGATGCTCAGTGAATGGGATCGGCGGCACGATGAGAGCGGTTGTGGGATTGTGCGAGAAGTTGGGGGCGCTGGGATATGGTGTCTAGGCCGAAGGCAAGCACAAGGAACCCTGGCACCTTGGGGGAGTGGGTGAAGCTCGTAAGGGGCACGACGTACAAAGGATATCTGGTGGGGAAGCCCGGACCTGTGCTTCTTGGCCTTTCGTCAATCTCTCCCAATGGAGGTTTTCGACGCACCAACTTCGAAACCTACGGCGGAGACTGCGCAAAAAACATCGTCGTCAATTCTGGAGATATTTATGTATCTCTCAAAGATGTAACCCAGTCCGCCGACCTTTTGGGCGCAGTTGCTCGGCTTCCAAAGGACATTTCAAGTGGGCGGCTTACTCAGGACACAGTACGTCTCATCGCAATTCGTAAAGATACTCCCTGGGACTACATCTATTGGCTTCTGCGAACGCCACAGTATCGGAACTTCTGCTCGCGGTACGCAACGGGGACAACTACGCTCGGGCTCGGTCGCGATGATTTCCTGGGATATCCAGTACCTGACTTCACAGATCAACGTCGCTTTATAGTTCAAGCTCTCGAAGCAATCGAGCGTCGGCACGAAGAACTTTCGTTTCAATCAGAGACGCTGGAATCATTAGCGCGGACGATCTTCAAGTCATGGTTTGTGGATTTTGATCCGGTGCGGGCCAAGGCCGAAGGCCGTGAGCCGGATGGCATGGATGCCGACACCGTCGCGCTCTTCCCCAGCGAGTTTGTGGAATCATCGCTTGGGAGTTTGCCTATTAGTTATTTCATTTCAGATTTGCAATCCGAATGCGCGATCTCTATGGGACAGTCGCCACCGGGATCAACATATAACGAGTGCGTAGAAGGGTTACCGTTTTTTCAGGGTCGTGCGGATTTCAAAACTATGTTTCCAAAACGAAGAATCTATTGTTCGGAACCATCCCGGTTTGCCTCTGCGGGCGACGTGCTTTTGAGCGTCCGTGCGCCAGTGGGCGACATAAACATCGCGCTGGATGATTGCGCAATTGGAAGAGGCGTGGCTTCTATACGTCACAAGTCCGGTTCGACAGCATATTCCTGGTGCTTGCTCAAATCGTTGAAAGCATCTTTCGATTCATTCGATACCGAGGGAACAGTATTTGGCGCAATCAATGGCAAGGATTTGAAGGCGTTAAAGACTGTTGTACCGCCCGCCGCAATAGTAGAGTCCTTCGCATCTCTGTTTGATCCAGTTTTTTCAAAGCTGAAGTTGAACGAATTGGAAGCTCGAACCCTAGCCGACCTCCGCGACACCCTCCTGCCTCGCCTGATCTCCGGCAAGCTGCGAGTGCCGGAGGTGGAAGCTATGCTGACGGGAGGATGCCGTGAAGTTTGATATCTACTGTGATGAAAGTCATCCCGATGTGTTCTGGTCCAAGGCGGAGACGCGCGCCCGCTTCCTGCTGATTGGCGGGTTATGGCTGCCGACCGAGGAACGTGCTGGCCTGAAAGAGCAGATTCGCCAGTTGAAGGAGCAGCACGGCTTTCACCACGAGATCAAGTGGCACAAAGTGCATGACGGCAAGATGGATTTCTACCGGTCGCTCATTGATCTGTTTCTTCAGAGCGAGTTGCGCTTTCGCTGCATTGCGGTTGAGGGCGACAAGGTGGACATGGTGCGCTTTCACCAGAGCGATCAGGAGCTTGGTTTCTACAAGTTCTACTACCAGATGGTGAAGCATTGGCTGGACGATTTCAACGATTACCGTATCTTCTGCGACGAGAAGACGAACCGTTCCGGGGATCGCCTTGCGACATTGCGCAAAACGCTGGACTGCGCCAATCTGACTTCGAGTGTGCTTGCCGTGCAAGCATTGCCATCGAAGGAGGTCGTGCTGATTCAGCTTGCGGACTTTTTGCTGGGGATGGCCTCTTCGCGCCTGAATGAAACCATCGCTCCTGGATCGTGCAAAGACATCATCATTCAGCATCTTGAGCATGGTTTGAGGCAGCAGGGGTTCAGGACTGACCATCTCAGCCCAACGTGGAAGTCCGAGCGCAAATTCAACATCTTCAAGATCAACCTTCAGGGAGGATGGTAACGTGCCTTCTCCCGCCAAGGTGAACTACGCAACCGTTTCAGAATACCGGCAGCATTTTGAGCGTGTGTACTGCAATGTGGCGATTTTAACTTTCGATGGAATCGCCGTACGATTTCGCAAGGAAGACTTCGATCATTGTATGTTTGAAAGCACCCATCGAGACGGAGTAAAGGATCAATTCTCACAAGAGCGCTCGGAACGAATCGACTGGATCAAGGCAACCTTGGAGAACCCGGAGGCTGAGCTGTACCAAGGATGGGATGGTAAGCGCAAATGCTACCTTGCAGATCGCCGGGTGAGCGTGGTTTATGAAGAATTCGTCGTGATCATCCAGCTTTTAGGGGCTTTACCGGGAACGCGCAGAGCAAAGTTCATAACCGCGTATCTGGCGGACAACAACATTGCACGAATCAGGAGGGGGCCGAAATGGGTATAAGAACAAGAATGCCGCTGGTTTGCCAGGCTGGCCCAGCGGCAGAAGCCTTTGTAGGTTCCCTACCATTGGTAAAGAACAACTCCAACGTAAAGGATTCGCCCATTCTTTGTCAATGAAAACAGGAACGTCCGCACACACTAGAGAAACAGCATGACCAAAACGGGAAACAGATCTGTGACATAGGCAAAAGCAAGGCGAGGTATCCGTGAGTCAAGTGACTGAAAACATGTTGGAAGACGAGCTTCTCGGCTGGTTTGAAGACCTGGGCTACGAGGTCGTCTTCGGGCCGGAGCTTGCGCCAGATGGGGAGAGGCCAGAGCGGAGGAGCTACAAGCATGTGTTGCTGGAAGGGCGGCTCCGGGACGCGCTGCACCGGCTGAATCCGGGCTTTCCCGCCGCCGCCATTGCTGACGCCGTCGCCGTTTTGACCAGTGCAGGCACGCCCGGCCTGATGGCGGGCAACCAGGAATTTCAGCGGCGACTCACGCGGGGTGTGCAGGTCTTTTGGCAACAGGACGGCGAAACCCGCAGCGACCGAGTCCGGCTGGCGGACTTTGCCAATCCCGAGCAAAACGATTGGCTGGTGGTGAACCAATTCACCGTGATCGGCATGACTGTGAGCGGCAGTCGCGAACGCCGACCCGATGTGGTGGTTTTCCTGAATGGAATGCCTGTGGCCGTCTTCGAGCTGAAGAACGCCGCCAGCGAGACAGCGGATGTGTCTGCCGCCTATCACCAACTCCAAACCTATAAGGACGAAATCGCGGAGCTATTCCGCACCAATGAAGTGCTGGTAGCTTCCGACGGCATTTATGCGCGGATGGGCTCACTCTCCGCCGATGAAGAACGTTTCACGGCTTGGCGGACGATTGACGGCAAAGAGCGTGATCCGCTGGGTCAGTTTGGCGAGTTGGAAACGCTGGTGCGCGGCGTCTTCAAGAAAGAGCATCTGCTGGATTATCTGCGCCATTTCATCGTCTTTGAGGATGACGGCGGACTGGTCAAAAAGATTGCGGCTTATCACCAGTTCCATGCGGTGCGGGCGGCGGTGGAGCGTGTGCTGACGGCATCGGCTCCCGGCGGCAGCGGCATGGGCGGTGTGGTGTGGCATACGCAGGGCGCGGGCAAGAGCCTGGAGATGATTTGCCTTGCGGGCAAGCTGATGACGCACCCGCAGATGAAGAATCCCACTTTGGTCGTGGTGACGGACCGGAACGACCTGGACGGGCAGCTTTACGGAATGTTCGACATGGCGGCGGAGGTGCTGGGCGAAAAGCCAGTGCAGGCCGACAAGCGGACGACACTGCGGGAGCAATTGAATCAGCGGCCATCGGGCGGCATCGTCTTCACGACCATCCAGAAGTTTGTGCCCGGTGAGGATGAGGATACTTTTCCGAAGTTGACCGAGCGGGACAATGTGGTGGTGCTGTGCGATGAGGCGCACCGCAGCCAGTACGGGCTGAAGGCGCGTATCAATGACGCAGGAGAGACGATTTACGGCTACGCAAAGTATCTGCGCGATGCCCTTCCCAATGCCACGTTTGTTGCCTTTACCGGAACGCCGGTATCCGCGAAAGACAAAGACACCCGCGCTGTCTTTGGCGAGTATGTGGACATTTACGACATTGAGCAGGCGGTGAAGGATGGGGCGACAGTGCCCATCTATTATGAGTCGCGTCTGGTGGAGCTGGAGATGGATTCTGCCGCTGTAGAAGCGACGGATGATGAAGTTGAAGAACTGACGGAAGACGAGGAAGAAGCGGCCAGGGCGCGGACAAAGAGCCGGTGGGCAGCGCTGGAGAAGCTGGTTGCCACTGATCCGCGCATCAAGGCGGTTGCGGCGGACCTTGTAAACCACTTTGAGACCCGGCAGGACGCGATGCGGGGCAAGGCCATGACGGTTTGCATGAGCCGCGAGGTGTGCGTGCTGCTCTATGAGGCGATTATCGAACTCAGGCCAGAATGGCACGACCTGGACCCGGAAAAAGGTTCCATCAAAGTGATAATGACTGGCTCCGCTTCGGATCGGGAGGCGTTGCGCCGCCACGTGTACACCCCAAAGATAAAGAAGAGGCTGGAGAAGCGATTCAAGGATGCGGCGGACCCGTTGAAGATCGTGATTGTCAGGGACATGTGGCTGACGGGCTTTGACGTGCCTTGCCTCACGACCATGTATGTAGACAAGCCGATGCGGGACCATAGCCTGATGCAAGCAATTGCGCGGGTGAATCGGGTTTTCAAAGACAAGCCAGGCGGGCTGGTGGTGGACTACATCGGTATTGCCAACGATCTCAAGCAAGCATTGCAGGAGTACACGGAAAGCAAGGGGCGCGGGCGGCCCACCATTCCGGCGGCGGAGATGCTGCTGAAGGTGCGGGAAGAGATGGAAGTAGCACGGGGGATGCTGCACGGTCTGGACTATAGCGGCTTCCGCGTCAACGCGCTGAAGCCGATGCGTGCGGCGGCGGACAAAATTCTCGGACTGGAGGATGGGAAAAGGCGGTTTGCCGATTGCGTGCTGCGCATGACGCAGGCTTTTGCACTGTGCTGCACGTTGCCCGCCGCGATGGAGTACCGGGAAGAGATTGCATTCATGCAGGCGGTCCGCACCATTCTGACGAAACGTGACCCTGCCACATCTCTGAGTGACGACGCGAAGGAGCACGCGCTTCGGCAAATACTTTCACGCGCTGTGGTTTCGGCGGAGGTGATGGACATATTCAAGGCGGCGGGTCTGGAGCGGCCCGATGTGGGCATCTTGTCGGACGAGTTTCTGGAGGACGTGCGGAAACTGAAAGAGAAGAATCTGGCGGTGGAGGTTCTGGAGCGTCTGCTCAAGGGCCAGATCAAAAGTAGGTTTGGGAGCAACGTAGTGCAGAGCCGCAAGTTCTCTGAGCTTCTGCAAGATTCGCTCACCCGCTACCGCAACCGCGCCATCGAAACGGCACAGGTAATTGAAGAGCTGATCGCCATGGCAAAGCAGTTCAAGGCGGCGGCGAACCGAGGCGAGGAACTTGGCCTGTCACGCGATGAGACGGCTTTTTATGATGCGCTGGCAGCGCATGAAGCATCGGTGCGGGAGCTTGGAGATGCAACGCTGCGTAAGATTGCGCGCGAGCTGACAGAGAAGTTGCGGGCAAGCAATTCGGTGGACTGGTATGTGCGAGAATCGGTGCGGGCCAAGTTGCGGCTGATGGTGAAGACGATCCTGAAGAAATACAAGTACCCTCCAGATGGACAGGAACAGGCGACAGAGACAGTGCTGGAGCAGGCGAAGGAGCTTTCGGCTGCCTGGGCGACTCTGTAGAAATCTGGAGCTTTGAATTATTGAACTCAGCTGCCGTTGGGGAACATTCGGAGTTGATTGGGGGATGCAATGATCGAACCGACAATTATCTGCCCGAAATGCAAGGCGGAGATTCTTCTGACAGAATCTCTCGCCGCGCCATTGGTCGAGGCGACACGCCAGCAGTTTGAAGAAAAGCTGTCTAAGAAGGATGAGGAAATTGCCCAGCGCGAGCAGGTGCTCCGTGATAAAGAGAAGCAGGTCTCGGAGGCGAAGCGCACCCTTGAGCAGCAGGTTTCCGATCAGGTAGCGGAGCAACTGAAGACCGAGCGCCTGCGCGTAATCGAAGAGGAGTCAAAAAAGGCAAAGCAAGCAAGCGCGTCAGAGCTTGAAACAAAAGATCGCGAATTGGCCGATCTACAGGAGGTTCTCAAATCTCGTGATGAGAAGCTGGCAGAGGCTCAAAACGCCCAAGCGGAACTTATCAAGAAACAGCGCGAGCTTGACGACGCAAAACGCGAGTTGGAACTGACGGTAGCAAAGCGCGTGCAGGCTGAACTTTCCGAAGTGCGCACTCAGGCCAAGCGCGAGGGTGAGGAAGGACTCAAGCTCAAGGTTGCGGAGAAGGATCAAACCATCGCCTCGATGCAGCAGAAAATCGAGGAACTCAAACAGAAGGCAGAGCAGGGGTCGCAACAGTTACAGGGTGAAGTATTGGAGCTTGAACTGGAGAGCCTGCTCCGGGCGAAGTTTGCATTCGACACAATTGAACCAGTCCCCAAAGGTGAATTCGGCGGCGATGCACTTCAGCGTGTAGTCAGTCAGAGCGGCGTTATGAGCGGCACGATCCTCTGGGAATCCAAGCGAACGAAGAACTGGAGCAGCGGATGGCTTGTCAAGCTGCGTGAGGACCAAAGAACGGCGAAGGCAGAAATATCGGTGCTGGTTTCCCAAGCTTTGCCGGACGGAATTGAAACCTTTGATGTGATTGATGGAGTTTGGGTCACGCATCCCCGCGCCATTTTGCCGGTGGCGACCATCTTGCGCCACACGCTTCTCCAGGTGAGCAACGCGCGGCTCATCTCCGAAGGGCAGCAGACAAAGGCCGAGATGGTGTATCAATACCTGACCGGGCCGCGCTTTAAACAGCGCGTTGAGGCAATCGTCGAAGCGTTCTCATCCATGCAGGATGACTTGGACAAGGAACGCAAGGCGATTATGAAGCAATGGGCCAAACGGTCAGAGCAGATTGAGCGCGTTATGGGGGCGACTGTAGGTATGTACGGCGACTTACAAGGTATTGCCGGCAAGTCTATTCAGGAGATCGAAGGTTTGGAACTCCCTGCACTGAGTTCGCCCTCCGACGACGGACCCTTTTGATTCCGCTAACGATCCTCAACAATTCTCATCAGGCGGAGCCGATGATCGAAAAAATCGCAATCGCAAATGTGGCGACCTTTGGCGAAGTGCCAGAAGTGATGGATGGACTTTCGCAATTCAACTACTTCTATGGACCAAACGGCTCAGGAAAGACAACCCTTTCACGATTGATAGCGAATCCGGGAGGACCGCAGTTTTTCGCTTGCGAAGTGAAGTGGCGTCCCGCAACGCCGCTAGAAGTCCTCGTTTATAACCGTGACTTCATCACCAAGAACTTCAATGCGTCTTCGGAGATCAAAGGGATATTCACTCTTGGTGAGAAGCAAGCAGACACTATAAAGAAGATCGCGGACAAGAATGAAGAGATACGCCTCCTCAACGAAAAGATTGATCGAGACACGGTAACGCTACAGGGTCCTGATGGAAACGGTGGCAAGCGGTCCGAACTCTCAACTTTAGAAGAACAGACTAAGGAGACAATCTGGCTGCAAAAGAAAGAGCACGAAGTTCGGTTCAGGGGTCCGTTAAGAGGATTCCTGAACAGCAAAGACAGCTTCAAGGCCAAGATCCTCCAAGAGCGGACTTCTAATCATTCGAATGTTCTATCTCTTGCCGAATTGGAAAAGAACGCGAATACTCTGTTTGGTTCCGAGCCAACCGAAGAACCGGCAATTACTCCCATTGATGGCGGCGCACTTATTTCCCATGAGACAAATGCTGTGCTAGGCAAGCGCGTCATCGGCAGAGACGATGTTGACATTTCAGCGATGATTAAGAAGCTGAATAACAGCGACTGGGTACGCGAAGGCAGGACTTTTTACGACTCAAACGGCAGAGTCTGCCCATTTTGCCAGCAGAGAACTTCTGAAGAATTTGCACGAAGCCTCAACGAGTATTTCGATGAGACTTTCGTATCCGACAGCACGGCCATTGACAAGCTGCGCAATGACTATAAAACAGATGCGGATCGACTTCAGCAGCAGTTGTCAACGATTATCGCCACTCCATCGCAGTATCTGGATGTAGAGAAGCTCAAAGCGGAGAAGGCTCTTCTCGACGCTCGAATTGCAGGCAATGAGCAAAGGTTGGCTCAAAAGAAAAAGGAACCGAGCCAGATTATCGATCTTGAATCAGTTGCGAATACGATGGCCTCTATCACTAGCCTGATCAGCCAAGCCAATCAAGCAATTGCTCGGCATAACCAGATGGTCAAGAACCTAGGACGTGAGAGAGCTGCGCTAATTGGACAGGTCTGGAAGTACATCATCGAGGTCGAACTCAAGGCGGCTCTCGTAGATTACGATTCTAAGAAATCCAATCTCGACAAAGCGATCAAAGGGATTTCTGAAGGTATCAATACTGCAACGAGCGATCGGCGGAAGAAAGAGGCCGAGCTACGCGAACTTGAGAAGAGCGCGACGAGCATCAAGCCAACCATTGATGCAATCAACTCCATTCTGAAGTCCTACGGATTCCGTAGCTTCTCATTGGCACTCGCCAGCAATGGATCCCATTACAGAATTCTTCGAGAAAATGGGGAGGATGCACGACACAGCCTGAGCGAAGGCGAAAAGACATTCATCACCTTCCTGTATTTCTACCATCTGCTCAAAGGCAGTGACACGGAGTCAGGGATCACTTCAGACCGAGTGGTTATCTTTGATGATCCAGTTTCAAGCCTCGACAGCGACATTCTCTTCATCGTAAGCAGCTTAATCAGAGGCGTTATCGAAGAGGTAAGGAATCATACAGGGCAGATCAAGCAGGTGTTCGTGCTCACGCATAACGTGTATTTTCACAAGGAGGTCACGTTTAACCGGAAGCGCCCAAGCGGAGCCATGAGGGAAGAAACCTTCTGGATAATTCGCAGATCGGATGTGATTTCGAGGGTTGAAAAGCAAGCAACCAATCCAATCAGGACATCTTATGAGTTGTTGTGGTCTGAGGTGAGAAATCCGAACCGCTCGAAATTGACCATCCAGAACACTCTGCGCCGAATTCTCGAGAACTACTTCCAGATTCTTGGTGGCATGGACCTCGACGGTCTCTGCGCTCTATTCGAAGGCAACGAGAAGCTGATCTGCAAATCTCTGCTTTCCTGGACGAATGACGGTTCGCACTTTGCGAACGATGATCTCTACCAGACGATTGATGAGGCAATGGTTGCGGGTTATCTTCGAGTGTTCCGAGCTATTTTTGAGAAATCGGACCATCTCGGTCATTACAAGATGATGATGGGGGCCGCCGATGTCGAAGCTCCAGCGGAGAGGGAGGCTGCATGAAGCTGAAGAAAGAGTTGGAACTGGGTGATTGACAAGGAGAACCGGCCACTGCAGAAGTCTAAGCAACGGGATCTATAGCGGAACGGACTGATCGACCACATCAACACAAAATGATGGCCGCCCAGTCTTTCCTGGTGCTCCATCGTGCCACGGCTCACGAGTAATGACGAGACCAGACATCTTTGAGATCGTCAAACATTTCCATTGACCTCCCGGCGGCAGCGGACTCGAACTTTCACCGGCAAATTGCCAGCACAGGACTTGTTCGACACCATCCTTCCACCCGATGATGTGCGGACAAAAATGTCGGTCATATCCGTCATAAACTGCGAAACATGATTGCCTGTTAAGCAAGGCCGAACAAAGAAGTTGATATGCAGATGTCATCTACATCTCCCTCAGGATTTGAGAAGAAGCCCGTCAGAATAATATACCCGTGCGTTGTCGCCCATCGTGGGAATTCTCCCAATTCAAGGAGATAATTGCACGAAATCTGGTGCGTTTTTGCCAGCGGTTCTATTGACGAGTGCCATCACGCCTCAAAATTAGGCGGGAAACCTACAGCACAGAGGCTTGAAAAACGCGCTCTATCCGCGCTCCGATTGTCAGTTTTAGGTGGCTTTGCATGGTCTAAGGTGTCATCCGCTGACCTGCATGCTGTTGAAAATACGTTTGGTTGAAAATTCGATTCCTACCGCGTCCACCAATTAGATTCAACGACTTACACCTCTTATCAACTCCCCTAAAATCCTCAGAAATGCCCAACTGTGGGGACTTTTGTGGGGACCTCTCGGCCTGCCCTTCCTGGCCGGATTGAACCGTTGCCGGACGCACTGTGACGATGGACTCCAGAGCGTGGCGCTTCGCCTCCATGCGGATGTGGCTATAGTGTTTGAGCATCTGTTTGGAAACGTGTCCGGCGATGTCCATGATGGTCTGATC